>FWWL01002367.1_pt1 | contig 39593 bp, 30 predicted proteins | sample 2228331 | NCBI WGS metagenome assembly FWWL01 (sample SAMEA103939775, study PRJEB20133) | metagenome
CCAATGCGTGGCAGAACCTGCTTGCCGCCGCTTTATCGTCTTTTTTGACCATGCTTCGGCACCCTGTCCCAACTCATGTCTGAACTTCAGCAGCGGCTGGGTTGACACCGACAATTTTTGTGCTATAATAGATATGGCAACAGGTTACCCCTGCCTGTTGTCAATTACCCCCCCCCAGGCGTGCTCTGATGCGGATAACATTCGGTGCATCAGGGCACGCTACACTTTTCTACCCCACCTGTTTTACAGCACTGATGAATCGCAACAACTAAAACACAACAACGCTTCTTTTTTGATAAACCTTAAATATGGGCTTCTAGCATGTCAGGGTGGCTTTGCAAATTTTCCCTAAACACAAGGGCGGACAAACCTGCACAATTCGCTCCGCAGGCTGCTTCCAAAACGACCTCAAATTGAGGCTCTTGGGGGACGTATTCAGACAATTTCGGTATACAAGCTCACTGTTTTCTCCAAATATAAACGCACTTTCTCAAAGCTTCACATCCATATCTCTTCATTTGCTGACTGCTGTTGCCTTTTATGCTTGGCAACACAATGATATTCTCAACAGAGAATCCCAATTGTTCAGCGATGCTTGACAAGATGAGATCAACAGAAATACTTGCGCCTGCGTAACGCACATTGTCATTGACCATTATCAAGGGAGCGTTACGGCGCAAAACCCTTGCGCTTTCCGCGATAACGCACGCCATCTCATAAAAATATCCCCGCACCATTCTAGGAAGACCGCAGTTATTTAATTTGCCCTGCGCTTTTTGTTCATCCAAGTATTTCAAGATGGCTTGTAAGAGGTCTTACCGATCTGCGGCGGCTAGCGCGTTTGCCCAAAGTGGATTAATGGCTAACAAATCTTTTGCCCGGTTTTCGACCGTGCAACTTAACATTTCTTGACGCAACTGACCCAACTCTTCTTCATTCGTGTTAAGCAAGGCTAATTCTAACGCATAAGTTCGGGTGTAATCATAGCGTCAAAAGACGCTTCCGGCATTTTCGGCAAGACTTTAAGTGATGAACCCCCATACAACGATATCTCAGCTTGCTTTTTAGCATCGGCAGACAAACCGGGTCCTTTGACAAGAGAGAGGTCGGGGATGATTTCTTGAAGTTTAGCTGAAATCGCCTGTTCAAGGCTTAGTATCGAACCTTTGTTAAAAATCCCTTTCCCTTGCCTTCGCCCGGCCCGATAATCCCAGCGAAGATATTGCCCGTCTTTACGTGCAAAGCTTATGGACTCCAACACGCAAAGCAGCGCAAAATGCAAGGCTATCTGAACCCTATCATTTTCTTGCTCACAAGCGGCTAAATATTTTTCAACCGATTCTTTGGCAGTCTGAGGATATGCGCCTGTGGTGATGCGTAACTCGGGCAGGTCAACCTTTTTTGGGATTTTTCCCAGACAGGCAAGATTGCCCATCGTTGCAAAGCTGTAAAGTCGTCAGGCGCAAACTCGTGTTTGAGCGTTTTTATTGCAGTAATGATGTGCTTCAACGGGCAATAACTCGATGCCAATGGCGTGAATCCCCATCGCGCTGGCGGCAAATAGCGCTGTTCCACTGCCTGCAAACGGGTCTAATATGATGCCTTTATCAATTTTGCACCTTTCAAGCAGGTGCTCTACTAAAGAAGCCGAGAATGCTTCTTTGTACTTGAACCATCGGTAAATAGGGCAGTTTTTATTGGCTTGAAAGCTTGCTAAAGAGCGGGTTAAGGCAGGCTGAGCAATCAGCCGACCATTAAAATGTTCTTGCAAATCTCGATCAAGACGACGAATCTCGGCTAATGCATCGGATATGTCGTTTGCCGAGGCATGTTCGTCAGACATCATAGATCGGATTCTTCGGGCGGAATTTGGTCAAACCTATTTTTGGGCGTCGGGTTACCGAGCCTGGGCAGGCGCGGGAGAAAATCCAAAGTCGATCTGTATTTCATCATCTTGGAGAGGTGGGGTCTGGTATAGGAAGAGAGGCGTTTCGGAGATGTCGAGGATAGGTTCGCGGTGCGCCTCTAAAACGGTGACGGATAAATCGTAGTATGGGACAATGTCGGGGCTAGACAGGATGACAAACACGTTTCGTATGAGGTCTCTCTCACCGCGCACGGTAATTGTGGAATGGCGCGGGATTTCGCGCACCACATGCAGGGCGTTCTCTTGAGTCAGGGTGGTGCTGATGGGCTGTGGCGCGGTGATGGTCAATTGCATGCGGAGAACGTAAAAGTATCTACCCGTCTGAGTAGGTGCCCCACCGAGCGCATAGTCGGCGATATCGCCGGCGTGGATAGCGAACCAATCCTTGTCCCAGCATGAGGTGTTGCATCCATTCCGATACATATTCAAGCGCCAGGACAAGTTGGATGGCAAGGCAAAGGTGATGGGGTAAGTGGAGGTGATGAGATGATAGAGCGAGGTGGATGTGGTGACGGCGTCATTGGGTTCAAAAATGTCCTCGTGCAAGGGCCATAAGCGGGTGGCGAACGGCAGATAGAGCCGTGCGGGTTCTGTGTGGAATGACCAGTATCCTGAATTGTTATTCACACTATGAGGCGAGTCGGCATAACGGTACACGGTGCAGTCCACATCGGCACAGGCGACCACATTCCAGAAATATTGGCTTTGGAGGGCGTATGTGACCCATGCAAAAGAGTGCAGTGTGGTGGTGACGAAAGCATCATGGCGTGGGTCGCATGGCGAGAGCAGGTTCACGCACACGCGATAATGCGAAACAGGGTGAGAGACGGGCACGGTCCATTGTAAGGTGATCGCGCCGGAGGCTGTAAAACTGAGGGTGGGGGTCAGCAAGAGACGAACGCCTACGCCTTTGCTGTTGTTGGCGGGCATGTGCTTGTCCACTTGAAAAGTGGGCGGCAAGTCGGCGGTGCTAAAGAACCAGTGATTTTCGTTGTCGGCGTCCATAAAGACGGTGCAATCTGCGTCCGCGCATGCGCGCACCTGCCAGTAGTATGTTGCACCTGGCGTCAGCGCGCTCAACACCGTGCTGGTGGTGGCGCCTACGCTGATGTTGGGCAGACAACCCATCGTCGTCGTGGCGCAGTATCGGTAATGGTTCACCGAACCGGCGGGCGCCTGCCATGTCAACGTGACGTTGATTGGTTGATGAAGCGCACCGTTTGGTGGTGTTAGCTTATTAAACGAGTCCGGCAAGGCGGCGGTGGTGAATTCCCAGTGTTGAAGGGGTTGTGCGTCGGCTGGTGTAAATGCGGCACATTGCTGGTCGGCGCACGCCCACACCTGCCAATAATATGTTGTTGCCGGCAACAGTCCTGTGAGCGAGGTCGAGGTACGGGCGGTTGCGGTGATGTGAGGGATGCAAGATGGAGTTGTGCTGTAGCAATAGCGGTAGTAAAGCGCATGCGCCCCTGCCTCTTGCCATTGCAAATAGAGCGAGACAGGTGTGTTGGTGCTGGCGTTCAAGGGCGCGAGCTTGCCGAAATATGCAGGAGGAGGTACAAGCACCTTGCCGAAGTGGGTTGTGCGGCGGTCGCCGCTGTTTAACGTGATGACGTGGGTTAACGGCGTGGTGTGAGTATAGAGCGCGGGGTTGTCCGAGGCGATGAGAAGGTTTGAGACGGGCGTGGGGGTGATGACAAATGCGTAGCTCCAGCGGGTAAACAAAGACCGATCGTGTGCGCGTACAACGGCGGGCGTCAGGGTGGGGCTGTCTTTGCCGAGCACAAAGATGCCGTCGTGTCCCGTGTCGGAGAAGACGAATCCGTTGACAACAGCCGGCGGGGTGCCGGTGTAGTGCGCAAAAGCGAAGTCATAGCGCAGGGCATTGGTGGAGGTGAGATAAAGGCTGATGGGGTTAGGTGAGAAAGCGATTTGCCCGGCGGGGGTGAGGCTTTCAAGCGTGAGGGTGATCGGCAAATCATTGTCGGGCACTTCAATCACATAGTAGCCGTTTGCGTCGCTGGTGGCGGTGTAGGTTGTGGCGGCGTAAGCGCGGACGACGTGATTGGGGATGGGGGTGTCTGACGGCGTGATCAGCCCATCTTGGCCGGCGTTGTACACACCATCATGGTCGGTATAGACATAGCCGAAAACACACGCGCGTCCTATGGCGGCGCGACAGCGTGGGGTGTCGTCTGCGCGCTGCGCGAGCCCAAAGTACAGCGTTGTATCGCCACCGGCAGTGTGGACAACGTATTCTGGGTCGGTGGTGACGCGCCAATCCTGCGGGGGGATGACGGCGACGCGATAGCTGCCGGAAACGGGCGTGATAAAAGAGAAGCCGCCTTGATTGGTGGTGGTGAGAAGATGGGTGTTGCTAAGCGGCGTGTAGGTGATCTGGACGTTGACCGCCCCCAGCCCGGGTTCGCTGTTGGGCTGATGAAAGCCGTCGGCGTTGACGTCGTGATAGACAAAGCCTTGGATGTGATTTACGCCGGGCATTTGGGGATAATTCTCAAAGTTCACCTCGACCACGTCGCCGGGCGAAAGCGCAATTTGCTTGGGGTTCAACGGCAACACGAAATATCCTGTGGTGCGCTGTTGCACCCAATAATGCGCGGGCAATTGCAACGATTCGGTGACGATGTTGAAGGGCACGCGAAACAGGAATTGCCCTTGTGCGTTGGTGCGCGTGATGTGATAAGTGCCGCCTGACATCTGCACGATTGCGCCGATCACCGAGCTGTTGTCAAGCACATTGAAGCTGCGCCCGAACACGACGGCTTGATCGCTTGGCGCGACATGCACAAGCACAGCCGTATCAGTCAAGACGGTATTGCCCGTCCGCGCCACCGCGACATTGGTAAAGGAGGGGGTGAAAGTGAGCGACGGAAGTATGCTCACCAGATAGGTGAGACGAAAAGTCGCCGTGGGCGAGACGGTGGTGTGAAGCAAGATGTTGTGGGCGGATGGGTTGTAGGAGGCGCCGGGCGCAGTGACGGTGACCTGTGTGCCTTGCGGCAACGAATCGGTGATGGCAACGGTAATCGGCGATGGGCTGTCATTTTCGACGACGATGTAAGCAGCGCTATGTTGCCCTTCGGCGACGAAGGGCGGCGCGTGCTGTTTGTGCAGCGCGATCAGCGGGGCGTTGCCGACGACAAATTGATAGGGCAGCAGCAGACGTTGTTGGGTATGTGTTTCAGTGACGATGGCGGTGTTTTGTCGCATTTGTGCGAGAGCGCCGGGCGCGATGACGCCGCTCAACGTTGCCACTGCGCGTTCACCCGGAAGCAGCGTGCCGCTGAAGTACAGGGTTTCCCCTATAAGGGCGCAATTCAGTTGAGGGCAGGTGAATGAGAGGCTGCCCGGCGCGAACAAGTTATCGGGAAGGGGGTCAACCCCTTGCAGGTGGGCGAGGCGCGTGCCGTTGTTGCGCAAGGTGAGGTAAAAGGTGATCGCTTGTCCAGGTGCATATTGGCGTTTTTCGGCGGATTTCAACGACCCGTGCAAGCTGGGCGCGCCGGCGCCGACGACGGTGTCACGGCAGCGCTCGAATGGTGCGCCCCAATTGTCGCCGATGAATGCGCAATTGTGAACGAAGGCGTGTGGGCGGTGTGTGCGGGCGAGGAATGAGACGGTGATGGTCTGGGCGGGTGCGACGCTGCCGTGCCAATACACGACATGGGTGGGTTGATGATAGACGGCGTGCCCGTTAGTGGCGGTGACCGTCCCAGGAACGACATGTAACGACTCGGGCAGGGGGTCATGCATCCATGCTTGGTGGGCTATCTGACTGCCGTCGTTGCGGATCACGATGTGGTAAGGGATGGGTTGGTCGGGAGGGACAGAGGCAGGGGCATATTTGGCGCTGAGCGCCAGGTTAGGGGCGTTGACCGCTGTGCGGGCTTCCAGGATATAGTGGGCGTCGTCCTCTAAATCACGCAGGCTGGCGCGATTATAGACATAGCCTGCGGTCTGCGAGATGATGGTGCGCAGGGTCAATGTGATGGACTGATAAGCGGGGACGCTAGCCGTGTATACGAAGCGTCGCTCGGCTGGGATGTAAGCGCCTGTGCCGGTGATGGGGGTGGTGGTAAACGAGACATATTGCGTGTTGTGCGGCAGCGGGTCGGACAGCGACACGTTGCCGCTGCGGCTGCCGTCGTTGCGTATCACAATCTGCCAATCCACCCATTGACTCGGCAGGGCGGTAGGCGTGACGGACTTATATGACGACGAAAAGTCGGGGCGCTCTTGGATGAGCACGCCATCCGTGCGCACGGGGGCTGACGCGCGGTTGCCTTGGTAAGCGATAATCTCAGCAAAGTAACGCTTGCCCGGCAACAAATTGAAGCGGAGCGGGGCGCTCGATGAGCCGGGCGCATAACAGAGCGGGCCGGAGTGCATCACATAAGCGCCGCTGCTGGGCCCTGTATAGGGCACGTTGATATAGCCTGCGGAGACCAACACGCCGAACTCGTCGCGCAGAGCGATGCGGAATCCGTCGGGCATGTCTCCTGGCGTGACATTGCCCGACCAAGAAGCGTTATAACAAAGGGTGCTGGACTGCGCGTCGATATCTTCCGCGGGCGCAAGTCCGCTGCCGTCCCAGGCATATTGTGGGGCTGGGAAGTTCGCTTGCCCGATGGCGTAGAGGTAACCGTCCCTTGTTCGAGCGATGATTTGTAGCGTATTGGTCAGAGGTGAGTTGTCTCGATGGTTGAGGCGAACGGCGCGCACGTTGTCGATGGGCGCGAACAAAGGATAGCCCCATTTGATTTGTCCTGTGGGGGCATCGATGGCGTAGAGCATTCCGTTGATCGACGGGATAAGCAAATCGTCACGCGCGTCACCATCGATATCGGCGATGAATTGTCCATCCTCTAAAGGATATAGAAATGCGAAATCGCGGCATGCGGGGGACAATGCGTTGAGCTGTGCGTCTGAATAAACCCACGGCGTGTCAAATTGTGCTTGTGCACATTCGCCGCTTTGCACGGTATAACTGATGCCGAGCGTGCGGGTATAAAGGGGGGCGCTACCGAGCATGCTCGGCGTCCATGCCATCACTTGACCTTGTATACCTCCGGCAATGACCTCCAAAGTGGATGTGGTAGTTTGCACATCAGCGGCGGCTATCCAGGTGGCTGCCCATTGCAATGGCTGTGTGTAGGCGCGTGTCACGATCACCCCTGTAGGGGTGTAAGAGACGGCGAATAATTTCAGGGCGCCGGGGTATCCGGGTGTTCCGCCAAGCGCGAGCGCGTCGTAATGCGCCGGGTTTGCCGGTTGCGTGAAGTTGGCGGCGATGGTGCGCTGAGCGGCGTATGGCGGGTCGGTGAAGCGCGTGATGGCGGTGATGCCGTCGGCGACCAGCGTTTCGGATATATCGCCGAAGCCCCCGATGACGATTTCAGTGCGGGTGGGATAAGGGGAGGGCAATACTGCAGAAAGAAATGGTTGTTGTGGGCTATAGACATTTGTCAAGGTGACCCGTCGCGTCTGATATGTGCCTGAGAGCGTGGGTTCGACGACGAAGTGGCGCGAAGCGTAGTGTCCTATTGGATTCGCAAAATATTGTTGCAAGAAAAAGGCGGGGGAATAAACGGCGGTGGTGGTGAATTTGCCATAAGCGACGACCTGCACATCACCTGTTTCGGTGAAAGGCAAACGCGCCAGCGGGAAGTGGGCCAGCGTGCCCGACAGCGGGTCGATGTAGGCGAGCGTAAACGTAGGGCTGGGGTAGCGCGTGTCGATGGTGGCGATGGCGAAGTGGGTGGGCGCGATCGCGCCGGTGGGCAAAACCGTATAAGTGAGCGGCACAAGATGCAGCCCCCAAGGCAGGGCAAGGTTGTAATTTGCCAAACGGAAGGGGCTATGAGGGACTTGGCGCGGGGGGTTGCTCCACGAAGCGTTGCGGATGTCGTAAACGCTGACAATGTCACCGGCGAACGGCCCGCCATAAGGCACGCGAGCGACGATATCGTTCCAGCCGTCGTCGTTGAGGTCGGCGATCAAGGAGGCGACAGTCGCGGCGCCGCCGCCTGCATAAAAGATAGCGCGCGGGTTCAGCGTGTAATCATAGACGTTGACGTAGCCATCTGGGCTGGCTAAGGCGAACCCAAAGTCGGCGTTGTCAAACCAATGTCCTGCGCCCACCCAGCGTGCCGCGGGCGGAATATCGCCGTTATAGGCAACGACCGAGAGGAGCGCTTGTGCGGGGCGCACTTCGACGAAGGGCTGATTGGGGTTTTGTGACATCAAAAATATGTGCGGGTTGCCGTAGATAAGGGTGCTTGTCAACACGGTTCTGTGAGGCAGCACGGCAGCGGGGGAGGTGGGAGAATACGGGGAGTGATAGGCGACGACATCGCTGGAGGTGCCCCAGGTTGCAGGCGTGTTGCGACACAGCAGCAGCTCTTGCGCTGGGTCGTTGTCCAGATTAAGCGCGCCTGGACATGCGCGGTGGTCGTCAAATTGTGCGATGATGCGCGAGCTGGCGGTTGGGGAGAGGTTTGCCAGGGTCACTGCGGGTGTGCCGTCAGAGCGGATGTATTCCAGCACGGCGATCGGGGCGCCTGCGAATCCGTCCAAGTCGAAGACCAGGTTTTTGAGTTGGAGGTCGCCGATGATACCTTTGTTGGGCAATGTAAATGTGAAGAGTTGGGTGAGGGTTTGAGAGATATGATGATAAGCGAACCAGCCCGCGGCGCCGTTTAATTTGCGCTCTTCCACGAGGAGGTGGGTGACAAGCGGGGTGTTTGGCAGGTGCCCAAACCAAGCAATTTGGGCAACCGAGAAGCTGAAAACGCCGCCGGAGATCAGTTGATAGGCTGGGCTGAGCGTGAACGCGCGGAAGAAGAAAGGATGCGAACCATAAGCCAACAGGGCGTCTGAGCGCGTGGGCACAGGGGAGGGGAGTATTTCCAGCCCGCTAATGCCGCTCAGCCCGCCGACGGTAGAGGTGAGCGCCTCGATATGGCGGTAAGGGTAACGAGGGTCTTCAGACGTGAATCGCCCGATGGTGAGAATATCTGGGTGGATGTTGTTAGCGCCGAGCAGTGCGACCTCTCGTTGTCCGCCGAGGACCAAATCGCCTATTGCGATGGGGGCGTTTGCCGCAGCGATCTCGTGGCCTGGGGCTGTGTTGCTGATCGGGTAATTCAACAAATTGAACCCGACGAGGTTCTGCCCGCTTTGACCGGAGAGTATATTAAGGTAACGGCTGTTTGTGTTTGCATAGCGCATGTTATGAACAATAATTTCAGGCTTGTTGTCTCGGTCGATATCGCGCGCGTGAAGCGTCTGGAAGGGTTCTGGGAGCGGGTGAGATGACCAAAGCAGCCTGCCGTCGGATGGGCGGAAGAGGCTGACCCGTCCGTTGAAATGGACGACGATTTCGTCGCGCCCATCAGGCGTGCCGTTGTCGCCGGTGATGTCCGTGACCCAAAAGCGGGGCACGCCGCCGATAGGGACGGCCCAGAGCAAGGTGGGTTGCGTGATGTTGCCACGCGCTTCTTGGGGCGAGACGCGAGGCAATCGCTGTAAGTTATGGCGTTGGAACGGGGATGACCCTATTGGCGGGCGAACATTTAACGGTTGTGGGACTTGTGCGAGCGCGGTCTGGGTGAGCGAAGCACAGACAAGGACCGCAAGGGCGCATCGCTGCAAGGAGCGAAAAAGCGCGTGCGCCTGCGCAATAAAAGGCAAAAAAAACTTGTTCATAGTAAGCCAAATCCAGGTATAGAAGTTTTATCACATTTTGTTCATCAAAAGGGCGGATGGCGGGGGGATGTGTGATTTGAAGGCACGGGGGTTACAAACAATAGGGTGCGCGAGGGTGGTACATAAACATAAAAAAGGTGTGTGACACAATATATGTGCAGTGCAATATGCGGTGCAATATATGTGTAGTGGGGTGCAATATATGTGCACGCAACATGTGCATGGTGCAATATAATGTGTTCAAGGATGACAGGAAACGAGACAAAAGGCGTCTTGCGTATCAAGCAGCGGTCGCTGATAGCAGGTTTATGGCAAGTGGCGGATGAACATGTTTTGAGCGCGAGTTTGTTGTGGTTTGCGCAACAAAGAGGGGCGTCTTCAGAAGTGCTGCAGATGGTGTTTGCGCTTTGTCCTCAATCCCCTTATCGCTTAGAGGTCCAACGCAAGTTGGCGGCACATCCCAGTTGCCCGCCGAGCATATTACAAGCCTTGTTGTCTGCGCATCATGCGGAAATTCGTGCGGCAGCCATAGAAAACGTCAGCACGCCGTGGCAGATGGTGGAACAATTTGCGCAGTCCCCTTATGGGGACTTGCGTGCGGCGGTGGCGCGACGAAAGGACGTGCAAGGGGTTGTGTTGGCGCGGTTGTGGTCAGATCAGGATGCGAGGGTACAAGCGGCAATTGCCGGGCGGTTGGATATAGACAAGCAAACGGTCCGGCATTTGTCGTTGTTTGAGCGCCCAGAGGTGCAGTCGGCTTTTGCCGGGCGGGCTGACTTAAGCGAGGCTGAATTGCGATCCATGATTGTAGAAGCGAGGGATATAGCCGTGCATCGCCAAATTGCAGCGCATCCATCGCTGACGGATGACCTGGCCGGGTTGTTAATAAAACAAACAAGGCAATTTGATTCGGCGTTGCTGCTTGCATTATTGCGCAATCCATCTGTGGGGGCGGACTGGCTGAGCAATGTTGTAGATGTGAACAACGATGGGCGGATAGATGAGAAGATGCGATTGGCTATGTTATCTCGTCCCGATTACCCATTGGAACGTCTGAGCGAGGGCATTGTGCGGGGGGACGTAACAAGCATGATGGCTGGGTTAGAGCGACAAGATGTGCCATGGGAGATGTGTGAGCGGCTCATGGAAGGGGTGTTGAGCAAGCGGCTTGATTTAGCCGGGTATGGTTTTACTCGGGACGAGGTGCTGCTGGCTATATTGCAAAGCCCCAAAGTGAATTCGCTGGCGGACATCGCGCGGTGTTTGCAAGGGCTTTCCCCACGGGCAAAGATGGCGGAAATCAATTTAGTGCGTGGGTGGACTGATATAAGCGACGCGGACTGGGATTGGTGGGCGCGGGACGTGCGGAGGCGGTCTGGAGCATTGTTGACAGCGCTCGCGCGTCGTCCGTGCTGGGAGGAGGAATTAGAGGTGCGAGAGACGTTATGTGCACATCAAGACGCGGGCGTCATTATTCGCTGTTGCGATCACCGTCGAGAGATGCCCGACGCATTTGATGTCATGGGCGAGCCTGGGATAAGCAAAGCGGCTAAGGTGATAGCAGCGGCGTGTGTCATGACCCGCGCAGACGTCAAAGCCGAGTTCATGGCTCGCCAAATATGGAGGGGGATGACCAGGAAAGGCAAGCGTGGTGGATACCATGCCGATGTATTACCGGCGCTTTAGGGGCGGATTGGGCGCCCGTGGGTCGGGGACTTGCGAGCGTTCTCGGGGACTTGCGAGCGTTCTCGGGGACTTGCGAGCGTTCACAGGCAAAGTCCATCACGTGATGTTGCAGCATTGAGGCGGGCGCATAACAAATATCCGCGCACACGAAAATGCAACACAGGCGACGGACGACGGAAGCGACATCAAATGACGCATCATAAAGCGCATGATCATCGAGAGGCAGTGGATGATTTGTGGGGTTTGTTTCACAATATGGCGTTGAACAGATGACGTGAGCCGACACAGCTTGACGGAGGCGCAACAGGGGGTGTTTGCGCCGCTGTTCTCAAAGCGCGTCAACCGACGCCGTTGCCCGTGCGACGATGCTCGAAAAAGACAAAAAAGATGAAAATGCAAAAAGGCAAAAAAGACAAGAAAGACAAAAAAAGACAAAGATGATGATAGAGACGTTGAACAGGCATATTGTGTGTGCTCAAGATTGGCTGTGCCCGACAAGCCCCGTCCGTTGAACACCATTCGGACACTGTCGGTGACGGTTATATGATTGCCATCGTCCTGTGAGGCATCCATGCTTTTTGAGGCAATTTCTGGCCTTAAAGATGATACAATAAAGGCATGAGCAAAGAATTTTATCGTTTGTTAGCCCTTGCTTATCTTGCGAGGGCAAAGTGGACGGAACGGTTGGCTGCGGCCGACAATGTAGCTTGGCAGTTTATCTTGTTCGGCTTGCTGGCGCTGGCAATCCCGATTGTGATCGCGGTGGTGACTCGCGCCACAGACATCGGCAAGACATTGCTAGATGTGTTGTCTGTGCCTAGCGGGAGCGGTCAGGCTCGGTGAAGCAAGCGTCGGCGTGGTTATCTCCCCTGCTGTCTAGCGCGTAGCGTCAACCGTCAGAGCCTCACACAGGCAGCACAAAAGCGGCGACGTGTGAGCGCAAAAGCGACGACATGCGAGAGCGGCAGGGGAATAACGTTATGACGATGGATTTCCGCCATGCGCAATGTCAAGACGGTTGAACTCACGGGAGGATGGACTTGACCGATGAAGAAAAGGAGGGGAAGAGGAGGTATGACGTGCTGAAATCGGGGGGTGGGGATGAGAACGGGCGAACAAACGTCCAGGTGGATTGCGAGGGGCAAGGCGAAGGGGTGGGGGGAGACGGACAGATGGGTTGGCGGGCGAGTTGGCAAGCGATAGGGATGTTGGGATATGCTGCGTTGGTGCTGATGATATTACCTGGTATTGCGGCAAGCATATTGTTTCTGAACAACCGAAGCGTGGCGGCGGCGATAATGTTGAGCGCATCTGGGGCGTTAGCGTTAACCGTATTACAGGCGATCACGGGTGGGGGTCAAGATGGCGAAGGCTAGGCAGGCGCAGGTTGGGCAGGCGAAGGTTGAGAGGAGGGGGCGCAAGCGCTGTTTGTCAGGTTTATTTGAGCGGGATGAAAGACCGCCGGGATGGTGCCGACGCGCACGGCGGCGCGATTGTGGTAGATATAGATATCCACCCGCGTTTGTTGATTCTCACTCAGGGCGAGCGATGGTGGGACGACGGAGGATTCAGGAATCAGGAGCGCGTAAGGCTCAGCCCGAGTGTCGTGGAAGACAAATTGAAATGCGGGGTATGGGGAGGTGAGGTGATAAATGTGAACGATGTAACATGCATTAATACAGATCTCGTCCAGCAACGATTTTTGGATGGAACGGGGGACTAATATGCGAAAGACGTTATGGGCGAAGGACACACAGATATACCCCCTTTTTTCTAGCGGAGTTTTCCAGTAATTGGTGTGGCGAATGATGGAAGGGTCATATGGGTCGTTATGGTTGAGCAACAATGTGACGAATGTGTCGCTCTGTTTTTGTGGGTCGCCCTCGTGAGGGGGGCTCACATGATCGTTGTCCATACAGTTATCACTCGTAATCTCCAGTTGGCCGCTCGGGGTTAAATTCTTCCAGCCGTCCACCCCATTGCAGGGCGATGAGTCTATCCATGATGCCGAACAGGGGGAGTTGATATTGGTTGACGACGCGGACATAAGCGGTGACGGCGCGGTCTTGGCTGGCGTCGATGCTGATAGGGGCGTCGTGCGATTGGGCGAAAGAAAAGCGCATAATAGCGTCCATGCGATCGTATGCGCCGCTAAGATATGTGTTGTCGCGAGTGACCGCAGCGGCGTAGACCTCCTGTGAGCTGAGGAAAGAGAGCCCTTGGGCGACGTAGCTCCACAGGATGCCCACCATCATAACAAACAACACAATCCACAGCGGCAGTGTGACCAGCGAATCCACCACGTTAGCGACGGCGTCTCGCCTTTGCAGGGTCATCATCCACCGTCGCAGGGGGGAGAGCCAAGTTCTAAATGACATAGTAAATATTATACTTCACGTGAAAGTCATGCTATAGCGCGCGGCGATATGCGCGCAACGTCGGCAACACAGCAAATTGGAGCAAGTGAGGCGCGATGAGAAGGCGGATGGCGTTATATGATGACGCGATGTCAGGTTTCTAACAAGAGGTGCCGTTTTTGTATTTACAACAAAACAGGCGTGGTCCAATCAATCTGGCATCTTTTATCACAAGAGCTGGCGTTGTGGTATATTTTGTGATATATTTTAATATGCGCGTGCGAGAAACAAACGTAAACGCAGCATTCAATGTAACAGATGTCAACGTGCAGCGAATTACGGCGCAAGTGCCTCAAATGACGGAGCAAGAGCGCTTCACGCTGTCACAACAAGCAAGCGCTTACAATGATTATAGATTGCCGTTCGCGTTGATCAGCCACACGCAGGATGCGAGGACGGTGGCGCAGATCAGCGTGCGTTATCCGTTTATGCGCTGGGAGGGCGATGGACGAGCAGAGGTTGAAGCATATCTCGCACAAACCACAGACAAAATGCTCAGCTGGGCAAATAAAAGTCTGCTCGTGCTGCTTTCACTGGCCTGCAATCCTAATATCACGGAAAAGGTGGCGCGCATGATTATTGATGCAAACAACGAGATGGGATGGATGGCGTTAATGGGCAATGACGCGTTCTGGGACTTAGATAGTGCGCCATTGTATTTGTATCACAAGACGGACGACGTTCAGGCGAAACGATATATAAATCGCAAACTAAACCTGAACAAATACTTGTTAAGCACAGACGATATGGTTTTAACGCTATTCGACCAATACCTAGACGACCGATGCTCGGACGAGTGATAATGCCCAGACGAATAAGCATGCGGAGACATGCGTGAAGGAGGGGAGGGCAGGGGAGCACACCACACATGATGGGGGCACCACACATGACGGGGGGGCTAAACATAAACAGCGGCGAAATCACGGGCTGCGCATGTGCAGCGAGGATACTTTTGCTTGTGCAGCTGACACAGACTCCAACACCTCACAAACCGTGCGACGCTCCGTCCGAATGCCTCAATGCGCCGTGAGAAGCAGCGACTCCTTCTGCCCAGCCGTGCCAGGCGACGCCTCAACGCCGCCCTCGCTGCCTCAACTGAGTAGGTCTACGAGTACTGGCATGGAGCGCCATGCCCCTGCATCTAGCAACCAGTAGCAACCAGACAAGCTGCATTGCCTCCGCCGTGCACTCCCGCACCACACGCCATCCCATGCAGCAGCGTGTCTGGCGCTCAAGCAAGGGCACAGCACGCTGTGCCCCTGGTGATGATGTAGACGCGCTCGTTTTTTTTGACACAAATATGAACAACTCATCCATTTCTGCGATGGTGTGCTCATTGACAGAAGGGCGAGGGATGTGAGAGCGGCTCGTCTTCTGGGCAGCTTGCCTGACCCAATTGACCGTAGTTTGGGGTTAACCTTGAGGCTGCGAGCGATTTGACGGCAATTGTGATCGTCCAGATACATAGCGACAGATTGCTGGCGAATATGTTGCGAGCAGGCATGTGGCTTTAGTTGGGGGGTAAAGTTGCGGTTGCAAGCAGTACACCTGCAGCGCTGGCTGCCGCTGCGATTCTTATCATCTTTCACCGTATGCGCACTGCCACAGTAGGGACGATCATATCAGCGCAATTCTATTTCCCCCCCCGCACTTGATTATGGAACATCGACGGCATTATAATGATGTTGTGATGCTCAAGATCATCCACGAGGGCAGCAGCAGTGCTGGCGTCATTAGCGAGCTGCGCAGTTTTTTGCATCGCGTGGAGGCGGCTGGGCGATATGTGCGCGTGTCCGTCACGCCTTCTCAGAGGACGGCAATTGTGCTGCCCACCCGTTACATTGCTGGGATTGAAGAAGAGGCGCAGCCTTATTTGCACTATCGGCAACCCCATGATGGGACAAGCCACCTATTGCAGAGCGATTGGGTGTTTCTCGAGAACACAGAGAAGGAGGCTGGTGTTTGGCTGTGCAAACGCGATGCCTGCGAGGTGGCGGTGGTCGATCTTGCGGAGGCGGACCTGCCGGAGGGAGGAATTTGGGTCAGGCGCGACAGGATTTTGGCGTTGAACGCGGCCATCCACGTCAAACTGCACTTTCCGTCATGCGATATTTATCATCTCAGCGGACCCGGTCAAGTGCTCGTTCAGAGTTATGGCACTGCGATGCATTTAGCGCCTGGGGAGGTCACATATATCACGCCAGAGCATTTTTGTTGGGCCGGTGTTGACATGCAATTAAGCGTGATCGGCGACGATGACAATCGCTTTTGCTATTCACCCGTGCCGGAAAATTTGTGGCTGAAATGCGTTGGGCCGGGTGTATTATGGCTATGAGTGGTCGTGGGGCGGGTGGGAGTTGAACCCACACGTTGCGCTTGCAACACAAGATTTTAAGTCTTGCGCGTCTACCTATGTCGCCACCGCCCCATGGCGCGACGATCTTTGCTACGCCGTAGCCGATTCGATGACCCTCATTTTTTCCAGCAGCAGATCGGTGATATGGGCGTCGATTGTGTTGTTGACAATAACCTGATAAACGCTCACCGAATCGCGCTGTCCGATGCGGTGGCAGCGGTCCTCTGCTTGCAGCATACGTGAGGGCGTCCAATCTTGCTCCAGGATTACAACGTTGCTGGCGGCGGTCAAATTAAGCCCCACGCCTGCGGCGCCGATTGTGCCTATAAACACACGGCATGTCTGGTCAGTCTGAAAGCGATCGACGAGTTTTTGACGTTCTTCGGGGGGGGTTTGTCCGGTGATCGCCACATAAGACACATTTTTATCCCGAAGAGCGTCGGCGATGGCGGAGACAACGCTATGATGATAAGCGAAGACGACAAGTTTTGCTGCCTCCGCCATGTCAACAATTTGCTCTGCGCACATATGCGCCTTCCAAAGCCCGATTTCTCTGCGTGCTCGTGCGATATCCTCAAATTGCTCGGAGCGAGCGCGCAGATTATCAAGGCTCATGCCGCAGGACTGCCATGCAGCGGCGATAACGTCCAGCGCGCGTTGCACATCCTGACTAGGCGACAGCAAGATGTAACTGCGCACTTTGGACGGCAACTCGCTGAGAACGTCCTGTTTTGTCCTGCGCACCATGTATAGGCTGCGCAGGACCCGATTCAGTTCCTCAATGTTGGTGGCGCCGTTATATTCCCAGCCCCATTTTGTTTTGCGTCCGCCGCAAAAATGCACGCCGTACGAGTGGCGACTGCGCCATTGGCGCGGCGACAGAACATACAACAGGTGCCACAGCTCGATGGGGCGATTCAAGATGGGCGTTCCGGTCAGCAGCAGGACATGCTCTGTTGTTTTGGCGATGTTAGCGACGGAAATAGAGCGCTGGGCGCGATGGTTTTTAATGTAATGCGCCTCGTCCACGATCAAGGTTTGCGGAGGGGATTGAGCGAGCTCGGTGGCACAGGCGACGACATCTTCATAAGACATAACACGGACCCATGCGGCGGAATTAGCGGGCGGGACATCGCCCTTGCCGGCATAAACGGGGTGCTGAAGCGTGCTGAACTGCGCCCATTCTCTGCGCCAATTTTCGCGCAACGATGCCGGGCAAACCACCAGCACGCGCTTGGGTTGCCAAACGTTACATGCGGCGATGGATTGGGCTGTTTTTCCTAGCCCCATTTCATCGGCGATCAGCACGCGTTTGCGGCTGATAGCATAAGCGACGCCGGCGCGCTGATATGGACGAAGAGAGACACCACGGGGCAAGGGTATCTCGATTTCCCCGTTGTCGGCCGCACGACTGGCCGAGATGGACTTGGCATCGCACACATCGCGCCACCAGCACACCTCCCATTCGCCATGCTTATCCTTACCCACCGATATCCCTTGACTTTTTAATGCCTCTTTTTGTGTGCGCCATTGCTCCCAGAATTGCTCATTAGGCTTGGCAACTCGCAACTCCCGCACACCTCTGCTGGTGGCGACCATTTTGGGCTCGCTCCATTTCAGCGCATCGAACGCTTCTATTTTGAAATCAGCCATGCCCATAATATACAACAAATGCGGCAAAATATCAATGCCACCGTCGGCAATTCATTTAAGTTTAATAAATGGCGTTGGGTCGTTCTGTCCGTTTTACTAATAATTTAGGCGGTCATGTGCCTTGATTTTGCCTGTCTCTGACAGGATGCGATTCGGACATAATCGATTCGGGCGCAATCAAGGAAAATCTTCTGAAATTGCGAATTCGCCGTTGTCGTGGTCTTAGCCTGCTCGGCTATGCCGAGCGCAGTTCATCGCGTCGGCGGCATCCTCGCAACACATCTTCGGGTGGTAACTGTCGCGCAAGCCTTTGGCTTATATCTTCTTCATGCACTCTGTCTTTGTTTTATCCCATGATTTTACTTGCGATGCAAGGATGATGTCTCCGGGTCAGACAGAGCAGGCTTTATTTATTGCTTTTGGATTTTGCCTCCAGTCGGGCATGAAAGCCATCTGGTTCGTTGCTCAATTTGATCAAGAAGACGTCGTTCACTTTTTTGATAAATCCATCTGCAGGCCAAGCGGGCATTTTGTCGAACTCGTCGGCGAGTTCTACTCTTTGCGTATCTGGAAGCAGGGACAAATTCTGATACCCCATCAGACGCATATAGCTCACGATGCGACCTGATGCATTCCAGTCATAGAAAGAGGCGCCAATCGTTGTGCTCCAATGGGCGGGATAGGTGGGCAAGATAAACCGCGCTTGTCCGTAAAAGCTCACCATGGCTGGTTTGGCGCGATCGAAGGTCGGGTCTACCATGCCTAGTCGGCTGTATATGTCAGCAGCCAGGGCGCGGTCAAATTGGTTGGCAATGATTGCTTTTGCGTTGTACAAGTTGTTTATGTATACACTCTGTAGTCCAAACAACACAATTAACAAAGACGCTAGCGTTCGGGCTAGCAATGTTCTCGTCTGCAACAAAATGACAGACATGAGCCAAAAGACATAGGCTAGTGGCCAGAGTGTGCGTGCAGGGGGAGGATTCGAGAAGATGAGTATCATCAAAAAGGGCGTGGTAAGCACAAATAACCAAGAGAAGATCAACGTCAGGCGTCGGATTGTGCTGCGCTGGCGCTGAAAGATCGCGCGATAAGCGATGAAAAGAGAGGCCATGATAAACAACATGAAACTGCTTGTGAATGGGACTCCGAATTTCGACCGATCGCCTGTGTAGTATGCTTTTGCTTCTGAAACCAGCAAGCCGAGTCGCTCCCACCAGTTCAGTTGATCACCGTAGAAAGTATCTAGATAAGATGAAGGGGGGATGTTGGTCAATTTCTGGATAAACGCAGCAACACTTGTTTGGACCAGCACGGCTAATGTAGAGACGATGACTATCTGGAGAAGTCCTTTCAGCAGATTTCTCGCGTGCAAGTCGACGCCGTTGAAGATATTTATCAGCACTATGCCCGCGCCGACGATCAAGTACATAAACACAAAAGACTGATATGCTGCTACCGCAAAGCCAAGCAGAGCGACCTGGGACGACATCTGTATAACATAAGTCAGTATACTTCGATGGTCTGAATACAGCGAGGTGCTGAACAGCAACGCGCACAGACCTATCAAAGCCATCCCAACCCCTATTCCGTACACTGTGGAATCAAAGTATGCTATCAGATGCCAGAGGGGATATGTCGAAAATGTGAACAGCGACAAGTACGAGATCCATCCAATATGGATTCTGTGTGCTTTTAGCAGGAGCCAGTAGCCCAAACCCAGACAAACGGAGAAAACGAGATATGGCACAAAAGGCACCACCGGCTGCGGAAACAGGAAATAATTTAACGCTGCCAGCGTCCAGCGTCCTACAGATATCCAGTGTGGCACGGCGCTGTAGTTGGCGTGTATTTCGTCGTCAATCGAAAGTGTTAAATTGGCAAGGTAAAACAAATTGGCGACAATGACGGATAAAATTATGGTTGATAACGACTTCGACTCGCCGTCCCACGCTTTCTTAAGCAGGAACAGATGTTCCTCGCACAAAGACGCGAATTGTTCGGCTTTCTTTCTCAGCGCGTTGAGCGGCTTGACAAGTCCCGTGATGGTTGACATACGCTGCTGATTTGACGCGGGCTGTTCAGCGTTTTATTTGCGCCTTGACGATACAAGTCCGATGTTGCCAACCGTCTGTCCCAGTTGCAAGAAAGGCGATTGCGGACATGTGCATTTCACCGTTGCATCCGCCCCTTGATCTGCCATCAATCAGGTGTAACAAGTGAGCCATACAGGGGATTCACATCACATCCGATTGTAATCCTTTAAGCCACAGCTTTTCTCGTGGGCTTTAAGAGGCTTGCGGAGACTGGGTGGCAGGATTCGAACCTGCGCATGGCGGCTCCAGATCCCGCTGTCTTATCCCTTGGCAACACCCCAGCATATGCCAGCCCAGGTCATCCCAGATTATGGATGATTTTATCATAGCGCCTTTGCTCGCTCAATGGACGGAAGTGCCTAAACATAAACAGATGCGAAATCACGGGCTGCGCATTTGCAGCGAGAACACTTTCGCTTGTGCGGTTGACGCATGTTCCAACACTTCACAAACCGTACGATGCTCCACCCCAATGCCTCAATGCGCCGTGAGAAACACCGACTCCTTCTGCCCAGCCGTGCCAGGTAATGCCTCAACGCCGCCTTCGCCGCCTCAACTGAGCAGGTCTGTGAGTATGGTTATGGCGCGTCATGCCCCCTGCCTCTGGCAACCAGACCAGATGCATTGCATCCGCCGTGCACTCCCGCACCACACACCGGCTCATGAAGCAGCGCGTCTGGCACTCAAGCAAGGGCACAGCGCCCCGTACCCCTAATGACGAGGTAGATGCGCTCGTTTTTTGACATAAAAGTGAACAACTGATCCATTTCTGCGATGGTGTGCTCCTTGACAGAAGGGATGGGGATGGGAGACCAGCTCGCCTTCTGGGCAGCTTGCCTGCCCCAATTGACCAAGTTTGGTGGTTGATGTTGAAGTTGCGAGCGATTTGACGGTAATTGTGACCGTTCAGATGCATGGCGACAGCTCGCTGGCGAATGTGTCGCGAGCAGGCATGTGGCTTTAGTTGGAGGGTAAAATTACGGTTGCACGCTCTACACCTGTAGCGCTGGTCGTCGCTGCGATTCTTGCCATCTTTCATCGTCTGCACACTGCCACAGCAAGGGCACTTCATATCAGCGCAATTCTAGTCATCCCGCCCAACGGGGTGTTGCTTTATCACCATGGTCTGTGCGAGCTTTACACAGGGGCGCGTCCTCACAACTCTATTGGTTGGTTTCATCATCTGCCTGACTAGCCGACATAACTATTAACCTTCTCTGTTGTCGGTTGGCTATATTTGCTCAACAGGAGTCCGAGGGTCAGAAGGGACATAGAAAATCGCACGCAACGGTTGAGCGTGTTGCAATCGGCTGCGGCATTCTATAATGTAGGCGGAGGCGTGTCGCCGTCGCGGTATAACGCGCACTATGTGCTGCGAACACAAGAATCGCCTCGATGTGCGCTGGAGGCGAAGCACCTGCAGGTGGAGGCTATCTTACAGAGGTGCGTCAAAGATTAGACAAGGCTGATAGCAGCACACAACGCGTGTTACAATAAAACAAGTGATGCATGCACAAATTGAGATTTATCCGCGCAAACCTGTAGAGGTGCTCATTGCTGGCTGGGATGGTTGGTATAACGCGGGTAATGTCTCCATTGCGCCCATTGACTGGCTCATTTATCACTTACAAGCGATAAGGATTGCCGACATCCCCTCTTATCCGCACGAAATTTTTCAAACGCCTTATACACATGCGCACTTTCGCCCTGTGTTGAATATCACAAATGGCAAGCTGCAGGCATTGTGGTCGATGCAGCAAAGGTTCTATCTCTGGGAGGACTCACATCGCGCGTTTATTTTGTTCTGCGGGGTTGAACCACAAATAGATGTATACGCGTATGCCCAACGATTTTTTGAGACATTGCAAGCGCTCGGCGTGCGACACGTCATCAGCATAGGCGGCATATACGCTGCCGTCCCGTATCGCCAGCACCGTCCTGTGCTGTGCGCAAGCAATTCAGAGGACATGCTCAAGCGCATGGAGCAATACTACATATCGCGTCGAGAGTACACCGGGCCGGCAAGTATTAATGACTATCTGCTTGCCATCGCGCATGAGTTTTCCATCACCTACACTTCCTTGACTACATTTGTCCCGATCTACCAGCTCCCCTCGTCCAGAAAAGGTGCGAAAGGGTCGCAGAAGGATATTGTTTTGTACAACGACTTTCTCGCCTGGCAGGATATTCTCATACGGCTTGGGCACATGTTCCACCTGCCCATTGATACCACAGACATTCAACGCGAATGGGAGATGGTTCAGGACAGCATCGACAGGCTGTCTGAGAGCACCATTGTGGATTTACAAAACGAGCGCATCAAAGCAAGTGAATACATCCACCGTCTGGTGCAAAATTTTGACGGGCCGAAGCCTCCAGAGCGTCTATTGCCCCCGGATGCGGATAACGCAGATGCCGAAGTGACACCGCTGGATGACATCTGGGTTCAAGCCATTCATCAAGCCATCGACAACATTGACGGCGCTGACAACGGCAAGAGTTAGTGAGCGTTGATCGGTGCTCTGACCTGATGCAAGTGGTGTGTTGCCATTTGGCGGAGAGGGCTGGTTCAAGAACGATATTGAACAAAGAAAAGAGGGCTGGCGAAGAAAATTCTGGCGAAGAAAAGAGGTCTAACGACAAAAAAGGGCGCAGAAAATAGGGTGGCAATGCAGGGTGAGTTGATGACGGAGCGTTAAGTTGTTTTGGGCAGCCCGAAATATCTGTTTTTTTTGTCATTCGCCGTTACATCACCCTCTTGGTTCTCGGCAGCTGATTAGGGAAAGAGTGTAGAAAGTGAAGATAAAAGCTGATGCGGCACAGGCAATTGAAGGCTACAATTGCACAGGTTGGTGAACCAGAAACTTAGCTTGTTCTAACGCGCAAAACACATAACCATTCAAATCTTCGCGCAACATCAGCCACTGTCCAAGCATGGGCTGCAGATGGGGCGGGATGAGATAAAGATCGTGATTCATGTAAAAAGCGGCGGGCAACAGACTGTCATCTTGAGGGTTGTATCGAAAGAAGATGTCCCGCACAGTGGTGTTCACTAACACATGTTGAGGGATTTTGCCGTCTGATGCGAGCGCCTGCATTAAGCGGTCGCGCAACGTGCACAGTTGCGCCGTGAGATGTGTCACGGTGAACTGATCCTGGGGGGGTGGTGTATGTTTGTTATTCATCTAGCAAATCTTGCTAAATAAGTATAGCATATCTGGCGCAGCAGGTTTTGCCGGTTGTGCGTGTTACATCCAAGCGGCGGTGTGCGCCGATGCCCCAGACAATGACGACGATTTGCCGCTTTAGTTTGTAGATACCCCAAGCGAGGCTGTGACGCAAAACAACGCTACGCATGAGACGATCAAATTAGCGATGCTAAGAATGACGCCTGCCCGTGCAAATTCTTCGCCACGAATTCCGCCTTGACCATGTGCGATTTGTCGTTGTGCAACCAACCCTATGATAAGTCCGAAGAGGCTTCCGATAGCAAAAAGCCCCAGCCAGCTCAGGACGCCGAGAATCAAGCTTGCTATAGCGAAGCCGTTGATGGGTTGGCGGGGCTGAGCAACAGGCGTTTGAGATTGGCTTAATCCAGATAAGGATTCGGCATATGTGACGAAGGGGGGAGAGGATTGGTGAGATGTCGACGATTGACCAGACGAATTCGAGCGTTGTGGTTCATCCATATTTATTTGAGATTATAACATGGTATATGCGCTGTTTGTCTATGCGTGCTTTCGACGCAGGTCGGGATGTTGTGGGTTGGTCATCGGTTTGGTGTGAGACAACCCTGTTGCGGTCAGATTGTGTTGTCACCTGTGGGGCGTCAAAGCCGTGGTTTAATCGAGTGTCTAGGTGAGGTCGCGTTTAATTTTAATTTAAATTGCACTTTGATGATATACTACAATATAAGTGATGAGCGAGAAAATAGAGACCGACAACCAGCTGATAGACAACCCGGCGGCGCGTCCGTTCATAACCCAAGCGCAAAGTGCGTTGAAAACAGGGGATTACACGATGGTGTTGTCATGGTGTCAAATGGGGCTAAAGAAATGCCCGAACAACATACGCCTATTGCATTTACTATACACTGCGGAGCGTGAGCGTGGCAACTACAGACAGGCGGCGCAAGCGTTGGAGGCGATAGAGAAAAACGGGGGCAACCCATACATTGTTGCACAGGGATGGGGGATACTGGAGATGAAGCGAGGTCATCACAAGCTGGCGGAGCAGCACTTGAGGCGTGCATTGGAGTTATCCCCGAATGACAAGTATATTCTGAGTGCGCTTGCAAATTTGCGGGCGAAGGAAGGGCGTTATGGCGAGGCAAAGATGATAGTGCGGGACATCCTGCGCGAACACCCGGAGGACGGATTTGTGTGGTTGTCGTTGATATCCTTTATCTTTCAAGAGAACCCAAATGACATGAGCATGTGGGGTAATGCGGCTCTAGATGAGCTGTATAGCACATTGACAGAGGCGCTGAACCACATATTGGACCAAGATCGGGTTTTGTACAGTGCCGAGCAAACGCTGTATAAGTGGTGTCAGTTGGAATGCAAAAGGCGTCAGGTGGGCCTGGCAAATTTCGATCGGGTATTAGCGCAATTGGGTTTAGATGAGCAAAAGCGCGGCTTTGTGTTATATGTGTTATCTCGCAAGCTATCTCAGATGCGCCAGCACAAAGACGCCCACTGGCTGGCTGCGTCGGCAGCCAAGTTGTGGACGGAGAATCTCTCGCTGTATTTATGGGCGGCGGAGTTGGCATTGCGGACGGGCGATGTCGCGTTGTCACAAGAGGCGATTCACCAGATGTTACAAAAGGCGCCGCACACCTTGGAAGGAAAGGAAGAGGTGTTTATGAAAAACGAAGTGAGCCGCGAGATCGTCGCCCGATTTATGAGGAATTACGTGGAGAACGAATACAAGCGTCATCCGTCGCAGATGAATAATCAAGGGATACGCTTAGCGGCGAAGGTGCTGGCGTGGGCGTGTGTGTATACGGCTCAATACAAAGAAGCTATCCATTGGTTGTCCGTGTCGCTGAAGCATGCAAAGGATAAGAATGACTTGTTGTGGCTGGCTTGTGTCATTGCTGCTAGCACAAAGCAAACGCGTTATGTGCTGGAAACCTTTGAGCGCGTGCAAAACGATCCTCGATTGGCGTCAAGAATTGCGCAGTTGATTGCGAACAAGTTGTACGACGAAGCCGACGAGGGGCTGCGACGAGAAATAGAGGAGAAGATGGCATGCGCCGCGGTGCAGAATGTGAACGCATGGCGCACGCTGATCAACCGCGTAAAACGGGGTTCGGATTATCGGCATGCGGTTCGTCTATGCCAATTGGCGATCAAAGCGAATCCCGAACAATACATTTTCTGGCGCGACTTAGGTGCGATATATGACCGTAGAGGCGACAAGGAAAGAACGCTCAAAGCGTATATTCGCGCCTTACGTCGCAGCGGGTACATAGGCAACATGTGTTACTTAGTGGTCAGCACGGCGCTGCTTCACAAACGCGAGGATGTGGCGCGCACGGCGTTGAGGGCTACGCGTAAGCGAGCAGGGGTCACGCCGGGGTATATGGTGGCGCTGATAACGTATTGTCTGCATCGTGGCAAACAAGATGCGGTGCGGAATGTGCTGCCAAAATTTTCGGCGACCATACCGATGTTAAAGGCTTACACGTTAGTGCACTATGCGACGGGATGCGCGGCCTTAAAGGTGGGCTTGTATGACGTTGCGTTAAAACACATTCAGTCCACAATCCGTTTTTCGCGCGACCGCACGCGCGCCAGATTAACGTTAGGAGTGCTGTATGCGAAAATGGGTCAATACGACATGGCGCGCGCTGTTTACCAAAAATTATTGGAGCAGCATCGCAACACCGTCATGCATGCCAAAATACTGCGTCAGTGGGCGATAACCGAGCTGTCATGTGGCAACGTGGAACGTGGACGGCATTTGTATAATTGCGCCCTGCAACAGGCGGCGCGGTTTGACCCCAGACTATATCAGACATGGAAAAATTACAGAGAGGGACGGCAATCTACACAGACGCAAAGGGCTGACGGTTCTGCAGCGAACCCTGCACAACAAATCCCTGCCAGGCTACCGAACACATCCATCGGGTGACATTTGAGCGTTAGAGTGGGGGGGGTAGGGACGACGCCTGACGCGCCTTGATCAGCGGAATTGATACAACCAAAGTTCGAGTATCTGAACGAGGCCGGGCTGTCGCCCAGGCTGGCTGACATAAGTCATATAAGCGCTAAACAAGGTCAACAGCGCGTAAACAAAGATAAGCACCAGCAGGCTAGAGGAGAGCAGGGTGCCAAAATCCTTAATGGACGGGATGGAGAGATGAGACAAGTCCAGGGTGGGGCGAGTGCGACGAGGTGACGCTGGGGGAGGGGCTGGAGGGGATTCAAAGACAGGTGCGTTGCCAACAAATTCGACGCCAACGGCAGTTTGGTGGGTGTAAAACTTAGGGGAGGTTTGATATTGAATCTCGGCTAAGATTAGATGTTCAATGTGATATCCCCTAATGGGGACAAGCGCGATAAAGGCGGACAGGCTGATGAGAACAAGGGCAATAAAGAAACGGAAGGTAAGAGAGACATCTGCAACGGCTAACAGGACAAACAAGGAAAGCAGCAGCGAGGGTGACAAAATAAGCATTTCCCGCGGGCCAATCGGCCCGAGGAATTTGCGCTCTGCTGGTATATGCACGCCGAGCACGGTTTCGCACGCCATGTGGAGGATTATAAAGCAAATGGGGGGGTCATCTATAGCGTCTGGGAGGCGCTTTGAGGCTTACAGGTTAGCGCGCGAAATTACATTCCAAATGACTGCTGTGCTTTAGCGCTGCTTGAATTAATCAGTTGACGGTTCTTGATGTCGTAGATCTTATCAACCCAATCGGGGATGTATTGAGCGTTTTCTGGGCAGGACAGCAACACAACAAACCGAGTTTTCTTGTTCCTTTTGCCATGTGGCTTTTCGCCGGGCCAGCTGTAGAAATAGCCATCGGTGATGATAATGCACACATCCGGTGATACTTCGTCCATGCAGACCTGAATGCCCTTTTGAAGTTCTGTGCCGCCGCCGCCATAGACATGCAGTTGTTTAGCACTTCTAATTTCTTGCTTATGGGCGACTGCTGCGTCGTTGCAATAGACTGAAACGGTGGCGACTCCCTGTAGCAGACGGATGGTTGCATCAATTTGGGACACGAAGTCGGGCAAATCTTCCAACGTGCTTCCACTGGTGTCAAGCACAATAGATACAGTGGGGACTGTGGATGTATAACCCAGTGGGTAGACGTCGCTCTGTGTAGCCCTCTGGTAGGCTTCATATCTACGATTGACGCGTGTGTCATAGACACTTCCCGAGGCCAGCATTTGGCGCACCGTGTTCCTGAAATCTGCCCAGAGGGTCAATTCTTGCTCCTTTAAGACAGCTTTCTGATGATGCCATTCGATCTCCATCTCGATCATACCAGGGACTGTGCCCGGCTGACGTGCGCTAGGTGGAAGTTGCTGGATTTTTTGCATCACTTCTTGGCGCGCAGACACACGCGTTATTTCATCCACAGGGGCGACTTGTGCCGAAGAATCGCCAAAGTCTTCTTTGTGTACGGCTTCCCACGGCCGATATTTCCCCCCCTGGCTGCTACCGGATTTAGGGGCTAAATGGTCGACTAGTATTTGCCACAAAAGGCTGTCGTCTGGATCTTGAGACGTGTATTTACCAAGTTGTTTTGCGACCATTTCTTGTGCGACACGGGCGGCGTGTTCTGGGTCGCTCAACAATTTATTGAGATCATTAATGGCGGGCAAATCATGCTGATGCAATCCTCCTCTCGTGCTTTGTTGCGCACCTGTTTGTGGAGCACCTAGTTGCGAGGCTCCTCCTTGCGATGTGGACGCTTGCGAAATGCCGGGTTGTTGCCCACCTGTCTGGCCTGCGCCGCCTTGCTGGGCGCCTGTTTGTTGCCCGCCTGTCTGGCCTGCGCCGCCTTGCTGGGCGCCTGTTTGCTGCGCGCCTGCTTGCTGTGCGCCTGCTTGTGACGCGCCTGCTTGCTGGGCGCCGGTTTGCTGTGCGCCTGCTTGTGACGCGCCTGCTTGCTGGGCGCCTGCTTGCTGCGCACCTGCTTGCTGCGCGCCTGCTTGCTGCGCGCCTGCTTGCTGGGTGCCTGCTTGCTGCGCACCTGCTTGCTGCGCGCCTGCTTGCTGGGTGCCTGCTTGCTGGGTGCCTGCTTGCTGCGCGCCTGCTTGCTGGGTGCCTGCTTGCTGGGTGCCTGCTTGCTGCGCACCTACTTGTGGTGCGCCTGTTTGCTGGGCACCTGCTTGCTGGGCGCCTGCTGCTTGTTGGGTGCTTGCCTGTTGTGTGCTCGCTTGTTGAGAAATATCACGAAGCACATCCAAGGACTTATCTAAGTGCTGTATTACATTACGAGCAAAATCAGGCGGCAATTGCGACGCACGATGTGAAAACTCAGGTGAAGGGGGAGGTTGAAAACTTGAAGAGAAGGCCTCGCTAAGTACGTCAAAGACGTCAAGCGGCGAATAAGATTCTGATGAGCCACTAGACCTTGCCGCGTCCGTCATCGCTGAAGCGATGGCGCTGGCAAGTGCGCCTTGCAAAGCAGATGCATATACATTCAAGGCGTCACGCAAAACCTGTGGGTCAACAGAATTGTTTAGCTTGGATTCGAGAAGTTCTTGTAAAGCGTTCTGAAGGCCTGAGCCGGCTAACATATCCATCAAACCAGCCCAAGCCTCTTGCAGCCTTTTGGCTATTTTGGCGCGTGCGTCAGAGTTTTGCTCGTTTTTGAGCATATGAGCAGCAGCCGCAATAAAATTTCTCAGGTTAAAGTAATCAGCCAATGCGCCAACGTGCGACATTGTTTCGTTAGCCTGACGATCTTTTAGAATTCGACCAATTTTTTCACCGAAACGAGACAACAATATCTCCAAGTACTTGTCGGCGGTTAATAGCGGAGGCATATTATGATCAGCAGGATCAAGTAAATTTAAGGCCTTAGTGGCACCTCGAAATTCAGGAGTGTTGGTGTTCATCAAAACAGAATTCACCGAAAAGTCAACTGCAAACTGCCACAAATTTGTCGCGATATTGTCTGGCATGTTTAGCTCTTCACAAAGACTCTTGATGACAACTTCACCTCGTTCGGCGTGTCGCATTGCGACATGTAACATTTCATGAATTAACACAAACGCAAGGCGTGCAGGATAAGGATAGATTTTGTTTATCATAACGCTCGAATCGGTTGAAACATACAAGCGCCAGTCTTTGTCCACTGCCATGGTAGGGACAGGATGACCTATACAATAACGCATCCTATCCAAATAAATCGTTGCCCAATTAAAGAGCTCAGGGTACTTGTCGGCCAGCTGATAAACAAATCTGCGCCCGTATGCGAGCGATTGGTAGACAAAAGGTTCAACCTCGTCAGGAGAGCGAGGCACTTCAAGCAGTTGAAAGTCAAGCGCTGATTGAGAGTTCTGATTGGACATGAAGATATTATAGCCCATTATGAGGGGTTTATGTAATTTTGTCGTCGGTATCGACCTGGATCCCTATGAAAGAGGGGGAAGCGAACGTCAAAAACGCCAATCGCTTGTTGTGAGATGGGACACCGCCCAATGATCTGAAGCAACCCCAAACAACGCAACAAAAAAACGTGCAAGATTGGTGTGATTTTATAAACACCGGCAACGCAAGTAAATATCTCGCAAAACCCTATGCCTGTCTATACATGTTACCAAGCCAGCAACACAGTGAGGCAACGCAGGGAGATAAAGCAACTAACGGAAAATAAAAGATGAAATTGTCCAAAACACCCGCGAGTGGGCTATAATACTCTTTGCTATGAAGAAGACGAAAGTGATACGACCCATCACAGACGACAGCGAGAGCACTCAGGACATATGGACTGCGGGTTGTCTATGCATCTTAGCAGGAACACGCGTCTGGTTCTGGGGCGCCCCTGGCATTGGAAAGACCACCATTCTAAGAGGACTGGCGGAATCATACGAAGTGCCGTTTGTGGATGTGCAGCCGTATTACATGACGCCGATGGATATCAGCGGTTTGCCACAGACCGTGGAGTACATCATATCTCGTGAGGCGTATCAAGAATCCGTCAAAACAATACTGGACGAACAAAGGGTGATAGAAGGCGATAAGGTGAGTGTGCGCGTGACGAAACATGCTATGCCCTATTGGGTTAAACAGTTGGAAAAAGCGGAGGAGAATTTTCTGAGCACACCGCCGGAGAGCCGTCCGCCTGTGAGCGCGATAATGTTTATCGACGAGTTGGGCGCGGTTCCGCCCAGCTTGCAACAGGCCTTTCACAGCCTGATGGGGATTCCATCGCGCTGGCACAACGCGGTCTTCCCCAACGTGGGCGTATGTGTGGCATCGAACCCATCCGAGATGGCTATGGGGTCATACGATATCTCACATGCGCTCGCCAACCGAGCGCTTCACCTTTATGTCAAAGGAGATGTGCCGGGTTTCGCGCGTTATTTGATTTCATGCGCCGGGATACCGACGAAGGAAAGGATGAAATGGGAGGGCATCAATTTGCCAAATGATTGGCGGAAACGAATGCCCCATTGGTGGGCAATTGTGAAAACATACCTCAGCAGTCGCCCAAAATATCACAACGACCCTCCAGAACAAATCTCCCTCCAGAACATCGCCTACCCGACATCGCGCACCTGGCAGATGCTGATTATGGCATGTGCTGCTGCAGATGCGGCAAGGCAATCGAGATTGATCCCGATTATTGCTCGGGCCGCCGTAGGCGAAATTGCGAGAGACTTCGTCCGATTCATAAACAGCACGAAATTTCCCAGCATGGAGACATTGCTGAAGACGCCCGAGGAGGTGAGAAAGATACCGGAGGAACACCTTGACTCAGCAGTCTTCATTGTGCAGAGCATCAACACACTCCTGCGACAATTAAAGTCAGAAGCAACCAAAAAGGGCGACGAGCTATTGCTGACGGCGAACCAAGTCGAGGATATGCTCAGGTTGTTGTGGGTGAGCGTGCACGTCACCCATCATTTTGAGTCCATGTTGGACATAACTAAGCCCACGACTAAGGACATATTGAACACATTGTCCACGGCACCGACGTCATACATGAAGGCCAGGCAAGAAAATCCCAGACTAAAAGAGCTGGATGAGAGGGTGCGAGCGGACGGCAACAAGCTGATCAGCGACCTATGCTCTCAGTTTGACAAGGGCGAACAACTCATGATGGGGAAGGTGTTCGGGCAAAACGCGGGATTCTGAACCTGGTTGCCACACGCTAACAAGATTGTCTGGCGAGTAGGCGCGTTCACCCCCCCAGAGTGGGCGACAGCGTGGCAGTGGTAAGCAACGCAATAGAGGCCGCCCTGCGAGCTTTCGGCGCGCCCTCAACGCGGAGCGCTGCGTCGTGCGCTCTCGCTCCGTGTTGAACACGCGCCGATCACTCCGCCGCATGCACCCGTTGCTAAAGGATAGTCTTGGGCGAACACATTTGAAAGCGCACCTGTGTTATGTGCTACGGCAACCACACCGCCGCTTGACGCTGTCTGACGCGGCAAAGGCACATCAGAAATGCACCCTTCATAAGTCAACAATCGGAAAAGACACACGACATCCCCCCAAAAAAAATGTCGCACACACCATTGCAAACGGCATTGCAAACGGCATTTGTCGGGCAAAATAATTGTGGGCGCTTGGTAAAAACATGATTTGACCCGGCTTCTTGACACCTAAAGAGCCTCGGGAAACGATATATAAGCACATCACCCAGATCGTCCCCGTTAAACGCAAACAGGCGCTGATGTCAATCACAGGCCCATCATGTGCACTCACATGAGATCGCGCGCCCGCGACCGAGCGAGACGACCTCATGTGAGTGGCTAGACATGTAAGCGGCTATACAAGAGGGAGCCGTGACAAAGCGGGCGGTGCAATTACGAACAGCCCGTGGTGGTGCCACAGGTGTCACATTTCAGACATGTGCCGTTGCGCACCATGGTAAACGAACCGCATTCGGGACAGACATCACCTGTGTATCCAAGCGTGCGCGCTTGCATGACCTGCCGCTCATAGCCTTCGGCGACCGCGGATGGGCGACGTTCGGCGACAGACTGCGATGGTGTGTTGTGATAATGCGCAGCGGGCGTGCGAACTGCGGCGAGATCTGCTCGCCCGTTGTTAACGACATGTCCGTTTGTGACATAAGGGACGACAATCGGCTTTGCATCAGAAAGCGCTGGCAGGGCTGTAGTGGCGGATGGCGGTGTGCCATGCGCATCGCCATTGTGATCGTGTTGGGGCTGTGTCGTATCAGGCGATGGCTTAACATGCGCCAGGTCTTGCCTGTCGAGATACGTGATCGCCAACTCACGGAAAATGTAATCAATGATGCTGGTCGCGTTGCGAATTCGGTCGTGTCCGACAACCGGCCCGTTAGGCTCAAAGCGGGTGAAGGTGAAGGACTCGACAAATTCCTCAAGCGGGACGCCATACTGCAACCCCAACGAGATGGCGATGGCAAAGCAGTTGAGCAAACTACGAAAAGAAGCGCCTTCTTTGTGCATGTCGATAAAGATTTCGCCGAGCGTGCCGTCGGGATATTCACCTGTGCGCAAGAAGATGCTCTTTCCGTTGATCTTCACCTTCTGCGTGTATCCACGCCTGCGGTTTGGCATCCGTCGTTGCGATGATCGGCAGCAGGCGTTGGCTAGGGCGGTGAAGGCGCGTTGCACCTGTCCATTGCCAAGCATAGATTGCGGGAGGGTTTCAACGGGCGTTGCTTGGGCGTTTTGCTCGGCTGCCGTGTCGTCGCGCAAGTCATCCAGCGACCAATCATCCGCAGATCCCGACAACGGCTGACTGAGCTTGCTGCCGTCGCGGTACAGCGCAATCGCTTTCAACCCCCTTTCATAGGCTAAGCGATAGACTGCGTCGACGTCGTGCAAGGAGGCGTGATGAGGGAGATTCACCGTCTTGCTGATGGCGCCGCTGACGAACGGCTGCACAGCCGCCATCATCTCGATGTGCGCCTGCGGGCGAATGAAGCGCTTTCCATGCTTGCCACAAGTTGTGGCGCAATCGAAGACTGGTAGATGGGTCTCCTGGAGATGGGGGGCGCCCTCCAAAGTCATCGCCCCACACACATAATGGTTGGCTTCGGCAATTTGCTTGTCGCTAAAGCCAAGATGTGTAAGCAGATTGAAGCGATAATCCTGGAGCTGTTCAGGGGAGATGCCCAGCGTTTGCCGGCAGAACGCCTCGCCGAGGACGGCCGGGGTGAAGACGGCGGAGATATCCCATGCAGACGGCAGGGCTTGTTCCACGCGTTGTAGTTCAACGTCGGTGAAGCCCAAGGCTTTCAACGAAGGCGGGTTAATGTGCGGACATCCGTTCAAAGTGGGGTTGCCTTGTGCGTACTGACAGATATCCGCAATTTGCTGCTGGGAATAGCCGAGCCTGCGCAGGGCATGAGGCACGGCTTGGTTGATGATTTTGAAGTAGCCGCCGCCTGCGAGCTTCTTGAATTTCACCAGCGCAAAATCCGGCTCAATGCCTGTGGTGTCGCAGTCCATGAGCAAACCGATAGTGCCTGTGGGGGCAATCACGGTCACTTGAGCGTTGCGAAAGCCGTAAGATTCGCCGAGCCTCAGCATAGCATCGGCGGCGGAGCGCGCGACCTCTAACAAGTCGGCGGGACACAAGGCGGGGTTCAGCCCTTGCGGGGGATGAGACAATCCCTCGTAAGCCTCGGCGGGTGCGCCGAAGACGGCGCGATGGTGGTTTCGGATCACGCGCATCATGGATTCGCGGTTGCGGGCGTAGGCAGGGAAGGGGGCGATATCGCGCGCCATTTCGGCGCTCGCCGCATAAGCGGTGCAATGCACAATCGCCATCAGGGCGGCTGCGACCTGACGCCCCTTATCGCTGTCATAGGGCAACCCCATGCGCATGAGCAAGCTGCCGAGGTTGGCATAACCGAGCCCGAGCGTGCGATAGGCGTGGCTGCGCGTGGCGATCTCAGGGCTGGGGAACTGAGCCATCAACACGCTGATATCAAGGACAAAAGTCCACAGGCGCACGGCGTGTTGGAGGTCTCTTGTGCGGATCAAGCCATGCTCTTGGTCATAGAACGCCACCAAATTAAGGGAGGCAAGATCGCATGCTGTGTCATTTATGAAATGATACTCGCCACATGGATTACAAGCGTAGATCGGCTCGTCTTGGCTGCAGGTGTGCCATTCGTTGATGGTGTCGTGGAAGAGCAGCCCTGGGTCGGCGCATCGCCAGGCTGCGCGCACGATGCTTTCCCACAGGTGGCGAGCGGGCACAGCTTTGCACGGGCGAGGCTCACGCTTTTCTTTTTCGGCGCGGACCAGTTCGGTGCGCCAATACAGCGACCACATCTCATCGCGTTGTACTGCGCGCATAAAGGCGTGAGGAATTCGCACGGAGTTGTTGCTGTTCTGCCCGCTGACGGTCTGATAAGCCTCCCCTTCCCAGTCGACGGTGAACTCAGGCATCAACAGGTCTTGTAGGGGCACGCCTTGCGCGAGTTGCTGCAGGGCTTGTCGGATAACGGACAGCGGGACTTCGTCAGAGACTGCCTGCCGAATTGCGCGTCGCAGTGCGGGGTTGCGTTTGGGGTCAAACCCGGGGGGCTGTGTGCTGAAACAGGCATCTGCGATGCGCGAGAGATGGCGGCGATAGATTTTGGCGCCGGTAACCAGACAACCAACTTTGTGTTCCTCTTGGACCTTCCATTGGATGAATTCTGCGATATCTGGGTGGTCGATGTCAAGGATGACCATTTTGGCGGCGCGTCGGGTGGTGCCTCCACTCTTAATTGCGCCGGCGGCGCGGTCGCCGACGCGCAAGAAGCTCATCACCCCGCTGGAGCGCCCGCCGCCGCTAAGGGGTTCATCCGCGGCGCGCAGCTTAGAGAAGTTCGAGCCGACCCCGCTGCCGTACTTAAAGATGCGCGCCTCGCGCAGCCAGGTGTCCATGATGCCGTTGGGGTTGACCAGATCATCCTCGATGGAGAGGATAAAGCAGGCGTGGGGCTGAGGGTGCGAATACGCGTCTTCGGAGCGTTTGAGCGTGCCGTCGTCTGGGGAGACATAGTAATGCCCTTGCGCAGGTCCTGTGATGCCATAAGCCCAGTGCAAACCAGTGTTAAACCACTGAGGGCTGTTGGGTGCGCATATTTGCGCAGCGAGCATATAGGCGATCTCGTCATAGAAGGCTCTGGCATCCGATTCGGTGTCAAAATAGCCGTATTTCCAGCCCCAATAAGTCCAGGTGCCGCTCAAGCGGTGAAAGACCTGTCGCGCGTCGGTTTCTGCGCCAAAGGTGGCATCGGCGGCAGGGACCGATCGGCACAACCACATCGGCACGCCGGTCTCCGCCACGGTGACGGTGCGGCTGGGAACACCTGTTCTTCGCAGGTACTTTTGTGCGAGGATATCGACGGCGACTTGCGACCAGTGTTCAGGTGCGATGACGGTGATCGACTGCCCGTGTAATGCGGAAACTCGTTCAACAAAACGCAAGTCACCGTATAGCGAGCCTGCCGACCTCGCGTCGGCGGCAAGATGAGCGGTAAACAAGCGGTTGATCTTCATGATATATTTATAGGCAGGATGGGGAGGGTTTCTAAAGAAAAGTGTCCTGCCAGCGAAAATTGACAAGAAAAATGAGAGACACAGGGCGGAGGACGACGGACAAAAAGAAAAGAGGGGACGCCATTTGCGGCAAGAGAAATCTGCGCAGACGAAGTGATGCAGCGATGAAGTGGCTCAGCGATGAAGCGACTCAGCGATGAAGCGACCCAATAATGGAGTGATACAGCGAGGTGGGCTGAACATGTCGCGGATTTGATGTTTACAAAAACCGCAAATGCCGCTATAAATATATTATCAAGCAAACGCGCGCATGCGACCATCACCTTCAGGAAAGGTCGGGTGCTCGCGCAGATTGGAGGAACAGACATGATGCGCACAACATTGTTTGTGTTCGCGTTGCTTGCGATCTTATATTTCTTTTTGCCGGTGCTCTGTCTGCCGGGTCTCTACGCGTTCTGTCGTTGAATGACAAGCGCAGGGCAAGTGGACGAAGAATGCCTGAGATGAAGCAGGATGCCCGCCCTGTTTTGGCGAAAACAAAACAGGGGTGGGGATTTTTTGTGTGAGCATAAAAAGCGCATGAATGAGCTGCATAGCTTGCTGGTTTTTTTATTCATCGCCATCAGCGCCATCACCATACACGAGACGGCGCATTACGTCAGCGCGCGAATGTGCAGGGTGCGCGTGATCGAATTAGGGATTGGATTCCCGCCACGGTTGTGGACGATAAAAAACAAATTCGGATGCGATGTGAGCATTAATTTGTTGATGCTAGGGGGATATGTTGTCTTGCATGCGCTGCCGCAGGAGACAAAACACGGTGGCTGCAATGATGGTGAAATCGCGCACAAGGGGTTTATCGCGTCTCAGTCGGGGGGGCAGGGTAATACACCTTCAGAAGACAAAGGGGCAATATGTGACCGGAAAATCGGGGATGAGAAGGGATATTTTGAAGTCTCGCCGGGCAAGCGCATTTGGATCGCGTGTTCTGGGGCTATGTTAAACATGTTGCTCGGGCTCTCCTTGTTGGTAACAGCCCATGCATGCAACGGTTATCTGCCAACGCATTCGACGTATTACATCGCGCCATTTCACTGGTCTCGTCTAAAGGAACATTGGGGGGAGCGTGCGGAGCATTTGCTGCAACATGACGATCGATTAATTCGGGTTGCAAACATACCGATAGAAAGTTTATTAACACAGGAGGGGGATCAGCACCAACACGTGTATTACCTGACAAAGAGATATATTCAGGCGCACAAGCAGGCGGAGCATGAGCCAATTATGTTAGATGTAATCACGCAAAAGGGCGACATGCGACAAGTGAGGTGGGAGAGCATAGCGATAGATGGCGCGCGAAATCAATCATCAAGCGATGGATTGACAAGCAATAGCAGTGATGCGTTGACAAACAGTGAGCAAAGGAGCGCAGAGGGGGGGGAGGAGATAGGGGACGAGCAGTCGTTAGCCATTCTGCGCGTGGTGGATCGCGCCGACCTACATTATCCCGGCTGGAGGTCTGTGGTGAGGTCTACATGGAACGATGTTGTGCTCAGCGCTTCATCGCTTACAATGTTTGTGAACGAGGTGCTAGGTCCTCGCGTAGACCGGCGATGGCGGGACGTGCTATTGCTGCCCGGCCTGGGATATAACGAGGCTGATATTGTTCAACGACATCGCTGGATACGCATTGCAGGCATTGTGAACATTATTGTGAGCATTCTAAGTTTAGCGCCTTTTCCCGGTCATGATGGCGGGAGGATCATACTGGCGGCGATGGCTTGGGGCAAGGCAAAGGGGATAAGCCCGCGTCGGGAGGAGAATATGCACCAGATTGGGGCTTGGCTGACGGGTGGTTTGATTTTAGTGATGATACTTATCGGGGTGATCAGGCGGCTATGGCATATCTAGTCTAGCGCGCAGAGCAGGCTGATGAGCCAAAAGCGGGCAGCAGTCAAAAGAAGTATGTGGATTTCTACTCCATCTTGCGCACCGCGAGATATACGAAGGCGTGGCGTCGATCCGGCTTAAACGCCCCGACGCGCATTTCCAGGGTGTGCACGGCATCTTTATCTTCTCGGGCGGCTTCATAATAAAACTCAAAATCTTGAAACGAAGCCTGTCTGTATATGTTCCATCCATATTGTGTCAAAAATTCTGTGTAATAACGGTTGGCGACCGAAGAACGATCAGGGTAAACCAGCATCATAGATTGTATGGAGGGGGTCAATGTGTCGGCAGCGGACTCCAAAGTAAAGCTGATCACGTATTCGTTTGTTAAAGGGAAGGGGGTGGCGTATGCAGCGATATCGCAGGCTAAAGGAGGGGAGATGGTGGGCGCGTTAGCAGATGCGGGACGAATGAAAACGCGAACGACAGCCTCGTGAACAGCTAACGGGAGCCCAAGCGATTGGGCTTCTTGATAACTAATCGTAGTGGTCGCGCCTTGCAAGAGCCCATCTTGAAATTGTGCGGCGTCTTGTAAGCGTTGAAAAACCGCGTTGGGCATGCGCAACGGGACGCCGATATCGGAGGCAAATAAGAGGGTCTCAGGATGGTGCAAGATGTGACAGCGGCTTCGTCCATCGGCGAACGAAAACCATGCTATAAAAGCGGAGTTTGAGGCGGATTTGGGTATGTGTGCGTTTTGAGGTGCGGTCGCGGCACGCGGGGCATTTTTATTTTTATTGTAAGCAGCCTCATAATTTGAAAGTTTATACATATAAACCGACGGACGTGGGGCGATAATGTTGACTTGAGAAAGATTGTGTTCAAGCGAAGCGTAAACAGGCTGCCCTTGTTCGTAGCGCACCAAATAGGACAGGCGGAGCGGGATGTTGTCGTGCTCAAACACGATCTCCATCAGGGCTTCGTAGTGAGGATGTTGTCTTTGCCAAGCGAGCGCTGCTGCGCTGGGGGGGGAATATACAAAATCAAAGAAAGCGCGGATGTCAGGATAAACATCGACCGCACCTTGTTCAAATAAAGGCGCGGTTTGCACGGCGGGGTCAAACATAAGTGTGTCCGAGTGGAGAGGGGTGGAAGAGACGGAAGCTGCGTCCGAGATGACGGGAACACGCCCAAAGCTCACAGGCGGCGGTGAAGGAGCTATGGGTGGGAGAGCGGTTGGCTGGCGATTTAGAGGGGCATCGTTGGGGGCATCTGACGGGATAAACCCAACAAATCGCAACAGCAACAGGATCAGCGCTAGCACGACCAGGGCGGCCGGGTATCGTTGTTTGATTTGACCCAACAAATGCTGCCACATCGGTAAACGGCTTAATCAGCGCAATATATATTGTACACCCATATAGGGCGAGGCGCATGAGGCGCGCTCACCAAATCCTATTTTGAGGCAATAATCATGAGAGAGCGAACGGCATCTTGTATAAGCGCAATGCTGGCTGCGCTCAGCGACGCTCATCCATCGAACGTCGGCTGCGACGTATCAGCATGGGCGGTGCAATCGGCACTCACTGCACATCCGTCAAGCGATGTCGGCTGATGTCGGTTATTCAACGCCGTGTTTTGAGATGAATTTTAGAAAGCGTCACAAAGGATGGGGTCTGAAAAAGGGGCGAAAAGGGCAAAAATAAACACAAAAAAACCAAAACACCCCTATAACTATAAGCATGAACAGCAACAAAACACTTGTAACTCAAAAACCTGATGCAGTGAATGCGAACAAAAGCTTCATCACCAAGTTGGCGCATATCCGGCGCGTGGGCATAGAGCCAAAAAGGGCATCTGGGCTGCGCGGTAAACTCATGATGCTGGGCTATATTCTGCTTATCATCTTCCTTTTGACCTAGCATTGTGCGCCGGCCTGGCGTCATGTGCACCGACCTGATGTGGTATGCGCTGACCTGGCGCTGTGTGCGCCGACCTGCGCCGTGAGCGCCGACCTGCGCTGTGTGCGCCGACCTGCGCCGTGTGCGCCGACCTGTGCCGCGTGCGCCGACCTGGCGCCGTGTGCGCCGACCTGGCGCCGTGTGCGCCGACCTGGCGCCGTGTGCGCCGACCTGGCGCCGTGTGCGCCGA
>FWWL01002368.1_pt1 | contig 39561 bp, 39 predicted proteins | sample 2228331 | NCBI WGS metagenome assembly FWWL01 (sample SAMEA103939775, study PRJEB20133) | metagenome
TGTTGTAAAATTTTTGGGATTTATTTCATATACTTCTTGCATCTTTTCTAAACTGACTACTATGGTCCTTTCGTATATTGGCACAGCACCACCAGCCATTCCAGTGCCAGCTCCTCTTGGCACAACTTTAAATCCTTTATTATATGCCCATTTGACAATTTTTACTATCTCTTGCGTATTTTTTGGAAATGCAACAAGCTCTGGAATTATGCCCTTTGCATAAGATGAATCATAGCTGTAACAGATTAAATCTTCCTTTATGTCAGATACCTCAATCCCCTCTAATAACATTTATCCTCCAAAATTTTTTATCCATCATTGCGCATAAGCCTCTGCCTCTTGAAGCTCAAGGGATATGACAGAGGAAATTCCTTCTTCCTGCATAGTCACTCCATACAGATAATTAGCTATCTCCATCATAAGTTTATTATGGGTAATGATGAGAAACTGGGTTTTATTGCTTAAATTTTTTACTAAATTTCTCAGTCTTATTGTGTTTGCATCATCCAGAGGTGCATCAACTTCATCAAGGATGCATATCGGAGAAGGACGAATTGAAAAGCATGAAAATACAAAGGCTATCGCAGTAAGAGTTTTCTCGCCTTGAGAAAGTAGATTAATATTATTTGATTTTTTTCCGGGGGGCTGTACTTTAATCTCTAATTCTGCATCAAGAATGTTTTCCTCATTTGTCAAAATGAGTTCTGCCTTTCCTCCACCAAAGAGTTCCTGAAATACTGAATTAAATTTTTCTTTCAGTAGCTCAAAGGTTTCTCTTAATTTCCTTCTTGTAAAAGAGTTTATTTTTCTGATGGCGTCTTCAAGCTCTTCAATAGAAGTCTTTATATCCTTTTGTTGCGAAAGCATAAATTCGTATCTTTCTTTGACCTCTTGATGCTCTTTTAAAATTTCAATATCAACCGGTCCAATATCTTTTAATTGATTCTTGAGCTGGGCAATTTTTGGCTTCAAGCTATCAGGATTTTCAACAGGTTCTATCTCTTCCCTTAATATATCCTTACCATAAAAATTGTATATGTTGTTCCATAAATTTTGAAGCCTTGCTTTCAGCTCGCCTTCATTTGCCTTTTTTTCTCCAATTAAGGCTGTAAAGTTTTGGATTTCTTTATTAATGCTTTGATATTTTTTGTCAAGTTCTTCTGCTGATGTTTTTTCTTTTTGAATTTTTTCCATAAGAAAAGAAAGTTCTTCTTTCAATTTTTCAGCTTCTATCGTAAGCTGTTTAATTTTCTCATTTTTTTCAGATTTTGCAATATTTATATCATCTATTTTTTTGATGATATATCCTATCTCTTCTTCGTTTTTCATTTTCTTAACTAAAAGACGTTTGGTATTCTCGGTTATCCTGCTTACATCGGTCCTTTTACTGTTCAGCCTTTCTTTTAATGCAGACAAGTCTGATTTTCTCTTGGACAACAATTCCTTTTCCTCGTCGTATTTCCGAAACATCTCCTTTTGTAAAGATTTTAATTCCTCAATTTTTGTCTCCGCCTCATCAATGTTCATAGATATTTGCTCAATTTCAGCCTGAATGTTTTTTATTAACTGGGTGTTGTCATGTATCTCCATCTGCAAAGTTTGTTTTTCATTTTCTATGTATTTGACTCTTTGTTTTAATTGCTCGTATTCCTTCTGATGGTTTTTATAATGAGTCTCGTGTTGAAAAAGCTCGTTTTTGATTTTTGAAATCTGAGCTCTCTTAGTTTGAATTGTATCTTTGAGCTGTTCTCTTTCCTTCTTTAAGGTTTCTAATTCATTTTCAATGGTTTTTATTTCGCTATAAATTGAATTTTGTTTGACTTTTAACTCATCTAAAGCCCTTTTCTTTTTTAGTAGATTTCCTGCCTTACCTGTTTTTATAAAGCCGTCTGGAAAAATTATTTCTCCTTGTCTTGTGATAACGCAAAAGTTAGGATTTTTTTGCTTAATAGCAAGGGCTTCTTCAAGTGTATCTGCGATTAAAATATTTTCAAAAAGTTGTTCAGGAATGCTCTGGTCTTTTATTTTGATGTAATTTTTGATTTTTAGATTTTCCCTATCACAGGAAGTTGTTTTTTGACAGTTAACGAAATCCTTCAAAAAGAAAAACTTTTTGTTTTGTGATGGAATAATTTGCTCAAAGCTTTCAATCACAGAGGCTTTTAATTTCTCATCTAAAAGACTTTCTAACAATTCCTCAACTTCGGGGGCTACATCTATGCATTCAAAAAATAGTTTGCCTTCTTGTTTATCTTCCCATATTTCTGAAGAAAGGGCTTCTATTTTTCCTTTTATTACAGCCTCTTCCTTTTTCCTTTCAAATAATCTTTGATTTTTCTCCTCAATTGCTTTTTCTGCTTTTGAAAGTTCGTTGCTTAGTTTGTTTACTGCATCTGTTTCATTTTGAAGACTGTCTTTTAAGGATTTAATTTTAAGTTCTTTATTTCCTATCTCTTTTTCAAATTGTTTAATTTTGTCAGCGATTTCTTTCTTTTTATACTCAATGGAATTTAATCTGTTCTGGCTATTTTCAATTGATTTTTTTACAGATTGGTAGTGATTTTTTTTGTTGGCAAGTTCTGTGGTAAGGTTAAAAAGTATTTTTCTCTGCTTTTCAAGCTGTTTTTCAAAGTCCTCTGATTTTTCCTGAGATTTTAAGAGCTTTTCTTCAAATTCCAAAATTTCATTTGTTATTTTTTCAATATCTTGCTCAAGTTCTAAAGTTTCAGATTTGGTTTCATTGAGGTCATTTTGTAGTTTTTCTATTTCCCTTTGAATTTCTATATTTTGCTCTTTAAGTTTTTCAATTTGTTCCCTTTTGTTTTTATCCTCTTGAATGAGAAGGGCAAGCTCTTTTTCCGAATTAGCTCTTTGAAGCTCTGTTTGTTTAAGCTTGTTTTCTTTTTCATGAATACTGTTTTCAAGTTCTGATATGATATCTTTTAGTTCGTTGATTTTACTAACTACTTCATCGCTGTTTTTTTTCAAATTGTCCTTTTTTTGTTCAATGGAATCTAACTCTTTCCTAACGCTTTCAAGCTCTTCAATAAGCATTAAGCTCTCGGTTCTTGATACACTTAGTTCAAGGGCAGTCAACTCTTCAAGAATTTTTTTATATTTTTCAGCCTTTTTTGCCTGCCTTTCAAGTAAAGAGTATTGTTTTTTAAGCTCCCCAAGTATGTCCTCAATTCTTTGCAAGTTCTCCTTAGCAGATTGAAGTTTGGACTCAGATTCGGATTTTTTTATTTTGTAAAAAGATATGCCTGCACATTCATCAAGCAAAGCCCTTCTATAAGAAGGTTTAGAGAGAATTTCAATTATTCTTGCAGAATCAATAATTGAGTATGTTCTTATATCAACACCCTCTGAGATGAAAATTTCTCTGATATCCTTTAATCTTGCTTGTTTACCATTGATAATAAAATAAGATTCACCTGTTCGGAAAAATCTTCGCTTTATTTCAATTTCTCTTTTTTGGGGTTCATTGCCGTTTTCTGCCTCCTTCTCTATCTCAATTAGCATTGCTACATCTGCAAGTCCCTTTTCTTTTTTTGTGGAGGAACCTTGAAATATCACTTCCTCCATTTTTTCGCCACGAAGCATTCGGGGATTATGTTCACCAAGAGCCCATCTGAATGCATCTACAATGTTGCTTTTTCCTGCTCCATTAGGTCCTACAAAGCAGGTTATGCCTTCATTAAGCTCTATTTTTGTCCTTTCAGGAAAAGATTTGAATCCGTTGAGTTCTATCCACTTAATCCTCATTTAAATATTTTAGCTCAATTTTTCATTTAAAAGCTTTAATGTTAGCATAAAATTTTTTTATTTGACCGAAAATAGGCAATTATTTTACTGTTGAAAGACATAAGTTTTTATGGTATAATTTAAAAAATCTCAAAAGCAGGAGGATAATATGACGAAGAAGTATGAAACACCTTTGTTGGACGAATTGGAAAAGGGTCCTTTTCCGAGCTTCGTGACAGAAATCAAAAAAGCAGCTGCAAAGAACGAGATGGCTGCTGATGAGCTTGGACAGCTTGAGAAAAGTTTCAAAGACAAAGTAACCTATTGGAAACATGGTGGAATCGTTGGTGTCAGAGGATACGGTGGAGGAGTTATCGGAAGATATTCCCAATTGGCAGATCAGTTCCCTGGAGTTGCACACTTTCACACTGTCCGTGTTAATCAGCCAGCAGGTCTTTTCTACACATCAGACACAATAAGATTTATTTGTGATCTTTGGGACAAATACGGAAGTGGTTTGACAAACTTCCATGGTTCCACTGGAGATATGATTCTTTTAGGAACAGTAACAGAAAATCTTGAACCTCTTGCTACAATTCTCAGTCTTAATGGTTTTGATCTTGGTGGTTCAGGTTCTGCTTTGAGAACACCAAGCTGCTGTGTAGGACCAGCAAGATGCGAATGGTCAATGATTGATACTCTTAACATTACCTACGATTTAACACAGGAATTTCAAGATGAGCTTCACAGACCACAGTTTCCATATAAGTTCAAGATTAAAACAGTTGGATGCCCTATTGACTGTAATGCATCCATTGCTCGTGCAGACCTCTCTATAATTGGAACATGGAAAGGAGCAATAGAGATTGACCAAGACAAAGTAAGAGATTATGTAAAGAAGGGCGCAAACATTCAGGAAGAAATTGTAAACATGTGCCCAGGAAAATGCATTACATGGGATGGAAATGAGTTAAAGATTAATAATGCAGACTGCAAACACTGCATGCACTGTATTGCTAAGTTAAAAGGAGCATTAAGACCAACACCTCCATTTGGAGCAATAATTCTCATAGGTGCAAAGGCACCATTTGTTATTGGTGCTACACTTTCTTGGGTAATTGTTCCATTTATGGAAATGAAACCACCATATGATGAGCTTAAAAATCTTATCAGAAATATGTGGGATTGGTGGAATGAATACGGAAAGAACAGAGAGAGAATTGGTGAGCTCATTATACGTCGTGGTATGAGAGAGTTCCTTGAAGTATGTGGACTTGAGCCAACACCTGAGATGGTAAAAGAGCCAAGAAGAGATCCATTCTGGTTCTGGAAAGAAGAAGACTTAGAGAAGAAACCTTGGGAAGAATTTTTAAAATAAAAAAATAAGGAGGAGATAACATGGGTGAAATTCCTGAGAAATTTTTTATCCCAGAAGTAGTAGATGTAAAACAAAGACAAACAGATATAGGACCACCTCATTACGAGAACTTCTTACCACCAGTTATTAAGAAAAACTATGGAAACTGGAAGACACATGAAATACTCAGCCCTGGTTTAATGGTTCATATTGCAAACTCTGGAGACAAAATCTGGACTGTAAGAGTGGCATCTCCAAGACTTTTGAGCACAGTAACTTTAAGAGAATTTGCTGATATTGCAGATAAATATTGTGATGGATATTTCAGATTTACAACAAGAAACAATGTGGAGTTTCTTGTATCTGATGAAAGCAAGGTTCAGCCTTTAATTGATGAGCTTAAGGCAAAGAATTACATGATTGGTGGAATTGGACCAAGAATCAGTAACATCGTTCATACACAGGGTTGGGTGCACTGCCATTCAGCAGCAGTTGATGCATCTGGATTAGTAAAAGTTTTAATGGATGCATTTGCTGATTACTTTACAACAAAGGAACTTCCAAACAAAGTAAGGCTTGCTGTTGCATGCTGCACAAACATGTGTGGTGCAGTTCACTGCTCAGACATTGCCTTTGTTGGAATTCACAGAAAACTACCAAGAATTGACCATGAGAACTTTAAGAACCTCTGTGAGCTTCCAACAACAATGGCTGCATGTCCAACCGCAGCAATTACACCTGATCCAGCAAAGAAATCAATAAAAATCAATGCAGACAAGTGCATGTACTGCGGTAACTGCTTCTCAGTCTGTCCAGCACTTCCAATTGCTGACCCAGAGAATGACGGTGTTGCAATCGTCGTTGGTGGTAAAGTTGGTAACTTAAGAACAGCACCAAAATTCTCAAAGCTTGCTGTTGCTTATCTACCAAACAATACCCCAAGATGGCCTGAAGTTGTTAAGGCAACCCAGAAGATTCTTGATGCCTACGTTGCAGGTGCAAAGAAACACGAAAGAGTAGGCGAGTGGATTGAAAGAATTGGATGGGAAAAATTCTTTGCAGTAACAGGCTTGCCATTCACATATCAGCACATTGATGACTGGACATACGCATTTGAAACATTCAGAACATCAGCACAGATTAAGTGGGTTAAATAATTAAATACAAGGGAGGAACTTCCTCCCTTGTATAAACATTGAAAGGGGTGTAAGGTAATATGGAGAAAGAGGAATTAAAAAAAGCTATTTATCAGCTAATTAAGGACGCTCAGGGAAAGAAAAAATATAAACAAACTGACATTATCAAACACTTCAGACAGCAGGGAATTCCTGATGCAGAAGTAAAAGCTGCATTAAGAGACCTAATTGATGCAGGAGATTTAATTTACACATATTTTGGCGGAAGCTACATTGAACTTGGCGAGAAACGTCAGGGCTCCTAATTAAAAATATTTGCAAGTCTATTCTCAAAGGAGGGTAAAAATTTTGCCCTCCTTTTTTATCTTTTCAATATCTATTTTGAACGAGTTTTTATGGATAACCTCTGTAGCCTGTCATTGTGAGCTTCATCAAAGCCGAGGTGTAGCAATCCTGTGGTTTCGAGCAGTCCCGAAGGACTGCGAAGCAATATCAAAGAATATCTTACCTACGGTTCGCAGTGATATTTTAGAATAAAATAATTAAAGCAGTTCCTTGTAGAGTTTTCTTGCGAAGTTGAAAAGTTTTATGTATTCTTGATTAGTATAGTCTTTGTAAGTATTAAGGGCAGGACAGAAGGTTTTGTTCTTATAAATCAGTGTAATTTCTCCGTAAATTCCGTCTTTAAGATAAATTCTGTGGCTGTAATCCTTTGTAGTTGTCAAAACAAGCTTTGCAGTGGATATATATCCGGGATCAAGATTTATTTTTCTTTTGCCATTTACAGAGAGTTCCTCTTCAATGCGATTTGTTTTAAGCTTAATAGATGCAATATCTCCTTCAGATATAAGCTTTTTGAAAAAAATAAATCGCCTGAAAATAGGACTGCCAAGTTCTGGTGTGTAATAGTTGGAATATTCCCATTTTTTGGGAGATGATTCAAAAAATACTTCTCCAAAAAGCTCTACCAAAGATTTTAGTGCAATGTAGTAGTTTTCTTTTTCTTTATAAAGCGTTGCAACAAAAAGTAATACATTCTTTGGAAGTCCCGGTTTTCCCATCAGGAAAGAACTTGCTTTAAATGGGGAACGATATGAGGATTATCCCATTCAACAGGTCCTATTATTTTGTGTCTTAAAATCCCATTTTTATCAATTAAAAAAGTCTCAGGAACTCCAGTGATTCCATAAGTTTTTGAAACAACGCCGTCATCAAGAAGAACAGGGAAAGAATAACCTTTCTTTTTTACAAGTTCGGCAATTGTTGCAGGGTTGTCTTTATAGGCAATGGTGACGAATACTAATTCTTTATCAGAGCCATTTTTGCTAAGATAACTCTGTATGGATTTTTTTTCCTCTTGACAATCTTTACACCAAGATGACCAGAAATTAAGAATTACAATTTTGCCTTTCTGTTCTTTTAGACTCCATTTTTGTCCGTTAATATCCTTTAATTCAAAATCAGGAGCTGGTTGCCCTATTTTTGTATTTGCCTGAAGACCAGGAGTTTTTCCCTTTTTGAAAAATATGCTTCCTGTTATGATTAATGCAAGCAAAATGAATATGATTAAAAAAACGTTTTTTTTCATTTATGCACCTCAATTCACTGATGTTGTGATTTCTTCATAAACTTCTTCAAATTCAATTTTTTCATCCTTTAATTCAACCTTCACTATGTTGGCTCCTTTAAATCTGCCTTTTAGTATTTCTTCAGAAAGAGGGTCTTCTATTTCTTTTGAAATAGCTCTTCTCATGGGTCTTGCACCATATGCAGGCTGATAGTATTTGTGCAATATCCAGCGTTTAACTTCATCAGAGACATTTATTATAAGACCGAATTCCTCAATTTTCTTATTTGTTTCAGCAATGAGAAGGTCAAGAATTGACAATAGATGACTCTCTTCAAGAGGATGGAATACAACTATATCATCAACTCTATTTAAGAATTCGGGATTAAATGTCTTTTTTAGTTCAGCAAATACATTGTCTTTAATTTTCATGTATATATCACTCTGCTGATTTTTATGAAAACCAAGAGGTGTTGATTTCTCAATAAGCCTTGCTCCGAGATTGGATGTCATTATGATTATTGTATTTCTAAAATCAACTTTTCTTCCAAAACTATCTGTAAGTACTCCTTCATCAAGTATCTGCAAAAGAAGATTAAATACATCAGGATGCGCCTTTTCAATTTCATCAAAGAGAACAACTGAATATGGTCTTTTGCGAATTTTCTCTGTCAGCTGTCCACCTTCTTCGTAGCCTACATAGCCCGGAGGTGCACCTATTAGTCTTGATACGTTAAATTTTTCCATGTACTCAGACATATCAAATTTTATAAGTGCGTTTTCATCATTAAACATAAACTCTGCTAAAGCCTTTGCAAGTTCAGTTTTACCAACTCCAGTGGGACCTAAAAAGAAAAATGAGCCAATGGGTCTGTTTTTTGATTTTAATCCAGCCCGGGAACGCCTTATGGCTTTGCATACACTTTTTATTGCCTCATCTTGCCCAACAATTCTTTTATGAAGTTCCTCTTCCATATGAAGCAGTTTTTCAGTCTCAGTCTTTTCAATTTTATAAAGCGGTATTCCCGTCATTTTTGACACAGTATATGAAATATCCTCTGCTGTAACAAGGGGAACTTCTTTGTACTGAGATTCTTTCCATTTTTTGTAACTTGACTCATAAACTCTTCTGAGTTTATCCTCTTCGTATTTTGCTTTCTGAGCAGAAGGCAAGTCATGTAGTTTTATGTATAGGGATTTCTCCTTTGAAACCCGTGAAATTTCAAACTCTAAGTCCTTGAGCTCTCTGGGCATTAAAGACCTTCTGAGCTTTATTCTTGAGGCAGTTTCATCTATAACATCTATTGCTTTGTCAGGCAAAAATCTGTCAGTGATATATCTGTCTGAAAGCTTAACAGCAGCTTCAACTGCTTCATCTGTGATTTTTACTTTATGATGGCTTTCGTATTTTTCCCTTATTCCTTTAAGAATTTCTATGGTTGTCTCCACGGATGTTGGCTGTATAAATACTGGTTGAAATCTTCTCTCTAAGGCACCGTCCTTTTCAATGTATTTTCTGTATTCCTGAGGAGTAGTTGCTCCTATGCACTGAAGTTCTCCCCTTGAAAGGGTTGGTTTAAGCATATTTGATGCATCAACTGAACCTTCTGCAGCACCAGCTCCGATAATTGTATGCAGCTCATCTATGAAAAGAATAACATTGTCAGACTGGGAAGCTTCTTTGATAACTGCTTTAAATCGTTCTTCAAACTGTCCTCTGTATTTTGTCCCTGCAATAATAGCTCCTAAGTCAAGGGCGATTATTCTCTTGCCAAGCAGTACATCTGGAACATCTCCTTCAACAATTTTTTGGGCAAGTCCTTCAACAATTGCTGTTTTTCCAACTCCTGGTTCTCCGATTATTACAGGATTATTTTTTATTCTTCTGCCCAAAATCTGAATAATCCTCTCTATTTCATCCTCTCTTCCTATGACAGGATCAAGCTTTCCCTCAATAGCGAGCATTGTTAAATCTCTGCCAAATTCATCTAATGCAGGAGTGTTTGTTTTTCTTCTCTCTCTCTGTGGGGAGGAATAAAAATGAGGTCTTATTGAAAAATTGATTGTAAGCTGTCTGACAGATAAAAGATTAATTCCAAATCCCCGTAATACTTTTCCTGCTATTCCATCTTCTTCTTTGATAAGTCCCAAGAAAATATGTTCGCTACCAATATAAGGATGTCCAAGCAGCCTTGCTTCCTCAACTGCGAACTCAAGCACTTTTTTTGCTTTGGGAGAGAAAGGAATCTCACCGTATGTTAAAAGATTTCCTTCATTGGTTATTCTCTTTTCCAATTCGTATCTAATATTTTCCGGAGCTATTCCAATTTTTCTAAGAATTGCTACAGGTATAGACTCTTCTTCCCTTAAAATTGCTAAAAGTATATGCTCTGTATCAAGAAATTCGCTATTTCTCTTTTCTGCTTCTTCTCTTGCGTAGAGAATTATTTTACGACCCTTTTCTGTAAACTTTTCAAACATAGATAAGCTCCTTGTTGAAATTTTACTCCTAAATCAATATTAATTCGTTTTTTGGAATTGTGTCAATCATCGCTTTTGTCCAAACATAGCTGATAGAAGGTCCTCTGGCTCTGTGCCGATTTTTACAGTTTTAGCTTTGAGTATTTTTTCAATATCCTTTATGGTTAAGTTGTCTATAAACATGTCTTCAGTATCCCTTATTGTAATATCAGGCACAAGAATGATATCTTTTGGCTCTACATGTGGAGCAAGTTCTTTGATTATATCCTCACCCGGAAGAAGTCCTGTTACGGTAACTGTTTCTCCAAAGAGATTGTTTTTTATTGGATAGGCTTCTATAGGAATATTTTTTTGCTTAATTCTTTCTATGAAGCTTAAAAGATAGGGATAAAATGAAATTCCAGTGAAGGTTATAAAGCGATTTTTTACCTTTTTTGAAGGAATATTTATTTTCATAGCCTTTTGCATAAAAAGAGGAACCATACCAACTCCGTTTTCAATCTGAGGGAAATCATCGTAATTTTTAATAGGTGGAAAAGCCATCTCAGCTTTGATATAAAATTCATCAGCAAGATATACAAAGCTAAGTCCATGCTTTTTACGAAACTTTTTCTGAAATGGTTCAACAAGTTTAATAACCTCTTTAGCTTTTTGCTTTGAAACAGGTTGAAGACCATTTTTATGATATTTGGTGAGTCCGACAGGAACAATTGCTATGGATGACACATATGGGTAAAGTTTATGAAGCTCTAATATTGTCTCTTCAAGAATTTCTCCATCGTTTATTCCAGAACAGAGAACAACCTGTGTGTGCATTTTTATTTTCATTTTTGCGAGTTTTTTTAACTCATCAAGCACAGGAAATGCATCATAGTTGCCTAACATCATGTTTCTGATTTCAGGATTTACCGCATGGACTGATATATAAAGCGGGCTTAATCTCATTTTTTCAATTCTTTCATAGTCTTTTTGGCTAAGATTGGTGAGGGTTATATAATTTCCGTAAAGAAAACTTGCCCTGTAGTCCTCATCCTTGATGTATAGGGATTTTCTCAATCCCTTTGGTAACTGTTCAACAAAGCAAAATATGCATTTGTTTCTGCATCTTTTAATAGGAAATGGTTCAACCTCTAATCCCAGTGGCTCAAATTCAAGAATTATTTCAAAATTTAATTCTTTTCTATCCCTTGAAACAACTATATTCAACTCTTCAGAATCGGAGAAAAACATAACATCTAATACATCTTTGACTGTGTGCCCATTAATTGAGATTATTCTGTCTCCTTGTCTTATTCCTGCTTTATACGCAGGACTATCTGGTTGTATTGATTCAATTTTTAATCCCCTTCTATTCATTTTCCAATCGTATAATAATGTATTGAATTAGAGAGATAACTGCGATAATACTTACAAGATAATAGGCATAGATTGAGACTTGTGGCACATTGAAATTCAAAGCAAGAAGAATATAGCTAAAGATTACGACTTGGGAAGCATTACTTATTTTACCAAGAATTGTAGGTTTGCTGATTTTCTTTCTTGACAAATATCTTTCAAGCCATCCTAAGGTAACAAGAATGTCTCTTGTAAAAACCAAAACAAGAAACCATCTTGGAGCAAGTTCATTAATGTAAAATGTTACCATTATGCTTAAAAGCAAAAGTTTATCTGCCAGAGGGTCAAGAAATATCCCAAATTTGGAAATTTGGTTGAATTTTCTTGCTATTATGCCATCAAGGCAGTCTGTCAATCCTGCTATAATTAAAATCTTTAAAGCTGAGGAGTAATCCTTTGCGTTCATTGAAGATATAAAAAAGGGAACAAGCATTATTCTTATCAAAGATAGAACATTCGGTATAGTAATGATTTTATCGCTCACAGCATTCATAATTTATGGAATATTATATGGAATAGGAAGTTTTCCATTAAGAAAACTTTTCGCATATCTTTTTTCTAAATTAAAATCAAATTCTTCGCAAATTTTTAGAGCCTCTTTAAAATGTCTCTGGGCAAGTTTCTTCTTTTTCTTTAAATACATTACCATGCCCCTGAGAATTTTGCAGTATGCCTCACCACGAATATCCTGACATTTTTTAAAGTTTTTCTCAGCCTTTTTTATGTATTTTTCCGCCTCTGTAAGTTCATTCTCTAAAATTTTTAGCATAGCAATGCTCCAAAGTGTATAGGATGAGCTAACAATATCACCTATTTTACTATAAATGTCTATGGCTTTTTTAAAGTTTTTCTTGGCATTTGCAAAATCCCCTTTCATCCTATAGGCATTCCCCAATCCGCAGAATGAATAGGCAGTACCAAATTTATCCCCAATTTCTGCAAATATTTTGTTAGCTTTTTGATAATATTGCATAGAATTATCAAAATTACCATAGACCCTTGAACTTCCCCCAAGTCCGCAATAAGTGTATCCAGTCGCCTTTTTATTTTTAAGAAGTTTAAAATTTTCAAAGGCTTTCTTAAAGGCATCCAGAGATTTTTTTATTCTTCCACCAAATCTCCAGCAAGCACCTTCAGCCCAATGAGTAAAGGTTATGCCTTTTTTATCTTTGTTTTTTTGATATATTGAACGAGCTTTTCTTACCATTTTCAAAGCTTCTTTCCAATTTCCAACAGCCTTTTTTGAAAGGGCAAGTCCTGTTAATGCATCTGCAAAACTTAATTCATCATTTAAAACTTCAGCAACCTCCAAAGCCTCTGTGTAGAATTTTTCAGATTTTTTAAAATTCCCCATTATTCTGTAAATATCAGCCAAAGCAATAAGAGAATCAAGTGCAAGATATGAATCCATTTTTTTTAATGCTAACTTATAAATTTTTTTCCAAAGCCTGAGGGACTCTTTGAAATCTCCGCTGTCTCTGAATTTTTCAGCCCTTTCAATAAGGGTTTTCATTCTTCTGTCTCCTTTTTACCTAAACTTACAATTAGTTTTATAGATTTGCCACCCTCTTCTGGCTCTGGTCTTTGGGCAATAACTGTGTTTTTTCCGTATTTTTCTGAGTAGATGTAAATAATTTTCTCCAGAGGAATGCTTTTTTCATTCAAGATTTTTTCAGCTTCTTCAAGGGACATACCAGTAACATCAGGCAATACGGAAAATCTTAATCCTTTGCTGACAATAACTCCAATTTCTCGTCCCTTTTTTACTTTTGTATTTGGTGGAATTGTCTGCTTAAATATTGTGCCAGATGGTAGTTCCGAGTATTCCTCTCCGTCAATCCTTATATGCAAGCCTTTTTCTCGCAACATTTGATTAGCCTGAACGATATCTTTCCCTTTTAAATCAGGAACTTCTGTTTTACCGCTTGAGACAAAAATAGTAAGGAAGATATATCCAGCAAGAAAACCTCCAACAATAGCTGCAATTATATATAGTATTTTCTTTGCTATCACTTGCATCTATACTTCCCTTCTTTTCAGTTTAGCCATAAAAAATCCATCCATATTATCAAGATGTGGAAATGTGCGTAATATTTTTATACTACAAAATTCAGGATGTTTCTGCAAAAATTTATCAATAACCCTTTCTCCTTCCTCAGTCTCTGTTGAGCATACAGAGTAAACTATAATTCCATATGGCTTTAAAAATTTGGAAACTCTCTCAAGCATTGCCTCCTGAACTTTTGAGATTCTCTCTATTTCTGCCTCAGTTACCCTGTATCTTACATCAGGATTTCTACGGACTACACCTAAAGAGGAGCAAGGAGCATCAAGAAGGATTTTGTCAAACTGGCAATCTGTTGTAAATTGAAAGATATCTTCCTCAACCAATTCAAAAATAACATTTTGGAGAAACTTCCTATTCCTTTCAATATTTTTAAGCATAGTTTGATATCTTTTCCTGTTCCGTTCAACAGCAATGATTTTGCCTTTTCTCATTAAGGCAGCTGTCAAAAGAGTTTTTCCACCGGGACTTGCGCAGGCATCCAAAACAGTTTCACCTTCAGAAGGTTCAAGTAAAAAGCATACAAGCTGACTTGCTTCATCCTGAACAACCCAGAAAAATGGAGCGTCTTTTAAAGCATGTCGTATTTCATATCCATTTCCTTCAATTATTAATCCTGAAGCAGCATGCTTTGTAAATGATGTTTTAAAGCCTTTTGACCTAAAGTAATCAGCGACTTTCTCTTTTTCCTCAGGTTTAACTGCTATGCAAAAAGGAGGTTTTTCGTTATTAGCCTTAAGAAGTGCAATCAACTCATCCTTTGAAAACCTTTCAGCCCATTTTTTAATCAACCAATCTGGATGGGAATAAAGGATTGATAAAGATTTAGGAGTTTTTTTCTGTAAGAGCTTGCTCAATCCATTACTTCCGTATTTTCGCAAAAAATTTCTGAGTATGGCATTTACAACAGCAGGTTTTCCATTAAGCGACTTTTCAGTATTTACAGCCTCATTTGTTACTGCATAGGATGCAGTTCCCATGAAAACAAGCTGATAAATGGAGCACCTCAAATTATTAATTGTATGGGATGTAAGCCCTGCCTTATTCTTATAAAACTCCTCAAGAAGCCAGTCTATGTAATATAGATTTCGCAAAACTCCGTAAACAATTTCTATGAGTAAACCTCTGTCATTTTGGGCAAACTCAGAAAGAATTCTATCGGTGAGAACATTTTTTAAAGATTTGCTCTTGTCCAGTATATCTGTTAAAATTTTTACTGCTGTTTGTCTTGGGTTTCGTTTTTTATTAACCATTCTATGGCTTTCTCAACTTTTTTTAAATCTACGGTTGTGTCAATACAAGGACCGTACGGCCTTTCATTAGGTATTCCTATTACAGGTAGAGGATATGTGTCAACAATTCCGCTTGAAAGATCCCTTTCGCAGGCAACTGCTACAATTGCATCAGGTCTTACCTCCTTTACTACTTTTCTTGCAATTGTTCCTCCAGTTGCAACAGAAATGGCTACTCCATGTCTTTCTGCAAGTTCAATAAGGTCTTTGATTTTGCATTTTCCGCATCTTTTGCATTTAAAAACATCAAATGTGAGCCTTACATCGCATTTGGAATTTTGGATACAGTGCGGTAACAGAATAAGAATTTTTTCTGCATAAACAGGATTTTTCATCACAAGGGAATTATTTAGCCTAACAACAAAGGCTTGAAAATCAGATTTTTTGGATTTGAAAAATGCTCCCACTAACATGAGAATTGGATATAGCACTCTGAGAACAAAACCTCTAAGAAAATGAGTCCATGCCTTCATTTATTTTTCTTCCAGCAATAAATTCTTGTGATGTCATTATTCTTTTTCCCTCTGGCTGGATAAGTAGAATTTTAATTAATCCCTCTGATGTTCCCACAATCAAATCGTTCTTGGCTTTAACAATCAAACCCGGTGGTGCTTTTCCCTCCAGAACCTGTGCTTTTATTATTTTAATCCGTTCATCTTTAAAAAAGCAGTATGCGCAGGGCCAAGGGTATGTGCCTCTTATCAGATTGAATATATCCCTTGCAGATGTTTTCCAGTTTATTTTTCCGTCCTCTTTTTTTAAAGGAGGAGCATAAACAGGTTCACCATGCTGAGCAACAGGCTTTAAGCCCTGCCTTATTTTTTTCACTGCCTCAACAATCAAATTGGCTCCTATTTCAGAGAGCTTTTTAGAAAGTGTTTCTGCATTGTCCTCATCATCAATGGGAACCTCTTTTTGCAAATATATTGGTCCTGTGTCAAGTCCTTCATCTATCTGCATTATTGTAACACCAGTGACTTTTTCTCCCTTTATCAAAGCCCACTGTATTGGAGCTGCTCCTCTGTATTTTGGAAGCAGTGATGCATGCAAATTTATGCATCCATACTTTGGAGAATTGAAGACTTCCTTTGGAAGAATTCTTCCAAAAGCTACAACCACGCCAAACTCTGCATTGAATTGCTTAATTGTGTTTATAAAACTCTCGTCTTTTATTTTTTCAGGCTGTATGACAGGAAGCCCAAATTCAAGGGCAACCTTTTTTACCTCTGTTGGCTGAATTTTTTTACCTCTTCCCTTTGGTTTGTCCGGCTGAGTTACAACAAGAAGAATTTCCTCTTTTGCTTCTATCAATGCCTTAAGAGTTGGTACAGCAAAATCTGGCGTGCCAAAAAAAATTATTCCTTTTGATTGGGAAGGCATTGCGAAAGCTACTTTTTTACTCTTTGATACTTTCTTCTGAAAAGCTCTTTTTTGAGAGGACTTATCCTGTCTATTAAAAGAATGCCATCAAGATGGTCAATCTCATGCTGAAGAGCCCTTGAAAGTAATCCTTCTGCTTCAATCTCTATTTCTTTTCCTTCTCTGTCAAGCCCTTTTACTAATACCTTTTCTTTTCTTTTTAATCTTGTTATAAATCCGGGAAGACTCAAGCATCCCTCTTCGGATAAAATCTCTTCGTCTGATTGAATGATTTCAGGATTGATAAGAACGATAAGTTTCTGATTTTCTTCACGGAGGCTTGTATCAACTACAATCAATCTCTTTGAAACTCCAACCTGTGGAGCAGCAAGTCCTACTCCGTTGGCTTTATACATTGTTTCAATCATGTCATCAATGAGCTTTTGAAGCTCTGAATCAATATTCTCAATCTTTTCAGCTCTTTTCTTTAAAACCTCATTGGGATATTTTCTGATTTCAAGCAATGCCATGAATTATTATAACTTAAAAAACGCTAAATTTAAAAAATTTTTTCGGATTCTTTTTAATCTCTTCAATTAGTTCTTTGATTTCCTTTATGCTTTGCCTTAAATCTTCAGCTGTATTTTTGTCTTTAAGTAGAAGAGCAAGGGTGCCTTCAGATGTTTCAATTTCCTTAAGAATTGCATCAAGTTTTTGAGAGGAGCGAAGCAGATTTTCATAAAGAGTTGGTTCATTTATCAATTTTCCAAGACTTCCCTCTGAAGAGGCTATTTTATTTGATGCATTCTCAAGATTTTTAAGACTATTTGAAAGTCTTTCATAGAAATCCTTATCCCTTGCAAGCATCCCTAAACTGCCATATCTTATTTCTTTTAATGTTTCCTTAAGCTCTGCTACAGCAGAGTTTAAATTATTGTAAAGCGCTGGGTCAGAAAGCAATTTTGAAAAAGTGCCCTGAGATTCATCAAACTTAGCAATAAATTTATCCAACTTTTTTATAAAATTTTCAACATTGCTTAAAGTAGATGATGCTGTTGCAACAATATCTTTTATCTCAGTTTGAGGCTCTCCATACATGCCCTTTGAGGGATCAAAGGATTGTTGTGCTTCGCCTGGTGATATTTCAACATATTTGTCTCCGAGCAATCCTAAGCTTTGAATTCGTGCTTTAGCATCTGCTTTGAGATGAGGTATCACATCTTTGTTTACCAGAACTTTGACCACAATTCCATGTTCTCTGCTTAGCGTTATTTTTTTTACTTCTCCAACATCAACTCCTGCAACCATGACAGGAGCACCACTTCTTAGTCCTCTTACATCTGAGGTGTAGATATTGAAGGGAACCCTTTCTCTAAAAAGAGACTGTATTCCACCAGAAAACATAATGACAAAAAATATAATAAGCAAAGTTACAGTGATGACAACTCCAACCTTAAGGGATGCCCAGCGTAGTTGTTTTTTTCTATCAAACATTACTAAAACCTATTTAATACTTCCGCATATTTGTTTACCATTTCTTTAATCTCTCTCTCTACTCTGTCATCAGGGTTTCCAATTGACACAGGTCCGTAGTGTCCTAATCTTGTAAATCCAAGACAAATACATCCATGAATCAAAAAAGCCTTTAGAATATCAAGGCAGACGGTTTCACCGCCTCCACCAATCATTCCTGTTGATGTGAATGCTGCGACAAGTTTTCCTTCAATTTTTCTGTAATATTTAACACTTTCATCAATAAACTTCTTCACCTCTGCAGCCATTGTGCCAAAATAATTTGGTGAACCGATAATGTATCCATCATACTCAGGAAGACTGTCAACATTGACCTCTTCAACTTTTTTTAAATCAACTGCTACATTCTTTTTTGAAAGCTCCTCAGCAATCATTTTTGCCATTTTCTCTGTATTTCCAGACCTTGAATAATAAACAACTAAAACTTTTTTCATGTTACACCTCCAGGGATTTATTTTTTATTCTAACCTAATTTGAGCTATTTTTCATATAAAACCTTTGTTAGTCTGTAATTGTTAGGCATCCCCCATTTGTATTTGGGAGTGGTCACCAAACTTTCGGCTCGCGACAGGCTCCGAGCTTTCCGTCATTGCGAGCGAAATGTAGCAATCTTTCTTTCCCCTACTTGTCATTGCATCTCCGAGCGAAGCGAGGAGGAAGCAATCTCGCCTTTGTCTAAAGCCAAAATCCAAAATTCACCATGCACTATCCACTAATTAGAGACTGCTTCGCCCCATCGAGGGGCTCGCAGTGACGGTGTGGTGGATTGCCACGCCTCACCTTCGGTGAGGCTCGCAATGAGGGAAAAAATAATCGGTACCCTCCCAATGATGCTTTCCGTCTGTTATCACGAGGCTTGCGAAGCAAGCCGAGGTGATCTCTATTTAGGTATGAGAAGATTGCTTACTCCTCCTTTCGCTCAGAGCTTGAATTAAGAGAAAACTTGCAGGATGAAGATTGAAAATAGCAAAAATTAGGTCTAAAATAAATTCATTGAAATCCTTTATTTTGATATAAGTTAATATAGCAATAAAAGGTAGTTTATACTGAAACAACAAATTTTGAGGGCGCTTTAGAAGGCGTAAACAATTATAATTTAAATTTTGATTAAGGAGGTTATTCATTATGTCAAGATTAAGCGGAAAGGTTGCAGTCATTACAGGAGGAGCTAAAGGCATTGGTAAGGGAATTTCAAAAGTACTGACGAGAGAAGGTGCTGCTGTTGCCATTCTGGATATTGATTCAGATGCAGGATTTAAAACAGTTAATGAGCTTAAACAAACGGGAGGGAAAGCTATTTATGTCTATGCAGATGTTACAAACTTTGAAACGCTCAAAAAAGCAGCCGAAGAGGTTCAGAAAGAGTTAGGTGGCGTCAATATTCTTTGCTGTAATTCTGGTATTTTCCCCTCTGCTACTCTTGATGACATGACTGAGGCAGACTGGGATAAAGTTCATAATGTTAATCTTAAGGGAATGTTTCTTACTATAAAAGCTTTTTTGCCACTTTTAAAAGCACAACCAAACGGGCGCATCGTACTTACTTCTTCAATTACAGGACCTATCACTGGATATAAAGGATGGTCACATTATGGTGCTACAAAGGCAGGTATGCTTGGATTTATGCGTTCAGCTGCAATAGAGTTAGCACCTTATGGAATCACAATAAATGCTGTTTTACCCGGAAATATTCTCACCGAAGGAGTGCAAGCAATTGGTGAAGAATATATTAAAACTATGAGTGCTGCTATTCCCATGAAACGACTTGGCACACCTGAGGATATTGGTTATGCTGTGCTTGTTTTTGCCAGCGAAGAAGCAGGTTACATCACCGGACAAACACTGGTAGTTGATGGCGGACAAACCTTACCTGAGTCCCACTCTGCAATGGATTAATTAAAAAGATAAAAAATTTATGCGAACCTCTTGGTCCGCTTTACTTATTTTTTAGATATATAAATAAAGAAAATTTAGTGAAATGCTTCAGAGGATATTGGAACAAAAAGGAAAGCATTAAAACAAAAATAAGAGCAGTGGTAAAGGACATTTTACTGAAAAAAGGACATTCTTGGCTTAATTATGAAAAAATTGACTTTCTTTCTAAAGAGATTGAGAAATTTGCAGAGGAAATCTATCTTAAAGCAGCATAATTTTTAATTGTGATATAATTTATCTATGAAAGTTGTTACCTCAACAGAAATGGCTGAAATTGACAGACTTACTATTAGTCAGTATGGAGTTCCCTCTCTTGTTCTTATGGAAAGGGCTGCATTGGCAGTTTTAAAGCATTTTCTTGAACTTAAGCCAAAGATTGACTGTGTGGTGAACCCATTTGGTCATTGCGAGGCACTCGCTGGATGCCGAAGCAATCTTATTTCGGAGATTGCCGCGGGCACTTCGTGCCCTCGCAATGACAATTTCGAACGAGAGCCAAGAAGGGTTATTGTTTTGGTAGGTCCGGGAAACAATGGAGGAGATGGAGTAGCAGTTGCAAGAATAATTAAAAATGCTGTTAATGCTGGGGGAGGGAGTGATGTTAAGGTTTTTCAACTTTTTTCAGAAGACAAGCTTTCTGAGGACTGCAAAGCTCAGATTAAGATAGCGAAAAATTTTGGAGTTGAAGTCATTGAAGGCTATCCAACTGAGTCTGATTTTGCATACGCAGATGTAGTTGTTGATGCAATATTTGGCACAGGTCTTAAGAGGGAGCTTGAGGGAAGAATTGCAGATTTAGTCAATACCGTAAATTCTCTTAAGAAGACCGTGGTTGCCGTTGATATTCCTTCGGGAATTTCATCGGATACAGGAGAGGTTTTAGGTACTGCTTTAAAGGCTACAGTAACAGTTACTTTCGGACTTCCAAAAAGAGGACACTTGCTTTTTCCGGGGAGAGACTATGTTGGAAGGCTTTTTGTTGAAGATATTGGATTTCCGCATGAGCTTTTAAACTCTGAAAAAATAAAAGTACAGATTATTACTGAAAGCCTTGCCCGCTTACTTCTTCCTTTAAGACCTGCTTACTCTCATAAAGGAGCTTATGGGCATGTTCTTGTTGTTGCCGGCTCAGTCGGAAAGACTGGTGCTGCAATGATGACTGCAAAGTCTTGTTTGAGGGCAGGTTCAGGGCTTGTAACAATGGCTGTTCCTGCATGCCTTAAAGTTGTCTTTCAAGCCAAAGTTCTTGAGGAGATGCTTCTTCCACTTCCATGCAATAATCAAACTTTGTCAAAACAGGCGGTTCCCGAAATAAAAGAATTTTTAAATGAAAAGGCTGATGTCGTTGCATTTGGTCCTGGTGTTGGAGTGAATGAGGATACACAGGAGATTTTAAGATTCTTACTTACTGAGTCTCCATGCCCTGTTGTTATTGATGCAGATGGAATAACTCTTTTAAGCAGAGAGCCTGAAATTCTTAAAAATGCAAAGCCAAAAACAGTGATTACTCCTCATCCAGGAGAGATGAGCAGATTGATTAAAGTTTCAGTAAAAGAGATAGAGAAAAGAAGAATTGAAATTGCTCAATCCGTTGCAAAGGAGTTTAACGCAGTTGTTGTTCTTAAAGGAGTTCCAACAGTTGTTGCCTCCTCTGATGGAAGATCTTTTTTAAACACAACTGGAAATCCGGGAATGGCAACCGGTGGCTCTGGAGATGTTCTAACAGGAATAATTGCCTCTTTTATTGGTCAGGGCCTTGATGTTTTTCATGCTTCAATTCTTGGAGTATATGTGCACGGACTTTCTGCAGACATAGCTTCTTGCGAAAAAGGATATCACGGACTTGTGGCAGGAGACATAATTGAAAGCCTTCCAAAGGCACTGCTTAAGCTTAATGAAAAGAATTGAAAGTGCAGAGAATCCTTTAATTAAAGAGATTGTTAAAATCAAAGAAAAGCCAAAAGAGAGAATTTTCATTGAAGGTTTAAATTTGCTTGAGTGCGCTTTGCAGTCTAAGCTAGCAACTTTAGAAAAAATTTTGGTTACTGAGGATTTTTTTGAAAAGGAAAAGCAGATTTTTAGGAAAATAAGTGAAAAAGAATTTCCGACAATTTTTATATCAGAGAAAGTTTCAAAAAAGATTGCAGACACTGTTACACCGCAGGGAATTTTTGCAATTGTAAATTACAAAGTTCAAAGTATGAGTGATGTTTTGCACATCAAGCCCAAGCTCATCGTAATTGCTGATAAAGTGCAGGACATTGGAAATCTTGGCACTATTATTAGAGTTGCAGAGGCATTGGGTGCTGATGCAGTTTTTGTAACAAAGGGAACATGCAATCCATTTTCTCAGAAAACTTTAAGAGCTTCAGCAGGAAGCATATTTTTCATCCCTGTTTTAAAGGGGGAAGCAGAGGAGATTAAACAATTTTTAAATAAAAACAATCTCTTCCTTGTTATTTCAGATCCTCATGCAGAAAAACTTTCCTTTGATATAGATTTAAAAAAGCCAGTTGCAATTGCATTGGGAAACGAAAAACATGGAGTATCAGAGGAACTTAGAAAATTGCCTCATATATCATGTAGGATCCCTCATTTAGGAAAAACAGAAAGCCTAAATGTTGCCATCAGTGCCTCAGTTTTACTTTATGAAGTTTTAAGACAAAGGCAAATGTCATAATGATATTCCAAATATAATCCTAAATTCCCATTTTTTTATGCACTATGATATCTAAGGTATTGAAGATGGCCTTCTGCTTTTTAGTCAACTCCTGTACAAGTAATTCATTATTATATACTTTCCACTTTAGATTTCTTAAAATCAGATTTGCCTCTTCTACTGTATATTTATTCCCAAGCAATGTCTTTAATTTCACAAATAATATCAAGGCAACAAATATTAAAAACAAATATCCCCTTAATGTCTCTTCTGTATAAGCCCTTAGGGTTATCAACTTTAAGTCATCTTTCCTGAACCCAAATAGTGTCTCTACCGCCATTAATTCCTCTATCCATGTCTTCTTTAATACTTCACTTAAAAGAAATCATCTCCAAAATTTTTATTTATGCTTTTCATAATCAGACTTCATGATAATATCTTCATTTTCATCTACATGACCAAGATAGTTTACCCTCTGTCTTGGTGATTTGGTATTTTTATCCCAATAAAAGGTGAACTCATACGCACATTTTTTGTTACCGAAGATTTTTGCTTATATTGGGCATTTTGAAATAATTAGTTGGTGTATTTCAAGAGTAAGAAAAAAGAGATATATATTTGGAAACTGCTAAATATTGATATATGGAAATAATTTGATAGTGCCTATTTTATGCGGAATTAGGATTAACTATTTCGGCTTGTTAAGAAAACCTTCTCATTTTTTGAAGAGATATAACTTTCAGCCTAAAAATCTTCTTAATAAACCTCCTTCTGTAATGAGGGTTGGTAAATTTATATAATTTTCCTCTTTTAAAGCTTTAAGAATTCTGTTTGCTATTTCTCTATGTTCAAAATCTGTCTCAATTTTAAGATTAAGAGAATTAAGAAGAGTTAAAGCTTTTAAAAGTTTTTCTTTAACCTCAGGGAAAAATTCCAACCCTTTAGGATTAAAATATCTTAGGGCTATAGAGAGATCATTTTCTAAGTTTTTGTAAATCTCCTTTAATTTGATAAGTTCATCTTTAGTTAAGGCAGAAAACCCAAAAATTTCTGGAGGAATTCCAACAGAATAACAGGCTCCACAAAAACTTATAGCCCTTGGAAGTGTTACTTTTCCTATTTGTCTGGCATAACCAAACAATCCAATATGAAGTTTTCTCATTCTCCTTTTAGGCACATACCTGGCAACAAGATTAATTTTAGGAGCAATTTTTTCTACAATTTCTTGATATTCTTGTGTAGTTTTTTCTATTAATTTTAAAGCAAAGGTTTCGTCAAAATCTTCCAAAGGATGCCTTAAAAAGTTTTTAATTTTTTTAATAGCAGTAATAACATCCTGAACGGGATTGTCATACTTAAAAGCTGATTGAACTGTAAAAGTCTCCACATAAGAGTATTCTGAAAGCACATAATCTACAGTATAAGGAGTGAGATTACCTCTAAAAGGAGGAGAACCTGCTCCTAAGATGGGAAATAGATCTTTTTCAATTTCTGAAGAAAGGCGAAATATTTTTTTTAAAGCTAATTTATTTGCTAAAATAGCAGCAATAATTCCATAGTTTAAAGCTGGATCTGAACGTGCTAAAAAAACTCTTAAATAGGACTCTTCTTTATCCTTTAAATATTCCTTAAGGATTTCATCAATCCTAAGCATAGAGTTTACATCTTCAAAGAGAGGAATAATATTAATATTTTCTGGAAGAAATTCTCCTACCCATTCCCTTACTGTGATAGATCCTTGATAAATAGCTTGATGCTGTTTACCTGAAATGAAATTTTTATAAAAGTAATAAACTCGGTTTAATTCCTCAGCAGATGTCGTCATCGGAAGAATTACTTCAAAAATAGGGTGTGGAGTGGCACCTTCTTCGTAAAAAAGCTTAACTGCATCCATAGAGCGAGGAATACTGTTTAATGCCTCCACTAAAATTTTAGCTTCTTCTTTTTCTACAGAGGGATTTGGAATCCTTAGAGTCAAAAAGAGCTCTTCTCCTAATTGCTTTTTTTTGAAAAAATAAGGATATCTTGTAATAAGTTTTTTTACTACAAAATTATCTACTTCCTTTCCTTCACTATCCCACATCTGTTCATCACAACCTAAATGGGAAAATGCATAGTAAGCCTCTTGAATCTCATCTTCTCCTGACATGTCTGGAGTTTCTGCAAAAAATGGTAATGAGGCATTGTCAGGATGTTGGGTAGACATTACCTTCGGTATTTTTCGCATGACTATACCTCCAAACTTTTTAGGTTTTGCTAAATCTTAATTCAATAAAGTTTTTTGAATAAACTAATTTAAATGTCTATTCTATCATCTCCGTTTTTGATAAGTATTGCTCAATCTATTATTTCCGCTTTTCTAATATTACAACATAAATCCTCAAAAATCTCAATCAATATCCCAAAAATAGAGATATAAATCCAAAATTTATTATAACAACTGAAAATTAAGTATTTTTCATTCATTGCGAGCCCTTTTTTAATTGTTATTGCCCAATTTTCGTCATTGCGAGGGTGCGCGAGCACCCGAAGCAATCTCTGAGATCAATTCGGCTTGCTTCGCAAGTCTCGTGATGACAGAGTGGGACGTCATTACGAGGGATTGCAATGCCTCACTTTCGGTGAGGCTCGCAATGATGGAAAGGAGAGAAGCCTTTGAGTGAGCCGAAGGCGTGGCAAGTTCCAGCAGTGCCACTTGCAAAGCGAATAAATTATGGATAAAAAAGTCCTATGAATATAGATTAATCATGTACATTTTTTAAGGGAATGGGAGATGAAATTGATAACTTCTATATGTTCTTCAATGCCCTTTGATTTTATTTCAATAGGCTTTCCAATAAAAAAACATATAGGTTTTGTTGGATCAATTTTCCCAAAGTCTTTAAAGATTTTGCCTACTCCCCATGCATCTGTTCTAAGAGCAATTGGCACAACAGGAACCTGTGCTTTTTTTGCAAGCTTTATTCCGAGTGTGTTGAATTTATTGGGATCAAAATCAAGCTGTCTTGTTGCCTGTGGAAAAACAATAACAGAGATGTTTTCTGCAAGCCTTTTAACTCCTTCTTCTATAACAACTTTGTAATCTTCCTTTGGATTTTTTCTTGTTACGGGAATTGGATTTAGTATAGAGAGCACACTGCCAAAAAATGGATATTCAAGAAGTGACTTTTTAACTACGAATGTAACCCTGCTTTCCATGCCAATCACTGCAGGTAATACAAATGTTTCAAGGGTGCTCATGTGATTTGCAACAAATACAAATGGAGGTTTGGCGTTTTTTAAGTTTTCTGTCCCCATTATTGTAACTTTACATCCCACATCTCTGAACATATCAAGTATTTTCATTCCGTCCAGAATGAGTTCTTCGTGGGTGTATTGCCCTCTTTTTGCCTTTATACTGCTGAGAATGATTTTTTTTATTATTCTTGAATAGACACTTAAGCTAATCATTTTACCAATGGGTCTTTTAAACCTGCTTCTTCAAAGCCCTTTAATCTGTATGTGCAACTTGGACATTTGAGGCAGGGCACAGGATTTTCAGGGTCTCCTTGCGGGTCATAACAACTCCATGTGAGAGAATAGTCCAATCCAAGCTCAAAGCCTTTTTTGATTATCTCTGCCTTTGTCATGTAAAGAAGTGGTGCATGTATTTTGAATTTTAGCTTACCTTCAACAGCCACCTTTGTTGCAAGATTTGCCATATTTTCAAAAGCTTGAAGATACTCAGGTCTGCAATCTGGATAACCTGAGTAGTCAACAATGTTTGCTCCAATAAAAATGTTCGGACATTCCAAAACCTCAGCCCAGGAGAGGGCAAAACTGAGAAATATTGTGTTTCTCGCTGGAACATATGTCACTGGAATTCCATTTGCTTCTCCCTTTGGAACAGCTATATCAGATGTAAGGGCAGAACCACCAATTTTTCTTAAGTCAAAGGAGACTATCAAATGCTCCTTTGTTCCGAGATGTTTTGCAACTTTTTTTGCACTTAGAAGCTCTATTTTATGCCTTTGACTGTAGTCAAAGGAGATAGCATAGCATTCATATCCGTCTGCTTGGGCTACAGCAAGGGTTGTTGATGAATCAATTCCTCCACTTAGAAGTATTACTGCTTTTTTCATTTCTTTTCTCCTATCTTTAGTTCCTTGCCCTGAAGCAGTCTCTTAATGTTTGGTATGTGCTTTATGTAAATTATCGTTGTTATCAAAAATGCAACTATTAATACCTCATATTGATAGCCGAAAAGATAAACATTCAGAGGAAGTAAAGCAAATGAAATTAAAGCTCCGAGTGAGGAAATTTTTGATATTTTAAATGTTAAAATCCATATTATTACTGTAAAAAGTCCTATAAATGGTATATAGGCAAAGAGGACACCTATTGATGTTGCTACACCTTTTCCACCTTTGAACTTGAGGAAAGGAGAAAAACAATGACCCAATATTGCGAAAATGCCTACCAAGCCTATCATAAATGTTTCATGGCTGTTTATTGGTGACTGATTTAATATCATTCTGGCAATTATTACAGGAATGAAGCCTTTGGAAATATCCAATAAAAGAGTAATCAAAGCCTCCTTTTTTCCGATAACCCTTAGAACATTTGTTGCACCTATATTGCCACTTCCAACTTTTCTTAAATCAATGCCCTTTGATTTCCCAATAATGTATCCCCATGGAATTGCTCCAAAGATAAAGGATAAAATGCATAGCAGTATCATCATTTTAAATTTCTCCAGAAGTTCATGATATATTGTATCCCTGAATAAACAGCTAAAGCAGTTGCTATATAAAGCAAGATTGTTCCAATATCAAACAGGTCTATACCAAAAATTTCATCTGCTATAAGCAAAAATAGAATTGATAACATTTGAAGTACGGTTTTTATTTTCCCAGCTGTCTCAGCGGGAATGACTATTCCTCGTGATAGAGCATAAAATCTCATTGTTGTGATTATAAATTCTCTAAGAATAATAACAGTAGCTATCCAAGCTGCAACCCTTCCAATGTCAACAAGAATTATGAGGGCTGTTATAACAAGAAGCTTGTCTGCAATTGGGTCTAAAATAATGCCAAGTTTTGTAATTTGCTTGAATTTTCTTGCCAGATATCCATCAAGGAAGTCGGTTAAAGAGGCAATAAAAAACAAAAAAGCACCTACCTGTGGATTAAATGGTGCTTCAAGGATAAAAAGAGGTATGATGAGTATCCTGATTATTGTTAGAGATGTTGGCAGATTAAAGGTTCGTATATTCATCTATAAATTTATCCCACAGCCCCTTTGCTTTTAAAATTACATCACACAATTCTCTGACAGCGCCTTCTCCAGCTTTCTTTTCTGTAACATAGTCAACTCTTCTTTTTACTTCCTCATGGGCATCCTGTGGACAAGCTGAAAAACCAACTTTTTTGAGAATGGAAAGATCAATTATGTCATCTCCCATTGCAGCAATTTCTTCTCTGTTAAGCGAATACTTTGTAACGATTTCATTAAAAATTTTTAGCTTTTCCCTCGTTCCCTGATGAACTTCTGAAATTCCGAGTTCTTTCATTCTTCTTGATAGAGCATTAGAGCTTCTTCCTGTTATCACAGCTATTTTAACTCCTGCCTTATTTAGCATTACAATTCCATGTCCGTCTCTGACATTGAAAACTTTAAATTCGTTTTCCTGATTATCAAGTATTATGTCTCCTGAGGTAAGCACTCCATCCACATCAAGAATTAAAAGCTTTGTTTTTTTTGCTTTTTGAATTATATTCTTATTTGGTTCCTCCTTCGTGTATCTTTCAAGAATCTTTTCTATTATTCCAGTAGTTGATTTTCCCTCAACATATGGAAGGCTGTACACCTCTTTAACTAAATCTGCTCCAACAATATCTTCAACCTTCCAGTCTCCTCCTTTAACAAGAATATCAGGTTGGAGCAGTTTTATTAGGTTGTAAGGAGTTTCTTCGTCAAATATAGTTATGAAATCAACCATTTCAAGGGATGATAAAACCTCTGCCCTGTCCTTTTGAGAATTAATTGGTCTTAAGGGTTTTATTTTTCTTACAGAGCTGTCAGAATTTAGCCCAATCACAAGGATATCACCTAATTTTTTCGCTTCTTTAAGATATTTCACATGTCCAGAATGAATAATATCAAAACATCCATTAGTAAAAACTATCTTTTTCCCTTGATTTTTAAGTTGTTCTAATTTTCCTTTAAGCTCTTTTTTGCCTAAAATTTTTCTGTTCACGCTTACCATCCATTGATAAAAAATTTATTTTTTCCCTTGCTTTTTTTAATATTTCTTTGTCGCTTTTGTAAGTTAGCTTCTCTAATGCTTCATCCACTGAAAACCATTCTGCAGTGTCTATCTCCCATTGAGGAAATATTTCACCACCTGTGTATTCAACCAAAAAATATTTAACTATTTTAAAGCATTTTTGTCCTTCTAAGACAAACCAGTATGAAACTTCGCCTAATTCATCCACGATTTTCCCTTCAATTCCTGTTTCTTCTTTAATTTCCCTCAATGCTGCATCTTGCTCTTTCTCTCCCTTTTCAACATGTCCCTTTGGAAAAGCCCATACTGTTTTGTTCTTCGTAGCAATAAGAAGAATTTTTATTTGACCATTTTCAATCTTATATACAACACCACCTGCAGAATAATGCTTTTTCATTTCCCTAATGGCATTCTTGAGGGGTCTAAGAGCCTTAAAATATCGTTGTAAAATGCGAGCATCATAAGAGCAATAAGAAATGCTATTCCTATTTTTTGAGATACAGCAATGAACTTTTCACTTAAGGGTTTTCTTCTTATGCCCTCAATCAAGAAAAACAGAATATGTCCACCATCAAGAACAGGAATTGGTAAGAGATTTAAAATACCAAGATTTATGCTAATTATTGCGGCAAAGCTCAAGAAGCTTACGATGCCTTGTTCAGCAGTTTTTCCGGCTGCTTGGAATATTAGTATTGGTCCACCTATGACATCAGTTGATACAACTCTTTGAAAGATTTTCACTATTGTAAGATAGGTAAGCTCCACTATTTCAATACATTTCTCTATTGATTTGTTTAAAGCAGTAACAGGATTTTCCCTGTGAATGAAAAACTCCTCAGCTGGCTTTATACCAATTTGCCCGACAAATACTTTTTCTCCGAAAAGATTTTTTGCCTCCTTTTGTTCAGGTGTGATGTTAATTATTTTAATTTCCCCATTTCTTTCTATTTTAAATTCAAGAGATTTTTCTGGATTCTTCTGTATAAACTGAGCCATGTCAAACCAGTTTCCGATTTTTTCTCCGTTTATTTCAATTATTTTATCTTTTGGCTGTAGTCCAGCTGTATAGGCAGGTGAATTAGGCATTATTTCCCCTATCACAGGTTTAAGCACAGGAATACCATAGATATAAACTATCCAAAACAATAAGACTGCTCCAATGATATTGAAAAGAGGACCTGCAATGACGATGAAAATTTTTTTAGATACTGGTTGATGTTTGAAAGACCTTTTTGTGTCTATTACTTCATCACCTACTTCTTCACCATACATTTTTACATATCCACCCAGAGGAACAGCACTTAAAAGATACTCAGTCTCACCGATTTTTCTTCCTATAATTTTTGGACCAAATCCAATTGAAAATTTGAGTACTCTTACTCCGCTTATTTTTGCAGATAAAAAATGTCCAAGTTCATGGATGAATATCAAGAATCCAAAAAGTATTATTGCATAAATTAAATTCATTATCCCTCCATTCAAGTTTTAGAATTTCTTTTTTTTAAACTATTTTACAATTCGCAAGGGTTATTGCAAGTTCATCTCCGTGCTATTGCAAATCTTTTTCTTGTAACTGCTTGCCTTGTCTCTCATGCCGTCCCTGCTGGTCTTGTCTTTCATACCGACCCTGCGAGACTATGTTTTTTTGTCACTGCGAGCCTCCATCGGAGGCGAAGTAGTCTCGCCCTTTTCTTTCTTGTCCAACGAAGAGATTGCCACGCCTCACCTTCGGTGAGGCTCGCAATGACGGAATAGGATGTCATTGCGAGGAGCGTCAGCGACGAAGCAATCTCGCCTTTTTCTCTTCTCCAACCACCAGTCACGAACCACTAATCACCGCCCAAGCCTTCTCTCTTGCCCATTTGTCTGCCTCAATTACATCATCAATGGATTTTACTGCTTTGACAGAATGAGAGTTCATGACTTTTTTTATTAATTTGTATATATTACTAAATTTTAACCTTCCCGACAAAAAAGCTTCAACAGCAATTTCATCTGCTGCATTTAAAACAGTTGGCATAGTACCACCGATTTTTACTGCCTCATAGGCAAGGTTTAAGCAGGGAAATACTTCAGTATCTGGCAATTCAAAGCTTAATTGGTTTGTTACTGTCCAGTCTATTGGTTTGATTATGTCATGAAGTCTGTCAGGGAAGGATAATGCAAGAGCAATAGGAGCTTTCATATCAGGATTACTCATCTGGGCAAGATATGTTCCATCTACAAATTCAACGAGGGAGTGAATAATACTTTGAGGATGAATAAGAATCCCTATGTTTTCAACAGGAATATCAAAGAGATGATGGGCTTCAATAACTTCAAAGCCCTTGTTCATAAGTGTGGCAGAATCAATTGTTATTCTTTTGCCCATTCTCCATTTGGGATGATTTAGAGCTTCCTTTGGTGTTACATTCTCAATTTCTTCCTTTTTCTTTCCCCTGAAAGGTCCGCCAGAAGCAGTAAGCCATATTTTTTTAATGTAAGACTTACTACAGCCATTAATGCATTGAAAGACTGCACTGTGTTCGCTGTCAACAGGAATTATCTTCGCACCAGATTTTTTTGCCTCCCTTTTAATGATTTCTCCAGCCATTACAAGGCTTTCTTTATTGGCAAGTCCTATTGTTTTTCCTGCTTTTACTGCTTCAAATGTTGGAATAAGACCTGCTGCTCCGACTATTGCTGAAATAACTATGTCTGCCTCTTTTAGCTTTGCAAGTTCTGAGATTCCCTCTTGACCTTGGAGAATTTCTATGTTTTTTATTCTTTTTTTCAATGCTTCACAGGCTTTTTTTTCATGAACAGCCACATATTTTGGCTTGAATTCTCTAATTTGCTCCTCTAAGATTTCTATACTGCTTTTTGCTCCAAGCCCTAAAACTTTAAATTTTTCAGAAAACATTTTTATTACTTCAAGAGCACTTTTTCCAATTGAACCTGTGCTTCCAAGAATTACTACATTTTTCATTTTGCCTCCTAAAACAACTTCATACCAAAATAAAGTAACACTCCTGCAAAAAGCATGGCATCTATTTTATCAAATACTCCTCCATGCTCTGAAAACCATATTCCAGAGTCCTTTACTCCAGCATCCCTTTTAAACATTGATTCAACAAGATCCCCTAATATTGAGATAAAGCCTATTGCAAAACCAAATATTGCAAGCTTAATGAGTGGTTTTCCTAAGAGCAAAGAGCCCAAAACAATGGATGTAACAGCACCGCCAATTAATGAACCATAAGCACCTGCCCAAGTTTTTTTAGGACTTACCTCTGGATAAAGCTTTCTTTTTCCAAATCCTTTTCCGATATAGTATGCAAATGAATCTGAAGCCCAGACTACTGCATAAAGATACACAATCCACTGCCATCCCTCGAGCCTTAAAAACCAATGAAAGACAATTAAGGTTGGAATATACATTATGCCAATTATTAATGGAGAGATATCCTGTAAAGCCATAGATGGTTGCTTTTTAGCAAACAGACGAAATAGGGAGATTGCAATGAAATATAAAGAGTAATAATAAAGGGCAAACTGATAATAAAAGCAATTAAGCAATAAAATGATTACAGCAAAGACTACTCCAACCAAAATAAATGTATTTGAGCATTTATACATTCTTAGAAATTCCCACATTCCGATGGCAGTTGCTGCAGTTAAAAGAGCAAGAAAATATGATGGAGGAAGCTTCACGATTATAAACCACAGAATTGGAATAGCAATCAGTGCAATCAGTATTCTTTTTTTATGCCCTTGTAAACTCACTTATTTTGCCAAATCTCCTTTGTCTTTTCTGAAAATCAAGAATAGCTTCTGTAAATTCGTCTTCCGTAAAGTCTGGCCAAAGAGTGTTTGTAAAATAAAACTCAGAGTAAGCAGCTTGCCATATTAGAAAGTTGCTAAGTCTCTGTTCTCCAGAAGTGCGGATAATCAAATCTGGCTCGGGTATTCCAGAAGTATCAAGATAAAGATTTATAAGATTTTCATTAATCTCTTCTGCAGGTATTTTTTGTTCAATGATTTTCTTAAGAGCCCTTAAAATTTCATCTCTACCACTATAGCTTATTGCAAACTGGGCGATTAATTTTTTACAATGGGCAGTATCTTTCTCTGTTTCCTCTATGACTGATAAAACTTTTTCAGGGATGTATGAACGATTCCCGATCATTTTAAATCTAACACCCTGAGAGAGAAAAATATCTTTTTCTTTTTTTAAGTGGCTTTCAAGTAATCCCATTATAATTTCAACTTCCTTTTTTGGTCTCTGCCAGTTTTCAATTGAAAATGCGTAAAAAGTTAATGCAGGTATACTTAGTTTTAAAGCTGATTGAATTATTTCTTGTACCTTTTGAACTCCTCTTCTGTGTCCTTCATAACGAGGCAGTCCGCGCATCTGTGCCCATCTACCATTTCCATCCATGATGATTGCAACATGTTTGAGAAGTCTACTCATTTTTAGTATTTTAGGGAGAGAATGTGAAGCTGGGTCTCGAAAGGACTTTCTCCCTGAAGAATCCTTTTTGGGACAAGCCCAAAAGGTGGTTTTACAAGAACATAGAGTCTGTCTGAAGAAACCGAATAATCAAGAATTTCTCCAGTCATCTCCTCTGTGATGTCAGTCTGCTCTATTCCTATTCCTGTCCATTGCAGTAGCTGAAGTTTTGAACTGCGATAACCTAAGGTTGAAACATTTACAAGGCCAAGAAGAGGTTTCTTTTCTATAATTATAACTCCGTTGCTGAAGGGCTTTATTTTGCTTTGAACTTTCCATTTTCCAAGACTTAACATTGATATGCCAGTCTGTTTTTCATATTGCAATCCATAACCAAGTGGTTCCTGTGAACGCCAAAGTGGTACACCTTTTTCATTATAAACTGCAAATGTTCCATCCTCTTCCCATTTGAACATCAAATTGCCGATTAGATAAAAGTCATATATGTTTGCTTTTACTGGCATCTTAAAGGTCTTTAACTTTTGGAAAGTGGACTTTTCTGGTTTTATATAAAGAACCTCTCCATCAAACCCAATGGAGGGAGAAAATGCTTGAGCTATTAAATTTCCATCGTAAATTCTCAAAAATACATCATAGATACGAGAAATCTCTTCAAATTCATTGCCAGTCCATTTTATTATTGAAGAAATTACACGGTCATCCTTTTTGAATGTTATTGTTATTTCATCTTTTCCATCTCTGTCAATGTCTCCTGTATCAAACCAGAGAATATCGCCACCAATAGGGATAGAATAGCTGCTCTTTAGCTTTAGGTCAACTTCTATTTGATAGAGGCTTAGTTCATTGTCAGATGCTATTAATATCTGATTCTGGCTGATACCGTCAAAGTTACCTGTTGCAATTCTATTAATGCTTCTGGAAAGTCTGAACGAAAGCAATGTATGCCCTTCTGGAACGATTAAAGAAGCATATTTTTTTCTTAATTCGCTTAAGGCTGTTGGATTAAGCTCAATCTCAGCTTTTGAAAGAGGCTTTTGGTCTTTTACCCAGTAAAGCTCTTGGGAGATTTTTAATCCCTGCTCTTTTTTGACTGTTTTCAATATTAACAAAACCTCGGCATTGACATTTTTAGCGCTTTTAAAGAGTTTTTCGTTTTCATCAACATTTACAGGTGCATCTATTAATTCAAATCTTCCGCTTTCTTTTAATTCTCTATAATAACCTTCCCCTACTGCCCATTCAGTATTCGTTTGAGCATAAAATATTTTTGTCTTTGATTTAGGAATTTTAAAAAGCACTTGATTTTCTTGTATTTTTATATCTCCATCAAGCACAATTGCTTTGGCTGTATTGTTTTCTGCCTCTATAATTTCAGCAGAGCCTATTATTTTTTCTGATTTGCCAATTACCTGTTTTGTAACAGGATGAATTAAAGGAACAGTCTGCTCAAAAAGTATAATTCTTTGTCCTTTTTTTAATCCGTCCTTTGAGCCTTTATCAAGTATTAATTCATTATTGACTTGTTTGACTACCTTACCTTCAATAACTGGAAAATAGGAGAGAAGTTCGTTTTTAAAGGCTTCAAAATAGAATGAATTAAGACTTGCTTCAGCAATAAAGGATAAACTTAAAACAACAAAAAGGACAACTAAAAGTTGTTTTAAATAACGCATGTTAAAGTTTATACTAAATAAGTCTTTCAAGTCAAAAATTTTTTATCAGTCACCAGCCACTAACCACTAACCACCAATTTATGGTATATTTAAACAAGGATAAAAAATGAGAAAATGGTTATTAATTTTTTGTGCTTCAGCAGTTTGTATTGTATTGATTGTTTTAGTGGGTTTAATGAATAAAGATGAATCTCCGAAAATTAAAATTTCAATGGAAGGCTCAATTTTTAAGGAGATACAATTTATTCAAAAAAAGAACTCGTATGTAAAGTTTGAACTTTTCTCACAAGAAGCTATGATAAGTGATGATGGTAAGGTTATTACATTAAGTAATCTTACGATGATCTTTCCTGAAAAGGAGTTTACTGTTAAAGCAAAAAATGGATTTTATTATTCTGAATCGGGTGATATTTTACTAAAGGATGAAATAGAGGGTATATCAAAGAATTATAAGGTTTATGGAACAGAAGCATATTGGGATGCAAAAAGCAGAACCTTGCATTCAGAGAAGCCCTTAAAGCTCGTGGGCAATAAAATTACAATTGAAGGAAATGAGGGTGCAGCAAGTGCTGATTTGATAGAATTAAAAAAGGGGGTAAAGGCAATTGTTCATTCCAAAAAATAGTCTATTAATAATATTGGCAATGTTTTTATGTTTTAGTCTGGTATTTGCAGAACAGAAGGAAACCTCAGAGCCTATAATAATAACATCCCAGAGCCTTGTCAATGACAGTAAGGCAAAAACAGCAACCTTTGAGGGAAATGTTGTCGCTGTAAGAGGGGATACTACAATGTATGCCAATAAGATGATTGTTTACTATGAAGATGAGCAAAAGGGTGGCAATATAAAAATGATAGAAGTAATAGGCAATGTCAGAGTGGTCAAAGGTAATAGAACAATTACCTCGCATAAGGCTAATTATTATCCAGAGCCTGAAGAAAGAGTTGTTTTTACTGGAGAGCCAAGAGCAACGGAGGGTAAAAATTTAATTACAGGCGAGAAAATTACTTATTTTATGAAAGATGACAGAGCATTGGTTGAAAAAAGCAAGGTTTACCTAAAGGAGAAAAAAACAGAGAAATGAGCCACACTTTAAGGATAGAAAAAATAAAGAAAAGTTTTGGGAAAAAGGAAGCTGTTAGGGATGTGAGCTTATCTTTACAGAGTGGAGAAGTAGTAGGGCTTTTGGGACCGAACGGAGCTGGAAAAACAACCACATTTTATATGATGATTGGAGTTATAAAACCTGATGCAGGAGGTATTTTCCTTGACAACAAGGATATAACATCATTTCCTGTTTTTCAAAGAGCAAAGCTTGGAATGGGATATTTGCCACAGGAACCTTCTATTTTTCGCAAGCTTACAGTAAGAGATAATTTAAGGGCAGTGCTTGAGATTAAATACGAAAATGACAAAGATGCTTTGTCCAAAATTGATGAAGAGGTCAATCAATTGTTAAAAGAATTCAATTTGACAGAATTTGCAGATAGGGAAGGCTATAAACTATCAGGTGGTGAGAGAAGAAGGGCTGAAATTGCAAGAGCAATTGCTTTGAATCCAATTTTTATGCTCTTTGATGAACCTTTCGCAGGAATAGATCCATTGTCTGTTGTTGAATTAAAAAGAACTATCAAAAATTTGAAAAACAAGGGCATCGGAGTAATAATAACAGACCATAATGTAAGGGAAACTCTCTCAATAACTGACAGAGCTTTTATAATTCATAGTGGAAGGGTATTGGCAGAGGGTTCTCCTGAGCAATTAATTAACAATCCTCAGGTAAGAGAAGCATTTTTAGGAGAGGAGTTTAAACTTTAAATGGCACTTGAACAGAGAACAGATTTAAGATTAACTCAGAAACTTACGCTTACTCCACAACTGCAACTGCAGCTTAAGTTGCTTCAATTTCCTCAACTTGAGCTGAGTGAGTATATTCAGCTTGAATTAATAGAAAATCCTTTTCTTGAGATTGAAGAGGAAAACTTAACTGAGCAAGAAATAGAACAAACTCAGGAAAATGATGAGGAACTTCCCATAATTAGCAGGCTTGATAAATTAATAGTTGACGATTACTTTGCTGAAAGGGCTGATGATGGAAGGGATCTCGGATATTTTAATCCCGGGTTTGAGGAAAAGCCATCCTTTGAGCTTTTCTATTCAACTACTTCTGATTTGTCTGACTATTTAATGTGGCAATTAAGTTTAAGTAAGGCTCCAGATGAAATAAGAGCAGTTGCAGAGGTTGTAATAGGCAACATTGATGAAGACGGTTATCTCAGAGCTTCAGAAGAGGAAATATCCAGCCTTGCTAATTCAGATATTGAAACTGTAAAAAAAGCTATTGCCCTTGTTCAAGAATTTGACCCAACTGGAGTTGGAGCAAGAAATATTAAGGAGTGCCTTTTACTACAAATAAAAGCGTTAGGTTTAAACGATACAATAGTTCATAGGATTATTGATGAGCATCTTGAGGATATCCAAAAGAAAAAGTATGAAAAAATAGCAAAAAAGTTTAATATTCCTCTGCAGGAAGTAATAGAAGCTGTCAAAATAATAGAAAAACTTGAACCAAGACCCGGTAGAAACTTTTCAAATACAATTGTAAAAACTCCTGTGCCAGATGTTTATGTTCAAAAGATTGATGATGGATATCAAATAATTTTGAATGACGAGGGAATTCCCAAATTAAGGCTTAACAAGATTTACAAAGAGCTTATTAATGCAAAAAATCTTAATGGAACTGAGAAGGAGTATCTGAAAGAGAAATTCAAAAACGCTGTTGAGCTTCTACGCAGTATTGAACAAAGAAACAAAACAATTTATAGGGTTACAGAGAGCATTGTTAAGTTTCAGAGGGAGTTTTTTGATAAAGGTGTAAGTTTTTTGAAGCCCTTAACTCTAAGAGATGTTGCGAATGAGGTGGGATTACATGAAAGCACAATAAGTAGGGTAACATCCAACAAATATCTTTGTTGTGAAAACGGAATGTTTAGCTTTAAATTTTTCTTCAGCAAATCCCTATCATCAGCAGATGGTAATGTTGCAACAACTCATGTTAAAGAACTGATACAACAGATTATTGCCTCAGAAAACCCTGAAAAACCATTGTGCGATAAGGAAATTGCAGAGATATTGCAAAGTCAAGGGATAAACATTGCAAGAAGAACGGTGGCAAAATACAGAGAAGAGCTTAAAATACCACCAAAGGCTTTAAGAAAATCAAAACAATATTAAGGAGGATGAAAAATGAAAATCACTATCAGAGGAAAAAACATTGAGGTTACTGATGCTTTGAGACAGTATGTTGAAAAGAGGTTAAAGAAGTTTGACAAATTTTTAAGCGAATTGAGCGAAATAATTGTTACTGTTAGTATTGAAAAGTTTACGCATAAGATAGATGTTCTTTTAAAGGTTAATGGACATTTGATTCAGGCAGAAGGAAAAACAGAAGACCTCTATTCAGCTGTTGATCAGGTTGTTGAGAAACTTGAAAAGCAGATTCTTAAGTACAAAGAAAAGGTTCAGGATAAAAATAAAAAAGCTGCTAACAAGAGCTATGGCTCTGAGGCAGGTGTTGAGGCAGCAAAAAGAATAGTCAAATACAAAAAATTTGAATTAAGACCTATGACTCCTGAAGAGGCAGTGGATCAAATGGAGCTTCTGGATAAGGACTTCTTCATGTTTGTTAACTCCTTCTCAGGTGACGTCAATATAGTTTACAGAAGAAAAGATGGCAATTATGGTTTAATTGAGCCGGCAAGATAAATCAGCATAATACCTTGAAAGAAAAACCTAAAATAGTAATAGTAACGGGACTTTCTGGAGCAGGGAAGACGGTAACTTTGCGAACCCTTGAAGATATGGGTTTTTTCTGCATAGACAACCTACCGCCTCCCGCGGTGCCAGAATTTCTTGAAATTTTAAACAAGCATGGAGACTTTGAAAAAATAGCAATTGCAGTAGATATAAGGGCTTACAAGTTTCTTAAGACAGCTGTAAACATTATTGAAAAAATTAAAAGCAGTTATATTACAGAAGTCTTATTTCTTGAAGCCGATGATGAGACTATTCTAAGAAGATTTAAAGAAACGAGAAGACCTCATCCACTTTATTCGCTTTATGAGAATCTTCAGGATGCAATTAAAGAGGAAAGAAAATCGCTGTCTTCAATAAGAAGTTTTTCAGACAGGATAGTGGATACATCAAATTTTAATCCCCATGAGTTAAAATTTTACATCTCTTCTATTTATGGAGGGCAGATAAAGCCTCCGACAATAACAATTATCTCCTTTGGCTTTAAAAAAGGTATCCCCTCAAATGCTGACCTTGTTTTTGATGCGAGATTTCTTCCCAATCCCTATTTTATCCCTTCTTTATCACCACTTACAGGCAAGGAAGAGGCAGTTAAAGATTTTGTGTTGAAGCAAAAGGAAACAAAGAAGTTTTTGAAGCATGTTTTTGGTTTTTTAAAATTCGCATTAGAGGGATATAAGAAGGAAGGAAGAGCGTACATCACAATCGCGATTGGATGTACAGGTGGCAAGCACAGATCAGTGGTTTTAGCAGAAGAAATAGACAGCTTTTTAAGGGGATTGTCTTTTAAGCCAATATTGATTCACAGAGATTTATAAGCATTTTTTTAT
>FWWL01002369.1_pt1 | contig 39549 bp, 33 predicted proteins | sample 2228331 | NCBI WGS metagenome assembly FWWL01 (sample SAMEA103939775, study PRJEB20133) | metagenome
CATAGCAATCTGCCACCGCTTTGTGGAAAAAAACCATGCAAGGAAAGGGTAGCAAATGGCAAGCGATGAACAGCATGGGAGGTTGCCGACAGCAGGCTTCTGGCTGATTGGGCTGAGCCTGCTTGTCGGGCTGTGGCGCGTCTGGCAGACCGAGCGGGACTGCCAACAGACGCTGGCTCATCAAGCGCACCTGCTCCAGCAGCTCGCGCGTTTCCAAATGGAGGTGGCATCTTGTGACCGGCTTGTTTCCGCGCTGGGCGCAAGCCAATCGCAGGCGGTGCGTGTGGGTGGGGCGCATCCCGCTACCCTTCATCAGCAACTGAGAGACCACCTTAACCGTGCAGGGCGCGATTTTCGCGCGTTGCGAGCTTCGCTCAAATCGATACTCCAACACACCGACACCCCGCAATCGCTCCACTGGGCAGTTGTGCGCGTGGAAGCCGAATGGCAGCAGGTCTACTCCAGCCTGCAGGAATATCTTGGGCGCGACAATCCGAGCGAGATTAACTTGGAGAGCCTGCACACCTTCAATCTGCAACGGCAGGACAGCCTCTATGACGCGCTGGAATCACTTCATCAGGCGGTGGCACGCCAGCATCGTGAGCAGTTGCGTGCGGTAAGCCATCAGCGTGGCTGGTCGCTCGGCTTCTGCAGTTTTGCGAGCATCTTGCTGATGGGCTGGATATGGTATTTCGCGATACGCCCTGCGCAGGTGATGAGCCGGTGGCTGAGCCAGCCCGAATCGCTCTCGCCGTTTGTGGGAGAGGATAGAGGCGAGGAGCTATTGCGCCCGCTACGCGGCACCCACTATGAGCCTCTCATGCGTACCTTACTACACCAGCGTCAGCGACTGCGTGAGGTGGAGCGTTTCGTTCGTGATTTGGCGATGGGGCGCACACCCGCTCCCCTGTCCCCTCAGGAGCCGAATGACCCGCTCGCCCGCAGCAGCTTCTGGCTCATCCGCCGTGTGGAGGAGTATCGCCGCGCTCATAACGACCGCGAGGCAGTATAATCTCCCATGTGCGTCTGATTTTGGGCATCGAGACCAGTTGCGATGAGACCGCCGTCGCGGTGGTGGAGGGGCGGCGCGTGCTCGGCAATATCGTCGCGTCGCAAGCAGACCTGCACGCTCGCTGGGGCGGTGTCGTGCCCGAAGCGGCGGCACGCCAGCATGTGGAACGGCTTCATCCCATCCTCCAGCAGGCACTCGATGAGGCGGGTGTCGCTCTGCGCGAGATCGAGGGCATCGCTGTCACGAACCGACCGGGGCTGGTAGGCGCGTTGGTGGTCGGGCTTGCCACCGCCAAAGCGCTCGCGTTCGCGCTCCGACTGCCCTTCGTGGGCGTGCATCATCTGGAGGGACATCTCTACTCGGCGTTCCTCACCGAACCCGACGCGCCCATTCCCTTCCCGCACCTGTGCCTGATTGTCTCTGGCGGGCACACCGAGATGGTGCTGGCAAAAGGGCACGGCGATTACCAACTGCTGGGTCAAACGCTGGATGACGCAGCAGGCGAGGCGTTCGATAAGGTGGCGCGTCTGTTGGGACTGGGCTATCCGGGCGGACCTGCCATCGACCACTTGGCACGCAAAGGCAATCCGCATGCGTTCCGCTTCCCGCGCGCATGGCTGGAAGGGAGCCACAACTTCAGCTTCAGCGGACTGAAAACGGCTGTCCTGCGTGAGGTAGAACGCCTGCAGGGACAACTGGGGACAGATCCTGCCTCGATGAACCCGACAAAGAGGGCGGGGGGATGTGCCAGCGAGCTGGACGAGTCGACGCTGGCAGACCTATGCGCCTCGTTCCAGCAGGCGGTCATCGATGTGCTGGTCACCAAAGCGATTCGCGCGGCGCAGGCGTGTAGCGTTTCGGTGCTGACGGTGGTCGGTGGCGTCGCGGCGAACTCCGCCCTGCAGAGCCAGATGCGCGACTCGGCAGACACCGCACGCCTGAAACTGTTCATCCCGCCTCCGCACTACTGCACGGATAACGCCGCGATGATTGCCTGCGCGGGCTACTATCGGTTGCTTGCAGGTGAGCGCGCCGACTTCGACCTCGACGCTTATGCCAGCGCACCTCTCACGAACAGATGACTTGCTTTCGCTGTCAATGCATGGTATAATAAAGCGAATGGCGAAGGATGGGATGGAGGGGCAGACCTTGCGTCCACCCTTCGAAGACCACCTCTGATCGCCACCTCGCCAGATAATGGAGGGTCAGCACAATGAAAAAGTGGGTTCTGCCAGGGCTGTTGTTCGGAATCGCGCTGCTGTTGCTTTTCGTGGCGCCTGCGGGAGCGGAGTTGCGCCCGCGCCAGAAGCTCCCCGAAATGACCTTGACCGACCTCAAAGGCAACGAGGTCAAACTTGGCGGCAAGCAGGACAAGGTGTACCTCATCGATTTCTGGGCAACTTGGTGCGGTCCATGCCGTGCTGCGATCCCCTTCCTCCAGGAGCTGCACGATAAATACTCCAAGCGCGGACTGGTGGTCGTTGGGGTCGCGCTCGATTCTGGCTCGGAGGCGGAAGTACGCGCCTTCGTGGAGCATAACGAGATGACCTACACTATCTGCGTGCCCAAGAACGAGTCGGAGGTCAAGCGCAAGTACCGCATCAATGGCTACCCCACGATGTATATCGTGGATAAGAAGGGTGTCATCCGCTACACGGGTGTCGGCTACTCTGAGGAGGAAGAGGGAACCGTCCTCAAGGTGATTGCGGACGCACTGGCAGAGTAAAGCCGTTATGGACGATGGGGAGAGACGGCTGCCAGAGCCGGTGGCGGAGGCAGTGACGCAACGGCTCGGTCAGTCGGCAGCGATTGAGTTCGGCTTCGCGTCCGACCTGACGCCCGAAGGGCGATTCGGGGAGACTTGGCTGGTGCTGGCGTATCCCTCCCAAGAGCAGTTTGGCGCTCTGGAGGATGCCTATTTGCTCATTTTCCGCACCCAGCGCTCCCTCGTCACAAACAGCACGGGCGCACGCCTGCCTTGGCTGCGCCGTGACCACCCCTCCGATGAGGAGGAGTTCCGTGTGCACCTCCATCTCGAACTGCCCTTGAAACATATCGAATCGCTGCGCATCACCCAGCTGGTGGGCGCGTCCGCGCTGGAGGCAATCCTGCATGATGGGCGCGTTATCGAGCTCCTGCGCTTCAGCAGCGGGCTGTCCAATCTCTTCGGGCAGGTTAAGCTGAGGCTGGACGCCCTGCTGAACCATGAGGAGCCGCCGCCCATCGAGCGCAAGCAGGCGATATGCGAGCGGTGCGGGCGCCCCATCCCCGAAGATTCGATTTCGTGCCCCGCGTGTCGCTCGCAGCCACAGGTGCTCCTGCGCCTGATGACGCTGGTGCGCCCCTACTGGCGCTATATGGCGTTGGCGAGCCTGCTGGCGATGCTCAGCGCAGGTGTGGAACTGGCACCGCCCTACCTGACCAAGTTGCTCATCGATGAGGTGCTGGTGCCCCGCGCGAATGCGCACCTGTTCCTGTGGCTGCTGATGGGACTGGTGGGTCTGCGCCTGTTCGGCACGGGCATCAACATCCTGCGCGGGCGACTGAACGCCTGGCTGGGCAGCCGAATCGCGTTCGAACTGCGCTCCAAACTCTTCCAGCACCTGCAGTGGCTCTCGCTCAGCTACTTTGACCGTCGGCAGACTGGCTCGATCATGAGCCGTGTGACGCGCGACACCGACGCGCTGTATGACTTTCTGGTGAACAGCGCGCCCACCATCACGCTCAACCTGCTGATGGTGCTGGGAATCGGCACGGTGATGGTGCTGATGGACTGGCAGTTGAGCCTGCTGGTGCTGGTGCCTGCCCCGCTGATTGTGATGCTCTCGCGCCATGCGTGGCATCGGGTCATCCGCATCTGGCGACGGCACTGGCATCGCTGGTCGCGCCTCACCGCGCATCTGGGCGGCACCCTGTCGGGCATCCGTGAGGTGAAAGCCTTCACGCAGGAAGAGCGCGAGATTAACACCTTCAATCGGCGCAACTTCGAAATTGCCGAATCGGGCGAAATGGCAGGCAAGATTAATGCCAGCGTGTTCCCGCTTATTGCCTTTCTGGTGATGTCCAGCTCGTTCGTCATCTGGTATGTGGGCGGGCGCGGCGTGCTCAACGGCACTTTCGAACTGGGCACGCTGGTCGCCTTCCTCGCCTATATTGGCATGCTGTTCGGACCGCTGAGCATCATCACCAACATCATGGACTGGGCATCACGCACCGTCACCGCTGCCGAGCGCGTGTTCGAACTGCTGGACACCGAGCCGGAGGTACGCGACCTGCCCGACGCGAAGCCCCTGCCCCAAGTGCACGGCGAGATTGTTTTCGAGGAGGTCACCTTCGGCTACGAGCCGCACCACCCCGTTCTGCACGAGATTAACTTACATATCCGCCCAGGCGAGATGATTGGGCTGGTGGGTCCGTCGGGCGCAGGAAAAAGCACACTGATTAATCTCGTCTGTCGTTTCTATGACCCAACGCGCGGGCGCATCCTGATCGATGGGCACGACCTGCGCGAGGTGCGCATGCAGGACCTGCGGCGCCATATCGGCGTGGTTCTGCAGGACACCTTCCTCTTTCCGGGCACCATTCGCGAGAACATCGCCTACGCGCGCCCCGACGCCACGCAGGAGGAGATTATCGCCGCTGCCAAAGCGGCGAACGCGCACGACTTCATCATGCGTTTCCCCGACGGCTACGATACCTGGGTGGGCGAGCGGGGGCATCGGCTCTCGGGAGGCGAGCGCCAGCGGATTGCCATTGCCCGCGCCATCCTGCGCGACCCCGCCATCCTCATCCTGGATGAAGCCACCGCCTCAGTGGACACCGAGACCGAACGACTCATTCAGGAGGCATTAGAGCGACTGGTGCAGAACCGCACCACAATCGCGATTGCGCACCGCCTCAGCACGCTTCGGAACGCCGACCGCCTCGTGGTGCTGGAGCGCGGGCGCATTGTGGAAATAGGCACGCACGACGAGCTGATGGAAAAGGGCGGCGTCTACCACCGCCTCGTCTCCATGCAGATGGAACTGAGCAAATCGCGCCTGTTCGTCGGGTGAACGCCTATTCTCTTCACGCCCGCTCACTACTCACTATTGGCTTGCTCGAACCATTCGCGTAGGGGGGTGATGAGTTCGTCGGCGGTGAAGTCAAGATGGATGGGGGTGATGGCGACATAGCCACGCGCGACGGCATACACATCGGTGCCGGGCTGATCGCGCTCCTCGATGAGGCTCCCGCTCAGCCAGTAGTAAGGGCGTCCTGCCGGGTCGATGCGCTGTTCGATGCGGTCGGCATACTGACGCTTGCCCAGTCGCGTGACCTGAAACCCTTTCACTTGGTTCAGCGGCAGGTTCGGCACATTCACATTCAGGAAGGTGTGCGCGGGCAGAGAATGGTGCATCAGCACCTGTGCGATTCGGTAAGCCGATTCGGCTGCGGTCTCGTAGTGCAGTAGAGGCGGCGCAGGGGGCTTCTCGTTGGCGTCGTCGGCACGTGCAACGGGCAGCGCCTCCTCTGCCGCGAGCGAGATGGCAAAGGCGTTGATGCCGTGCACCGCGCCCTCAATCGCTGCGGCGACCGTGCCCGAATAGGTCAAATCCCAGCCCAGATTGGGTCCCGCATTAATCCCCGACACCACCAGATCGACGCGATGCTCCATCACGGCGTGTGCGCCCAGCGTCACGCAGTCGGTGGGTGTGCCGTTGGTGGCATAGGCAATCGTGCCATCGCGCAGGTGTACCCTGTGCAGGCGCAGGGGCTTATGCAGGGTGATGGCGTGTCCCGTTGCGCTGCGCGGGCGGTCGGGCGCCACAATAAACACCTCACCGAGGGCGCGCAGGCGCGTCGCCAGCACCTGAATGCCCTCGGCATAGACCCCGTCATCGTTTGTGACCAGAATGCGCATCGCTCATTCCGCCACTTCGCCAATCACCCGTTCCGGGATGAGTCCCAGCCACTTCTTGAGGCGATAGAGGGTGGTGTCGCGGTTCAGCTCGGCAATCGCGCGGGTAAGGGGAATGCCTTTCGGGCAGACCTTCACACAGTTCTGCGCGTTGCCACAGCCCGTGATGCCCTCCGGTCCCGAAATCACTTCCAGCCGCTGATGCTCCAGCGTCGCGCCCACCGGGTGCAGATTGAACAGCTTCACCTGGGCAAGCGGTGCAGGACCAATAAAGGCGGAGCGCTCGTTATACTGGGGACACGCTTCCATACAGCACCCGCAGGTCATGCAACGGGCGAACGCATAGCGCAGCTCGCGGATACGGTCGTCCATGCGCGGACCCGGACCCAAATCGTGCGTGCCGTCGATGGGGATCCAGCCTTGAATCTTTTTGAGCGCGTCGAACATGCGACTGCGATCCACAATCAGGTCGCGCACGATGGGGAACTTGCTCATCGGCTCCAGGGTGACCTCAATCGTGTCGCCCTTGCGGATGCCGACCTGCTCGATGAGCGCGGAACACGACTGGCGCACCTTGCCGTTGACGACCATCGTGCAGGTGCCGCACACCTCCTCAAGGCACGCCGCCTCCCATGCAGGGGGCGAGGTCGGATTGCCTGACGCATCCACAGGATTGCGCTGAATCTCCATCAGGCAGGAGATAACATTCATATTGGGGCGATAAGGCAGGGCGAACTCTTGCCAATAGGGCTTGCTTCGCGGTCCGTCCTGCCGACGCACCTTCAAACGGATGGTTCTAATCGCCTGATCTTGCATATCACCACACCTCTGAGCCGAATTATACCCCTTTGCACGGATACCTATCTTGCGCGTGATGACCGATAATCTGAGTGGTGGCGGACGAGGAGCGCACAGAACAGGCGACGCCGCGCAAGCGGCAAGAGGCGCGTCGCAAGGGGCAGGTCGCACGCTCGGCGGAGGTGAACTCAGCGTGCATCTTTCTCGCCTTCGTGCTCACTCTGCCACTTGTGCTACGCTGGGGTGGCGAGCGACTGCTCCTCACCATGCAACAGGGCTTGATGTCAGCGGGCGGGATGCGCCTCTCGGACGCGGTGCTGTGGGGCGCGTTCGCCCTGCTGTTGCCCATCATGGGACTGGCGATGCTCGTAGCGTTCGTGACGAACCTCATGCAGGTCGGCTTCGCCCTGTCCACCGCGCCCTTACAGCCCGACCTGAACCGCATCGATCCCATCAAGGGCTTTCAGCGGCTCTTTTCCGCGCGGGCGATGGTGGAGCTGTTGAAGGCGCTCCTGAAGTTCGGCTTGATTGCGTGGGTGGCGTGGCGCACCCTGCAGGGCGAGATGGACTCGCTGATGGCGACGGCGCGGATGCCTCTGCCCGACGCGCTCGCACCCATCGGGCACACCCTCTTTCAGGTCGGCTTGCGTGTCGGCGTTCTGTGGCTGATTCTCGCCCTGTTGGACTATCTCTATCAGCGATGGGAGTTCGAGAAGAGCATCCGCATGTCGCGCTATGAACTCAAGGAGGAGTTCCGCCAGACGGAGGGCGACCCCTATACGCGCATGCGCCAGCGTCAGCGGATGCAACAGATTGCCCGTGCCCGCCAGATTGCGGAGGTGCGCCGCGCCGATGTGGTGGTCACGAACCCTGTGACCTATGCGGTGGCGTTGCGCTATGACCGAACGCGCATGCGGGCGCCGCGCGTGGTCGCCAAAGGCAGGGGCTGGCTGGCACAGCGCATCCGCGAGGAAGCCCTACGCTGGCATGTGCCGATTGTGCCCAACCCGCCCCTCGCACGGAGCCTCTACGCGCAGGTGGAAGTGGGACAGGAAATCCCCAGCCCGCTCTATCAGGCGGTGGCGGAGGTGCTGGCATATGTCTATCGCCTGCGCCGTGCACGACGCTAACCGCCATCCTCCACATGATAGAGCAGAGGTGTCCCTTCTACAAGGAGAAAACGGGTATAATATTAAGCATTAGCAGAATGTTTTGCCTGCAAGGTGAAGGAGCCTCGATATCGAGAAGGGAATCTCAATGTCGAGCAGGAAATCATGCTGTGCAGGTGGAACTATCCTGCAGACATACAGTCGGAGGTGCAACGATGAACATCGGCAGAGAGGTAAACAGGTATAGAATGTCTCGCTGGGTAGGGTGGCGCGCCATGGCTGGTCTACTCCTGTGCATGGCAGGTTGTAACGGGGTTAAGAATCAGCAGAGTGGTTCGATATTGGTCGTCGTTATCGTCGATTCGACCGCTTCCGCGACGCGCGAAAAGGAATCGTGGCAGAGCCAATTCGAGAAGCTGCTCCAGGCCTATCTGCCCGATGATGCCCAGATTGCCTTTGTACGGTGCGACCATCACCCTGAGTTCATCAAGCACTTCAAAGTAGAAGGCACAAAGGAAGCGCGTGAAAAGATTATGAAGGCGTTCAATGAGGCATGGACGCCACGCCCATGTGGTAAAGATTCGCAAGGCAACAACCAGTTCTGCGGCACCGATGTGATGGGCGCTTTGGAAATCGCTGTCACATTTGCAACAAAACCCGAGAATAGCGGGTTCGAGCGCAAGATGATTATCGGGTGGACCGACCTGCAGGCAGACCCATGCAATGTGAAGGGGCGAACCAAGGCATTTCGCCAGCCTCTGCGGTATAAATGGGACAACGAGCGAACCAAGAACATCGATATCATCCTGCACGGGGTGCCACTGAGTCTTCATGAACCGCTACGCCAGCAGTGGGGGGCTGCCTTCAAGGAGTTGAGCCTGTACGCCCCCGGCGAAGCGGTAGATATCGAGAAGCACTATAAGTTGCAGCCTGAAGCAGAGGGACTATAGGAGGGACAGGAAACGATGCAAGGCAATCAACCCAATAACGAGGAACAGCAGAAAGCCCTTAGCGCAGCGAACAATATGCGGGACGCCATCGGAAGGAATCTTTCTGAAGCACAGCGTAACTCTATTCTCTGGGGGATCGCACTCTTACTGGCGTCTGCTATCTTTGCCTTCCTAACCTCGGCGCCCCTGAGAAAGTTCACAGGTGAACCGTTTAGCGCCTACCTTATCGGCGTGTTTCTGCATCTGACGCTGGGGCTTTCCATGCACGGATGGAAGCTGGCAGTGGCACATCGCAAATCGCCTGCGCTTTACATCCTCTTTGTTATCCTGCTTGCGCTGGCTATCCTGGTTATTGCCTATTTTCGGGCTGTGCTACGAATTGAGCGCGGTCAACCTGTGCTGGGTGCCTACCTGGTTAGCCTCTTTATGGCACTGCTCGAGGTCGTGGTGCCAACGCTAATTGGGGTCTATATGGCAAACGCCTGGCTCGGACTCGAGCGACTGAAGAGGGAATATGAGTGGGCATCCAGGTTCGCACAAAGCATGATAGCACAGTTGGACAGGATGCACGCCTGGCGCGATGCTGTATACACACGCCGAAATGAAATCCGCACCACAGAGAAACAAATCAATGACTGGCAGCGTGAACGAGAAGCGGCACGTGCTCGACACGACTGGAATAGGGTGCGGCAACTGGATGAAGAAATCGCAAAGGCGGAAAACGAAATCCGTTTCCACAGAGACTGCCTCACATATCTTGAAGAATGGCATCCAGGCAAGGTAGCCGATCTTCAAGAGCAAGGCACGGTGCCCGCAACGCGGCAGGGTGAGCAAGGGGGCGAGGCTTCACCCGCGAACTGAAATTATACCTATCTTGCCCACCTGCCGTGCGCCCTGCACGAACACGGCGGGCATCACTTGAAGGCACTCCTGCACCCGCTCCAGGAGCCACCGCCGTACCATAGTGGGTAAATTTTACCCATCCAATGGGCAGAATCTACCCATTCGGTGGTGAATTTCTGCCGCTTTCTGCAGGATTTTTAGCGGGCATCGCTTATGGAGTACGCTCAATTGCCAGCAAGATAATGTCACGATAGGCGCCGCGCTTCCAGTAGCGGCGCGGAATTCGTCCGACCTCCTGATAGCCCGCTTTGACCAGCATCTTGAGCGATGCCACGTTATCCGCCATCACTTCCGAGAGCAACATTCGCAAGCCCAGCACTTCAAATGCGTAGCGGGTGCGCGCTTTGACCGCATCCGTGCCGTAGCCCTTGCCCCAGAGGTCTTTGCGCCCGATGATTGTGCCCGTGATGGCAGTGCCATGCCGCCAGTTAATCTGGTGGATGCCCGCAAAGCCGAGATGCTCGCCCTCTAATGTCTCGATAGCGAACACCACCTCCCTGTCGTCGGGGCGCATCATCCGTTCGAACCACTCCTCCTCTGCCAAGCGGCTCAGCGGGAAGTCGCCAACCAGCGTCCACTGCGTGATTTCGGGGTCGTTGAGCCAAAGCAGTGCGTTTGGCAGATGCTTCTCTTTATCCAACGGCACCAACCGCACCTTCTCTCCTACCCAACCGTATGCCATTGGATAACCTCCTCTCAAGGGCTTTACTCTACCCGATTTTGGGGTTGTCCGACGATAAACGCCTTCAGATTCTCCAGCGTGGTGTCCAGAATGCGGCGCACCGCCTCGTGGCTATTGAAGGCGATATGCGGGGTGAACACCACATTGTCGCGACGAAGCAGGAGGTACGCCTGCACCACCTTGCGCAGGGTCTGCTCGGCAAGGGGCGCACGCAGGAGCGCACTCTCCTCCTTGATATACTCCTCCCCTTCAATCACATCCAGCCCTGCGCCCGCCAAAATGCCCTCGTCAAGCGCCCAGAGCAACGCCTCTGTGTCCACCACCGAGCCACGCGCCGTGTTAATCAGCAGTGCCCCGCGCTTCATCTTGCTCAGCGCCTCCCGATTGATTAGGTGATGGGTCTGCGGTGTGGCGGGCACATGCAGGGACACAATATCCGACTCGCGCAGGAGTGTGTCCAAGTCGGTGTAGGTGAATCCCAGCACCTCAGCCAGTAGTGGATGGGGGCGTACATCGTATGCCAGCACCCGCATACCGAACCCGCGCGCGATGCGAATCACATGCAGTCCGATATTGCCTGCGCCAATCACGCCCAGCGTCTTCCCATACAAATCAAACCCGCGCAGTTCCGCAATACTGCGCGAGGGATGAGCCAGCCACTCCTGCACAGCGCGCAAACGACGCGATAGCGATAAAATAAGCGCGAAGGTATGTTCCGCAACCGTGTTCTCGCCATAATGGGGCACATTACACACGGTGATGCCCCGCGCCCGACACGCCTCGAGATCGATATGGTCATACCCCGTCGACATCGTCAAAATCAGGCACAGGTTCGGCAACGCCTCGATGATTTCGCGGGAGACCTTTGTCCAGACAAAGACGGCTATCGCTTCGCAGGGGGCATAGCGAGCGCACTCTTCGAGAGTAAGGTGCTGGGTGCTGTAGAGCGCGTGCACGCGCGGGGCAAGCCCCAGGCGCTCTAATCCCTCCTGCAGGTAGTCTGCCTGCCATTCCTCCAGATCGAAAAATGCCACTTGCATCGGGCTTCCTCCCTCACAGATAGGGCTGAATGGCTTGCCGAAGGGCGCGTTGTTCTCCCTCGCTGAGGTCGAGCAAGGGTGGGCGCACATGGCTGAAGGGCAGCCCGCGCAGGATAAGCGCGTATTTGAAATTGGCGGGTGCAGGGAAGGCGTCGAGGGCGTCTGCCGTCTCATCGATGAGCCGCTGTAGCCCTTCCACCTCGCGCCCCTCGTGAAACGCGCGAAAAGTGGTGACCATCCGCTCCGGAAACACATTTGCCAGACCGCTGATACTGCCTGCGCCGCCCCCTTGCAGATTGCGCATGAGCAACTTCTCCTCGCCTACCCAGACCTTCAGGCGCGGCGTGAAGCCCAGATACGCCATGAGCGATTCGGGGTCGCCTGAGCTATCTTTGACGCCCAGCAGGTTCGAAAAAGGCAGGAGCGCCTCGATCAGCGCGGTGGGAAGCGACAAGCGCGTGAGTTGCGGGATGTTATACAGAATCACGGGTAGCTCCGTCGATTCGAGCAGGGCACGATAGAAGGCGATAAGCCCATCGAGCGGGGCACGATAGTAGAAGGGGGGCGCGACCATCAGCGCGTCGCAGCCCGCCCGCTCCGCCTGTCGAGCCAGATAGAGTGCCTCTGGCAAGCTACAACTGAGAATCCCTGCAATAATGCGCAGTTGTCCCCGCGTGCGCGACGCCAGCTCGTACAGGGCGACCTTTTCGGGCACGCTCAGCGAGGCGCCCTCGCCCGTTGTGCCTCCTATCACCACACCCCGCACGCCCGCTGACTCCTGAAACGCCAGCAAGCGCACAAACAGTGGCTCGTCGATCGCGCCTGTCTCAGTGAAGGGCGTGAGCAGGGCAGTATAGATGCCGTCGTGCAGGGGCTCCATCGCGTTATGGGAAGTAGGGGCGGGCGCGCAGGAAGGAGAACAGCCCCTCCCAGAACCGAGCGCGTGTCTGCGCCTCCTTCATCTCGGCTTCCATCTGCGCCACCGCCATCTGCGCCTTCGTCTCAGGCGGAATCTCCATCGCCCGCGCGTCACGCGCTAACTCATCCATCTTCACCAGCTCCCCATGATCCACCCAGACACCCCCGCACTGGTCGCAGCCGTCCAGCGTGATATTGCTGGTATAGAGGTAGTTGTAGCGGTACATCGGCACGCGGCAGACGGGGCAGAGCCGATCCCCCGCGCCTTCGTAGCGCTCGACCACGGGCTGGTACAACCGATCGAGGCGTGGCAGAATCGATGGGTCTATCTCGCGCAGACGCAGAAGCTCATCGGCATCGAACCAGATGCCGGCGCAGGTCGGGCACACATCGATGGTCACCCCCAGATGGCTCTGGGATACCAACGGCACCTGACACACCGGGCACAATCGCTCTTTGCTATCCATTCTTGGCTCCTCTCCTGCTGGTTCCTTCTCGAACACGCTGACCGTGAAGGCTGATCTGACTGCTCATCTGAAGCGAGCCAGCGGTCATGGTTATTGTACCCTCTTCTTTGCGCACCCACCCTGTCTGGCGGTCGATATAGCTGGTCAGCGAACCCTGCACCTGCGGCAGAGAGCCGGGCAACGATTGCAGTTGTGCGGAAATCTGGTAGCAAGGCGCGCCGTCCACATTCACAATCCTCTCCAGACGGCAGAGGAAGCGTGTCTTGATACTGCCCACCTCGCTCTCGCGCTCCCACCGCTCGCCGATGCGCACGGGGCGAAGGGGCAATATCTGCGCGCTGGCTGAACCGAAAGCCAGCTGTGCCCGTTCGCCCGATAGAGAGGTCTCACGCCCGTCGGAATGGACCTGCCAGAGGGTGCGTGTGAGAATCTTGCCCAAAGGACCTGCACTCTGACGCAGGGCATCCAATGTCTGCGGATCCGCATGCAGGACGCGCTCCACCACCGCACTGCCATCAGGGTTCACCTTGCGCACCGTCTCGGTATACTGGAGGTTCAGCGTGAGTGCCTCTTGCCCCTTCTGGAACGATTGCACGAACTGATAGCGCCACTGCTCGCCCACCCGCATCTCGCGCGTGATGGTGTAAGTCGGAAAGAGCCATCCGTAAGCCAGCCAGCTCCCGACGACCACCGTGAGCAACATCACGCTCGCCACCACATACCGCCACATAACGCTATTTTACCTTCGGGTACAATTGGGACGCGGGAGGATTCGCATGGCGATTCTGGTGAACGCGAACTCAAAGGTGCTGGTGCAGGGCATCACGGGGCGCGAAGGGGAGTTCCACACGCGCCAGATGCTGGAGTACGGCACGAAAGTGGTGGCAGGTGTCACCCCAGGCAAAGGCGGGATGGAGGTGTTGGGCGTGCCGGTGTATGACACGGTGAAACACGCCGTCGCGGAGACGGGCGCGAATGTCTCTTGTATCTTCGTGCCGGCGCCCTTTGCGCCCGACGCCATTCTGGAAGCTGCCGACGCGGGCATCGAACTCATCGTGTGCATCACCGAAGGGATCCCCGTGCAGGAGATGATACGGGTGGTGAACTATCTCAAGCGATGCACGAACAGCCGTCTCATCGGTCCCAACTGCCCTGGTATTACAACAGCAGGCGAGTGCAAGGTGGGCATTATGCCGGGCAACTTGTTCCGCAAAGGCTCAATAGGGCTGGTGTCGCGCAGTGGCACGCTGACCTACGAGATTGTGCATGAGTTGACCCGCGCTGGGTTCGGGCAGTCGACCTGCGTGGGGGTTGGAGGTGACCCGATTATCGGCACTACCTTCATCGATGTGCTGCCGCTTTTCGAAGCCGACCCGCAGACGGAGGCGGTGGTGCTAGTGGGCGAGATTGGCGGTTCGGACGAGGAAATCGCCGCGGAGTATATCAAGACGCAGATGAGCAAACCCGTGATTGGGTTCATCTCAGGGCGCACCGCGCCGCCAGGCAAGCGCATGGGGCATGCGGGCGCGATTATCTCCGGTGGCAAGGGCAGTGCGCAGTCGAAGGTGCGGGCGCTGAGCGAGGCAGGCGTGCCAATTGCCGACACCCCCGCCGAAATACCCCAACTGGTCAAGATGAATTTGGGGTAGTGAGGATGCTTGGCATCCCCGCTACCTCACCCCCTTCATTTAGCGAAGTAGCACGGGTGTCTTTTCGAATACCCCCCTTGACAAACGCCCCCTCGATGTGCTATAATACATGACAGCCACAACATCTTGGGGATTGAAGCCAAAAAAAACCCCGCATATGTGGCTATTGAGGCGAGGCGAGCGATGCGATGTCCGTACTGCGGCAGTGAGCAAGACCATGTGGTGGACTCGCGCCCGACGCAAGAGGGCAGAGCCATTCGGCGCCGGCGAGAGTGCCTGAAGTGTGGACGGCGGTTCACCACTTTCGAACGGTACGAGGAGCGCCCGCTGATGGTCATCAAAAAGGATGGGCGACGCGAACCCTTCGACCGCAATAAGATATTGCAGGGCATGGTCATCGCCTGCCGAAAGCGACCCGTTAGCATGGAGACACTGGAGCAGGCGGTCGACGAAATCGAACAGGAGATCCACAACCGCGCCGAAACCGAGATCAGCTCGGTGGAGATCGGGCGGATGGTCATGCAAAAACTGCTGGAGATCGACCCCGTCGCCTATGTGCGCTTCGCCTCCGTCTATGAGGAGTTCCAAGACCCCCAGCAGTTCAATCGGGTCGTGCAGATGCTGATGCGGATGCAACGGGCGCGTCAGCGCAAAGGGTCCTAAGCCCATGCCAATTTTCAATGAGGAGGTCATGTCATGTTTGAGCCGAATGATGGTCTGCTCGAGCTTTCGGGAGCGAACGGCGCGGTAGAGACACCCGCAGCCGCCGTTGCACATACGGACGGCGCGCGCGCTGAACGGCGTTATGGCTTCATCCCGCGCGAAAAGTTCGATAACCTCAACATAGGCAAAGGATTGCGCATCCAACGCTACTTCACCCAGCCGGGGGCAGACCCCTTCGACACGGTGCAATGGGAGCGCCGCACCGCGGTCATCACAGGCGAGCGCGGCGAGGTCGTCTTCGAGCAGAAAGATGTGGAAGTGCCCGCCTTCTGGTCGCAGCTGGCAACGAATGTGGTCGCCTCCAAATATTTTCGGGGGCAGGTCGGCACGCCCGAGCGCGAGCAGAGCGTTCGACAGGTCATCGGGCGCGTGGTGGAGACCCTCACCCGCTGGGGACGCGACATGGGCTACTTCGCCTCCGACAAAGACGCCAACGCCTTCCGCGACGAACTCAAACATCTCCTGCTCTATCAGTACGCCTCCTTCAACAGCCCCGTCTGGTTCAATGTCGGGATTGAGCCTCGAAGTCAGTGCTCGGCATGCTTCATCGTCTCTGTGGACGACACGATGGAATCGATTCTGGACTTAGCAAAGACCGAGGGCATGATTTTCAAGTTCGGTTCTGGCTCCGGTTCGAACCTCTCGCGCATTCGCGGCTCCAAAGAGTATCTCTCAGGTGGTGGCAGGGCGTCTGGACCTGTGTCCTTCATGCGAGGCTTCGACGCCTTTGCAGGCGTTATCAAAAGCGGCGGGAAGACCCGACGCGCCGCCAAAATGGTAGTGCTGAATATAGACCATCCCGATATCGTGGACTTCATCGAGTGCAAAGCCAAAGAGGAGAAGAAGGCGTGGGCGCTCGTCGAGCAGGGCTACGATCCGGGCTTCGATGTGCCCGGTGGCGCATATGACTCGGTCTTTTTCCAGAACGCGAACCACAGCGTGCGCGTCACCGATGAGTTCATGCGCGCGGTGGAGGAAGATGGCGAATGGTGTACCTATGCCCGCACCACGGGCGAGGTGATGGGACGCTATCGGGCGCGTGAGCTGTTCCGCAAGATTGCCGAAGCGGCGTGGGTGTGTGGCGACCCCGGACTGCAGTTCCACGACACCACCAACCGCTGGCACACCGTCAAAAACAGCGGTCCCATCAACGCGAGCAACCCGTGCTTCACAGGCGATAGCCTTGTCTACACCAACAAAGGCCTCATCCCCTTCCGCGAGCTGATGATGCGCGTGGCGCAGGGCGAATCGTTCCTCGTCTACACCCACAATCAAACGGCTTCTGAGCCGAAGGAAGGCGTGCGGCTGAGCGAACCGACACAGTTTATGGTCACGGGCGTGAACGAGGTCTGGCGTCTGCGCTTCTCGAACGGCATCGAGGTGCGCTGTACACCCAACCATCGCTTCTTCACGCTCAATCGGGGCATGGTGCGTGCGGACGAACTCACGGCGGACGATGCGGTGTTGGTCGTGGATGCGCCCTGCTTGCCCCACGACGCCTCATGGAGCCTGCCTGTGCCAGGCGATTGGCGCCAATTTCGCGCGAAGGGCGAACGGCACGCCACGCTCAATCTGCCCACGGAATGGTCAGAGCCGCTCGCCGAGATGCTGGGTCATCTGACAGGCGATGGCTCCTTTGTGCCGTCCAGCTCGATGCTCATTCTCATCTATGGCAACGCTGAAGATCAGGAGCAGTTGCTCCCGCGCCACCGCGCCGTGCTGGAATCGCTTCTGCTTCGTCCGAACATCAGCCGACAAGCCAACGGCACGGTACAGATGCGCGTGACGAGCGCCGCTCTGAACCGATTCCTTTCCGCATTGGGCGTGCACCGCATCACTGCGACCGAAAAGCGCGTGCCACACACCCTGTTCCAGGCGCCTCCTGAAATCGTTTCCGCCTACCTGCGCGGACTGTTCAGCGCCGATGGGTGTGTCCGCGATGACCAGAAAAAGGGCACGCGCTACATCGGACTGGGTAGTAAGTCGCTCGCCCTTCTGCAGGATGTTCAACAGCTGCTGTTGATGTTCGGCATTCAGAGCCGAATCTATACTCAGCCACCTCGCTCAAGTAGCACGGGCGTCCCGCCCGTGTGCTTGCTTGGGCGAGACGCCCAAGCCACAGTTCGTAGCACGGGCGTCCCGCCCGTGAAACGCAGGAAGCAGGTCACTTACGAATCGAAAGGCAATTCGTATGACCTGCGCATCACGGGTCCATCGATGCGCCGCTTCTACGAGTCTATCGGCTTCTCGGTCGCCAGCAAACAGCAAGCGCTGGAGCGATGTGTGCGCGACCATGAGTGCTGTGCCGTTCGCGTGGATGCCCATCTCGTGGAGCGCGAGTTCGTGGGCTATGAGCTGACCTATAACCTGACCGAACCCCTGCACCATACGTACATCGTGAACGGGCTGGTCGTGGCAAATTGCTCGGAGTTCGTGTTTCTGGACGATACTGCGTGCAACCTTGCCAGCCTGAACCTGATGAAATTCCGCTTGCCTGATGGCACTTTCGATGTGGAGGCGTTCCGTGCAGCGGTGCGCATCATGATTACCGCGCAGGAGATTATCGTGGACAACTCGGCGTATCCGACGGAGCGCATCTGCGACAACAGCCACAACTTCCGCCCGCTGGGGCTGGGTTATGCCAATCTGGGCGCGCTGTTGATGTCGCTCGGCTTGCCCTACGACAGCGATGCAGGACGCGCCTATGCGGGCGTCATCACCGCTATTATGCATGGCGAGGCATATCGCCAGTCCGCGATTATCGCCCGCGACTGCGGCGCACCCTTCCCCGGCTTCGCGCTCAATCGCGAGCCGATGCTGGAAGTGATGCGCATGCACGCCGACGCCCTCAACGCGATTCAGGCGCAGTATGTACCCGACTACCTGATGAAGACAGCACGCGCCATCTATGACGAGATGCTGACACTGGGCGAGCAACACGGCTATCGCAACGCGCAGGTCACTGTACTCGCTCCTACTGGTACTATCGCCTTTATGCTTGACTGTGATACCACAGGTATCGAACCCGATATTGCACTGGTGAAATACAAGACGCTGGTGGGTGGTGGGCTACTCAAGATAGTGAACACGACCGTGCCACTCGCACTCCAGCAATTGGGCTACTCGCCCGAGGAGATCTCCGCCATCACGCGCTACATCGACGAGCATGACACCATCGAGGGTGCACCCTACCTGAAAGAGGAGCATCTGCCCGTGTTCGATTGCGCCTTCCGCCCCGCAAAGGGCACGCGCTCTCTCTCCCCGATGGCGCATGTGAAGATGATGGCAGCGGTGCAACCGTTCCTGAGCGGTGCTATTTCGAAGACGGTCAACATGCCTTCCGATGCCACGCCCGAAGATATCGAGCATATCTACATGCAGGCGTGGAAGCTGGGCTTGAAGGCGATAGCCATCTATCGCGACGGCAGTAAGCGCACCCAGCCGCTCTCCACCAAGAAGCCGAGTGAGGAGACGGCGCCGCTACCTGCGCCCACCGAGCGCCCCGTGCGACGCCATCTGCCCGATGAGCGCAAGAGCATCACCCACAAGTTCAGCATCGCGGGGCACGAGGGCTACATCACGGTCGGCATGTATGAGGACGGCTCGCCCGGCGAGATTTTCATCACGATGGCGAAGGAAGGCTCGGTCATTTCGGGCTTGATGGACGCCTTCGCCACCGCCATCTCGCTCGCGCTGCAGTATGGCGTGCCGTTGGAGAAACTGGTGGAGAAGTTCTCTTACACGCGCTTCCAGCCCAGCGGTTTCACCAACAACCCGCAGATTCCCGTCGCCACCTCCATCGTGGACTACATCTTCCGCTGGCTGGGCATGAAGTTCCTGCAACATCAGCCGGAGGGGAAACAGCCGCTGGAGGCGTTGGAGGAGCAGCCGGCACCCCCTGTCGCCAGCGCAACGGTTCAGCCTGAGGCGATGGGCGTCGCCGGTGCGAAGGAAGCCACTGCCCGCTTGACCCCTACAGGGCAGGGTGAGACCATGGACTGGTCGCAACTGGTGAAGCTCCAGCAGGACGCGCCACCCTGCCCTGTCTGCGGGATGATTATGGTGCGAGCGGGCGCATGCCACCAATGCCTGAACTGCGGCACCTCCTACGGCTGTGGGTGAGGCTTTGCTCCCCTCTCCAGACCCTCACTGATTGGGAGCCAGCAATGCTGGCTCCCAATTTTTACAGACCTTTTGGGACTCGATAGGGCATGGCACTCAACTCGTAAACGCCCAGAAGAAGAGGAGCGCAAGCCCATTATTGAGCGCGTGGATGAGGATGCAAGGCAATAAGGAGCGGCTGTGCGCGTAGACCATCGCCAGCACGACGCCCAACAGCGTCACATTCAGAATCCCACCCAGAAACTGGGGATGAATCACGCCGAATAGAAAACCGCTTACAAACGCGCTGAGCCACACGCGCCCTGTACGCTGCCACAGCACCTGAAACAGCACCCCGCGAAACAGCACCTCCTCCACCACAGGCGCCAGCACCACCACCGCCAAAATGGTCCAGAACACCATCCACACGCTCAGCTCGCTGAACGGGCGTTCGGCAATCGGGTTCGTCTGCTCGCTGGGCAAGGCAGGCGCGACCAAAACCGTGAGCAGGAGCGCAATCAGCAAAATGGGCAGATAGATGCTGACGCCCATCAGCGTTGTGCCTATCTGCCGACCGAAACTGCCTTGAAAGCGCAAGACTCCTGATGGGTTGCCCGCCTCACGCGACCAGCCAAACAGGTACAGCATGGGCACAAATATCGCCACCATGTAAACCAGCAGATGGGTAGTATCCAGCGATGTCTCCCTGCCTGCCAAGGCGATGGCGCCACCCAACTGCATCAGCAGGAACAGCACAGGCGCCCACAGCATCGGGTCGAGCGCGAAGGGTGAAGCGTTCGCCAGCGGTCGCTCGTCAAGCGGAAAGGATTGCACAAAATACCAGATGAGCAAACCCACACCGACCAGCGCCCAGAGCAGCCCGCAGCAGGCGACACTTCCCAGCATTCCGATGCGCAGTTGGCTCTCGTATCCCAGCTTGTCGAAGATTGCCTGCGCCCGTTTAGTGTCGCCTACGCGCTTCCACATCAAGCCCTCGGCAAGTTGAAGGGCGAGCGCGGGCGCGCTGGGCGCCAGCACCTCTTTCAGACGCTGTACCTGCTCGCCCTCCAACTTACCCATCAGCGCGGACTGCCACAGGGGCGCGTACCAACGCCGCTCGCGTGCATCGAGTTGGAGCGAAGGCGCGTTCGCCAGCCCCGCCAGCGTCTTTCGCGCGTCGCCCACGCCACCTAACTGCTCCAAAAGTGCCACATAGAGACGCGCCTCCCATTCCGCCCCTGTGCCGTACAGCTCCTTGCGAATAGAGTTAGCCGCCTCCTCGGCTGCCGACTTCAGGTTCCCGCGCATGGCGGTCGAACTCCTCATAAGTAGCACCCAGCGCGTCTGGAAATTGAGCTCAAAGAGGGCGCTTTGCTCGGTTCGTGAGGACAGGTCGTGATGTCCAGTAAAAAGCACGATAAAAACGATGTTGTTGAACAAAATGAGCCAGCCGAACAGCAGAATGAGGAGCCACCATGCGAACCGTGCCGATTGCGTCATCTCCCCTAGGTCCCCTGAAAACGAGAGATGGCGGAGGGTCCGGGATTCGAACCCGGGGTAGAGGGCATGACCCCCCTACAACCGCTTAGCAGGCGGCCCCTTTCGACCACTCAGGCAACCCTCCGCCTTGCATAGGCTATTATACCATATCGGCAACCCGTGTCAAGGGCTGGAGCGGATGTTCGAAAAAAAAAATGGCTTGGGCGTCTCGCCCAAGCAAGTCCTGCACGAGGGAGACGCTCGTGCACAAATTGTGGCTTGAGTGTCTCGCCCAAGCAAGCACACGGGCGGGACGCCCGTGCTACGGTTGGGCTTATGGGCAGGATGCCCATGCTACGAATCCTGATTTTTCGAACACCCTCAGGGCTGGAGCGGAAACCGTCCAAAGGGCTACTCATCGATGGATATGCCCTTCTCTGCCAATAGTTGGCGTAGGCGATGGAGCTCGGCTTCTGCACGCTCGGCGCGTTGCCGTTCCTGCTCTGCACGCCGATGTTCCTGTTCCGCGCGTTGCCGTTCCTGCTCTGCACGCCGATGCTCTAACTCTGCCATCAGACGCTCTTGCTCGGCGATACGCTGGGCATGCTCCGACTCCGTGAGCACCAGCTCGCCCTCTGGCGTGAAAAACCTTAACCACTCCTCCTCGCGACCTAAGTAGACCCCACGCCAAAAGCCCAACCATAACCCCAACTTCGCACTCCACAGCCATCCCCGCTCGTTGGCGCCCTTCTCCTCGTATTGCCCCCGCACCAGCTCATAACCCATCAGCACCTTCTGGTCAAAGTCCAAAATGAAGTACTCCTCCGTGCCGAACACCTCCGCATAAAGGCGCTTCTTCTCGTTCTTGTCAATTTCCGCCGTGCTGGGCGAAAGAATCTCCACAATCACATCGGGATAGCGCCCGTCCTCCTCCCAAACGACCCAGCAGGTGCGTCGCTTGTGGAAGTCCACATTCAGCACCACGAAAAAGTCGGGACCGCGATACTCCTTCGTATCCCCGTTGAGGATGTTTTCGGCTTGGCGTCGGCTGTAGTAGACGAACATATTGGCGCCCGCGAAAAAGTCAGTCCGCTCACGCCAATGATGATGCAGGCTCTCCAACAGCAGTTGCTGCTGATAGCGATGATAGATGTTTTCCATCGGAATATCGTCCTCATCGATTAGGATGATTTCGGGAATCGTGACCATCGTCTCACCACCTAAAAGGATACCCGATTCATGGTGTCCATGCCCGTGAAATCGGGGCTTAGGTGTCCCGCCCATCGGCTGGCGGGGCAAACATGGGGGGTCTGCCCTCCAGAGGGTATAATTGTCTATGCGATGGACGACGCGCTGGTAATTGCAGGTAAGACCTTCCGCTCGCGCCTGATGGTCGGCACGGGCAAATACCCTGACACCGAGACGATGCTCCGCGCAATTGAAGCTTCAGGTGCTGAGATTATCACGGTGGCTCTGCGTCGCATCGACCTCGACGCGCCCAAACGCTCCATTCTGGACGACATCGACTGGAGCCGTTACCAGATTCTGCCCAACACGGCGGGCTGTCGCACGGCAGAGGAGGCGATTCGGGTCGCCCGGCTCGCCCGCGCGATGGGACTGAGCGATTGGATCAAGGTGGAAGTCGTGCCGGACCCCAAATATCTATTGCCCGACCCCATCGGCACTTTCGAGGCGTGCAAGGTGCTGGTCAAGGAGGGCTTCATCGTTCTGCCCTATATCAACGATGACCCCGTGCTGGCGAAGCAGTTGGAGGAGATAGGGTGCGCGACGGTGATGCCGCTCGCGGCGCCCATCGGCACGGGGCAAGGCTTCGAGGTGAACTTCGAGCAGATTCGGATTATCGTGGAGCAGGCGAAAGTGCCTGTGGTGGTCGATGCGGGGCTGGGTGCGCCCTCCGACGCTGCGCTGGCGATGGAGATTGGCTGCGACGCCGTGCTGGTCAACACCGCGATTGCGAAAGCGAAGGACCCTGTGCTGATGGCGGAAGCGTTCAAACTGGGGGTGGAAGCGGGGCGCAAGGCGTTTCTGGCGGGACGAATCCCGAAACTGCCTTATGCCTCCGCGTCCAGCCCGCTGGAAGGTGTGGTGCGCTCTTGAGATGATTGCTCTACCGCCGCGCGTGCTGATGCTGGTGCTGAACTACCTGCCGGGGACGGATGTTGCGCATCTGGTGCAGGTGGCGCACGCGGGGCTGAAGGGCGGGGTCAATTGGCTGATGTTGCGCGTGCGCGATATACCCGCCTCGCTTTGCCTCGACCTCGCGCTGGAGTTCCGACGGCTCACCCGCGAGTATGGCGCATTGTTCGGCGTGAACCCCTACCCTGCGCTGGCGGAGTGGAGCCGTGCAGACGCCCTACACCTGCCTGAACATGCGCCCTTCCATGCACCGCCTGCTGGCGCACTGCTGGGTCGCTCGGTGCATAGCGTGGCGTCTGCTCAGCACGCGGTAGAGGAAGGCTGTCACTATCTGCTGGTGGGCACAATCTATACAACGCCCAGCCATCCCGATAAGATACCGGAGGGGTTGGCACTGCTGAAAGCCATACGCGAGGTGGTCGCTTTGCCCCTGATAGCGATTGGTGGCATCACGCCCGAACGGGTTGCGCCATGCCTACAGGCAGGTGCGCAGGGTGTGGCGGTAATCTCTGGTATTGCCGACGCGCCAGACCCCGAAGCCTCCGCCCGCCACTATTGGGAGGCTCTCAATAAAAGGTATCCTCTTGGCTGATGCGGTTGGTGGACTGGCTGATTGTGCGCGAGCTGATTCCGCCCCTGCTGTTCGGTGTAGGGCTGTTCACGACCCTCATCTTTGCGGGCGGCTATGTGTTCATGATTACCGAGTATGCGGTGAAGGGCATCCCGCTGATGCAGGTGGTGGAGCTGGCGGCGCTCTATCTACCCCAGATTGCGGTAAAGACCTTGCCGATGGGCATGCTATTGGCGGTGCTGCTTGGGTTCGGACGGCTCTCGTCCGATTGGGAGATTACCGCGTTGCGCGCCGCGGGCGTGAGCCTGCGCCGCCTGATGGCGCCCGTGTTCTGGATGGGACTTCTTGTGAGCCTGCTCGCCATCGGCTGCAACGAGACACTCGTGCCGTGGGCGACCGCACGCGCCAGCGCCATCCGTGCCCGCATCCTCGAACAACTGCAATTGACCGAGCAACAGGCATTCGGCTTCCCTCAGTGGAGCGACGGACGGCTCGATTCATATGTGATTGTGGCAGGTGGACGCGACCCGCAAACACAGCAACTGTTTCAAGTGACGATTATCAAGTATCGTGCGAGCGCTGTGCGCGAGCCAGAGGTGATGGCTTTTGCCCAACGCGCCCGATGGAACGGCTCCAGCGAGTGGGTGCTATATGATGGCTGGTGGCGCACGGCGGACGGGCAGTACGGTTCGTTTCAGGTGTTCCGTGCCGAGCCACGGACGGGCGTGCAGATACGGCGTACCCCACTCCAGATTGAGGCACTGCTGACCGAGGTCGATGCGCGTTCCTTCCGCCAGCTGCGCCAGCAGATTGCCTTCTACCAGCGCGAGGGAGTAGAGCCGACGATGCTACGCCAGCTGACGGTGGAGCTATATAACAAGTTGGCGGTGCCGCTGGCGAGCCTGATTTTTGCGTTGGTGGGCGCGCCGCTGGGCATTCGTCCTCAGCGCAGTAGCCCCGCCACGGGCTTCGCGCTCAGCATCGCGATAATCTTTCTCTACTGGGTGCTGGCACGCTATCTGGTCATTCTGGGGCGCAGTGTGGTTCCGCCCCTGCTTGCCAGCTTCCTGCCCAATCTCATCGGGCTGGCGCTGGCTATCTGGCTGATTGCCCGACGCGAGCGCGTGTGAATCGGGTATCCTTCCGCTTGGAAGGAGGCGACGATGCAAGAGTTCAATTTGCCCATCGCATGGACGCCCGATGAAGGGCTGAAGGCGCAGGCGAACATCACCGCGCAAATGCGCCGATATGGTCTCGATTCGTACGAGGCGTTCCTGCAACGCTCCATCACCGACCCCAACTGGTTCTGGCGAGCCTTCTTTGAAGATATCGGCTTCTATTGGCACACGCCCTATCAGCAGACGCTCGATCTGAGCGCAGGCAAGCCGTGGGCGAAGTGGTTCGTCGGTGGGCAACTGAATTGGACCTGGAACGCCCTGGAACGCCATGTGCAAGCGGGCGCAGGTGAACGGCTCGCGCTCATATGGGAAGGTGAGGAGGGCGCGACGCGCCGCTACACCTATCGCCAGCTGCTGGAAGAGGTGAACGCGCTATCACGCGGGCTAATCGAGCTGGGCGTTCAGCCGGGCGACCGCGTGGGGCTGTTCCTGCCTTTTGTGCCGGAGGTAGCGATTGCACTGTTGGCGGTTTCGCGCATCGGCGCGATTGCCCTGCCTCTCTTTTCAGGTTTCGGACCTGAACCTGTGCAGACGCGCCTGCAAGATGCCGACGCACGCTGGCTGTTTGTGGCGGATGGCTTCCCGCGACGCGGAAAGATTGTGCCGATGAAGGAGGTCGCCGACACTGCCCTAAACGAGGTGAACGCGGTGGAACGGGTGATACTGGTGGAGCGCACCGGGCACGCGCTCACTCTGAACCGAGCGCGTGAGACGCGCTACACCGAACTGCTGAAATCGGGCACTTTCGAACCGCCTTCCTTCGAAAGCGACCATCCCTGCATGATGATTTACACCTCGGGCACGACGGGCAAGCCGAAGGCAGCGTACCATGTGCATGCAGGTTTCCCCATAAAAGCTGCACAGGATATGTACCACCTGTTCGACCTGAAGCCGAGCGACACCATCAGCTGGCTAACCGACATCGGCTGGATGATGGGGCCATGGCTAATTATGGGTGGGCTGATTCTGGGCGCGACCGTGTTTATGTACGATGGTTCGCCCGACTATCCCGCGCCTGACCGCCTGTGGACACTGGTGGAAAAGCATGGCATCACGGTGCTGGGCATCACACCGACGCTGATTCGGGCGCTGATGCGCGAAGGGGAGGCGCATGCCGACCGTCACCCGATGTCGACCCTGCGCCTTTTGGGTTCGACGGGCGAGCCGTGGAACCCGGAGCCGTGGCTGTGGACTTTTGAACATGTGGGCAAGCGCCGTGTGCCCATTATCAACTATTCGGGCGGCACCGAGATCTCAGGCGGCATTCTGGGCTGTGTGGTACTGCGCCCGCTCAAGCCCTGCAGTTTCAACACGGTTGTGCCAGGGGTGGACGCCTGCGTGTTCAACGAGGCGGGCGAGCCTGTGCAAGGCGAGGTCGGCTATCTGGTGGTGCGGAATGTGAACCCTGGCATGACGCGCGGCTTCTGGCGCGACCCCGACCGCTATTTGCAGACCTACTGGAGCCGATGGGAGGGTGTTTGGGACCATGGTGACCTGTGCCTTGTCGATGCGGACGGCTACTGGTACATCCTCGGTCGCGCCGATGACACGCTCAAGATTGCGGGCAAGCGCGTCGGTCCCGCCGAGATCGAGAGCGTGCTGGTGGAGCATCCGGCAATAGTGGAGGCGGGCGTGATTGGTGTGCCTGATGAGATTAAGGGGCAATCCGCGGTCGCCTTCGTTGTGCTGAAGCCGGGCTACGAGTGGAGCGAGGCGTTGGCGCAGGAACTGTTGCAACTGGTCGCCCAGCGAATGGGCAAGCCCCTGATGCCGAAGGCAGTGTATGCAGTGCCCGAACTGCCCAAGACGCGCAACGCCAAAATTATGCGCCGTGTGATTCGTGCCGCCTACCTGGGTGAGCCAACGGGCGACCTGAGCGCGCTGGAAAACCCGCACAGCGTGGAAGCCATCCAACGCTTGAGGAGGGAGTAGCATACTATTAGAGGGGAGCTGGTGGAGGCGGGGGGAATCGAACCCCCTTCCAGGGCAGCTGCTCACTCAGCTTCTACGAGCGTAGTCCGTCTTTTGCTCTCGCGTCGCGCGTCCCGACGGACAGGGAATCACGACGCCAGCCCGGTTCGGCGTCCTCCCTCTGCCCCGGGCGTGGCATCGGGAGCCAGTCGGTCTGACCCACGCTCGACCTTGCCCGGACCGACCGCAGGCAAGGTGGCGGCTGCCTTCAATTAGGCAGCAAGTGCATAGTTGTAGTTCGCACTTCTTGTGCGCCGTTTTTTAACGAGGCCAACGGCACCTCGGCTCGCCACTGAGCGTCAGACCTGTCCTGTCGAACCCTGACGCCCCCATGTCCATCTCTATTATACCCTATCGGGTGGGCACATGGTTCCCGACAAGTCTACCATTCCGCGCTTCGGAAGGGCACGGTTATACGAGAATATCCTCGATCACGCGCCCGGCGACATCGGTCAGGCGGAAGTTGCGCCCTTGATACCAGTAGGTGAGGCGCGTGTGGTCGATGCCCATCAGGTGCAGGATGGTGGCGTGCAGGTCATGCACATGAACGGGGTTCTCCACCACATGGTAGCCCAGTTCGTCGGTCGTGCCGTAGGTGATGCCCGGCTTGATTCCGCCGCCCGCCATCCAGACGGTGAAGGCGCGCGGATGGTGGTCGCGTCCCAGGTAGGTGGAGCCTCCGCGCCCTTCCTTCATCGGTGTACGCCCGAACTCACCGCCCCAGATAATCAGCGTCTCATCGAGCAGTCCGCGCTGTTTGAGGTCGATAATCAGCGCGGCACAGGCGCGATCCACCTCACCGCAAAGGCGTGGGAGTGCCTTGGAGATGCTGTCGCCTTCCGATGCGCCGTGATGGTCCCAGCCGCGATGATAGAGCTGCACGAAGCGCACGCCCCGCTCCACCAGGCGCCGCGCCAGCAGACAGTTATTGGCGAAGGAGGGCTTGCCCGGCGTCGTGCCGTACAGCTGGTGGATATGCTCTGGCTCCTTACTGATGTCCATCAGCTCGGGCACACTGCTTTGCATGCGGTATGCCAGCTCATAGGCGTTGATGCGCGTCTCGATTTCGGGGTCGCCCACGGCTTCCAGCTTCATGCGGTTCAAATCGCTGATGGCATCGATGGTCTCGCGGCGGATGTCGGCGTCGATGCCGTCAGGGTTGGACACATAGAGCACCGGGTCGCCCTTACTGCGCAGTTCGACGCCCTGATAGACGGTGGGCAGGAAGCCGCTACTCCAGCAGGCGTGTCCGCCGTCAGGACGGTTCGCACCCGAAATCAGCACGATGAAGCCCGGCAAATCGCGGTTCTCTGTGCCCAGCCCGTAGGTGAGCCACGACCCCATGCTGGGACGCCCAGGCAGTTGGTGACCCGTGTTCATGTAAATCTGTGCGGGCGCATGATTGAACTGGTCGGTCTGCATGGAGCGGATGATGCAGATATCGTCGGCAACGCTGGCGATGTGGGGCAGTAGTTCAGAGATTTCCTGCCCCGATTTGCCGTGCTGGCTGAACTTGTAAGGTGAGCCGAGCAGGATGGGGCGCCCCTTGATGAAGGCGAACCGCTCGCCCTGCAAAAGGCTTTCAGGGCAGGGCTGACCATCGTAGCGTTGTAAGGTGGGCTTATGGTCGAACAGGTCAATCTGCGAGGGCGCACCTGCCATGAAGAGAAAGATGATATGCTTCGCGCGCGGCTTGAAATGGGGCTTTTTGGGCGCGAGCGGGTCGATGGCAGCGAACAGCCTCTCGTTGAGCAGAGCGTTCAGCGCAAGCGCACCGATGCCGTAGCCACACACTCGGAAAAAGTGCCGGCGCGTGACCAACTTCAGCGTTTCCTGATCCAATTTCTGTGAACGCATCACTGCCTCCGCTTCTATTGTACACCATTCGCCCTACGATTCCTGCTTTTTGCAGGGTAAAATCTCATCGGGTGAGAATGATGACCACGACTCTGACCGTTGAAGAGCTGTATGAACGGCACATCCGTCCGCTGACGCTGGAACAGAAGCTGTACCTACTGGCAAAGATTGCTGAGCAACTGGCAGCGGAACATACTTCTGCACACCTGCAGAAGCAAAGTATTATGGAACTGCACGGGCTGGGCGCAGAGATCTGGAAGGGTATCGACGCACAAGAGTATGTGAATCAGCTGCGTGCGGAATGGAACGATCGCCCATGAACACTTTAGAACAGGCTCTGCTGGGGGTATCGCGTCTTGGACTGGATACGACACCCATCATCCATCATTGGGCGCTGCGACGCCTTCCTTACTAACGATACGACCCTTCAGCGCATCACGGAATTGAATGTGCTGACGCTCGACTCTTTAATTGAAAAATCATCTACTCCTTAGTAATCGTTTCGTCCAGATTGAGCATCACATGGGCGACCATCGTCCACGCGGCGAGGGTAGGGTCGTTGTTGCCCACCAGTTTGCGCGTCGCTTCGGGGTTAGTGCGATAGCGTTCGAGCATGCGATGATAGAGGGCTTGCAGGCGGTCGAGTTCCTGTGGTTGGGGCATACGGGCGGTACAACATCGGAAGCCGTACTGAATGCCCTGTTCGAGGGAGCCGCGCGACGCCTTGAGCATTCGCTTCGCCAGCCCTTGCGCCGCCTCGATATAGACGGGGTCGTTCAGCAGCACGAGTGCCTGTAGCGGGGTGTTGGTGCGCGGGCGGTTGGCGGTGCACACCTCGCGCGAGTTGGCGTCGAAGGCGACGAAGGAGGGGTAGGGCGCGGAGCGGCGCCAGAAGGTGTAGATGCCACGCCGATAGCGGTCTTCCCCTTCGCTCATCACCCAGCGGTCGGCATTAAAGGGGATGTCCCACACGCCTTCAGGCTGATGGGGGAACACGCTCGGACCGCCGATTTTTCGGCTGAGCAGACCGCCAATCGCGAGCGCGTTATCGCGGATCAGTTCCGCTTCGAGGCGATGGCGCGGTCCGCGCGCATAGAGCGTGTTTTTCGGGTCGCGTTGGAGCAGGTCGGGCGTGATGCGCGACGACTGGCGGTAGGTCGCGCTCGTCACAATCAGCCGATAGATGGCTTTCATGCTCCAGCCGCGCTCCATGAACTCCACCGCGAGCCAATCCAAGAGTTCGGGATGGGTGGGGTAGGCGCCCTGCGTGCCGAAGTTGTCGCTCGTTTCGACCAGCCCGCGCCCGAAGCAGGCTTCCCACATGCGGTTCACCTGCACGCGGGCAGTGAGCGGGTTCTCGCGTGAGACGAGCCATTTTGCCAATCCCAGTCGGTTGCGCGGGTAATCGGGCGGGAGGGGATGGAGCACGGCAGGCGTGCCCGCTTCGATCTCCTCGCCCGGATTGGTGAACTCGCCCCGAACGCGAATCGGCGCCTTCAGCACACCCGTCTGCGGGTTGTCTTCCATCACAAGCGTGGTGGGGATTTGCGCCTCGAACTGGCGTTTGTCTTCCTCTGCCTCGCGCAGTTGAAGCGCTTCGGCACCCGTCGCGCTGATGCGGAACCGTCCCAACAGATGCTGTTTCCAGCGTTGCGAATCGAAGCGCAGGGTCATCTCCAGGGTCGCCTCGCGCTTGAGCAGAAGCGGCTTTTCGAGCAAGAGGAGAAGCTCATGGGCTTCCGCGACGCGCGGGTAGATTGCCCAGCCCTGATCGGGTTGGTCGCCACGCAGGATGGTTGTAAGGTCGAAGCCGTCCTGCACGAAATCGGCGAGGGCGCGGCGCAGGTGCAGCGGTTGTCCATCGAGCGATGCCGAGATGCCAGTCAGAATGAAGTTGCCGCTGGAGGCGCGCCCAGAGCCTTTCTTGGGCAGGCTCTCATCGGGGATGGCTTCGAGGCGCAGGGCGAGATAGCGCCCAGGCGGGAGGCGCAGTTGGAGATGGTAAATCTCGTTATCGGGCGTGTTGCCCTTCGCCAGCACCGAGCCATCGGGCAGGGTAGCCAGCTCGCTCCCTCGCTCGGCTTTCAGCGCGGTTGGGGTCAGCGTGTGCCAGTCGGGCGGTTCCGGATAGCGCTGGCGCAGGCTGGCGACGCGCTTCTCCAGCATGGCAAGTTGGCGCTGCTGGTCGGGCGTGGGCGCCTTCATCTGCGCCTCCAGCCACTTCTCCTCACCAATGCTGGCGTCGCCAACAGGATAGATTTTCGAGTTATTGAAAAAGGCGAGCATCGCGTAATACTCTTTCTGGGTGAAGGGGTCGTACTTGTGGTCGTGGCAGCGGGCGCACCCGAAGGTGATGCCCAACCAGACGGTGGCGGTGGTGTCGACACGGTCGACGAGTTTCATGAAGTGCGCCTCCGCCTGATCCACGCCCCCTTCGAGGTTCTGCATCGTGTTGCGGTGGAAGCCCGTCGCGATGCGCTGTTCCAAAGTCGGATGGGGCAGGAGGTCGCCTGCTATCTGCTCGATGGTGAACTGGTCGAAGGGCATGTCGCGATTGAAGGCGTCGATGACCCAGTCGCGATAGCGCCAGATGGAGCGGCGTAGGTCTTTCTCGTAGCCGTCGGTGTCGGCATAGCGGGCGAGATCCAGCCAGATGCGCGCCTGTCGCTCGCCATAGTGAGGCGAGGCAAGCAGTCGGTCGACAAGCCGCTCATAGGCGTCAGGACGCTTGTCGCGCAGGAAGGCGTCTACCTCTTCGGGGCTGGGTGGCAAGCCGATCAGATCCAGATAGACGCGACGAATCAGCACCTCTTTGGGCGCTTCGGGTGAGGGTTGCAGCCCTTCCTGTTCCAGCCGATGCAGGATAAAGGCATCGATGGGGTTGCGTACCCATCGCTTATTTTTCACTTCGGGCACGGGCGGGCGAACGGGTTGGATGAACGCCCAATGTTTCGCGTTCTCTGCGCCTTCCGGCCAGTTCGCGCCTTCGTTAATCCAGCGTTTGATGGTCTCGATGTGTTCGGGTGAGAGGGCGGTCATGCCCTTCGGCATGCGGGGACCGAGTTCCTCACCGCTAATGCGTTTGACCAGCAGGCTCGCCTCGGCGTTGCCGGGGATAATCACGGGTCCGCTGACGCCCCCTTTGAAAGCGTCCTCGCGATTGCTCAGGCGCAGTCCACCGTTGCGTTTGGTCGGTCCGTGGCACGGGAAGCAGGAGGCTTTGAAGATGGGGAGCACCTCCCGCGCGAAATCGACAGGACGACCACGCGGGGATGTGTTGATAGGTGCTTGAGGAGACACAGGCGCATTAAACGCCAACCCCATCAGCAGGGCAGGCAGTGCCCCATAGAGCCACCACCAGACTAAGTTGCCCTTCATAGCACTTCTATTATACACCACTGGCGATAAGATTCCTGCCACTGAGGGCAGACGCAGGGCGTCCTCGTGGACAGGCAGTAGGCGACAATCAATATCTGCCACAGCGGATGCGTGTACCATGCCGCGCGTGCAACGGGTTCACACAACTTTTTTCAAACGGTCTCTTGATCTCTTGACAATCCGCAAAAAAAATAGGGTATAATGCCAAAATACTGATGAAGTGCCCGCGCTGTGGCTGGATAGCAGAGCAGGTGGTGGCGGTCTGCCCGGGCTGTGGCTTCACCCTGCCCAAACTGCATGTGCCTGTGCATCTGCACCTTACACGGCAGGGTGTGGTCAGCGATTTCGCGGGTCTGATGAGCGAATCGGAGCGTGAAGCGCTGACTCACCAGCTTCAGGCACTCGGCGAGAAGATGGGCGGTCCGATTGTGCTGGCGACCGTTCCCAGCGTCGCCCCGCTCAAGCCCAGCGAGTATGCCTTCTGGCTCTATCACTACTGGCAACTGCCCCCGAACGGTCTGTTGCTGTTGATTGCCGTGAAGGAGCGCCGAATCGAAAGCGAGGTCGGGCTGGCGTGGGAGCCGTTTCTGGGCGATGTGGAAACGGGCTCAGCGTTGCGCACTGCCGTGCCCCTGCTCGCCGCGGCGCGCTACGCCGAGGGCGTGATGAGTGCCCTGCAGGTCATCGAACAGCGCTATCTTGCGCGTTGGGAGGCGAACATCGGTGAGAAGGCTTAGCGGGCTAATCGTGGCACTGCTCTTGATAGGCGCGTGGGCACAGCGGGTGGACGAAGTGCCCAACCCGCGCCAGACCGAAGGCGGCTGGGTGGTCGACATGGCGGGCATCCTGACCACCGAGCAGAAACGCCGACTCAACGCGATAATTAGCGCGCTGGAGCGCGATACGGGCGCGGAAATGGCAGTGGTTATCCTCCAGCGCACGGTCGACGCCGAGCCGAAAGAGTTCGCCACCGAACTGTTCAATCGGTGGGGCGTAGGCAAGCGAGGTGAAGATAATGGCGTGCTCGTGCTGGTCGCGTTGCAACAGCGCCGAATCGAGGTGGAGACGGGCTACGGCATCGAGGGCATCCTGCCCGATTCGGAGGTCGGCTCGATTCTGCAGGATGTGGTCGTGCCCGCTTTCCGCAGGGGCGACTACGCGGGCGGGCTGAGCGCATGCGTGCAAGAGATGGCTCAGCGGATTCGCGCCCGTTCAACGGGCGTCGCTACGCCCCCCACCGCTCGCCGCGCCCTGCCGATTGGTTCCCTGCTCAGCGTGCTGCTGATTGTGAGTGGCGCAGGTGTGCTCGTCTGGTATCTGCTCAGCGAGCGCGTCCCAAAATGCCCCACTTGCCACAAACCGATGCGCCTGCTCAGCGAAACCCAGGACGACGCCTATCTCAACCCGTTGCAACGGCTGGAGGAACGGCTCGCCAGCGTGGACTATCGGGTCTGGCGCTGCGACGATTGCCACACGCTGGAGATTCAGCCCCGCGTGCAGTGGTTTTCAGGTTATGAACCCTGCCCAAAGTGCAACGGGCGCACCCTGAAAACTACCAGCCATCTGGTGCGCGAGCCGAGCTATCAGTATGAGGGGCTGGAACTGATTCGAAAGGTATGTAAGAATCCAAAATGCGGCTACGAAGATGAACAAAGGCGCACGCTGCCGCGCCGCGAGTATCTCGCTTCCTCACCGGGCTGGATTATTATCGATAGCGGCGGTTCATCGAGCGGGGGCGGCTGGTTCAGCAGTAGTGGCTCCGAGAGCGGAGGCGACTGGGGTGGTGGCTGGTCAGGTGGCGGTGGGAGCTTTGGCGGGGGTAGCTCGGGCGGTGGCGGCGCGGGCGCAAGCTGGTGAAATGCCTATGGAAAAACGGTTCGATCAGCAGGAGATTCAGGAGGTTATCGAAGAGGCGGTTCGGCTCCAGCAGGAACATGAGGAGGGTGTCTCTCAGCAGGTGCTGGAGCAAAGCGCAGCCGAGCTGGGCATCGACCCAGAGCGACTGCGCGAGGCGGTGCGCCGGGTGGAACAGGAACGCGCCCGACGCGCCCGCATGCGGTGGAATGCGCTTATCGCGCTCGGCGTCGCTGCACTGCTGATGGTGCTGAACCTGCTCTACAGCCACTACGCGCTCAGCAGTGCATGGGCGGAAGTGCAGATGCGTCGGGCGCAAGTGGAAAATGTTATCGAGCGACGGCAGGCGCTCATCCCACGCCTCGAAACGCTGGTTCAGCAGGCGAACACTGCCCAGCGCGAACGGCTGGAGAAGATTCTGCAGAGCCTGCGCCAGTCGGGTAGCGACACGCAAGCGGTGCGTCCACTGCTCGAAGGGCTTCTGACCGACCCCACCTTTCAGGGTGACCGCCTCACGATGGCGCTGATGTACGAGATTGCAGGCGCAGAGAACCGCATCGTGGTGGAACGCAAGCGGTATGCCGAATCGGCAGCACGCTACAACCGTGTCGCCTCCAGTTTTCCCATCCTATTGGCACGCCCCCTGCTCGGCTACCCCGCTCAAGCGCCACCTATCTAAACCAGCTACCTTTTTTTCTCGGTTCCCCCGCTTGCGGGGGAACCTTCTCCGTGTATGTTGCAATTCGTTCGTTTACACCCAGAGGGGGGCTTTATTTTCCTCCATTCCCCACTTTCACCAGAGGGAGGGCTGGGAGGGTGAGGGTTGGCAGGGACTCCTATCTCAGGGGCCAATCATCTCCGTTCGCATAAGCCGACCAGTCCGACGAGAGAAAGGCGCGCACAAAGTCTTCCACGAATTCGCGTGCCGGTTTTTGAGGAAGAACAACTCTTAGAAGCTTTACTTGTGATTTCATGTTCATCTGGCGCACATTATGAACGAAACCCGCATCTCGAGTGAAGTATAAATCATATGATTGCGCAACCTGAAGGTATAGGGTGCTATTATCTAACCCCTTGAGGCGTAGGCTATTGACTGAATCCACCTCGTGCCCCAGCGCGCGCAGGGCGGGTATTAACGACTCAGGCAAGTTCTCGTCCAGTAGGATTTTCATCAGGCAATTTGGGGCTCTGCTGGCTCAAGTTGTTGAGCCAGCTCCTTGAGCGTTCCTCGGACTGCTTCTTCGGTGAGGCTGGGATATTCGCGCACGATCTCAGGGATGGTCATTCCACAGGCGAGCAGTTCCAGCAGGAACGCAACCGAAATCCGCGTCCCTCGCACGCGAGGTGCTCCTCCCAGATGCTCCGGGTCTGAAACAATCCATCGGCTCTGCATACACCTATTTTACCTGATGGAAGCCAGGACGAAAGGTACAAGTGCTTCTTGATTGGTGACCCTCCCTAACCCTCTCCCTAACTGCTTCAGTGGCTCACGCCCAGTTTCTGGGGATGATGCCTCTACCCCCCTCCTTTAGGTTCCCCACGTAAACGGGGGGAACCAATCTTGGTTTCCCGCTTCCGTGAGGCGGAACCGCAAAGGGGGGGTAGGGGAACCAGTGTGCGAGAAGGGCGGTTCCCCCCATTGGCGCGGGGGAACCCGCAGGATGGGGTGAGTTTAGGAGGCTTTGAGGTACACTTTTCCTATTGGAGGAAACGCGCATGAGCTACGATGTGAAGGATTTGAACTTGGCAGAGCAGGGCGCGTTGCGGATCGAATGGGCAGAGAATGAGATGCCCGTCCTGCGCCTCATTCGGCAACGCTTCGCCGAGCAGAAGCCCCTGCAAGGCGTCCGCATCGCAGCGTGCCTGCATGTGACGACCGAGACCGCGAACCTAATGCGCACGCTCAAAGCGGGCGGCGCCGAGATAGCCCTCTGCGCTTCGAACCCGCTCTCCACCCAAGACGATGTCGCCGCCGCACTGGTCAAATACGACGGTATCGCCGTCTACGCCATCAAAGGCGAGGACAAGGAGACCTACTATCGCCATATCCATCAGGTGCTGGACACCCAGCCCCATCTCACGATGGACGACGGGTGCGACTTGGTCTCCACTTTGCACACGGAGCGACGCGAGCTTCTGAAAAATGTGATAGGTGGCACGGAGGAGACCACCACGGGCGTGATACGCCTGCGTGCGATGGCGAAGGAGGGCGTGCTGAGCTACCCGATTATTGCGGTGAACGATGCCCACACGAAGCACCTGTTCGATAACCGTTATGGCACGGGGCAAAGCACCATCGACGCGATTTTGCGGGCGACGAACCTCCTGCTGGCAGGGCGCAAGTTCGTGGTGATTGGCTACGGCTGGTGCGGGCGGGGGGTGGCGACCCGCGCCCGCGGGATGGGCGCTCATGTGATTGTGTGCGAAGTGGACCCGCTTAAGGCGCTGGAGGCACTCATGGACGGCTTCGAGGTGATGCCCCTCGCGCAGGCAGCCCAAGTGGGCGATATCTTCGTGACCGTCACGGGCAATCTGCATGTGTTGCGCGAGGAGCATTTCCGCGCGATGAAATCGGGCGCGATTGTCGCCAACTCCGGGCACTTCAATGTGGAGATTGACATCCCCGCACTGGAGCGATTGGCGACCGTGAAGCGCACCATTCGCCCCTTTGTGGATGAATACACGCTTGCGGACGGGCGACGGCTCTATCTGCTGGGCGAAGGGCGGTTGGTGAACCTTGCCGCGGCGGAGGGGCATCCCGCTGCTGTGATGGATATGAGCTTCGCCAATCAAGCGCTGAGCGTGGAGTACATCGTGAACCATCGAGGCAAACTGCCGCGCGAGGTGTTCCCCGTGCCGCGCGCGATAGACGCGCAGGTCGCCCAACTCAAGCTGCAGGCGCTCGGCGTGCAAATTGATACCCTTACCCCCGAACAGCAAGCGTATCTGGAGTCGTGGGAGCTGGGAACCTGAGAGCTGCTGGATGGGTCGCGCTCTACAATCGCGGGTCGACAGGCTCTGCCTCCAGCGCGAGGATGCCCAATATGCACTGGTGCACGCGCGGGAGCGGCTCGTACCGAACGAACCGTTCGAGCGCCTCGATGCCCAGCGCAAACTCGCGTAGAGCAAGCGCACGCTTGCGCCCCACCGCCCGCTGGCGTAGTGCTTCCAACTGCAAGGTATATTCCGCACCGTAGATGATGCGCAGGTACTCTCGCCCGCGCACCTTGAGCGCAGGCTGTGCCAGCCCACGCCCTGCCCGAACGGTGAACGCCAACGGCTTGACCACGATGCCTTCGCCACCCGACTCGGTGTATTCTAAGAACCAGCGGATGGCGTCCGCTTGGTTGTGCGGGTCGGTGGTGTCCACCAGTTTCCACTCGGTGGGTTGGAGAATCGCTTTGCCCAATCGCTGACCTGCCTCGCACAGACGCGCTACCTGCTCCATGTGCCAAGTGTGCGGGCGTTCAGCATACACTTTGCCCTCACTCGCCATCAGGTGGAAGGGCGCAAGGCGCAATTCATCGATGCTTTGCACCTGCCAGCAGTAGCGGCGGTAAGCCTCCCGATAGCGATAGAGGCACTCCAGTCGCGCCTGCAGGGTTGGCTTCAGTTCGTCGGGCGCAATCTGGAGCGCATGGCTAAGCGCACTGATGCCCGCGGCGGCGGTGGGTGCATACTGCTGACGCAACAGCTCCCGCGCCTTTGCCGACCAGGGCATCAGCTCCGCGTCCAGAAGGAGCCAGTCGGTCTGCAGTTCGTCCCACAGCCCCGCTTCGGTTATCGCCTCGTTCAGATGGAGCAAGAGAGCGTTCTCCCAAGAGGCATCGTCGAAAAAGCGTCTGCCGGTGCGTGTGTAGATGACCCCCAGCGATGAGAGGGGGATGCCGAACCGTCTGCGTGGAACCGTCTCGTCGCGACACACAACGACAATCGCCCGCGAACCCATATGCTTCTGCTCGCACACCACCTGTGCAATCCCCAGGTGGCGGTAATAAGCGAACGCCTCATCGGGATGCTCCAGCAGCTCGGGTTCATTCGCCGTTTCGACGGGCGCCATCGTGGGTGGCAGGTAGATGACCCAGCGCGGGTCGACCCCGAATCGGCTTAGTGCCTCCAGCGCGGGCGCGGTCTGCTCTGCTCTCAGCAGAATTGTTCCATGCAGGCGTGTGGCGATATAGTGCTTGCCCAGCGCGTCGTCGATGCGCAAGGTGGGCAGAATCGCGCCCTCACGCGGCGGGGTAGGGCGTATCGGCTGATAATACATCTGGCAGGCGGGTATGCTCACCGTCTCGCGCTCAGGGTAGCGCAGAGCAGTCAGCTTCCCACCGAACACACAGCCCGTGTCGATGTTCACCGTGTTGTTCTGCCACAGCGGGTCGGGATTGGGCGTGTGTCCGTACACCACCAGCGCGCTCCCGCGATAGTCCACCGCCCAGTTGAGCCGAATCGGCAGTCCGAACTCGTCGCTTTCACCGGTGGTCTCGCCATACAGGCAGTAGTCGCGAATGGTGGGCGAGGAGCGCCCGATATATTCGGGCTTGATGCCCGCGTGCGTGACCACCAACCGCCCATCGTCCAGCACGAGATGGCTCGGCAGGCTTTCCAGAAAGGTGCGCACCGCCCCGTGAAACGCTTCCGACTCCGCCTGCATTTCCGTTAGGGTGCGCTCCAGCCCGTGCGAGACCTGTACCTTGCGACCCAGCAGATAGCGCATCAACTTGTTATCGTGATTGCCCGGCACCGCGTAGGCAACCCCTGCCTCCACCATGCGCATCACCAAGCGCAGAACCCCGACCGAGTTCGGACCGCGGTCTACCAAGTCGCCCACAAAGACCGCCTTGCGCCCCTCTGGATGAACGGGGCACTCGCCTTCGGTCTGCCAGCCGAGCGACTTCAAGAGCTGTACCAGCTCCTCATAGCACCCATGCACATCGCCAATAATGTCAAAGGGTCCCGTGTCGGTTCGGTGCAGGTTGGGGCGCAGAGGCACGCGCACCACTTCGGCACTTTCCACCTGCTCAGGCGTGCGTAGGATGTACAGTTGCCGAAAGCCCTCGCGCTCCAGTTGGCGCAGGGACTGGCGCACCGCGCGCACATGGGTGCGAATGACCTGCGGGCGCAGGACGCGATCCGTGCGCCCCTGATTGCGCTCCTGACACAGTTCTTCAGGCAGAGCAAGCACGATTGCCACAGGGATGGCGTGATATTTCCGCGCGAGTTCCAGATAGTGCCGACGGTCTTCAGGGTAGAGGTTGGTGGCGTCGATGACGGCGAGCTTGCCCAGCTCCAGCCGCTTGGCAACAATCGTGTGCAACAGTTCGAACGCCTGTGGGTTGCGCTCTGGTCGTTCTCGTCGTCGGCAACCAGCGCACGACAGGTGTCCGAAGAGACAATCTCGGTGGGTAGGAACCATTTGCGGGCAAAGGTGCTTTTGCCCGACCCTGACGCGCCCACCAGCACCACAACCGATAACTCAGGAATCTCGATGCGCAAGCGCACTCACCTCTTCAACGGATTGTCCGTAGACATCAACGAATCATCCGTAGACATCAACGAGTCGTCCGTAGACATCAACGAATCATCCGTAGACATCAACGAATCGTCCGTAGACATCAACGAATCGTCCGTAGGGGTGTTCCCCTTCACAAAGAGCGCCATTTGGGTGGGACAGCCATAGTCGGGATGTTCTGCGCCGATGCCCATTATGCGCACGCGATAGCCGTAGCGTTCGGCGATCTCGCGCGCCCACGCCTCGAACTCGGCGCGTGTCCACTCGAACTGATGGTCTGGGTGGCGACGCTGACCCTCGTCTAAGCCGTAGAGCGGATTGTACTCTCGGTTTGGGGTGG
>FWWL01002370.1_pt1 | contig 39544 bp, 40 predicted proteins | sample 2228331 | NCBI WGS metagenome assembly FWWL01 (sample SAMEA103939775, study PRJEB20133) | metagenome
AGGAGCTGTTCGCCCCCGCCGAGCCCCCCGCCCTCGCAGCCGTGCTGGCACAGCCGGCGCCGCCCCCCGGCCGCGTGCGGGTGGGACGGGTGCGGGACCGGCTGGTGGCGTGGCCGCTTCGCGGCTTTGACGCCGCCCTTCCCGCGGACGGGACCGTGGCAGGCTACGGCGGCAGGCGGGTGCGGGTAGTGCCGCTGGCGGGGGCGCCACGGCCGGACCGGGTGCTGTTTGTGGCCGGCTGTGACCCGGCCCTGCGCCTAGCTGGAGCGTTGGTGGAACGCAGGGGGGACGTGCGGGTGCACTGGGTCCCCCTGGGGAGCGCGCGCGCCCTGCAGGCTGCCCGGGACGGTCTGGTGCACGCGGCCGGCACGCACCTACATTTCCCGGAGGACCGAGAGGGCGTGCTCGCGGTCCGGCGGTGGTTCGGGAGTACGCCCGCGGTGGCGGTGACGGTCTCCCGGTGGGTGGAAGGCGTCATGGTGCGTCCGGGTGCGCGGGTGCGGCGGCCGGAGGACCTGCTGCGTCCCGGGGTGTCCGTGGTGAACCGGGAGGTGGGGTCCGGGACCCGGGCGGTGTTCGACCGGTGGCTGCAGGAGGCCGGCGTCCCGCCTGAGCGCGTACCGGGGTACCACCGGGAGCTGGCAAGCCACCTGGCGGCCGCAGAGGCGCTGAGCGCGGGGCTGGCGGACGCCGCGCCCGGCGTGTTGCCGGTGGCCCGCAGCTACGGCTTGGACTTCCTGCCCGTGGCCGAGCAGCGGTACGAGCTGGTGGTACCCCAGGACTGCCTGGACACGGCCCCTGTGCGGGCGTTGTTGGACGCCGTGGCCAGCCGCGCCTTCCGGCAGGAGCTGGCGGCCATCGGAGGCTACGACCCCTCGCCCGCGGGGACTACCCGCGTCCTGCGGTAGCCGTGCCCTGGGCTGTCCTGTGGGTCGTGTGGCTCGCCCTGCTGGCAGGGCTCGCCCCGACCCCCACCCCGCCCGGCCACCTGGTGGTGTTCGCCGCCAGCTCCCTTTCGGAGGCCTTTGGGGAGGTGGGCCAGGTCCTCGGACAGGACCACCCGGGCCTGCGGGTGACGTTCCAGTTCGCCGCCAGCTCCCTGCTGCGCACCCAGATCCTGCAGGGGGCCCGGGCAGACGTCTTTGCCTCCGCGGACGAGCGCAACATGCAGCTCGTGCGGGAGGCGGGGCTCCTGGGGACGCCACCGGTGACCTTCTGCCGCAACGAGTTGGTGGTGGTGGTGCCCGCGCACAACCCCGCGCGCGTTTCCTCCGTCCGGGACTTGGCCCGGCCCGGGGTGAAGCTGGTGGCCGCCAGCCCCGAGGTCCCCTTGGGCGCGTACACCCGCCAGGTCCTCTCCCGCTTGAGCCGGGAGGCCAGCTACGGAGCGGACTTCGGGCAGCGGGTGCTGCACAACGTCCGCAGCTACGAGCCCAACGTCCGGATGCTGCTCGCCCGCGTGGCCCTCGGGGAGGCGGACGCGGCGTTCGTGTACCGGTCGGACGTGCTGAGCGGGTACGGACGCCGCGTGCGGACCGTGGAGATCCCGCGGTGGGCCAAGGTGGTGGCCACCTACCCAATGGCGGTCCTGCGGGGTGCTCCGAATCCCGAGGGCGCGCGGCGGTTCGTGGAGTTCGTGCTGTCTGCGTCCGGACAGCAGATCCTGGCCCGGTGGGGCTTCCTCCCCGCCCGAGAATAGCGTGGCCACCCGCGCGCGGCTCCGCCAGGTCGCTCCGGCCCGGCGAGGCCAGGGGGGGTCGGGGTGGCTGCTGTGGGTGCCGGCCTCCGTCGCCTTCAGCTACCTGGTGGTCCCGCTGGCCGGCCTCGTGGTGGCTTCCTCCGCGGGGGGGGTGGACCTCACCGGACCGGTGGTCCAAAGCGCGGTCCGGCTCACCCTGTTCACCAGTACGGTGGCCACGCTCCTCAGCGTGGCGGGAGGAACGCCGCTCGCCTTCCTCCTGGCGCGGCGGACCTTTCCCGGCCGGCGGCTGGTGGAGACGGTGGTGGAGCTGCCGCTCGTGATCCCGCCGGTGGTGGCCGGGGTGGCCCTGCTTGTGGTGCTCGGCCGCAGGGGGCTGCTGGGGCCGGCCCTGGCCGGGCTGGGAGTCGAGCTGCCCTTCACCACCGCGGCCGTGGTCCTCGCGCAGCTGTTCGTGGGGGGGCCCTTCTACATTTCCAGCGCCCGGTTGGGGTTCGCGGCCGTCCCCCGGGAGGTGGAAGAGGCCGCGGCCCTGGACGGGGCCTCGGCCTGGGACCAGTTCCGCGCCGTGGCGTTTCCCCTGGCGCTTCCCCACCTGGTGGGAGGTGCCCTCCTCTGCTGGGCCAGGGCCACCTCGGAGTTCGGCGCCACCCTGCTGTTTGCCGGCAACCTCCCCGGGCGCACGCAAACGATGGCGCTGGCCATCATGACCGCGCTGGAGACGGACTTCACCGCGGCTTTGAGCCTGAGCGCGCTGCTGCTGGCCCTATCCTGCGGGGTCCTCCTGGGCGCCCGGCTGCTCCTGGGGCGGGCCCCCGTGGGCTGAGCGGTACAGCGCCACGGCCGCGAAGCTGACCAGGCCGCCCGCGGGGTCGGGCGCCTGCGCGTAGTGCAGGAGCCTGCCCCGTACCGGCTCCAGGATCCGCAGAGCCGTATACAGGGCGCTACCCGCGTCGATGCGCTGCGGGTTGCCCGCGAACGCCACTTCCTCCCAGAACTCCTCCGCGTCGCCCCGCAGGGCGTACTCCAGCGCCCGGTGGTCGCCCGCGGAGGTCCGCAGGGCCAACGCCGCGTCGGGCGGTTCGGGGTCTCCGAACCGGGGTCCCACGTGGCTGAAGTCCACGCCCACCACCACCGCGGCCTGGTCTGCCCGGGCCCGGAAGGTCTCCCGCAGAAGCTGGATTCCCCGCTCCACCGCTTCCACGTGGCGCGGGGACCGGGGGCCCGTCCACTGCTCGAAGGCCGCACAGAGCACGGGCACCACGGTCACGGGCCGGCCTTCCAGGGCGACCTGCAGGAAGGCCGCCTGGAACTCCAGCGAGTGCTCGGTGCGGTGCACGACCTCGCCCTCCACCAGCTCCGGCGCGCGGCGGACCAGCTCGTCCACCCACTCCCGGTCCACGGGCAGGGTGCCGAGCGGCGTGCGGTAGGGTTTGGCGCACAGGGCGAAGGGGTGAGGGGAGGCGGCGTGCGCCACGCCCAACAGGAGGAAGGTGCTGGCCGGCGACCGCCCCAGGGCCGCGTACGCCCACCCGTAGCACGCCCCGCCCCGCTCAAAGTCCACGTGCGGAGCCACCACACCCACCGGCGGCGCCCCAGGCAGTCGGCCGAGGTCCACGGCGTCCAGGTACCCGCGCAGCTGCGCCCGCAGGCGGGCAGGGTCTGCGGGGTAGGACCTGCCGGCAAAGTACGGCGGCCTCTCCGGCGAGCTCCGGAAGGCGTCCTCCAGGGCCTGGCGGCGGGCGCGGGCGTGCTCCGTCTCCAGCAGGCCCCACCGGTCCAGCTGGTCTACGATGCGCAGCACCTCCGAGCTGAGCAGCAGCTGGCCCCCGTGGCGCCGCGCCCACTCCACCTGCACGTCTACCGCCTCCCGCCTACCGTCCAGCAGCAGCGCCAGCTCCGCCACCGCGGGGGGCAGCACGAGGGTGTCCTCCACCAGACCCTCGGGGTCCCGGACCGCGACCGCGGGGCGGCCGGCCACCTGCACGGGCACCAGGTCCAGGGCTCTCAGCCGGGGCAACGGCGACATGGTCCCGTGGGGGATTGTAGCGGGCCGGTAGAGGCCCCGCGGTTGACCCCTTTGCGGGGCGGGCACCACACTGGACCGGGATGGAACCCAGTGCGCGGCTGCGGGAGGTGGCAGAACAGTACGCGCAGGCCCTGCGGGGGGCCCTCGGGGAACGCCTGGTCTCCGTGGTGCTGTTCGGGTCCGTGGCGCGCGGAGAGGCGAAGGCGACCTCCGACGTCGACCTGCTGGTGGTGGTGGACGGGCTTCCGCGCAGCCGGCTGGCGCGGCAGGAGGTCCTCCGGGAAGCGGACGCCCGCGTGGCCCCGCAGCTGGACGCGCTGCGGGCGGCGGGCGTGTGGGCGGACGTGCGGCCCATTCTGAAGACGCCGGAGGAAGCCGCCCAGCCCAGTCCCCTGTACTTCGACCTGGTGGAGGACGCGGTCCTTCTGTACGACCGCGGGGAGTTCTTCGCGCACGTCCTGGAGCGGATGCGGCAGTCCCTCCGGCGGCTGGGCGCCCGACGCCTGCGCCTCGGGGAGGCCCGCTACTGGGACCTCAAGCCCGACTTCCGCCCCGGCGACGTCTTCGAGATATGACGAACCAAGACCTCGCGCGCGCCCTTTGGCTGGAGGCGGAGACCATCCTGGAGGAGGCCCGGGGGCTCCTCCAACGCGGGGCGTGGAACCTGGTGGTCCGCCGCGCGCAGGAGGCCGTGGAGCTGGCCCTGAAGGCCGTGCTCCGGAGTGTGGGCGTGGAGGTCCCCCGCGTACACGACGTAGGGCCAGCCCTCCGGTTGCACGCAGACCGGCTGCCCGACGACCTTCGTGCGCAGGTGGAGGTTCTTGCCGGTATCTCCCAACGGCTGGCCCGGGAGCGGGAGCGCAGTTTCTACGGGGACGAAGAGGGCGGGAGAGGACCGCAGGCCCTGTACGCTCCGGAAGACGCGGAGCAGGCCCTGGCGGGCGCGGACGCCGTTTTGCGCGCGTGTCGGCACACGTTCGGGTGAACGGACGCGGCAGGCGCGTGGCACAATAGACCGGTGAGCCGTCCGCTGGTGGCCCTTTTCCTCGCGGTGCTGGCGAACCTGATCGGATTCGGGATCGTGATCCCCCTGCTCCCTTTCTACGCTACGCGGTTCGGCGCGTCCCCGTGGCAGGTGGGGTTGCTGTTCGCCGCGTACTCCGCCTGCCAGCTGGTGGCGGCGCCCGTGCTGGGGGCGTGGTCGGACCGCTGGGGCCGGCGCCCGGTACTGCTGGTGAGCCTGCTGGGCACCGCGGCGAGCTTTGCCCTCATGGCACTGAGCCGCGACCTGGCCACGCTGTTCGCCGCGCGGGTGGTGGACGGCCTGTCGGGGGGCAACATCTCCACCGCGCGGGCGTACATCGCGGACGTCACCGGGGAGGACCAGCGGGCGCGGGGCTACGGAATCCTGGGGGCCGCCTTCGGATTGGGGTTCGTCCTCGGCCCCGCCCTGGGAGGTGCGCTGTCCCGGCTCGGGTACGCGGCCCCCGCGTGGACGGCGGCTGCCCTGGCGGTGGTGGCCATGGCGGTCGCGTGGCGGTGGCTCCCGGAAAGCGCCCGCCGGACGCGGGCGGCTGGTCCCGCGGGCTGGCGGCAGCTGTCCGTGGCGGTCCGGCGGCCCGGCCTGCGGGCCCTGCTGGGCGTGGACTTCGCGTACTGGGCCACCGCGGCCGTCTACCAGACCACCTTCGCCCTGTTCGCGCACCACCGGTTCGGCCTGGACGCTTCGGGCGTGGGCTACCTGTTGGCCCTGTGGGGACTGGCGGGAGCCGCGGTGCAGGTGGGGCTGGTGGGGCCCGTGGTCCGGCGCTGGGGCGAGGGGCGGGCCTTGGCCGCGGGGCTGGTGGTGGCGGGGCTGGCCCTGCTCGTGGCCTCCTTCAGCCGGCAGCTGGTGGCGTTCGTGGGCAGCACCCTGGTGGCGGCCGTGGGCGCGGGCGTCTCCCAGCCTGCCCTCAGTTCCCTCATCAGCAGGGCCGCGGGGCCGGACCAACAAGGCAGCCTGCAGGGGGTCGCCAGCACCCTGGAGAGCCTGGGCAGGATGGTGGGCCCGGTGTGGGGCAACGCCCTGCTGGGAGCCATGGGGGAAGGGGTGGCCTTCGGCAGCGCCGCGGCGGTCATGGTCCTCGCAGGACTCCGCGCGGGGCGGCTCGTTGCCGGGCGTGCGGGAAACAGGGGGTGAGCTGGAGCCGTGGACTGGAAGGCCAAGTTCGAAGTCGCGCTTCCGTACGCGGAGTTCCTGGAACGGTACGGCACGGACGTGCACCGGGACCGCTGGCGGCGGGTGTACGAGGCGGTGACCCTCACGCCGGACCAGCGGGCCCTGCTGGGCGGGTTCCAGCGGGACATGAAGCTGCTGGTGCTGGCGGGCACGTGGTGCGGGGACTGCGTGAACCAGTGCCCCGTGCTGCAGCGGATCGCAGAAGCCAGCCCCCGCGTCCAGCTGCGGTTTTTGGACCGGGACGAGCACCCCGACGTCCGGGAGCTGCTGTCGGTCAACCGCGGCTACCGCATCCCCATGGTGGTGTTCCTGAGCGAGGACTTCGTGGAGGTGGCCCGCTACGGCGAGCGGACGCTGTCCTTGTACCGCCAGATGGCCGCGGAGCGGCTGGGCCCGAGCTGCCCCGTGGGGGTGCGGCCGCCGGGGGAGGACCTGCTCCGGCAGGTGACGCAGGAGTGGCTGAACGAGGTGGAGCGGGTGCAGCTGCTGCTTCGGCTTTCGCCACGCCTGCGGCAGCGGCACGGAGACTGAAGGCCCGGAGTACGGTAGGCTGAGGGAGTGGGTGGCATGCTAGAGCTCATCGTGTTCACCAGCGGGGGCGTGCTCCTGGCCCTGGAAATCGTGGCCAGCCGGGTGCTGGCCCCGGTGTTCGGCAACTCCATCTACGTGTGGGGGAGCCTCATCGGGGTGTTCCTGACGGCCCTCAGCGTCGGGTACTGGGTGGGCGGGGGGCTGGCGGACCGCTACCCCAGCCGGGGGGCGTTTTGCGCGCTGGTGTTCCTGGCGGGGCTGTTGACCGTCCCCGTCCCCGCGGTGGCGCCTGGGCTGCTGTCCGCGTTGGTGGCCGCGGACCTGGACAGCCGCGCCGGACCGCTGGTGGCCGCCTTCGTGTTGTTTTTCCCCGCCAGCGTGGTCATGGGGACCATCTCCCCGTACGCGGTGCGCCTGAGCACGCGGTCCGTGGCCACCGTGGGGGGCACCGCGGGCCGGCTGTACGCGCTGTCCACCCTGGGCAGCATCGCGGGCTGCTTCGCCGCCGCCTTCTGGCTCATCTCCGTCCTCGGCGTGCGGGACATCATCCTCGCCCTGGGGCTGGTGGAAATGGCCCTGGCGGTGGTGGGGCTGGTGGGGCTGCGCCGGACGCAGGCGGCCGCGGTGGCGGCTTTCGCGCTGGTGGGCACAGGAGCGTGGGTCCCGCGGCTGGCGGCCCCGGACGGCCCCGAGGTGGTGTACGCGAAAGACACCGTGTACCACCGGGTCACCGTGACGGAGGAGGGGAGAATCCGGTACCTGAAGCTGGACAACTACTGGCAGAGCGCCCTGGACCTGGAGGACCCGCGGCGCACCGTGTTCCGGTACGCGGACTACATGCACGTGGGGATGGTGTTCCAGCCGCGCCCCCAGCGGGTCCTGGTGATCGGGATGGGCGGGGGCACCATCCCCAAGCGGTACCTGGAGGACTACCCGGACGTGCGGGTGGACGTGGTGGACATCGACCCGGAGGTGGTGGAGGTGGCCCACCGGTTCTTCGGGGTGCCGCGGGGCGGCCGCCTGCTGGCCTTCGCCCAGGACGGCCGCCGGTTCGTCCAGCGGGCCGACCGCGTGTACGACCACGTGCTCATGGACGCCTACCTGCGGGACACCTTGCCGTTTCACCTGGCCACCCGGGAGTTCTTTCAGGAAGTGCGGGCGAAGCTGCGGCCCGGTGGCGTGTTCGTGGCCAACGTCATCGGCGCCCTGGAGGGGCCCCACAGCCGGCTGTTCCGGGCGGTGTACCGGACCCTGCAGGAGGTGTACCCGGGGGTGTACGTCTTCCCGGTGGACTACGGACCTTCCGGGTGGCCGCAGGCGCTGCGGAACATCGTCGTGGTGGGTTCTGAACAGCGGTGGTCGCCCGAGCACGTGCGCCGGCGGGCCGCGGAGGTACGGGACCGCGTGCGGGTGCGTGGGTTCGACACGGTGGTGGCAGACCTGTACGTCCGTCCCGTGGAGACCGCGGACGTCCCCACCCTGACAGACGACTTCGCACCCACGGACGCCCTGCTGAACGCCCGGTGAGGGAGGAAGGGGAAGGTGCCCGCGCCCTACGTGAAGCTGTACGTGGGGGACGTCATCCGCACGCGGAAGGCGCACCCGTGCGGGGGCGACGTGTGGGTGATCGAGCGGCTGGGGGCCGACGTGGGGATCCGGTGCCGCACCTGCGGCCGGTTCGTCCTCATGGACCGCATCAAGCTTGAGCGCCGCATCCGGGCCTTCCTGCAGCGGGGCAACGAGCTACCCCCGCCGGAGCCGACCGTGGAGGCCCCTCCCGCGCCTGCCGCCCGCCGGAGGGAGCAGCCCGCACCACCGCCGCGTCCGCGCCGGCGCATCGTCAAGCGGGCGAGAGCCTGACCGCCCGGGGGGTTGTGTGCTGTCCCTGGGGATTGTGGGGTTGCCCAACGCGGGCAAGTCCACCTTGTTCCGGGCCCTCACCCGGGCGCGGGTGGCGGTGGCGCCCTACCCCTTCACCACCGTGGAGGCGAACACCGGTGTGGCCGTGGTGCCGGACCGCCGGCTGGAGGTCCTGGCGAGGTTGACCGGGGCGGAACGGGTGGTGCCCGCCACGGTGCGGGTGGTGGACATCGCGGGCCTGGTCCGGGGCGCGCACCGGGGTGAGGGGCTGGGCAACCGGTTTCTGGCGCACGTGCGGGAGGTGACGGCCCTGCTGCACGTGCTACGGGCCTTCCACGACCCGGAGGTGGCGCACGTGGAAGGGGCTGCAGACCCCCTCCGTGACTTGGAGATCGTGGAGACGGAGCTGCTGCTGGCGGACCTGGAGACGGTGGAGCGGCGCAGGGAACGCGTGGCGCCCCGGGCCCGCACGGGCGACCCGCAGGCCCGCGCGGAGCTGGCCGCCCTGGGGGAGGCGGCTGGGGCCCTGGGGTCCGGCAAGCCGGCCCGCGCGCTGCCGGAGGCGGTGCGGGCGGCGCTGCGCCCCCTGCGGCTGCTCACGGACAAACCCGTGGCGTACGTGGTGAACGTGAGCGAGGGGCAGCTGGACGGGCGGGTGCGCGCGGTAGAAGACCTGGCGAGGGCGCGCGGGGTGCCGGTGGTGGTGGCAAGCCTCAGGGTGGAGGACGAGCTGCTGGACCTTCCCCCGGAGGAAGCCCGGGCGTACCGGCAGCTGGCCGGCCTGGGGGAGGAGGTGCTGGACCAGGTGGTGCGCGTAGGCTACCGGCTGCTGGACCTGGTGACGTTCTTCACCACGGAGAGCCGGGAAGTCCGGGCCTGGCCTGTGCCCCGGGGCACCCGGGCGCCGCAGGCCGCGGGCCGGATCCACACCGACATGGAGCGCGGGTTCGTCCGCGCGGAGGTGGTCAGCTTCGACGACCTGGTGGCCGCGGGCTCCCTGGAAGCCGCCCGGGAGGGCGGGAAGGTCCGCCTGGAGGGACGGGACTACCAGGTCCGGGAAGGCGACGTGATCACGTTCCGTTTCCACGGGTAGGAGCGCCCGCGCCGCTGCCCCCGGGGTGGCACGGGAGTTGCACGCAACTCCCGTGGGAGCCGTCTGGTATCCTGAGACGTTGCGATGGATCGGAAACTATCCCAGGAAGGAGTCAGGATGGGAGTGGCCAACGACTTCGTGGACCCCTTCGAGCTCACCCTGGAGGAGGTGGACCGCCGCATCGCGGAGCTCGCGGAGCAGAGGCGCCGCATCTGGCGGAGCAGCGTGCCCCAGACCGGGACGGGGGAGACAGGGCGGCGGGCGCTGGCGGCCATCGAGGCGGAGCTGGAGGAGCTGTACCGCACCAAGCGGGAGCTGCTGGCCCGCCGCAGCAACGCCGGCCGGAACCCCCGTCCGCGCCGGCGGTCCGCGCCCACCCCTCCCGCAGGCCTGTTCCGGGACGAGTGAGCTCTGCCTGACAAGCCGCGGACGGTCTGGTAGAATCAACCGGCTGAGCCCCTCCCGTCTCCCGTGGCGGAGACCGGGGAGCAGGGATCCCTGTCCGAGGGAGGTCGGCATGCGGAAGGCGTACGAGATGGTCTTCATCGTCCGCCCGGACCTGGAGGACGCGCAGGTCCGGGCCACCGTGGAGCGTGTGGCATCCCGCATCACCGAGCGGGGTGGCACGGTGCTGTCCACGGAGCCCTGGGGCAAGCGCCGGCTTGCGTACCCCATCGCCAAGCACCGGGAAGGGATCTACGTCCTCACCCGGTTCGAGTTGGACGGGGAGCGGGTCCAGGACCTGAAGAACGCGGTCGGGCTCGTGGAAGAGGTGATCCGCTTCCTGGTGTGCGAGGCGCTCCCGGTGGCGGCGGCGCCAGCGCCCGCAGCCCAAGGGGCGGAGGCGGTGCCTTCCGGGGGAGGTGAGGGAGGGTGCTGAACCGGGTGGTCCTCATCGGACGGCTGACCAGGGATCCGGAGCTCCGCTACCTGCCCAGCGGCCAGCCCGTGGCGACCTTCACGTTGGCCGTGGACCGTCCCTTTGCGGGAACGGGCGGCGAGCGGAAGACGGACTTCATCCCCGTGGTGGCGTGGCGGAAGCTGGCCGAGCAGGTGTCCCAACACCTGGCCAAGGGACGGCTGGTGGCGGTGGACGGGCGGCTGCAGATCCGGGAGTACGAGACGCAGGACGGGCAGCGCCGCCGGGCGGTGGAGGTGGTGGCGGACCACGTGCGCTTCCTGGACCGCAGAGCGGCGGAGCCCGTGGAGGCGACAGCGGCGGAGGAGTTCGAAGCGGCCCCGGAGCCGGAAGAAGAGGAGGACGTGCCCTTCTAGCGGGCGTGCGCGCGCGGGAGGGGGAGTACGGAGGTCTGGAGGATGGCGGAGAAAGAGAAGAAGGAGAAGCGGGAGTGGCGGCCGCGTCGGCCGCGCAAGAAGGTGTGCGCCTTCTGCTCGGAGCGGGCGCGGTTTGTGGACTACAAGGACAGCAACCGGCTGCGGAGGTTCGTCTCGGAGCGGGGCAAGATCCTCCCGCGGCGGGTGACGGGGACCTGTGCCAAGCACCAGCGGATGCTGGCGGTGGCCATCAAGCGGGCGCGGGAGCTGGCGCTTCTGCCGTACACCGCGGACTGACGGAACGCAGGCCCCGTGGGGGGCGGAGGGAGATGGCCCGGGCACACGGAGGGGCGGCGGCGGTGCGGGACCGCACCGCGAGCCTGACCGAGGGCGCCCTGCTGGCCGCCCTCACGGCCCTGGTGGCCCTCCTGGTGGCCGCCTTCGGCTCTCCCGGTCTGGTGGCCGCACCGCTGCCGCTGTTCGTGCTCACCTACCGGCGTGGCCTGCGGACGGCACTGCTCAGCGCCGTGGTGGCAGGCCTGGTGCTGTCCCCCTTCTTCGGCTTCCCACAGGGCCTGCTGTTCGTGGCCGCCTTCGCACCGGTGGGCCTGGTGCAGGGCGCGGTGGCCCGCAGGGGAGGGGAAGGTCTGGCGGGCCGCGCGGTGCTTTTGGGAGCTGCGGTGGGGCTTGTGGTGACGGCCGCAGGCTTTTTCGTGACCCGCTACCTCCTCGGCTTGGACCCCCTGCAGGCGGTGGTGGAAGCGCAGGCGCGGGGAGCGCAGGCCGCGGCCGACCTCAGCCGGCGGCTGGGCGCCCCGCCGCAGCAGGTCCAGCAGATGGAGCTGGTGGCCCAGCAGATGCCCAAGCTCGTGCGCACCATCCTGCCCGCGGCGGTGGTCCTGGGCGTGGTGGTCTGGGCGTACGGGTCGTACACGCTGGCGCGCCACGTCATGCGGCGGCTGGGCACGGAACTAGCAGGCTTTTCCCCCATCCTCACGTGGCGGCTACCGCCCGCAGGGGTGCTGGCCCTGGTCGCCCCCGTGGTGGCTGGTGCCGCGGTACAGCCTTGGGCTCCACAGGCCGGCCAGGTGCTGGTGGCGAACGGGTTCATGGCCAGCGTGTTGGTGTTCGCCTTTTTTGGCCTGCTGACCATGCTGCACTACCTGGCGTCGCGGGAGGTGCCGCGGGCAGGCAGGGTGATGGCCGCGGCGGCGGTGTTCCTGATGGGCGACCTGGGGACCTTCGCGCTGGTGGCCCTGGGCCTGGTGGACCTGTGGCTGGACCTGCGGAAGGTAGGTCCCCGGGCGGAGCGTTCCCCATGAAGGTGGTGTTGGTCCAGGACGTGCCCTCCCTGGGCAAGGCCGGCTCCGTGGTGGAGGTCCGGGAGGGGTACGCCCGGAACTACCTGTTGCCCCGCGGGCTGGCCCGGGAGGCCACAGAAGGGCAGCTGCGGGCCCTGGAGGAGGAGCGGGCCGCCCGCGCGCGTAAGCTGGCGCGGGAGCAGCAGCGGGCTGCGGAACTGGCACGGGCCCTGGCAGGGCGGCCGGTCCGGATCCGGGCCAAGGCGGGCAGCTCCGGCCGGCTGTTCGGCGCGGTCACGGCGCAGCAGATCGCAGACGCTCTGCGGCAGGCGGGGTTTGCCGTGGACCGCAAGCAGGTGGAGTTGCACGAGCCCATCAAGGCTGTGGGCACCTACCGCGTGCCCGTTCGGCTGCCCCACGGCCAGCACGCGGAGGTGGAAGTGCAGGTGACCGGAGATGGGTGAGCGGGCGGTGGCCCGGGGTGTTCGGCCGCGGCGGCAGGTGCCGGACCGCGCGGAGCTCAAGCGCCGGGTGGGTGCTCTGTTCAGCGTGCTCAGCGACGTGTACGGCCCCGAGCGGCTCATCGTGAAGGCGGGCAAGCTGGAGGCCCTCACCCTGATGCGGTCCCCGCGGCTGGCGGACCGGGTGGTGGCCCTGCAACGGCTGGTGTACGACGACCCCACCATCCAGCGGCCGCCTCCGGAGGCGGAGCTGCCCCAGGTGGTGTCGGAGATCGAGGAGGAGCTGGCGGACCTGGTGGCCCAGCGCCGGGTGGAGGAGGAGCTGGAGCGGAAGGTGGCGGAGCGCATGAGCCGCCGCCAGGACGAATACCTCCAGGAGATCCGCATGCAGGTGCTGCGGGAGGCATCCGGCCCGGAAAACGCCAGCACCCGCAAGAAGCTGGAGGAGCTGGAAGCGTTAGAGCGCGTGCGGCTTTCCCAGTCCGCTCTGGAGGCCCTTCGGCCCCGGCGGCTCAAGGAGGTGGTGGGCCAAGAGCGCGCCATCCGGGCCCTGCTGGCCAAGCTGGCGACCCCCTACCCCCAGCACGTGATCCTGTACGGCCCGCCCGGGGTGGGGAAGACCACGGTGGCCCGCCTGGCCCTGGAAGAGGCACGGCGGCTGCCCTACACGCCCTTCCCCGAGAACGCGCCCTTCGTGGAGGTGGACGGCACCACCCTGCGGTGGGACCCTCGGGAGGTGACCAACCCCCTGCTGGGCTCCGTGCACGACCCCATCTACCAGGGCTCCCGCCGCGACTTCGCGGAAGGGGGAATCCCGGAACCCAAGCTGGGCCTGGTGACCCGGGCGCACGGGGGCGTGCTGTTCATCGACGAGATCGGGGAGATGGATCCCCTGCTGCAGGCAAAGCTGCTGAAGGTGCTGGAGGACAAGCGGGTGACCTTCGAGTCCAGCTACTACGACCCGGAGGACCCGCACGTGCCGGCCTACGTGCGGCGCCTGTTCGAGCAGGGGGCGCCCGCGGACTTCGTGCTGGTGGGTGCCACCACCCGGGACCCGGAGGAGATCAGCCCCACCTTGCGGTCGCGGTGCGCGGAGGTGTTCTTCGACCCCCTGTCCCAGGCGGACATCGAACGCATCGTGGTCCAGGCGGCGCGCCGGCTGAAGGTGAACCTGGACCCCAAAGTCCCGGAGCTGATCGCGGCGTACACCGTGGAGGGGCGGAAAGCCGTCAACCTGCTGGCAGACGCGTACGGCATGGCCCTGTACCGCCGCAAGGGCAAGGGGGGCCGGGTCCGGATCACCGAGGAGGACACGCTGGAGGTGATCCGGGTCTCCCGCCTCAGCCCCTTCACCAGCGCGCGGGCGTCCGAGGTGCCCGAGGTGGGCAAGGTGTTCGGGCTGGGGGTGGCGCACTACCTGGGCTCTGTGGTGGAGGTGGAGGCGGCGGTGTTCCCCGCGTCCCAGCGCGGCCGCGGGACGGTGCGGTTCAACGAGACCGCGGGGACGATGGCCAAGGACTCGGTGTTCAACGCCCTGTCCGTGGTCCGGCGGCTGCTGGGCGTGGACCTGGCGAACTACGACGTGCACGTGAACGTGGTGGGTGGGGGGCTGGTGGACGGCCCGAGCCTGGGCCTGGCCATCACCGCGGCACTCGCGAGCGCGGTGCAGGACCGCCCTGCCCTGCAGAACGTGGCCCTCACGGGGGAGGTGAGCATTCAGGGCCGTGTGCGGGGCGTGGGCGGCGTCCCGGAGAAGCTGTACGGCGCCCGGCAAGCGGGGATGCGGAAGGTGATCTTGCCGCAGGAAAACCAGAACGACCTGCCCGGGGAGGTGTCCGGACTGCAGGTGGTGTTGGTGCAGACGGTGGAGGAAGCCCTCCCCCACGTCCTGGTCCCCGCTCGCCGCCGCTGAGGCCGGTTTTCCTGTCCACTTGGTCCCCACGGCCCACAACTTCCCGAGTCCACAGGCTCTCCACAGGAAGCCCCCTCCCGGCCGCACAGGTCTCCCACAGGGGCGGGGAATCCACAGGTTCTCCCGGCGGCGTTCCACAGGCGGTCTGTGGTAGGCAGAGGTGTCCGGACCCTCCGGACGGGGGGCGCGCAAAAGCGCTGCGAACAGACGTTTGTTATAATGGGAGGCGCAGATGACGGCGGCTGTGGACCGGGTCCCGCCTCAGAGCCTGGAGGCCGAGATGGGCGTCCTGGGTTCCATGCTCCTGGACCGGGACGCCATCGCCGTGGTGGTGGAACTCCTCCGGCCCGAGGACTTCTACCGGGAGGCCCACCGGCTCGTGTACGCCACCATCGTGGACCTGTTCGAGCGGGGGGAGCCGGTGGACCTCATCACCGTCACCGACCGCCTGAGGGACCTGGGCAAGCTGGAGGACGCGGGCGGGGCCGCCTACGTGTCGGGCCTGCTGAACGCGGTCCCTACCGCGGCCAACGCAGAGTACTACGCCCGCATCGTCCTCCAGAAGTCCATGCTCCGGTCCCTTATCCGCGTGGGGACCCAGATCGCCCACCTGGGCTTCGAAGGCGGGGAGGACGTGGAGGTCCTGGTGGACCGCGCGGAGCGCCTGGTGTTCGAGATCGCCAACCGCGGGCTGCGCCAGGACTTCCAGCCCCTGCGGGAGCTCATCCGGGAGACCATGGAGCGGCTGGACGCCCACTACGAGAAGGGGATGATCACCGGCGTCCCCACGGGCTTCACCGACCTGGACGAACTGACCGGTGGGCTGCAGCGGGGGGACCTGGTGATCGTGGCTGCCCGCCCGTCCATGGGCAAGTGCCTGAAGTACGACAGCCTGGTGGTGGACCCCCGCACCGGGCGGCTGCGGACCATCGAGGAGGTGGTGCGCTCCGGGGAGGGGATGGTCCTCACCCTGGACGGGGGGCGGCTGCGGGAAGCGAGGCCGTCCCACTTCGTGGACGACGGGGTGAAGCCCACCTTCCGGGTGCGGACCGCCCTGGGGCGGGAGGTGGAGGTGACCGCCACCCACCCGTTCCTCACCCCGGAGGGCTGGAAGCCGCTGGCGGCTTTGCGGCCGGGACACTTCGTAGCGGTCCCCGCGCGCCTGCCGGTGTTCGGCACCTTGGACCTGCCGGGGCACGAGGTGCGTCTGGTGGCCTACCTGGCCGCGGGCCGACTGCCGCCCCAGCCCGAGGTGAGCCGCGACTTCCTGGACGCGGTGTCTGCGGTGGCTGCGGTCCGCGCCGCGCGGGTGCCCGCCCTGGCCGGCGCGGTGGCGCTGTCCGCGGGCCAGGGGGGTACGCCGCCCGAGTACAGCGCGGTGGTCACGGAGTTCTTGCAGGACTACCCGGAGTTGGCGGACGCGGAGGACCGCAGGCGCCTGCCGGAGGTGGTCTTCCAGCTCAACCGGACCAAGCTGTGCTTGCTGCTGCGGTGCCTGCTGGGCTGCACCGCGCAGCTGGAAGGGGACCCGGACGCCTGGGCCCGCCCCGACCGCCAGCCCTCTGAGTCGTTCTCCATCCGCGCGGAGCTGCCGAGTGCGGCCATGGCCCGGCAGGTGCAGCACCTGCTTTTGCGTCTGGGCGTGCTGAGCGCGTGGGACGGCGGGCGCGTGCTGTACGTCCGGGGGGAAGCGGCCCTGCAGCTGCTGCGGACCAGCGGGGTCCTGGGCTGGGACAAGCTGCGCCAGTGGGCCCGGTACGCCCCCGAACCCCTCCTGCCGGAGCCGGACGTGGTGTGGGACCCCATCGTGTCCGTGGAGTTCACCGGCCACCACCCCGTCTACGACCTCACCGTGCCGGGGACCTCCAACTTCGTGGCCAACGACGTGTGCGTCCACAACACCACCTTCTGTCTGAACATCGCGCAGCACGCCGCGGTGGAGCACCGGGTGCCGGTGGCGATTTTCTCGTTGGAGACCAGCGCCGAGCAGCTGGTCCAGCGCATGCTGTGCGCGCAGGCCCAGGTGGACGGGCAGCGGCTGCGGCGGGGCTACCTGTCGGAAGCGGACTGGCGCCGCCTCACGCGGGCCATGGGGGCGCTGGTGGAAGCCCCCATCTTCATCGACGACTCCTCCAACCTGTCCGTGGTGGAGATGCGGGCCAAGTCCCGCAAGCTGAAGGCGGAGTGTGGGCTGGGCCTCATCGTGGTGGACTACATCCAGCTCATCCAGTCCTACCGGCGGACGGAGAACCGCACGCAGGAGCTCAGCGAGATCGCGCGGGGCATCAAGTCGCTGGCCAAGGAGCTGGACGTTCCCATCGTGGCCGTGTCCCAGCTGTCCCGGGCCGCGGAACAGGGCGGGTCGAAGATCCCCATGCTCTCCCACCTGCGGGAAAGCGGGGAGCTCGAGCAGGTGGCGGACCTGGTCCTGTTCCTGTACCGGGAGGACTACTACGACCCCGAGCGGGCGCGGCGGGAGGGGAAGGAGAACGTGGCGCTGTTGCGGGTGGCCAAGCACCGCAACGGGCCCACCGACGACCTGGAGCTGTTCTTCCACCGCGAGACCTCCCGGTTCGCGAACCTGGACAAGCGGCACACCACCTGAACGGCGGGCGCGGTGCGGGTGGCCCGAACGCCCTGCAGGGAGGGCGCGGGCCCTGGCGTAGTAGACCAAGGGGGGCCGCGGGGGACCCCGCGGCCGGGCGGACCAGGTGGAAACTCTGCTCAGGCAGCTGCCGTCCGTGGACCGGGTGCTGGCCGCCCTGCAGGAGCGGGGAGCGCTCCCAGGGACCAGCCGGGAGCTGCTGGTGGCCACGGTCCGGGAGGTGCTGGACGAGCACCGGGCGGCCCTGCGCGCGGGTGTCCTGCGCGCGGTGGAGGTGGACCGCCTGGTGGAGGCGGTGGAAGCGCGCGTCCAGCGGGACCGGCAGCCCTCCCTACGGCGGGTGTTGAACGCCACGGGTGTGCTCCTGCACACCAACCTGGGCCGGGCGCCCCTGGCGGTGGAGGCCCAGGCGGCGGTGGTGCAGGCCGCGGGCAGCTGCAACCTGGAGCTGGACCTGGCTTCGGGCAGCCGGGGCTCCCGCCTGGACCACGTGGTGGGGCTGCTGCGGAGGATCACGGGCGCGGAAAGCGCCGCGGTGGTGAACAACAACGCCGCCGCGGTCCTGCTGGCGCTGTCTGCCCTGGCCGCGGGGCGGGAGGTGGTGGTCTCCCGCGGGGAGCAGGTAGAAATCGGCGGGTCCTTCCGGATGCCGGACGTCATGCGGGCCGCGGGGGTGCGGCTGGTGGAGGTGGGCACCACCAACCGGGTGCGGCTGGCGGACTACGAGGCGGCCCTGGGACCGGACACCGCACTGCTCCTGAAGGTCCACCGGAGCAACTTCCGGCTGGTGGGGTTCGTGTCGGACGTCCCCGCGGCGGAGCTGGTGGACCTGGGCCGCAGGGCCGGGATACCCGTGGTGTACGACCTAGGGAGCGGCGCCCTGGTGGACCTGCGGGCGCGGGGCCTCCCGTACGAGCCCACCGTGCAGGAGGCGGTCCAGGACGGCTGCGACCTGGTCCTGTTCAGCGGCGACAAGCTGCTGGGGGGACCGCAGGCGGGCGTGGCGGTGGGCCGCGGGGCGCTGGTGGACAAGCTGCGGGCGCACCCCCTGTACCGGGCCGTGCGCAGCGACAAGCTGGACCTTGCAGCGTTGGAGGCCACCCTGCGCCTGTACCTGGATCCCGAGGTGGCGTGGAGGCGGGTGCCGGTGCTGCGGATGCTGGCGGCTTCCGGGGACGAGCTGCGCGTCCGCGCGGAGGCCCTGGCCCGGTCCCTCTCCCAGCGGGGGCTGGCTGCGGACGCGGTGCCCTCCGAAGCGGAAGCCGGCGGAGGCTCGCTGCCCGGGGTGGCGCTGGCGTCGTGGGCCGTGCGGGTGCGCGCCCGGGACGTCCCCGCGCACCACGCGGCAAGCCGGCTGCGGTCCGCAAGCCCGCCCGTGCTGGCCGTGGTGCGGGAGGACGCGGTCCTGCTGGACCTGCGGTCGGTCCTGCCGGAGGACGACCCGGTGCTGGAGGCAAGCGTTGTCGGAGCCCTGGCGGAAGGAGCCTAGCGCCGCGGTGGTGGGGACCGCGGGCCACGTGGACCACGGGAAGAGCACCCTGGTGCGCGCGCTCACCGGCATCGACCCCGACCGGCTGGAGGAGGAGAAGCGCCGCGGGATGACCATCGACCTGGGCTTCGCGCACATGGACCTGCCGAGCGGGGTGCGGGTGGGCTTCGTGGACGTACCGGGCCACGAAAAGCTCGTGCACAACATGCTGGCGGGCGCCGCGGGGTTCGACGCGGTGCTGCTGGTGGTGGCCGCCGACGAGGGCGTCATGCCCCAGACCCGCGAGCACGTGGACATCTTGCGGTTCTTGCGGGTCTCCAAGGGCCTGGTGGCGCTGACCAAGCGCGACCTGGTGGACGAGGACTGGCTCGCCTTGGTGGGGGAGGACGTCCGGGACTTCCTGCGCGGCACCTTCCTGGACGGTGCCCCCCTGGTGGCGGTGTCCGCGAAGACCGGGGAGGGGATGGACGAGCTGGTGGCCGTCCTGGACCGGGTGGTGGCCGGCGGTTCTGGGCGTCCCGCGGAAGGCCCCGCGCGGCTGCCCGTGGACCGGTCCTTCCACGTGGCGGGGTTCGGAACCGTGGTGACCGGCACCCTGTGGAGCGGCCGCGTCCGGGTGGAGGACGAGCTGGAGCTGCTACCCACGGGCCGGCGCGTCCGGGTCCGGGGGCTCCAGTGTCACGGCCAGCCGGTGGAGGAAGCGAGAGCGGGCCAGCGGGTGGCGGTGAACCTGCACGCGGTGGCCCGGGAGGAGGTGGGGCGGGGGGACGTGCTGGCGACACCCGGGGCGTTTGAGCCGGCTACCTCGTTGGACGTACGGCTCGTCCTGCTGCCGGGCACACCCGCCCTGCGGCACGGCGACCGGGTGCGGCTGTACCTGGGCACCGCGGAGGCCCTGGGCCGCGCCTTCCTCCTGGAGGGCAACACCGTGGAACCGGGAACCAGCGCGCTCGCCCAGCTGAGGCTGGAGCGGCCGGTGACCGCGGCCTTCCGGGACCCGTTCGTGGTGCGGCGGTTCTCGCCGCTTTTCACGTGGGGTGGGGGCGAGGTGCTGCAGACCAACCCCCCGCGCCACCGCCGCCGCGACGGGCACGTGCTGGCAGTGCTGCGCCGGCTGGAAACCGGGGGGCCGGAAGGGGCCGTGTTGGGTGCCCTGGAAGCTTCCGGGGCGGGCGGGTGCACCGTGGCGGACCTGGCGCGCCGCACGTCCGCAGCAGCCGAGCAGGTGCGCGAGGTCCTGGAGTCTGCCCGGGCCCGGGGAGAGGCGTACGCGAGCCGGGACCGGTGGTTCCACGGGGACGTGGTCCGGCACGCGGAAGCGGAGATCCTGGAGGCGCTGGCGGCCTACCACACCTCCCGGGCCTGGCGGCGCGGCATGCCGCAGGGCGAGTGGCTCACCCTGGTACGGCGCGTGGGCGGGGCCGCCTCGGACCTCCTGCTGGAGCGCCTTTCCGGGCGGGTGGAGGTGGAGGAGGGGTTCGTCCGGCTGCCGCACCACCGTCCGCACCTGGACGCGGACCAGGCTCAGGCGGTGGACCGCCTGAGGAGCTGGCTGGAGCGGTCCGGTCTGGAGGGCCCCGCGCGGTCGGAAGTCCACCGGGTGCTGGGTCCCCTCGCGGAGGTGGCGGTGCAGGTGCTGCTGGACTCCGGCGAGGCCGTGGAGCTGCGGGAGCTGGTGTACAGCCGGACGGCCCTGGACCGGGCGGAGGAGCGCGTGGCCCAGGCGCTACAGGCGCAGGGCCCCCTTACCGTGGCCGCCGTCCGGGACGTGTTGGGCACCTCCCGAAAGTACGTGTTGCCGCTGCTGGAGTACCTGGACACCCGGGGCGTGACCCGGCGGCAGGGCGAGGTGCGGGTCCCCGGGCCGAGGCTGCTGCGTGGGCAGGCAGGACCGGAGGGCGAAGGGCCCCGGTGGGCCTCCCGGTCTTCAAAACCGGTGCCGCCCCGTTAGGGCGGGGTGGGTTCGATTCCCACCGCCCTCCGCCAGCCACCGCACCACAGGAGCTTCCCGCTCACCTGACCGCCGCGCTTCCGTGTGTCCTGCCACCTGCGCCTGCGGACACGAAACGGCCGCAAGCCGCTGACCGCAGGTTCTGCCCTTGCTGTTCCGCTACCTGGCTGGCTCGCGCCCCAGGTAGCGCTGCGCCGCCGCGGTGATGCACGCGCCCACGGCGGCCACCGCGGCGGGGTCCAGTTTTAAGGTGGGCGAGGAGGGGGTGAGGAGGGCGGCCTGCTCGCGCGGGACGGTGGGAAGGCGCCCGTCGTTGATCCGGGCCACGAGCAGCCGTGGCACGTACTCCGGGAGGTGCTGGTGGAACGTCCCGTGGTCGATGCCGAGCATGTGCAAGAACGCATCCAGCCGCTCCTCTTCCTCGAGGGACAGGAGGTCGTCCTCCAGGGCGTGGTCGAGGTACGAGCGCACCGCTTGCAGGTCCAGCTCCCGGACCCGCTCTGGCCGCAGCGCCGTGCGGAGGGGCTGTAGCCGCGCGAAGGCCTCAGCCGCTGGCACGGCTGAGCGCAGGGCTTCCTGCAGCTCCTCCCGGTACCGCGGGGCGTGCCGTTCCCGCTGCAGCAGGGGCGACTCGACGACGAACTCAAAATCCGGACCGAATTCCGGGTGCGGTCCGTTTTGAGGTTCGCTGTCCATCGGGCGCCTCGGAGTGGGCGCAGACCGCACACGCGCCTACACCGCGGGCGCTGCCAGGCGGAGCCGCTCCGCGCCCGTGTACACGTTGAACCGGTCGCCCCGCAGGAAGCCCACCAGGGTGAGCCCGAACCCGCGCGCCACCTCCACCGCCAGGCTGCTGGGGGCGGAGACCGCGCAGAACACCGGCACCCCGGCCGCCACCGCCTTCTGCACCAACTCGAAGCTGGCCCGCCCGCTGACCATCACCACGGAGTCGCGCAGGGGCAGCCGCCCGTTCAGCAACGCCCAGCCGACCAGCTTGTCCATGGCGTTGTGCCGGCCCACGTCCTCCCGCACGGCCACCAGGTTGCCCTCCGGGTCGAACAGGGCCGCCGCGTGGAGGCCTCCCGTCTGGGCGAACACCGCCTGCGAGGCGCCCAACCTCTCCGGCAGCTGCCGCAACACCCGGGCGTCCACCACCGGGCCTCCGTCCACCGCCTGGCAGCCACGCAGCCACAGGGCCTGCACGCTGGCCTTTCCGCACACCCCGCACGCGCTGGTGGTGGTGAAGTGCCGCTCCAGGGGTGCCAGGTCCGGCAGCTGGCGGGCCCGCAGCTCCACGGTGACCACGTTGTACCGCTGTTCGGCGTCCAGCTCGGGGTCCAGGCAGTACACGATGCGGGCGATGTCCCGGCGGCTGGAGATCACCCCCTCCCCAAACAGGAAGCCCGCGGCCAGCTCGAAGTCATGGCCGGGCGTCCGCATGGTCACCGCCACGGTCCTCCGCTGGTGGCCCGCCGCCAGGCGGATCTCCATGGGCTCCTCCGCGGCCAGCAGGTCGGTACACACCTCCAGCCGGTCCCCCCGGACCCTCCGGACGGTGGCGCGGACCTTCGAGGAAGGACGTCCTGCCGACACGCTCCCACCCCGCCTGAGCCGTTTGCGCGGAGCCCGCCCGGGTTTGCCACCCGCTGCTCCACGGCCCTCCTCTAGGGTACGACCTCCACCCAGCCGCTTCCCACCCCGAACACCTCACCCACCTCCGCCGCCTGCACCCCGCGGGAGGCCAGGGCCCGCTGCAGAGGCTGTACGGCTTCCGGGGCCGCTGCCACCAGCAGCCCCCCGCTCGTCTGCGCGTCGCACAACACCAACTGCACGTCCTCGCCCAGCTCCGGGTGCCACCGGGTGTAGCGGGAAGCCGCGCGTCGGTTGCGGTGCGTCCCGCCGGGAGCCACGCCCTGCCTGACTAGCTCCCACGCAGGGGGCAGCACGGGCACCTGGGAGGCGTACAGCCGGACGTCCACCCCTGACGCCGCGGCCAGCTCGTGCAGGTGGCCCACGAGCCCGTAGCCCGTCACGTCCGTGGCCGCGTGCACGCCCACCTCCACTATGGCTTCGGAAGCGGCGCGGTTCAGTTCCGCCATCACCGCCACCGCTACTCTCACCGCCTCTGGACTCGCCCGCTCCTGCTTGATGGCGGTGGTGATGATGCCGATCCCCAGGGGCTTGGTGAGCACCAGCCGGTCGCCGGGAGCAGCTCCAGATTTGGCCACCACGCAGCCGGGGTGGACCCACCCCACCACCGCGTAGCCGAACTTCGGCTGGGGGTCGTCCAGGGAGTGGCCTCCCGCCACCACCACTCCTGCCTCCGCCATCTTGTCCAGCCCGCCCTGGACCACGGCGTCCACCACGTCCCTCGGGAGCCGCGCCTGCGGGTAGGCCAGGACGTTCAGGGCCAGGAACGGGCGGCCGCCCATGGCGTACACGTCGGACAGGCTGTTCGCCGCCGCGATGGCCCCGTACGCGTAGGGGTCGTCCACCACGGGCGTGAACACGTCCACGGTCACGACCAGGGCCCGGTCCGCGTCCAGCCGGTAGACGGCGGCGTCGTCCCCGACCCCCACCAGCAGGTCCGGATCTGTGGGGACAGGGAGGCGCGCCAGCAGCTGCTCCAGGTCCTCCGGACCCAGCTTGGAAGCTCAACCCGCGCAGTCCACCAGGCTCGTCAGGCGAACGCGCTCCCGCTCCGTCACCGCACCCTCCTGGCGGGTTTTCCTCCATTATGGCGGCTTGCGGCCGCAGCAGGCGCCCCCACCACCTTGCCTCCAGCCCTTGCCCCCTGAGCGACCCACGCCGTTGACACCCCGCACCCGCATGCGTATACTTCAGTCAACCGCGCTGCCACAGGGGGTGGGGTGGAATGGCGACCGCGGTGACCCGCAGGACGTTCCTCAAGGCCGGGGCGGCGGGTGCTGCCGCCACCCTGTTCGGCTTCGACCTCCGGCCCGCGCAAGCCCAGGTCCGCAGCCTGAAGATCGAGCGCACCACCGAGACGCGAAGCATCTGCCCGTACTGCTCCGTAAGCTGCGGGGTCATCATCCACACCCTGGGAGACCGGTCCCGGAACGTGACAGGGTCCACCGTAGTGCACGTGGAGGGGGACCCCGACCACCCCATCAACCGGGGTGCCCTGTGTCCGAAGGGGGCGGCCCTGCGGCACAACATCAACAGCGAAAAGCGGCTGACCCGGGTGCTGTACCGGGCCCCGGGCAGCAACCGGTGGGAGGAGAAGAGCTGGGAGTGGGCGCTGGACACCATCGCCCGGCGCCTGAAGGCCACCCGGGACCGCACCCTGCGGGAGCGGGACGCCCAGGGCAACCCCTGCAACTGCCTCACCTCCGTGGGAGTGCTGGGGTTCAGCGCCCACGACAATGAGACGGGGTGGCTCGCCAACAAGGTGTTGCGCACCGCCTTCGGGATTGTCCCCTTCGAAACCCAAGCCCGGATATGACACGACCCCACGGTGGCCAGTTTGGCCCCGACCTTCGGACGCGGCGCGATGACCAACAGCTGGAACGACATCGCCAACGCGGACGTGGTGTTGGCGATGGGCGGAAACCCCGCGGAAAACCACCCCGTGGGGTTCCGGTTCGTCACGGAGGCCAAGCGGAAGCGGGGCGCCAAGCTGGTGGCGGTGGACGTCCGCTTCCAGCGTACGGCGGCGGTGGCGGACCACTTCGTCCAGATCCGGCCCGGTACGGACATCGCCTTCCTGGGAGGCCTCATCAACTACGCCCTGCAGAACGGCCGGTACCACGAGGAGTACCTGCGGCTGTACACGAACGCGCCCTTCCTGGTCCGAGAGGACTTCTCCTTCGACGAGAAGGAGGGCGTCTTCTCGGGTTGGAAGCCTGACAGGAAAGAGTACGACCGGTCCAGCTGGAACTACGAGCTGGACGAGCAGGGGTTCGCCAAGGTGGACCCCACCATGCGGCACCCCCGGACCGTCTTCCAGTGGATGAAGCGGTTCTACGCCCGGTACACGCCGGAGGTGGTGGCGAACATCTGCGGGTGCCCCAAGGAGGACTTCCTCAAGGCGGCGGAGATCATCACGGAGACGCACCGGCCGGACAAGGCCATGACCATCCTGTACGCCCTGGGCTGGACCCACCACAGCTACTCCGTCCAGCTCATCCACTGCGCGTGCATGCTCCAGCTGATCCTGGGCAACATCGGGGTGGCGGGGGGCGGGGTGAACGCCCTGCGCGGCCACGCCAACGTCCAGGGGAACACGGACATGGCGGTCCAGACCCACAACCTGCCCGGCTACCTGGCCATGCCGCGGGCGCACTGGAGGACCCTGGAGGACTACATCCAGGCGCGCACCCCCAAGCCCCTGCGCCCCAACTCCATGAACTTCTGGCAGAACACGGACCGGTTCCTGGTGAGCCAGCTGAAGGCCTTTTTCGGGCCCAAGGCCACCAAGGAGAACGGGTTCGGCTACGGGTGGCTGCCCAAGATCCCCATCCGGGCGGACGGCAAGGAGGAGCGGTGGACTTGGGTGTTCATGAGTGAGGCCATGTTCCGGGGGGACATGGAGGGGCTGTTCGTATTCGGGATGAACCCCGTGAACCACGGCCCCAACACCCGGAAGGTCATCCGAGGGCTGGCCAACCTCAAGTGGCTGGTGGTGGTGGAGAACTTCGAGACGGAGACGGCGGCCTTCTGGCGGCAGGACATCTTGGAGCATGTGGGCCTGAAGACCCAGGACGTCCAGACGGAGGTGTTCCTCCTGCCCGCGGCGAACTTCGCGGAGAAGGACGGGAGCTTCACGAACTCCGCCCGGTGGATCCAGTGGAAGTGGAAGGCCATCGACCCGCCCGGGGAGGCCAAGGACGACCGGGAGGTGCTGGCGCGCCTGTTCCTGAAGGTGCGGGAGCTGTACCAGAAGGAGGGCGGGAAGTTCCCGCAGCCCATCCTGAACCTGTGGTGGTGGTACACGCGGCCGGAGCACCCCAGCGCAGACGAGCTGCTGCGGGAAATTAACGGCTTCGCCCTGCAGGACGTCACGGACGACAAGGGCAACGTGGTCCTCAAGAAGGGCGACCAGGTGAAGGCGTTCTTGCAGCTGCAGGCGGACGGCTCCACCTGCAGCGGGAACTGGCTGTACGTGGGGGTGTACACGGACCAGAACAACGCGGCCCGGCGGGACCCCTCGGACCCCACGGGCCTGGGCTTCCACCACAACTGGGCCTTCAACTGGCCCGCCAACCGGCGGATCCTGTACAACCGGGCCAGCGCGGACGCCCAGGGCCGGCCGTGGGACCCCAAGCGACCGGTGCTGCGCTGGACCGGGGAGCGGTGGGTGGGGGACGTGCCGGACTACAAGGTGGACTCCCCGCCGGAGGCCGGCCTGGGGGCGTTCATCATGCTGCCAGAAGGCGCGGCGCGCCTGTTCACCGCGGCGTCGTTCGTGGACGGGCCGTTCCCCGAGCACTACGAGCCGGTGGAGTCCCCCGTGGAGAACCTGCTGCACCCCAAGCACAGCGCCAACCCCGTGGCGCTGGTGTTCACGGGGACGGAGTGGGACAAGCTGGGCGACCCGCGGGAGTTCAACATCGCCTGCAGCACCTACCGGCTGACGGAGCACCACCACTACTGGACGAAGAACAACGCGGTCAACACCGAGCTCCAGAACGAGTTCTTCATCGAGGTGCCGGAGGAGCTGGCCCGGGAGCGGGGCATCCGGAACGGCGACTTCGTGCGGGTTTCCTCCGCCCGCCACTCCATCGTGGGGCGGGCCTTGGTCACCCGCCGCATCAAGCCGCTGCTGGTGAACGGCAAGAAGATCTACGCGGTGGGCTTCCCCATCCACTGGGGCTATCTGGGGTTCGGCCGACAGAAGGGCGGGATCGCCAACTTCGTCACCCCGTCCGTGGTAGACCCCAACAGCACGTGCCCCGAGTACAAGGGGTTCCTGGTGAAGCTGGAAAAGGCTTAGGGTCGGGGGGATGGGGCCATGGCCAGGGTGGGTCTGGAAGTCAAGAGGGTCTCGGCCAGCAAGCGGGTGACCCCGGGCCTGGGGCACCCCGCCACCGGCGAGGTCACCAAGCTGGTGGACGTTTCCGTGTGCATCGGGTGTAAGGCGTGCGAGGTGGCGTGCAAGGAGTGGAACGACCTGCCTCCCAACCCCGACCGCCCGTTCACGGGTTCCTACCAGACACTGCCAGACCTGGAGTACAACTTCTGGCAGCTCATCAAGTTCAACGAGGTGGAGCGGGACGGCAGGTTCGTCTGGACCCTGACCAAGTTCCAGTGCATGCACTGCGAGGACCCCGGCTGCCTGCGGGCCTGCCCCGCGCCGGGGGCCATCGTGCAGTACGCCAACGGGATCGTGGACTTCGTGCAGGAGAACTGCATCGGGTGTCAGTTCTGTGTGACGGGCTGCCCCTTCGACGTACCGCGCATCAGCCCCACCACGGGGAAGGTGTACAAGTGTACCCTGTGCTCGGACCGGGTGGCCGCGGGCCTGGAGCCGGCGTGCGTGAAGGCGTGCCCCACCAACGCCATCTCCTTCGGCACGCGGGAGAAGATGCTGGCCCAGGCGGAGGAGCGGGTGCAGCGGCTGAAGGCGGACGGGTACGCGAACGCCGCGGTGTACAACCCGCCGGGCGTGGGCGGGACGCACGTGGTGTACGTGCTGCCCTACGGGGACGCCCCGGACATCTACGGGCTGCCAAAGGACCCGCGCGTGACGTTCGTGAACCTGTGGAAGGGGCCCCTGAAGTGGCTGGGCAACACGGTGCTGTTCGGCGGCATCCTGGGAGCGGTGCTGCACTACTTCCGGTTCGGCCCCCGGGAGGCGAACGGCAAGGCTGGCAGCTCCGAGGAGCGGGTACAGTGAGGGGAGGGCCATGGAACCGCGGAGGGGACGGGACGAGGTGGTTCGGTACACGGGAGCGGAGCGGCTCGTGCACTGGGTGGTGGCGCTGTCGTTTGTGTACCTGCTGCTGACGGGGCTCGCGCTGTTCTACCCGCCGTTTTACTGGCTGGCAGGCCTCCTTGGGGGCGGGCCGGTGATCCGGTACTGGCACCCCATCGTGGGGCTGGTGTTTTTTGGGGCGTTGGTGGTCATGCTGCTCATGTGGGCACGGGACATGCGGCTGGAGCCGCACGACCGGGAGTGGCTGCGGCACCTGTGGGACTACGCCGCGGGACGGGAAGAGCGGGTCCCGGAATCGGGGAGGTTCAACGCGGGCCAGAAGGTGTTGTTCTTCCTGCAGGTGGTGGCGGGGGTGCTGCTGCTGCTGTCGGGCGTGGTCCTGTGGTTCCCCTTGAGCTTCGGGCGGCTGGTCCGGGAAGCGGGTTTCGTGGTGCACGACCTGGCGGCCATCGCGGCCATGGGCGCGTTGATCCTGCACGTGTACATGGGCGTGTTCGTGATCCGGGGCAGCTGGGAGGCCATGACCCGCGGTACCGTGTCCCGCAGGTGGGCGGAGGCCCACCACGGCCGCTGGTGGCGCCAGCTGCGGGCTGAGGCGTCCCCGCCGCAGCGCTGAGCAAGTGCACTCTGCCTGGGACCGGCGCATCGCGCGCGCGGAGGCGCTGGCGGGACGGTGGTCGTTCGCCGCGGAGGCGCTGCGGTTTTACGTGCACCTGGCGCGGTTCCAGGCAGGCCTCCAGGACGCCCTTCGAGGGTCGGTGGGGTTGACCGCGGAGCCGCCGGAGCGGTTGCCGCTGCGGGCTTTCTCTCCTGTGGTGCACGGTTCTGTCCTGCGGCCGCATTTCCCGCGTTTCCTGAAGCTGGTGGAAGAAGTCGGTCCGCCGCAGCTGGCCGCGGCGGCGGCGGCCCTCGGTGCAGGGCCCCCGCACCGGTGGGAGGAGCTGTGGGAGGCGTACTGGCGCGGGGAGGTGGCGCCGTGGACGGAGGACCCCGCGCTGGGCTTTTTCCCCAAGGCCTTCCTGCAGCCGTACGCGGCACTCCTGGCGGCTGCGGTGCGGGGAAACGGAGAGGACGTGCCCGCGTCCGCCGCTGGGGAACTGACCTCCGGCACCTGTCCTGTGTGCGGGGCAGCGCCCCAGGTGGCCGTGTTGCGGGAGGAGGCGCACGGCGCCGCCCGGTGGCTGCTGTGCTCCCGGTGCGAGACGGAGTGGCGGTACCAGCGGGTGCGGTGCGTGGCGTGCGGGGAGGAGGACTTCCAGCGCCTGGTGCACCTGCAGGCCGCGGAGTGGCCGCACGTGCGGGTGAGCGCCTGTCAGGCCTGCGGGCGGTACGTGAAGGAGGTGGACCTGACCCGGGACGGACTCGCGGTACCCGTGGTGGACGAGATGGCCGCCATGCCCTTGGACCTGGTGGCCGCGGAGGAGGGGTACCGCAAGGTCGAGCCCAACCTGATCGGGCTGTAAGGTCGCTGTGTGCGACCGCGGCGCCGCGAAGGAGGCTTCGGCCCGCCAGGCGGGTGGCACCTGCGCGCAGGAGCCGGCCGTGGTACAGTGGACGCAGGCGGAGTCGGGAGGGATGCCATGGCGACCCGGCGGGGGCTGCTTGTCGGTGCGATGGTGGTAGTAGGGTTGGTGTGGGCGGCCGGGTACGTGGCGGGTGCCCGCACCTCCCGGGCGGCTCCGGCGGTGGCAGTCCCGGTCCAGGCTCCTTTGCAGGAGCTCATCCCTCTGCCTGGACCCGGTCAGCAGTTCCCAGGCCTGCAGCCCCAGCCGGGGCAGGGGGAGGAGTGCGAGGCGCGGGTCTACCTGTTCTACAACGGGCGGTTCTACGAGATGCGGCCCGGCCCCGGGATCGGGCCCGACGGGAGGCCCTCCGGTCCCCAAGAGTTGATCCCCCTGCAGCCAGCGCCGAGCCTGCCGGGTCCGGGCTGGCCTACGCCGCGGGGGAACCCGTTCGCGCCGCCGGTACCGCTGCTGCCGGGGCCCCGCTCCTAGCTAGCCTCCGGCCCGGCTGTTGCGGACGGCCCGCACCGCGGCTTCCACGTTGACGTCCGGAGTGTCCACCGGGATCACGCACCCCGCGGACACCACGTGCCCCCGGCCCCCGGTTTGCGCCAGCGCGTCCCGGACTTGTTCCTCCACCTGAGCAGCCCCACCCTCCGCCAGCGTCGCCGCGTCCAGACCGCCGCACAGGCAGCCCGCATAACGGCTCCGGGCCTCCCGCAGGGAAGGTGGGGTCCTGCGGTCGTGCCAGTTGACCGCGTGAACGGGGTAGCTGGCCAGCAGGTCGAAGTACGGCGACTCCCCGTGGGCGTGCAGCAACACGACTTCTGCCCCGGCCGCGGCGTCCAGCACCCTCAGGTCGTAGGGCCGGCCGAACACCTCGTACTCCTCCTCCGTGACGCCGCCCGGGCAGGCCATCTGGGTGGCGAAGAACAGTCCGTCCGCGCCCGCCGCAAGGCACTCCGAGGCGAACCGGCTGGTGACCTCCGCGATCACCTCCAGGCCCGCGTGCAGGGCCTCCGGCTGCTCCCGCAGGTAGCGGACCACCGCCCGGTCTCCGGACAGCGTCCTGGCCACGGTGAGGGGGCTGAACACGGTGGCCAGCACGGGGACCTGGCCGCCGACTTCCTCGCGGATCAGCCGCAGGGCCCTGAGCTCCCGGCCGTAGACGCCCGTGGTGACGTCCAGGCGGCGCAGGTGCAGCCAGTCGTCGGCCTTCTGGATGGGCCGGTACAGGTAGGTGCGCACCCCCTCGCGGTTGGGCCGGTAGCCGGCCCGGAGCCCCCAGTCGTCTGCGTAGTAGCCGCTTGCGGGGGTCACCTTCAGCAGGTCGAACCGGAACCTGCGCCAGAAGACCACGTGCGCCTGCGCAAGGCTGTCCGCCCGCTGGTCGTCTTGGGGGAAGTGCCGCCACAGGGCAACCGGCGGGCAGTCCGCCACCCCTCCCTGCAGCGCGGCCCGGACCCGCTCCCAGTGCACCGTCTACCCCTCCCTACAGGTCTTTGCCCCGGTAGACCATGTACGTCCGGTAGCCCGCCCGCTCCCAGAACGACTCCGCGTCTGGGTTGCCCACGGCCACGGTGAGTTCCGCCCGCCGCACGCCCTGCTGGCGCAACCACGCCTCCAGCTGCGCCAGCAGAGCCCGGCCCACCCCCTGGCCGCGGAAGGCCTCCCGGGTGTACACGTCCTGGATGAACCCCCGCCGGCGTTGGCGGAAGAAGGCAGGCAGCGCGGTGATGCGGCCCACGGCCAGACCCACCAGCTGCCCCTGGTACTCCGCCACCAACACCCGTACGTCCTCCCGGCCGAGCAGGGAGCGCAGGTACGCCTCGTACGCCCGCCTCCAGCTCCGGCTCAAGGCGAAGGCGCCGTCCAGCCGCTCGTGCAGCCGCGCCAGCTCGCCCCACAGCTCCACCACCGCGGGTACGTCCCGGAGCTCCGCGGGTCGGATGCACACGCTTTCCCGCACAGGGCTCCCATTGGGCGCAGGCGGGCGGGAATCCTGCGCGGGGAGACCGGTGTGGCCCCCAGGGACCAGGCGGGAGGTGGCGGCGGTGCCCGCGGAGCGGGCACCGCCGCGTCCGACGCCGTCTCCGGAAAACGGGCGGGGAACCGTGTCCTCCCTGGCCGCCGGCGCGGTAGGATGGGGACGACGTGGACTGGGCGGAGCGGCTGAAGGCCCTGGAGGGCGTGACCGGGGAAAGCGCCACGGAGATCGGCGTGGCCGCCGCGGAGGCCCTGGAGGCGTGGCTGGGGGACCGGGACGACCGGGACCCCCGCGGGTTCCTCCAGGCCCTGGACGCAGCTACCCGCGAGCTCACGGAACGGAAGCCCGCCACGGCGCCCCTGCACAACCTGCGGTACCGGATGGTGCAGTTCGCGGCGGAGATGGTGCGGGAGGGTGTGCCGCTGGAACAGCTGCGGGACGAGCTGAGGGACTGGCTGCGCGGGTACCGCGCGCACGTGGCGGAATCTCACGCCCGCATCGCCCACCACGGGGCGGAGGCGCTGGCGGAGTGCGAGGTGATCCTGACCCTGTCCTACAGCAGCACCGTGTACGCGGTCCTGGAGGAGCTGTTCCAGCACAACCCGGACCTCAGCGTGGTGGTGTTCGAGGCCCGGCCGGGCCTGGAGGGCCGGCGCATGGCCCAGGCCCTGGCGGAGCTCGGCGTGTCGGTGACCCTCACCGCGGACGCGGCCATGGCGTACTACATGGACGTGGCCTCCGCGGTGCTCACGGGGGCGGAGGCGGTGTCCCTGGAGGGCACCTTCGTGAACAAGGTGGGTACCCGCCTTTTGATGACCTGCGCGCACGCACACGGTGTGTCCCGCTACGTGGCCACGGAGACCATCAAGATCCTGCCCCCCACCCTCCGGGGTGACGCGGTGACCACCGTGGTGGGCTCTCCGGAGGACCTGGTGGCGGACTGGGCCCCGCCGTCTGGCGTGGAGGTGTCCTCCATCCTCTACGAACCCACGCCCGACCGCCTGGTGACCGCGTACATCACCGAGGAGGGCGTGGTCTCGCCGGTCCGGCTGGCCACCCTGAGCCGGCCGCTGGGCGTGTAGCCGTGGACACGCCGCGGTTTTCCCCCTACGTGGACGTGGCGGTGCGTGCGGTCCGGGAGGCCGCGGACGTGTTGATGGCGTACTTCGCCCGTCCCCGCAGGGCTGGCGAAGTCCGGTACAAGGGGCCCGTGAACCCCGTCACCGAGGCGGACCACGCCAGCGAGGCGTGCATCGTGTCCGTCCTGCGGGAGTCCTTCCCGGACCACAGCGTGGTGGCGGAGGAGGGGCGTGGCGCCCTGTTCGAGGGTGCGCCCTGCTGGTACGTGGACCCCCTGGACGGGACCACCAACTTCGCCCACCGCCTGCCGTGGTTCGGCGTGTCTGTAGCCCTGGCGGAAGGCGACTCGGTCCAGGTGGGGGTAGTCTACCACCCCGTGCTGGATGAGCTGTTCGTGGCGGAACAAGGCGCGGGTGCCTGGCTTCGGGCGCGGGGGGAGTGGGTTCGGCTGCGGGTGTCCTCCGTGGCGCGGCTGCAGGAGGCCCTGGTGGCCACCGGGACCCCCCCGGACATCGGGACCACGGGGAACAACGTGCCGCAGATCGTGACCATGCTGAAGCGGGCGGAGGACGTGCGCCAGATGGGGTCCGCGGCCCTGAATCTGTGCTCTGTGGCCGCGGGCCGGCTGGACGTGTTCTGGGAGCCGGACCTGAACCCGTGGGACGTGGCCGCGGGCGCCCTGCTGGTCTTAGAAGCGGGCGGCGCCGTCACAGGCATGGACGGGTCACCCTACACCGTGCACACCCGCAGCCCTCTGGCCAGCAACGGCCTCCTGCACCAACAGGTACTGGCGCTCCTCCGGGCCTGCTAGCTGGCCACGAGCCCGTTTCTGGTGCCAGCGGTTACGCGCGCCTGGCCACGTGACCTCCCAGCTGCGGGACCCGGGTGCGGACCGCGGCCACCAGCCACACCGCTAGCGCGCCGTTCAGCACACTGGCCAGCAGGTTGAAGGGGACAAACGCGCCCCACAGCAGGGGGGCTACCCGGCGCTGCAAGGTGGGCCAGTCCGTGGGGCTGTAGCCGAAAAACACCGGGAGGATCACGAAGGCCAGGAGGGGCAGCATGAGTACCGCCCGCGCGCAGGCCCCCAGGACCGCTCCCTTCGCCAGGCCGGCCAGGGTGGGGTCGCGGCGGTACACCCACGCCGCGGTGGCCGCGAAGAAGCTGACCGCGGCGAAGTTGGCGAAGGGGCCCACCCAGCCCGTAGGGCTACCGAACAAAAGCACGTAGGCCAGGTTCTTGAGGAGTGCCACCAGCACCGCGGCGTTGGGGCCGTACAGGACCCCCGCCAGCAACGTGGGTACCTCGCTGGGGTCGAACTTCAGGTACGGTGCCGCGGGGAGGATGGGGAACTGCAAAAAGCGCATGAGCAGGGACGCCAGGGCAGCCAGCATGGCCACAGACGCCAGTTGGCGCGCGCGCATCGCACCCTCCTCGTTGGGTTTCCAGCGGGCACGGACCCCAACAAGAACGCCCCGGAGCCCAGCCCCGGGGCGGCGATGACGCGTGCTCCCGCGGTCCACTACCGCGGCGGGTGCGCGGCCACCGACCCTCTCCCATCCGGACTGTACCGTCGGCCCCGGCTTCGCCTCCGCTGGACCGGGTCCACCGCGCCTCAGACCGTGCGCGGGTCGCGGGCTCGCACCGGGTCTCCGGTGCCCACCGCCGGTCGGGAATCGGGCGCCGTGCGGCGCCCTCACCCTGCCCCGAAGGTCGTGCTCGCTGGTTCGACCCTATGCTACCTGCAGCCCGGGCAGGGTGCAAGGCGGATTCAGACCCCGAACACCCGGCGGACGTACGCGCGGTTCCGCAGCGCGGCGCCCAGGGTGTCCGAGGCCTCCGTCACCACGCGGTCCTGCTCTACCACCAACCACCCCCCGTAGCCGACCTCCTGGAGGACGGTGGCCACCCCCGGCAGGTCCACACACCCCTGGCCCAGCTCCACGAAGGTGTCCCGCTTGGCTGCTTCCGCGTAGCTCAGGCCCTGGGCCAGCCACCCGGACAGGGCCGCGCTGTCCACGTCCTTGAGGTGCACGTGCGTGATCCTGCGGGCGTGGCGGCGGGCGACTTCTACCGGGTCTGCACCGCCGAACACCAAGTGCCCCGTGTCCAGACACAGCCCTACCGCCTCCGGGTCGGTGTGCGCGAGGAGGGCCTCTACCTCGTCCGGGTTCTCCACGTACGTCCCACCGTGCGGGTGGAACGCGGCCCCCAGGCCGTAGGACTCCCGGACCAAGCGCGCCAGGCGCGTCACCCGGTCGCCGTACGCGGGCCACTCGTCCTCCCGCAGCCCGTTCGCGCGCGTGAGGGCAAGGCGGCCTGCCGTCCGGGCGCGGAGTTCGTCTCCCGCGTCCGCCAGCACCACGCACGTGCCCCCGCAACGCGCCACCAGCTCCGCGGTCCGGCGGACCTCCGTCTCCGCCTGGGGGAAGTGGTCGGCGGCCCGCAAGGGGAGGGGGGCGAAAGCGGCCACCAGCTCCAGGCCGCGGGCCTCCAGGGCGGGGCGGAGCCGCGCCGGGTCCGCAGGCAGGAACCCCCACGGGCCCAACTCGGTACCCTGGTAGCCCGCTGCGGCCATCTCGTGCAGCACCCGCTGCCAGGGCAGCTGGGGCCCCCACCCGGGGATCTCACACACGCCCCAGCTGATGGGGGCTGCAGCCACCCGCACGCGCCCGACCCGCGTGTCTGCCACACCCCTGGAGTTCGCCCCCCAGCTGAGCCTGCCCTGCGTGGTCTACAATCTCCAGCAGGACTGGGCGCGGGAGGGACGGGTGGTACGGACGGCGGAGGAGCTGCGCAGGACGCCGCAGTCGGGCGCCTCGCAAAGCGGGGTGGTGGTGCGAGTCACCCCGGAGGAAGCGGGCTGGCGCTCCCTGGGGTTCGAGGTCCGACGGCTGGCCGGGAACGAGCGGTGGACGCACCACACGGCCGGCTCCGAGGCCGTCCTGGTGTGGCTGGGCGGCCGTGCCACGGTGCAGTCCGACCGCGGGAGGTGGGAAGGTGTGGGCCGGCGCCGGCACCCCTTCGAGGGCATGCCCTACGCCCTGTACCTGCCCCCGGGTACGGCCTTCGAGGTGGTGGCGGAGGACGGGGGTGTGGAGCTGGCCCACGGGTGGGCAGCGGCGCGGGGCGAGTTCCCCCCGCGTCTTGTGACCCCCCGTGAGGTGGAGGTCGAGGTACGCGGCGGCGGCAACGCCACGCGTCAGATCAACAAGATTCTCCCCCCCGGCTTCCCGTGCGAGCGGCTGGTGTGCGTGGAGGTGTACACGCCTGGCGGCAACTGGTCCAGCTATCCTCCGCACAAGCACGACGTCCACCGCGTGGGGCCGGACGGGACCCTGTTGGAGGCGGAGCTGGAGGAGGTGTACTTTTACAAGTTCGACCGGCCAGAGGGGTTTGCCCTGCAGCGCATCTACGCCCACGACGGGTCCTTCGACGTGGGCGTGGTGGCGCGGCACGACGACCTGGTCCTGGTGCCGTGCGGCTACCACCCCGTGAGCGCCGCGTACGGGTACACCTGTTACTACCTGAACGTGCTGGCGGGCTCCGCGCAGAGCCTGGCCAGCTCGGAAGACCCCGCCCACGTGTGGGTGAAGTCCACCTGGACGGACCCGGACCCGCGGGTGCCGGTGGTCACCTACCGCCTGGAGGAGCTCCATGAGTGAGCGCGCCTTCGACGTCCTGGCCATGGGCCGGTGCGGCATCGACCTGTACAGCAACGACGTGGGCGCCCCCTTCGTGGAGATCCGCAGCTTCGCCGCCTACGTGGGCGGCTGTCCCACCAACGTGAGCGTGGGCACGCGCCGCCTGGGCCTGCGGAGCGCCCTGCTGACCGCGGTAGGGGACGACCCCGTGGGGGACTTCGTCCTGCACTTCCTCCGGCGCGAGGGGGTGGACACGGAGTTCGTCCCCCGCAAGCCGGGCCGCCGCACGGGCGCGGTCCTGCTGGGCATCGAGCCGCCGGACCGCTTCCCCCTGGTGTTCTACAGGGAACAGGCGGCAGACTTAGGCCTGGACCTGGACGACGTGCAGCGGGCGCCGGTGGAGCGCAGCCGGGTGCTGTTCCTCACGGGCACGGGGCTGTGCGCGGAGCCCAGCCGCAGCGCGACCCTGTTCGCGGCGGAGGTGGCGTCCGCGAGCGGCACCCGGGTGGTGGTGGACCTGGACTACCGGGCCAGCCTGTGGCCGGACGCGCGGACCTACGGGGTGAACGCACGGGTGCTGCTCCGGTGGGCAGAAGTTGCCGTGGGGAACGAGGAGGAACTCCGGGCGGCCACAGGGGAGGAGGACCTGACTCAGGCGGCCCGGCGGGTGCAGGCCCTCGGCCCCCGGGTGGTGGTGGCGAAGTTGGGCGGGCGGGGCTCCGTGGTGTTCCCCGGGGACGACGAACCGGTGCATGCCGCCGCGTTCCGGGTAGAGGTGTACAACGTCCTGGGCGCGGGGGACGCGTTTGCCAGCGGGCTGCTGTACGGATGGCTGCGGGGCTGGGACTGGTACCGGGCGGCACGGTTCGGCAACGCCTGCGGGGCCATCGTGGTGACCCGCCACGGCTGCGCGAACTTCATGCCGTACGAGCGGGAGGTGTGGGAGTTCGTGGCCGCGCGGGGAGGGCTGTAGGGTGGCCAGGGGGGAAGGTCGGGGGGTCGTTCCGTCGGTGGTCAGGGCGGTCCGCATCCTGGAAGCGGTGGGCGGCGCGGTGCGCCCGCCCACCTTGGGGGAGCTGGCCCGAGACCTGGGAATCCCCAAGAGCACCGCCCACGACCTGTGCGCCACCCTGGTCCGCGAACGCCTGCTGGCACGGTCCGCGGACGGCCGGTACCGCTTGGGCGTGCGGGTGTTGGAACTGTACCGGGCGTACGACGCCGCCTCCGACCTGTCCCGGGCTTTTGCGGAGGTGTGCGAGGAGGTGCTGCCCCGGCACGAGGAGACGCTGGTGCTGTCCGTGCTGGACGGACGCGAGGTGGTGTACGTGGCCTGCCGGAACGGCACGCAGCCCATCGCGGTGAACTACCGGATCGGGCTGCGGCTGCCCGCCCACTGTACCGCCACCGGCAAGGCCATCCTCAGTACCCTGCCTGAGGAACGCGTCCGGCAACTGTTCGGGTCGGGCCCGCTTCCGCGCCCCACGGGTCGCAGTCTCGGGTCTGTGGACGACCTCCTCCGGGAGCTGGAAGCTACACGGCGGCGCGGGTACTCCGTGGACGACGAGGAGACCGTGGAGGGGATGTGCTGCGTGGGAGCGCCCGTGCACCTGCGGGGCGACGTACAGGCGGGCGTGGCCTTCAGCATGGTGAAGGCCCGCCTCACGCCGGGGCGGTTGGAGGAGCTGGCGCGTCAGGTGACGGGTTTGGCGCATTTGCTGTCCCAGCGGCTGGGGCACCCACCGGTAAGTGCGGGTTGACAGCCCCCAGGGCGCCGTGCTTGTTTGTTCCCGGGGGACCTTCGTACTGGCGGAAATCGTCCGGAAATTCGAACGAGGGGGCAATGTGACCACGCTCCGGCTCACCGCAGCCCAAGCCCTGGTGAGGTTCCTGGCAGCGCAGCAGGTCGAGCGGGACGGGCAGTCGGCTCCGTTTTTCGCGGGGGTGTGGGGGATCTTCGGCCACGGCAACGTGGCGGGCCTCGGGCAGGCGCTGCAGGAGTACCCGCGGCTGCGGTGTTACTTCGCCCGCAACGAGCAGGCCATGGTGCACGCGGCGGCCGCGTTCGCCAAGGCCACCCGCCGGCTGCGGGCCTTTGCGTGTACGTCCTCCATCGGTCCGGGGGCCACCAACATGATCACCGGGGCCGCGGGCGCCACCATCAACCGGGTTCCCGTGCTCCTGCTGCCCGGGGACATCTTCGCCCGGCGCAACGTGGCGCCGGTGCTCCAGCAGCTGGAGGCGGGTTGGTCCCAGGACGTATCCGTGAACGACTGCTTCAAACCCGTCTCCCGCTACTGGGACCGCATCCACCGTCCGGACCAGCTGCCCGGCGCTCTCGTGGAAGCCATGCGGGTCCTCACCTCGCCCGCGGAGACGGGCGCGGTGACGCTCGCCTTCCCGCAGGACGTGCAGGCGGAGGCGTGGGACTACCCCGCGGACCTGTTCGAGCCCCGCACGTGGCACGTGCCGCGGCCCGCCCCGGAAGAAGGCCTGCTGGCCGAGGCCGCGGAGTGGATCCGCTCGAGCCGCAGGCCTCTTGTGATCGCCGGCGGCGGGGTGTACTTCAGCGAGGCGGAAGCCGCCCTGCGGGCCCTGGCGGAGGCCACGGGGATCCCCGTGGCCGAGACGCAGGCGGGCAAGAGCGTGTTGCCCGCGGACCACCCCCAGAACCTCGGAGCCATCGGCGTCACGGGGACCCTGGCGGCAAACCGCCTGGCACGCACCGCGGACCTCGTGGTGGCAGTGGGGACGGCGCTCGATGACTTCACCACCGCCTCCAAGACCCTGTTCGAGCATCCCGGGGTCCGCTTCCTCAACATCAACATCTGCCCGCGCGACGCGCACAAGCACGGTGCGTTGGCCGTGGTGGCAGACGCCCGGGTGGCCCTGGAGGGCCTCCGGCAGCGGCTTGGGGGGTTCCGGGTGTCCGCGGAGTACGGGGAGGAGGTGCGCCGCCTCAAGGAAGCGTGGGAAAGGGAGGTGGAGCGGCTCACAAACCAGCGGCACGGGCCGCCCATGGCGCAGGCGGAGGTCATCGGGGTGGTGAACGCCTTCGCCCGGCCTGAGGACGTGGTGGTCTGCGCCGCGGGCAGCTTGCCCGGCGACCTCCACAAGCTGTGGCGGGCCCACCGGCCGGGCACCTACCACCTGGAGTACGGGTACTCCTGCATGGGCTACGAGATCCCCGGCGGGCTGGGCGTGAAGATGGCGCATCCGGACCGCGAGGTGTACGTGATGGTGGGAGACGGCTCCTACCTCATGATGCCCAGCGAGATCACCACCACCCTGCAGGAGGGGTACAAGCTCACCATCGTCCTCCTGGACAACCACGGCTACAGCAGCATCGGCGGGCTGTCGGAGTCGTTGGGTTTGGGCAGGTTCGGTACCGAGCACCGTTTCCGCAATCCCGCCACCGGGCAGCTGGACGGTCCTGTGCTCCCCGTGGACTTCGTCGCGAACGCGGCGAGCCTGGGCGCGCACGCCCTGCGGGCCCACACCCGGGAGGAGCTGTGGGCGGCCCTGGAGGAGGCGAAGAGACAGGACCGCACCACGGTCATCGTGGTGGAGGTGGATCGGGAAGCCAGGGTCCCCAGCTACGAAGCGTGGTGGGACGTGCCCGTGGCGGAGGTGTCGGAGGTGCCTTCCGTCCGGCAGGCCCGGGCGGAGTACGAGCGCCACCGGGCGCGCGAGAGGACGTTCTTGTGAGGGGGGACCCGTGGAGTTCCCGGGGGGCAAAACGACCCTCCACGCTGGGACGGGCTCGTATCTACGCCTACGGGATCGCGCGCAGGGAGGGTTCGTGAGAGGCCAGGCGGTGCCCAAGCGCATCGACACGGGGACGACCCTGATCACCAAGCAGAGCGCGGCGCAGTACGCGAAGTGAGAGGCCAGGCGGTGGCCGTGCGGGTGGGCGTAGTTGGGGCTGGCGGGATGGGCTCCCGCCACGCCCGGACCCTGCTCCAGCAAGCGGGGGTGGCGGTGGTGGCGGTGGCAGACAGCGACCCAGAGC
>FWWL01002371.1_pt1 | contig 39532 bp, 39 predicted proteins | sample 2228331 | NCBI WGS metagenome assembly FWWL01 (sample SAMEA103939775, study PRJEB20133) | metagenome
ACCTCCCTAATTTTCTTTTTCATCCTAATAAAAAACTCAAAAATTTTCAAGACAAAATTTAAGGTCTTTCCCTTACTCTTTGTTTCTGAAGTTCTGCAGGCACCTCGTATTTAAAAAAGATTTAAAAAACAAAACTAACGCGGAGCTATCACTACTCACAGTGACAAAGAAAAAAGCTCAGAATAGCGAAAAAATTAAAGGTTGAGTTTAGAAAGTTCCTCCAGGCTTTATTAAAAGGCTCTTCTTTTTAGAGAGGGCTTCCTGATTTTTCATCCATTTAGAAGTAAATTGTTTATAACAACCCTCTCCACAAAAATACCAAGGTTTATTTACACAACAGGTTTTTACACTAAGAGGTTCTCCTGTAATAATTTTTCCACACCAAGAGCACCTATTTAGATTTTTTCTTTTTTCCTTTAGTTTTTGAGGCATCTCTTAAATCTCCAGCGATTATTTCAGCTAATTTTTTACCACTCATTAGCATCCCTCCAAATATTGGACCCATTCTCGGAAGTCCATAAACAGTGCAAACTGCAATTCCAGCAACATATAGACCATTAGCCACTTTTCCCGTATATTCCACTACCACTTTTTCCGAAATCTCACTCCAATTAGATCTTTCCCCAGCTAATTCAATTTTTAGTTCTGGATTTTTTCTAGCAGCTACAGCTATAATTTCAGCATCATGCCCTGTGGCATCTACCAGGGCTTTGGAATGAGTGTAAAGGGGGTCTACATGAAGGCCAGCTAATTGAATGGCTGTCCAATGCCAAAGGGCTCCTATCACCCGAGGAGGATTATCTCTTACAATCACATCATCTACATTTACTCCTAAAAAAACTTTAGCCCCAGCATCTAAAGCTCCCACAGCGAGCTTAGCTATTAACTCAGCTGGATCTATAGTATATAATCCTTTATCCAATTTTTTGGTTCTTATTTTAAAATCCTCTACTATGGGCATAGCCTCCTCTTGCACTACAATCTTAGGAATCATATTTCCACCACCACCAATTCCTCCTCCAAAGGAAAGACGCCTTTCATAAATTAAAACCTTAAAACCTCTTTCTGCCAAATATTTAGCTGCAGTTAATCCAGAAGGTCCAGCTCCTACAATTAAAACATCTACATCACTAAATTCTTCAAGATCCTTCATCCCCTCTGAAATAATCGCCTTGTTTATCTCAAGCTCCATAAAACCTCCATCTTTAAGTTGTGTCTCTTCTATTAAATCTCTAATTTCCTTTTTTTTTAGAGATTGTGAAAAAAGGAACTTAAAAGGTTCTTGGATTTTCCCTTTTATAAACTATAATCTTTGATTATGATAAGAAAGTTAAACTCTTTTGAAATTCAAGAAAAATGGAAAAGAAATCGGTTATGTCAACCTTTTCCCGTTGTAGTTATTTTAGATAACTTAAGAAGTGCCTATAATGTAGGGTCTATTTTCAGAAGTAGTGATGGTGCTTATATTGAGAAAATAATCCTTTGTGGAATAACTCCCAAACCTCCTCATCCAGCTATAGAAAAAACCGCCTTAGGGGCTACTCAAACCGTTCCCTGGGAGTATGAATTCTCGGTTTTAAGCATTTTAGAAAAACTTAAAGAAAAGGGTTATACTCTTTCAGCTCTTGAAATTACTAATAAAAGCCTTCCTGTTCAAGAGGTTAGAGAAGAACACTTTCCCTTAGCTTTGGTGGTGGGAAATGAGGTATGGGGAGTTTCTGAAGCTGTCCTTTCTGCTTGTGATGTAATCTTTGAAATTCCTTTATATGGCACTAAGGAATCCTTAAATGTTGCAGTAGCCTATGGTATTGCCCTTTTTACCTTAATTGAAAGATTTAAAAAATTTAAGGAAGCTAAGGTAATTTAGCGAACTTCTCCAGTGTTATTTTCCGATACAAAATCTTGAAAAAATTTCGGATAAGAGATCTTCCGTTGTAACTTCTCCTATAATTTCGGAAAGGGTAGAAAGAGCAGAGCGCAACTCTACAGATACCAACTCTGGCAGGGGATTCGGTTTTTTAAGTTCCTCCATAGCTAATTTTAAGTGTTCTTTTGCCTTTTCTAAGGCTATTTTTTGCCTTAGGTTAGGAGCAACTTCTGGAATAATAACTTCTTGAGAAGAAGTGACCTTTTCATAAATCTTCTCATAAAGAAGCTCTAAATTTATCTCTTCTTTTACAGAAATTTCTATTACCTCAGGTCCATCCTTAAAAATTTCTTTATATTCTTCTCTGTAGTTAGGGTTGATATCAATTTTATTTAAAACTATAAGATGGGGGAAAGGTTTAATTTTTTTATATAAATTTAGGATTTCTTCGGTAGGTTTTTCAGAAACATCTATTAAAAACAGGACCAAATCAGCGTATTCCAATTTTTTAAAGGCTTTCTCTACGCCAATCTTTTCTACGGGATCTTCTGTTTCTCTAAGTCCAGCTGTATCTATGAGTTTCACAGGCAATCCTTTAAGATAGATCTCTTCTTCTAAAAAATCTCTAGTTGTTCCTGGAATGGGAGTAACAATGGCCCTTTCTTCGCGTAAAAGAGCATTCATAAGGGAGGATTTCCCAACATTAGGTTTACCAGAAATCACCAAAGAAATTCCTTCTTTATAAATTTTCCCCTCTTTATAAGCCAAAATTAATTTGTCTATCTCAGAAAGAATTTCTTCAGAGATTATATTTATTAAATTATGAGGTTCCATTATTTCTAGGTCTTCCTCTGGAAAATCAATGGCTGATTCTACTTGAGCTAAGACTAAAAGTAATTTCTCTTTTATAGCTTGAACCTTCTGAGAAAGACGTCCTGAAAGGTTTTGGAGAGCTAACTTAAGAGCTGTCTCACTTTTGGCTGAGATGATCTCCTCTATAGCTTCAGCTTGAGAGAGATCTATTCTTCCATTTAAAAAAGCCCTAAGAGTAAATTCTCCGGGTTCAGCTGGTCTTGCTCCGTATTTAAAAACTAATTCTAATAACCTTTTTAAATTAAAGTAACCGCTATGGGCATAAATTTCTACTACATCTTCTCGGGTATAACTATAAGGTTTTTTCATATAGACTACTAAAACTTCATCAATAATTTCTTCTTTTTCTAAGTCTTTTATAAAACCATAATAGACCCTATGACTTTCCAAAGAGGAGAGGGGTTTTTTAGGTTGAAAAATTTTTTGGAGAATTTTTAAGGAATTTTCTCCGCTAATTTTAATTACACCGATAGCCCCCTTTCCAAGGGGTGTGGCAATGGCAGCAATAGTATCCTCAAAATAAAACTTATTCACTTCTTAAAATTTTCTCCTCTACCGCCACACCGACTTTTGTAAAGGGTTACTTCTATATCCTTACTTTACAGACCTTTCTTAGAACTCTTGAGAGACTCCTATTTAAAAACCCTTAGGGCACAGAGCATCTCTAACAACTAATTTTTATTTCTTTGTGAATTTCTTTTTTTGTTTTCGGTATTTTTAGAGCGTATCCCTTGGCTTTTAAGCACAATTTTAGGACCTACTCCCAAAGCTCGGGCTACAATTTTATTTACCAAGAATTCTAAAGCAGAAAGAGGATCTCCTTGATTTTGTCTTAAATGTCTAATATCTTCTCCGGAAAGAATAATTTCTACTTCTAAGGGATCCTTTCTCAATTTTACTTGGCTTTCCAGATTAAAATCGGCGTTATAGAAGAGGTCCTTTAAAAAGATTAAAGCTCTGTTTGCTCTTTCGGAGAGGACTTTATCAGCTTTTATTTTAAAAAAGGCTTTTACTTTACGACCACCACTCAAAAGCCCCTCTAAGGTAAATTCTTTAATCTCAATTTCCAAATCTTCAGGTAAACAACCCAGTTCTTGACAGGCCTTTTCCACTAATTGATCTAAACTCTTCCCTTCAAGCTCCAAGATTTTGCTCATAGCTCCTCCTTCTTAAGTTTTTTTAAAGAATTTGAAGGTTATTAATTGTTGGATTATAGATAGAATGTTATTTACAAACCAATATAAGACAAGTCCTGAAGGAAAATTTATAAAGAGAACAGTAAAAAAGATAGGTAAAATAAGCATAAGTTTCTCTTGAGTCGGGTCCATACTGGTGGGAGTTAATTTTTGTTGAATAAACATAGAAATTCCCATTAAAATAGTTAAAACAGGAATTCCTCCTAACCAGGGAATATTTAAAAAACCTAAATAAAGCCTTTCTGGAGCTGAAAGGTCATTAATCCATAAAATAAAAGAGGCATGACGAAGCTCTATTGCCATTAATAAAACTTTATAAAAAGCAATAAAAACAGGAATTTGAATTAAAATAGGTAGACATCCGGAAAAGGGATTAATTTTATGAGTTTTATAGAGATTCATTAACTCCCTTTGGAAGGTCTGAGGGTCCTCTTTATATTTTTCTCTTAATTTCTGAAAAACTGGCTGAAGTTCCTGCATTTTCTTCATACTCTTAAAACTCATATGATTAAGGGGGTAGAAAAGGATTCTAATTAAAAAAGTGATAATCACAATAGCCCATCCGTAATTATGAGTAAATTGATTAAAAAACTTAAGAAGATATAAAAGAGGTTTAGCTACAAAATCAAAAATTCCGAAATAAAGAGATTTAGTTAAGAGAGGATATTCCTTTTTAAGGTCTTCCGTTTTTTTAGGTCCTAAATAGATTTTAAAATTAAAAGTCTTTTTTTCGTTGGGGTTTAAAGTAAATTCATCACTCCAAAAAATAAACTCATCTATATCTTCAGAAATCTTTCTGAAGGTTGCCCTAAAATTACCATCTTCCTTTGGTATTAAAGCTACCAAAAAATAAACATCCATATACCCTAAATATTTTAAAGATCCTATATACTCAGATAAGGTATCCTTTAGTTTAACTTCTTCTAAATGGTTAGTATAATAGAAAGGTCCTCTAAAAACATAACTACTTCCGTTGGAAAAGGGAGTAAAAACTCCCCTTATTATCAATCTATCTTTGATAGTCTGATTAGAAAGGTTGTTTAAGGCAACTTCTAAATCTAAATAATAGGAATTTCCTTTAAAAATTAATTTTTTTTCCATTTTTAAATCTGAAACTGCTCCAACAAAGCTAAGTTCTTTTCGTTCCTTAGAAGAAAGTTCAAGCTTTTCAAAGGTAGGACCTTCATAATTAGTTACAGCCAATTGAGGATTATTCATTGTATAAATTTCTAAAGGAAAAGCTTCTTTAGGAGCGGAAACTAACTCAATAGGTTTTTGATTTTTAAGCCCTTGAAAATAAGAAAGAAGCTTGAATTCAGTGAAACGAACTCCTAAATTAGTTAATTTAGCCTGAATAAAAGGGGTTTTTATTTCCCAAAATTTTTCAGAAGGAGACCCTTTTGGTAAAGAGGGTAGGGTAGTAGCTTCTTTTGGAGGGATTTGGTTGGCACTTTGAGTGATGTTTTCTTGTTTAAGAGGCGGCGGAGCAAAATATTTAAAATAAAGATATTGAAAAAGAATAAGAACTCCAAAAGAAAGGGCAATAGCTAGTAAAACCCGATTATCCATTTAAATCTCCTTTAAATTTGATTAATTTCTTAGGAGGAAGATCAACTCCTCCTCTAAAAAGGGGATTACATTTTAAAAATCTTTTTAAAGTTAAATAGCCTCCCTTTATAACCCCCCACTCAGAAATAACCTCCTTAGCATATTCACTACAACTTGGATAATATCTACAATTTATCCCTAAATAAACAGTAAAAAAAGGAGAAAAAAACTTTTGATAGATTAAAAGTATTTGTAAAACTAAAGTTTTTAACATTTAAACCCTAAGAAGAAACACTTTAAGATTTCCTTATAATTTAAGGTTACTACGTTAGGATGGGGGATTATAATAATATCTGAGCCTTCCGGAAAAAGCTCTTTATTTTTTCTAAAAATTTCTCTCAACAATCTTTTTACCCTATTTCTTTTTACAGCCTTCCCAATTTTTCTGGAAACAATTAACCCTAATCTTCTATAATTTAAATTATTAGATTTATATACAATTAAAAAGTATCTATCAACCCAAATTTTCTTTCCTTCCTTTAAAACTCTTTCAAAATCTTTATTGAAATGTAATCTTTCTAATTTAGACAGTCCTTCTTTTTTAAATATTTTCACTTTATACAGTTAAGCGATGGCGCCCCTTTCTCCTTCTATTTTTAAGAATCCTTCTTCCGGATCTTGTTTTCATTCTGGTTCGGAAGCCATGTCTTCTTTTCATTTTTAATCGGCTCGGTTGATAGGTCCTCTTCGGCATAAGACTTCCTCTCCTTTTTGTAAATTTTCTTTATTTTAGCATCTTTCTAAAAAATTTCTATATGGTAAAATAAAAACATGCATAAAATTCTTCAAAAGCTTCTTGAAGAAAAATATTATGAAATAATTAAAAGAAAACAAAGAGGGCTTTATTTTAAACCCTTCTGGGATAGACCATCCTTTAATTTAAAACAGTATTTGGAAAAAGAAGGTTTTGTTATTATTACTGAAATCAAGAGGGCAAGCCCAGTTAAAGGAATTTTAAAAAAAGATTTTGATCTTTTTACTTTGGTAGAAAGTTATATCAAAGGGGGAGCTAAGGCTATTTCAGTAATCACAGAGGAATACTTTTTCTTAGGCTCCCTTGAATATTTAGCTGCTGTGAGAACTTTAACCAACCTTCCTCTTTTGAGAAAAGACTTTATTTTTGATCCTATTCAAATAGAAGAAGCCAAAGCTTTTGGAGCGGATTTTATTCTCCTAATTTCTGATCTTTTAGAAAAAGAAAGATTAAAAGAACTTTATAATTATACTAAAAAATTGGGGCTTTTCGCTTTAGTAGAAGTCCATACGGAAGAAGCCTTGGAGAAGGCCCTTTCCATTTCGGCTGAAGTAATAGGGATTAATAACCGCAATCTAAAAACCTTTAAATTAGATCTTAATCATTGTTTTAAACTTTTCCCTTTAATTCCTAAAAATATTTATGTAATTGCCGAATCAGGAGTTTCTACTTCTGAGGATTTAAGGAAAATTAAAGAAACCGGTTTTAAAGGCGTTTTAATAGGAACTTCTTTGATAAAGGCTGGGGATCCGGAAAAACTTTTAAAGGAAATGGTGGAGGTAATTAAAAATGGAACTTCCACTGGATTTTGAAAAAGGAGAAGGTTTAATTCCAGTAATTATTCAAGATGAGGCTTCTGGAAGGATTCTTATGTTAGGCTATATTAATGAAGAAGCTCTGAAAAAAACTATGGAAACTAAAAAGGTGCATTTTTTTAGTAGAAGCAGGCAAAAGATTTGGTTAAAAGGTGAAACTTCGGGACATTTTTTAGAGGTTGTTGAAATTTATGTGGACTGTGATAAAGATACCTTGTTAATAAAAGTAAAACCTTATGGTCCTGTTTGTCATGAGGGCTATTCAAGCTGTTTTTATAGAAAATTATCATCTAAGGGAACTTTAGAAATTGTAGAAGACAAGCTTTTCAATCCGGAGGAGATCTATGGAGAGAAGGCTTAAATTCGGAATGCCTAAGGGTAGTCTTGAAAAAGCTACTATTGATCTCTTTGAAAAGGCGGGATGGACTATCGAGGTTCATAACAGAAGTTATTTTCCCGTAGTAGATGACCCTGAACTTGAGTTGGTAATTTGCCGACCTCAAGAAATGAGTGTTTATGTAGAAAAAGGGATTTTAGATGGTGGTATTACAGGAAAAGACTGGACTTTAAATAACGCTTCCGATGTAGTAATTGTAGAAGAATTACCTTATTCTAAGGTAAGTAAAAAACCAGCTAGATGGGTGATAGCTGTTAAGGCTGATTCTGATATAAATAGCTTAGAAGACCTTAAAGGAAAGAAGATTAGCACCGAGCTGGTAAACTATACGAAGAGATTTTTTGAGGAAAGAAATATCCCTGTAGAAGTTTCCTATTCCTGGGGAGCAACGGAGGCTAAAGTAGTGCAAGGGCTTTGTGATGCCATTGTTGAAATTACCGAAACCGGCTCAACCATTAAAGCCCATGGATTAAAAATTATTTATGAAATGCTTACTACCTATCCTCAGATTATTGCTAACCAGAGTTCTTGGGAGGATCCTTGGAAAAAGAAAAAAATTCAACAAATCGCCATTCTCTTAAAGGGAGCTTTAAAGGCTTATAAAAAAGTAGGTTTAAAAATGAATGTGCCAGTAGAAAGTTTAGATAAAGTCGTTTCCCTTCTTCCGAGTATTACCTCTCCTACTATTTCTCAACTTTATAATAAAAGATGGTATGCCTTAGAAGTTGTTATTTCCGAAAAAGAGGCAAGAGAACTTGTGCCTAAGCTTTTAGAATTAGGGGTTGAAGGAATAATTGAATATAATTTAAATAAGGTGATTTAAAAGGAGCTTCTCCATATGCAAAGATTACCTTTAAACTATTTAAAGCCTGGGATGAAAACTTTTGAGCCCGTCATAGATGCCCAAGGGAGGACTTTGTGTGGAAAAGGGGTAGAACTCACTGAAGAGATGATAAAACGATTTTATGAATTAGGAGTAAGTTATGTTACTGTTGAAGGCACTCCGGTTAACTTACCTTGGGAAAAACCTTTGGAGCAAGAGCTTAAAGAATTGGAAGAACGCTTTGAAGGAGTAGAGGAGGAAACTCTTCTTCAAATAAAAGAAATTATAAAAGAATTGTTGTATTACAAAGCTCAAAGGAATCAAAAATGATAGATCCCTTTGAAAAACGTAAAGAGATCAAAAAAAAGCTTAGAAAATTAGAGGGATTACCTACTCTTCCACCTATTGTTCAAAAACTTAATCAGATGATAGAGGATGAACGAACCTCGTTAAATCAAGTTGCTGAAATTATTGAAAAGGATCAAGTAATAACTACTAAAATTTTAAGATTAGCTAATTCAGCTTTTTATGGTTTTCCAAGGAAGGTATCTACAGTTAATCAAGCTATTATGCTTCTTGGTTTTAATGTAGTAAAAATTTTAATTATGACTTCCTCTATTTTTGAAATAATTCACAAAGAGGATATAGGGCTTTGGGAGCATTCTATAGGGGTTGCAGCTTGTGCTAAAATCATAGCAGAAAGGATAGAGATTCCCGAACCCCAAGAAATAGCCACAGCTGGTCTTTTGCATGATTTAGGTAAAGTAATTGAATTAGTAAGTTTTAAAGAAGAATATCAAGCAATTAAAAACCTTGTTTCCCAAGGAATAAATTCCTTAGAAGCCGAAAGAAGAATTTTAGGAATGGATCATTCAGAAATTGGAGCTTTTTTACTCTCTCAATGGAACTTGCCAGAAAAAATAGTAGAGGCTATTTTTGCCCATCATGATTCAGAAAAAACTAAAAAATATAAAAAAGAAGCTAGCATTCTTCATCTTGCCAATATTATTATTCAAGCCCGAGGTTATGGGCAAAACCTCCTTAGTGGAAATAAAATTTACTATTTTGATTCTAAAACTCTGAAATGGTTAAATTTATCTACCGTTGATTTAAGAGAGATAGTTTTTACTTTAGAGCCTATTCTTTATGAATTAAAATTTTTTACTCTGGAATTAGAAAAAAGTTTAAATGGGAATTAATCTTTGGAAAGTTGAGAAAAAATTGGTATATGCCTTTTGGAAAAAGGGAGTTTATTTTAAAAATTGGAAAGAAGTTTTACAATCCGATTTCAATATTCGTATTTTTTACAATATAAATCAATTTTTGGAAGCCCTTTTTTTCAATCCTCCCCAAATAATTTTATATCAAGCTCAAAAGGACCCTGAAGGATTGGAAATGTTAATTCGAGATATCAAAATTCCCTTTAATCTTGTTCAAATTCCCATTATTTTAATTATAGATTTTTTAGAAAATCCTCTTTTAAAAAAGTATCTTTCCTATATAGATGATTTTCTTTTAGAAGAAGCCAACCCTAAAGAATTGCTATTAAGAATAAATTTTTCCTTAGAAAGAATTCAAAGAATTTCAGATAATAATCCTTTAACTGGACTTCCTGGAAATGTATCTATAGAAAGGTTATTAAAAATGTTATTAGAAAGTCCTAAAGCTTATATGGTTGGTTATTTAGATTTAGATAATTTTAAGGCTTATAATGATCTTTACGGATTTTCTCAAGGAGACGAATTGATAAAAAATTTAGCTCGGATCCTAAAAATTACAATTGAGGGTTTAACTAAGGAAGGATTTGTAGGGCATATTGGAGGAGATGATTTTCTTTTTATTGTTCCTTTAGAGATAGGAGAAAGGGTGGCCCAAGAAATTATTGATAAATTTGATTCCCTTGTGCCTAAATTAGTTTCTCCAGAAGATTATGCAAGAGGTTATTTTATTAGCAAGGATAGACAGGGAAATATTACCACCTTTCCTTTGCCTTCAGTTTCTATTGCTATGGTGCCTGTAGAAAAAGGCAAATTTAAGCATATTGGAGAAATTGCTGAAAGGGCAGGGGAGATCAAAAAACTTATAAAAAAACAAAAAGGAAATATCTATTTTATTGATAGAAGAAGATAGACTATGCCCAAGAATTAAGAGAATTTTATATATTTTTGGCGAGTTCTAAGATACTCTCTTTTTTTTTGGAAATTCTGATATTTCTCCTGTAAAAGGGAATCTAAAAAATTAACTAATCTAAGAGCTTCTTCTAACTCTTTTAAAGTTAACCCTTTCATATCTTTTAAATTTTCTTCTAAGTCGTCATAAATAAATAAAGCTTTGTCCCAGTCCTCTGTTTTTATAGCTAACTCAATTTCTAAAATAGAAGCCTTTAATTCTCTCATTTAAAATTTAAAACCTAATACTTAAATTTTGAAAAGAAGGTTCTTTAAAATTAAGAGGTATAGAATTTTTTATATCTAACCAGGCTGTTTTTAAATTTTCAAAAATCTCTATGGCATCCTCAACAGTTTTTAAATCGTTAGTAAAATTCACTTTTATCAGTTCATCTATAAGAATATCATAAATTTCTTTTAAGTTTTTAGCAATCTCTCCCCCCTTTTCCATATCTAAAATAGCTTCTAAATAGACTAAAATATCAATAACTTTACTCAAATTATCAGCCTTTAATTTGACAATATCAGGGGAATTTAAACCAGAATCAATAGCTTTCTTAACTTGTTTCAAACAATTAATAGTCTTATTATAAAGTAAAATAATATGATCAAGGGGACTTCCTTGTAGAACATCCTTTTCTAAATAATTTTGATTAGCTCTTATCATCTTTTCCTCCTCTTTACATAGTCTTTCTAAAAGAAATCGGATGCTAATCCAATTTCTTTAATTTTATTTCTTTTCAGAAAGAGAAACTATAAAGCTTTCTAACCTGCCTCTAAGTTGTTCATTTTTAGCCATTAGAGCTTCAATTTTGCTAAAGGTTAGCCTCAATTTTTCTTCTTCTTTAATTAAACTTTCTTGTAAAGAAGATATTTTTTTATCCATAGCTTGAATTTGATTATCCTGAGTATTCTTATAAAATTGAAAGCTTTGAGATAAAGCTTCTACATAGGATTTTAGATCCTTTTTTACTGTTGTCAAAGCCGATTGAATATCACTAATTTTCCCATTTTCAATGAGAGAGTTAAGATTAGAGTTATTAAGGCTATATTTGCCTTCTTCTGAAATATTGATTAATCCGAGGTTTTGAAGAGGTTGGGTTAATCTAAATAAGCTACTTTTTAATTGGGTAATATTGGCATTCCCTTGAAAAAGGGCTCCTTTACCAGTAAGTTGATTAACTAAATCTATAACTCCATTAAGTTTATTAGAAAGGTTATTAAGCTCCTGACTAACTTTATCGTAGGAATCACTAATTTTTACTTCTATAAAGGTATCAGAGGTTTTTTGAACAGTTAGGGTTAATCCATTAACTACATCTTTAAAAGTATTGGTAGAGCTAACTATTTCATTGTCATCAGAACCTACTTTAAGTTTAGCATTCTTAGCAGACTGCAAAATGGTATTATTATCAAGAGATCCCAGTTGGGTAGGGAGGTTCCCATTAGAGATTTCTATTACGAAGGAATTATTAGCCAAGTTAGTTTCCTTGTTAGAAGCTCCCAAATCTTTTTCAGAAAGCATAAGTTTGTAAGCAGTGCCGTCATAATAAATACTTGCCGACACCCGGTTTTGGGAAGAATTAATAAGATTGACTAAATCCTGAAGTTTACCTTCAGAAAAACTAATATTTACTTCTTCGGAATTAGTGTCAGATGTCCAATATTTAAGAGTAAAAGAGGCTGGAGAAAGAGAAGTATCTAAATTAGAAACTCCTTGAGAGCTAATTCTTATTTCTTCTTGGGCTAATTGAGTAGGTTTTACTTTGATAGAAAGATTAGGAGCACTTTCAGTTACTGAAGCTGAAAGAACAGAGGAATCAGAAACCGTTACTTTTTTTCCTTTAAAAAGGGATTCAACATTTAAGTTTTCCAAATAACTTTTTAAATCATTAACCGAAGAAAGAAGATTATTAATGGAAGAGGCCTTACCTTGAATAAGAGCCTTTTTTTCCATCAACTTTTGAATTTGTTTTTGTTTATTAAGAGTTAAGTTTTTGATAAAAGCATCAACATCTAATAAACCAGTAACATTATTTATGTTAAAATCTGCCATAAATTACACCTCCAGTTTAATGAAAAGTCCTTTTAATTCTTGAGAACTTTTATTTTCTTTAGCCAAAATTTCTGCTATAGCTTTTTTTAATTTCAGGAGCTCTTCAATGGGAATTTGTTTTAAGACTTCTTGAGTTTGAAGATCAATAATTTTATAAATAGGAATATTTAAATCTTTATCTATTTCAATTTTTAGGGCTTTATTAAGAGATAGAAGAACTTGATTAATTTTTTCCAAAAATTTTTGAAATTGTTTAGAGTTAATCTCTTGGAGATTTTCTTCTTGAGTTAAGGAGTTTTCTTTTTTTAAGTTTGCTATAGTTTGGGAGTCAATAATTTTGGAGTCTTTTTCGGAATTAACAAATTTTACTTGGAAAGCCTCTTTTTGGCCTAAGGACTTTTCAAAAACTCTTATATTAATTTTAGGATTTAGAAATTTGGTTTCCATAGTTTTTCTCTTAGATATATTATCGGCACTTTTAAAAATTTCTATAATTTCATTTTAATCCTATTTTAAAGAGTGGCTATTTTCGTTTTGTTTCCGATAATATATATTATGTAAAATAAAACTTTAACATCCCAAGTTTCTAAAAATCTTTTAAACTCTTAACCATAATTAAAGCGGATTCTCCTAAACCATAATAATCTTTTCTTTTTCCTATTATTTCAAATCCATTTTTTAAATAAAAATTAAAGGCTTTTAAGTTTTGAGAAGAAACCTCTAAGAAGACTCTTTGAACCTTATTATGAGCAAGTTTTTTTAAAAAACTAATTAAAAGAAGCTTTCCCAACCCCTGATTTTGAAATTCCCTTTTAACAGCAATCCTTAAAATTTCACCTTCCTCTTCCATTCTTCTTCCTAAAATATAACCCATAGAGAGATCTTCTCTTTTTAAAAGCAACCCCAAACTAAAAGAATTAGATAGTTCTTGTTTTAACAGTTCTAAATTCCAAGCTCTTTTTCCAAAAACAGCCTCTTCAATTTCCAAACAAAGAGTAGCTAAATCTGGATCCTTTAGTTCTTCAATCCTTATCAGCTTCCACATCCCTTAGGGTAACTATAATCTCTATATTTTCTTTAAAACTTTCTAATCTTTTAGCTAAGAGTTGAACTAAAGCTGGGCTCCTGTGTCTTCCTCCTGTACATCCGATACCGATAGTTAAAAAACGTCTTCCTTCTTTTTTGTGAAGAGGTAATATCCAAGCTATAAAATTATAAATCCAATCTAAAAACTCTTTAGTTTTGTTATCCTTTAGTAAAAATTCTTTAATCTCCTTAGATTCACCACTTAAAAGTTTTAGCTCAGAAACAAAATAAGGATTAGGTAAGAAACGAGCATCAAAGAGATAGTTGGCTGAAAAAGGTATTCCATACTTATAACCAAAGGCAATTAAGTGAAGAATTAGTTTTTCTAAATCTTCTCTTTTTCCGTAAATTTTAAAGATTTCGTATCTTAACTGATGGACATTGAAATTGGTTGTATCTAAAATAAAAGTTGCCCATTCTTTTAGGGGACCAAGTTTTTTCTTTTCCAATTCAATAGCTTGAGAAATCTCTTTAGTTTCCTTTAATAAAGGATGAAGTCTTCGGGTTTGACTAAATCTGGTTATTAAAACCTTAGCTTCAGCTGTTAAAAAAAGGATTTCAAAGGAATAATTAAGTTCCTTTAATTTTAGAATTGTTGAAGGAATTTCTTCTAAAAAAAAGCTATCCCTTAAATCCATTACTAAAGCGATTTTTTCAGCCATTTTTCCAACTTTCATTTCTTCAAGAAAGGGAAAAAGTAAACGAATAGGAAAGTTGTCAATAGCTAAAAAGCCTAAATCTTCAAAGGCCTTAAGGGCAGTACTTTTGCCTGCCCCAGACTCTCCAGTAATTATAATTAGACTTAGATTCATTTAAGGTAATTCAGGAATATATAGAATAATTTTATTGTTATCTCGGTAAAGACAACAAATTTTATTTTCATCGGTATTATAAAAAAATAAAATCTTCTCTTTATCTTTTCTAAATAAATTTAAGGCATCCTGACCAGAAAGATAGGGAAGCTCTATTTTAGTGATTAAAACTTCTTGTCCTGAAACATTTTCGCTAACACCTGTGGTTCTGGGTACTCTATGGTCTTGTCGCTTTTCCTTATTTTTTTTCACTTGTTTTTCTAAGGATTCATAGGCTAAATCAATAGAGGAATAAATATCATCGGTAGCTTCCTTTACTACTATAGTTTCTCCATCTCCCTTTAATACCACTTCAGTAATCTCTCTAAACTTTTCTCTTTTAAAAATTATTTGGGCTTGAACTGGCCCGTAAAAATATTTTTTTAAGCGTTCAAACTTCTTTTCAGCATACTGAGCAATAGCAGGCGATGAATCCATTCCCTTAAAAGTGAAATTAAATTCCATTTCCACCCTCCCCTCTTTATTTTTTGTTTTTTCTTTCCCTAATGGAGGGAATTCCTAATTCCTCTCTATATTTAGTAACAGTTCTTCTAGCTATTTTTATTCCATAACTTTGTTGTAAAAGTTTGGCTATCTCGCTGTCACTGAGAGGTTTTTTATAGTCCTCCCTTTCAATCAATCTTTTTATAGAATCTTTTATGGCTAAGGAAGATACCTCTTCTCCTTTGCTACTGTTATAACCTGAAGAAAGGAAAAATTTTAAAGGGTAGAGTCCTATAGGAGTTTCTACATATTTACTATTAATTATTCTACTAACAGTAGATTCATGAAGCCCTGTAATTTGAGAAAGGTCTTTAAGAGTAAGAGGCTTTAAAAAATTAATCCCTCTTTCTAAAAACTCCTTTTGAACTTCAAGAATAGCTGAGCCAACTTTATAAAGAGAACTATATCTACTATCTAAAGCCTTAATTAGATTTTCTGCTATCTTTAATTTTTCTTTAAAAAAATCTTTATTTTTAGTAAATTCTCTTTTTTGTTGCCAAAATTTATAATAAAGGGAGCTTAAAAAGACCTTAGGTATTTTCTCTTTCAAAATTTCTACTCTCCATTCCTCTTCTTCTTTATAAAATCTTAAATCAGGCTCAATATAAATACCCCTTACTGAAAGGTAATTTCGAGCGGGATAGGGCTCTAAACCCTTAATAATCTCTAAGGCTTGATTTAAACTTTCAGATGGTTCCTTTAATTTTTCGGAAAGTTTTTCAATTCCATAGACTAACTCTTCTAGATGGAGGGCTACCAATTTATAAGGCAAGGTATTTTCTGAATAACCTAAAAATTCAAGTTGAGCAAGGAGACATTCCTTTAAATTAAGAGCTCCAACTCCTACGGGATCTAATTTTAGAATAAGTTTTCTAACCTTTTCTACTTCTTCTAAAGATACTTTTAGATCCTTAGCAATTTCTTCAGGAGAAATCATTAAATAACCTTTATCATCTAAATTACCTATAATATATTGAGCGATTTCTAATTGATAAGGAGAAAATTCTAAAAGCCCAATTTGCCATAAAAGATGTTGCGAAAGGTTTTCTTCGGACTTCAGAGTTCTTTCCAGAAGATTAACTTCCTCTTCTGGAGGCTCGTAGTTCCACGTTAAAGATATCTTCTCTAAGGAAAAACAATCTTCCCAATTAATCTCTTCGGTTAAGGCAATTTCTTTTCTCTCCTCCCTTTTAGTCTCTCCTAAGGAGAGATCTTTGTGTTCAATTTCAATAAAAGGATTTTCTTGAGCTTCTTGCCAAAGGTATTCGGTTAACTCCAGATTGTTAAATTGTAAAATTTTTAAAATTAGTTTTAACTGAGGAGTAAGTATTAATTGAGGGGTTAGTTTTAACTGATTTTTTAATTCAATCATAACCTAAATTTGAAAATCTCTGCCTAAATATTTTTCCCTTACCTTTATATTTTCTATAATTTTTTGGGGATCTCCAGATTCAATAATTAGGCCATCTGCAATAATATAGGCTCTATCACAAATTTTGAGAGTATCTCGCACATTGTGATCGGAAATAAGAAGTCCTAATTTCTGAGTTTTTAGGGTAAAGAAAATCTCTTTAAGTTGTTCAATACCTAAGGGATCTAATCCAGCAAAAGGCTCATCTAATAACAAAAAATTAGGCTCAATTAAAAGGGCTCTTACAATTTCCACTTTCCTCTTTTGCCCTCCTGAAAGATTTTGAGCTTTAAGTTTAAGCACCTCTTGCAAATTAAAAAGCTCTATATATTTCTCTAAATTATTTAAAATTTTTTCTACCCTATCTTTCCACTTTTCCAATACGATTTTAAAGTTCTCCTCTACTGTAAGGTCTCTAAAAACTGAGCCTTCTTGAGGAAGATAGATAATTCCTACTTTAGCCCTTTCTGACACATCAAAAGAAGTAATATCCTGAGAGCCTAAATAAATCTTTCCGCCGTCGGGTTTTAAAAACCCGGCTATAATATAAAAAGAAGTACTTTTACCTGCTCCGTTAGGACCAAGTAAACCCACTATCTCTCCTCTTTTTATATCAAAGGAAACTCCCTTTAAAACCTCCTTTTTTTTAAATTTCTTTTTTACATCCTTAGCTAATAAAAAAATTTCACTGTTTTTCATAAATTTTTACCCGAACCCTTCCTCCTGATTTAGAAAGAACCTCACTTCTATCCTCGTTAAAATAAATAATCACCAAATCTCCTTCTACTAAATTGTCCTTATGCCAGACCTTAGGATTTTCTTCTAAAACCAATTTTTCTTCTCCTTTAAAATAAGTAGCCTTTCCGGATATAGCCTTCCAATTAGCCTTTTCTATTTTTACATTTCCAAGAGCTATAATTCTCTGAATATTTCTTTGTTTTTCCTCTCCTTTTATATAGTAAACATAGAGACGCTCAGACCACAATTTTAAATCCTTAGTTTGGGCATAAACCTTACCAATGAAAACTGCCAACCCCTCATCTTCATAGACTTCCATCTTGTCGGAAACAATGTCAATTTCTTTAGCTAACCCCCAACCTTTAGCTAAAAAGAGAAAAAAAATAAAAAAAAGTAAAATTTTAGGAGTTCTCATTTATTAAATATTATAACTTAAAAAGCAAGAAAGACAAGCCTTAGAATTATATAAGCTTTTTTACAAAAAGAACTCCCTCTTTTTCAGATAGGCCTTCTATTTTTTCATCCAAAACTTTTTAAGATAATATTTTTAACAAAACCTAAAAATTTCTGAGCTAAAAATTTCAAAAAATCTCCCCTACCCCTTCATAATTTTTCTTAAATATCCAGCTCCTATTCTCTTAGGAAGCATAAGCTTCTTTGGGAAAATTAGATGAAGAAGCTTTTATCCGGTCTTTAGATTCTAAAAACCTTTTTAAGGAAGGAGATCGTATCAGAGTTTAATGTACCTTTTGTTACGAAAAAACTGGAGGATAATGTGAGAGAGTAGTCTACTATCTCACATAGACTGTTTCTACATAAGAAGTTACACCCCTTGGACCATAAGCCTTAACAGTGATTCCGTATTGGCAGGGATAATTATCGCAATTTATAGCTAAAGCCTGTTGAAATCCTCCAACAACCGAAGGATGACTGAATCCTGGAGGAATAACCAAAGATAATAGACAAAGCTCAGCTTCAGCCGGAAAAGTTTCCATATATCCTACAAGCTTAAATTTTATCGTAGTAGTGCAACATCTAACAGCGGTAGCATTTGTTTTTTCTTCCATTCCGGAAGGACAACCTTCCGTATCTATTCTACTAAAAAGCTTTCTATCTACATAACTGGCTAAAAGAGTCACCGTTCCAGAAGATGCTTCCCTAAGATTGCTGTAAATCCTTATGGGAAAAAATGTTCCTAAAGCCCTTTGATAAGCTACATAAAGCCCGGCCATTAAAATTGCTCCTATTAGAGATAAAATCAAAACTAAAAAAAGAACACTTCCCTCTTTTTTTCTCATAAGCTTGGTCTCCAGTTATGAAGATTATAGAAAGGAATATCCTCTTCTATAACTACCCATCTATAATACCTCCAGCTCGGATCTATTAAATACTCTCCACATTTGCTATACCCAGGAACCTCCTCTTGCACCTCCAATCTTCCTCCTATTTGCACAACTAAACAAATTCTAAGCCCTTTTAACTCATAAATTCTATTACCAAAAGCGGTTAAATTATCGTGATAATTTCCGTTGTAATCAATAAATTTAATTCTAAAATCAGCTACACAAGAAATAAGAGGCTGAGGAACATCATCTCCTATTTGGAGTTCTAAATTTTTAGTAGTAGGAGCACAGAATTTAGAGGTAGTTCCATTATGTAAATAGACTTGAACTAAAAAATCTTGAGGAAAGAGATAATTCCTACCAAGATAGATTATTACTTTACCAAAATCTTCATTGCCGCAGGTAACTTCCTCGGTAGAAGAGGATAAAAGTTTTTTTGAAAAACCTTCTATTACAAGAAAATTTTTTTGGTTGTTAGGAAGTTCCATAGGGTCCAGGGGACATTCAGTTCCTAATCTCGTTCTTGCTCTTGTCATAAAAGTTCCATTTCCGGAAAAAGTCCTCTGACAAATCCACCAACAACCCGACCAATTAGTTTGTCTTAAAGCTAAGGATAAAAAACAAGGATTTGTATTATTTCCTGAGATCACAAAATTCTCCCCACAAATTGAAGAAACTTTAAAATAATCAATAGGTACTCCAAAACCTACAGTCACAAAAATCCTTCTTAACTGACTAAGAAGGGCCTGTCTATCTCCCTCAGACTTAAGATAACCTCTACCAATTCTCTCTGCTTTATAGGTGTTATAGAGGACTAACATAATTCCCAAACTAAAGATAGAAATAAGTCCTATTACTATTAAAAATTCAACTAAGCTATAACCTGAATTACCTCTCAATCTCCCCATAAGGCCTTATAATTATAGTCCTATACTCTTTAACTCCCTCTCTCCAGGGAAGACTAAAATAGACCCTTAAACAGGTTCCAAAGGCAATGGGATTTCCTGTCTCAAGATCTATAATTTTTGAAACATTAAAGGCTAAATTATAAGTCTGCCCCCTACTACAATTTCCATTAACTGAAAGGAGATTATTTCCTATTAAACAATAGGTGCAATTAAAACCTGGTAAACAATTAGTTTCTTTATATTTAGGATTAATATAGCAATCTTCTAATTCAAAAGAACAGGTTCCGTTAAAGAAACAAGTAGCATTTTCTTGAAAAAAATCTAAATTTTTAAAATAAGAAGGAGGTTTTAACTCTAAAGAACTTCTTATTTCCTCTAAGATCAGTCTTCCTGTATTCAAGATTTGAAGGCTTCTTTTATCCTTTTGAAAATCCAAAAATCCTTTAGCTATACCCAAAGCTACAAATATGAAAATTAAAAGACTAAAAAGTATTTCTATGAGAGTATATCCTTTTATTTTTTTGTTCATCTTTTAATTTCCAATTCTTCCTAAGCGAGAAATTTTTATAGTTACTGAATAACCATTAGGAGTAACAAGAGTAAGATTTCCCTCTCCGTTGCCACAACTATAATTAAGGACATATCCATATCGGTCAAAAACAGCATAGAAAGTGGCATTAAAAAACACTCTTTGATCTAAAATAAAATACCGGGACCTGGGTTGACAGGCCATAGGGATTCCTCTACAGTCAAAATCGGAATTACAGGTTTGGGTGTATAAATTAATACAAACATTTAAATTATCTGAGGAATTGCAAGTAGCTGCCTCGTCTTTACAATCTCCATCAAAATCAACAAAAATTTTATATCTATTAGTGCCACCACAAGCCCTTATTCCCCAAGGGAGACCTGTAATAAGAGCTTGATTTTTTATAAAATTTAAATCAGAAAGAATTTGATTTTCCGCTTCTTTTAGCCGACTATAACTTATATAACCTCTTATTTCATTAATAACTATTCCGATTAGGATAGCTCCAAGGGCAATAACTACTAAGAGCTCAAGTAAGGTATAGCCCCTCATTTTTCAATCCAAAGGATAAATTTACCTTCAAGGGCTGGAAGCTTCATAGGAGGACCAGTCAAGATGGGAGGAGTATAAGAGGTTTGAGTTAAAATGGCAACTTTATTATCTGGCAAAGTAACTATCTGAAAAGGCTGACCCCAAGGAGGAGATCCCAAAGCTAATTCCTTTTTCCCTTGGGGAGTTTCTCCTGGGCCTAAGCAAGGACACCCTTCTCTATAGCAAATAGTAAACAAGTTCGTTACTCCCCCGTAAAGACAAATATCTTCATTGGGTTTAAAACTCAGGGCCTGCACCAGATCACCAATTATAAAGGGTGTTGAATAGATTCGTTCATAGGTATCTAATTTATGATACCAACCATAAAGGGTCTTATCATAAAAATAGAGATAAACTGCTCCTTCCTCTACAGGAACGATAGTCTCTGAAGTCTCATTATAGATACACGTTCTTTTAGCGGAGGTATAAAGAAGGGTTGCATTATAATTGGTAGTTAAATTACAATAATTAGTTCGGTTAAGTAGATCGTCCCAGGAAGTGCACCCCCCTTCCCAAAGACATCTATCTTTAAAGCCTATAAAGTATTGATCGGTTTGGGTTATATCATTTCCGAAGTAAGTGCCTGTTCCAAAAATTACCCAAAGGTTCTTTTCAGGATCTAAGGTTATTTCCGGAGATGCTAAAACTGGCTTTTCCGGAAAACCCAAAAGGGGTTGAATAAGATGGCTGGAAGAAAGATCAGATATATTTACATAAGAACCATTACTGAGTCTTAAGTTTAGACGATAAAATTTCCCTGAAGAACTACTATAGGTGCCAAAGTAGATAAAATCATCGCTATAATCATTATTATAATCTATAGCTCTTAACATCCCTACAGCTTGATTAGAGACATTAGGAATAGAGAAATCTTTAACTAAGTTTCCTTCTTTTAGAGTAAAGATGTAAATTTTAGGTTGAGAAGGATAGGCTATAAGGGTAGATTGTCCTGATCCGAAAACATATTGAGGTCCGCTCCCTATAAATACATACCAATTATCTCCTATCTTAATAACTTGAGGATAAGACGTAGTTAAAGTTTTATCTGGTAAAGTTCTTTCCCAAAGAAGGTCAGGATAATTTTGTCTTCCCTCTAACCAAGGAGTTAAATCCAAAAGAAAGATTGAAGAACTGAAAACTCCGTTAGACAAACTAAGTTGTCTTCCTCCCAATCCCATTACACCAAGAAGAAGAGTTTTCCAAGTGTTATCAATTTTGGCATCAAAAACCAAAACTTTATAATCAGTAGTAAAGATATGACAATAATCTTTATGCCCATAAGCTACTAAATAAGGAAGTACGTTATAAGGAATAAAAGCCCATTCTTCTTTTCCTATAAGATTAGTAGTTTCAGTGTTAAAAGCATCTATAAGACGCAAAGGCTTGTTCGGAGGTTGATAAGGACTTAGCCATCCAAGCCTAAAAGCATGAAGCATACCGTCATTAGCTCCAACTAAAATAAAGGAAGTTCTGTTTTTGTAATTCTCACTATTAATATATTGAAAATAACTTTGGTCTCCATAGCGAAGATGATAGCTATTTAAAGGTTGATTAGAAATTATTGTAGGGGTAGAAAAGATAATATCTCCCAGTTTCCAAGTAGTATTTATATTATTTCCGCAAAGTTGAGATAAATTAATTTCCCTTGAACGAGCAATAAAAGAAGAGTCTCCCCCTATACAGGAAAAAGTTCCCTCTCCTCTAAGATAATTAATAATACATTTAGTGGTATTAGTATTTATTGATAAATTATTCCAAAAAACTTGGGCTGTTTGATTCCAAAGATTAGTCAAAAAATTTACTAAATTAAAGTTGTCAGGATCTAAAGATGTTAAAGCTCCCTCTAAATTCACATATATTGTCCTATCAGTATAGTTTCTTTCGGCCAGTTTACATCCTACATCAAAAAGTGTTTTTACCTCAAAGATCCCCTTTTCATTATAGCTACAAGTAGTTCCATTAAAAATTTCAAAAGCAACTGAATCTCCAGTAGATTTCTTGGTAGCAAATATAATCCATCTATCAATTATATCTCCTAAAATCTCAAGGATTCTATTGTTATTTGTATCCTCTCTAATTCTTGCTAAAAAGTCAAGCCATAATCCTTTTAAAGAGCCAATCCAATTAATCTCTCCTAATTCACTTTGATAATTAGCCAAAAAATAAGGCTGCACTAAAACTGATCCAGATCCTACCTTTTGAGTAAGGGTTGCAACGGTTGCTCCTGAAGAGGCTCTTTTAAGAATATCTAAAATAGCCCTAATAATAGCAGATTTTAATTCATCTGGATCCTCAGCAAAATAGAAATTATAGGGTAAGCCATCTCTTGAAGAACCATATAAAGTATCCCATTCCCCACATCTTGAATCCCAGGTAGAATCGGGATTACATTGAGCTAAAGGATAACTTACTCCCCTACTGTTACAATAAGTTTGTGATTCAGTCTTAAGATTAGAACGAATAGTCCCCTGGAGGGAGGAACAAGTTCCATAACCATTAGGATATTGAATGCTTGTAAAAGGATAAGGATAATTATTACCATCTATATCCTCAAAGCCACCAAAAATAGCAGTGCTAATACTTGCTTGTTTTCCTTGTAAGCGAGTTTGCACATCTTCGTCTCCAAAGGCATAAATTACATAGGAAACTACATTTTGTCTTCCAGGAAGGTCTGCTCTTAAGTCTCTTATATTCATCTCCCTTGCCGGAACTACAGGATCAACCCCTCCATTCCAGGCCCCATCACTAAGCAAAAGGACAAAAGATTTTCTACAAGGAATAGGTCTACTATTACCCCCACTTCCATCATAATAGGGATCTACATTACCATTTTGTGGGTTGATATAAGGAGTATTTACTTCATAAGTATGTGTATTATTTTGTTTAAAGAAATCCCAAGCCTCCCAAAGAGCCTCTCCTGTTGGTGTCCCCCAGTAAGGAAGTTCTGTATTAATAGCGTTAATTAAACTGGAAATAGTAGCAGTTTTTCCTGTCCTTATCTCACCTTCTCTTCCATCACCTGCAAAGACCATAAAGTAAAAGATAGCTTGACACTTTTCATTTATTTGCCCATTCAAATCGGAAACATCGCAAAACCTATGAATCACCCCTTGAACAGAAGAAGGATCTGAGGGTCTTAACTTTATTAAAGCATTATAAATGATGTTATTTCCCAAAGGACAGGCTCCGTTATAGTTAAGGATAGTTAGTTTTCTCTGACTGGTTTGAGTTGCCCCTATTGTAAATCGACATTTAAGATTACTATCAGTTATAGTATATGTAGCTCCTTCACTCTCAAGAAAGGTATTTCCTCCTGATTGAGAGGTTCTTCCACCAGTTAAGATAGCTCGAGCTGCATCTATTCTAGTTGTGGTGATCCAATTAAGAAGATTTCCCGAAATACAATTACTACTTCCTACTTTGTTTGAACAATCACAAGAGGTATTTTCTATAAAAAAAGAAGAAGAATATTGATAACACTTATTAGAATCAAAATAGCCAGAATAAGTTTTTGTCGGATCATACTGAGAATTATTACTCCCACATTGAGCTACCTTTTGAGAAGTGTAACCGTTAAAATTGCAAGGCACATAGGCTGGGAATTGCATACTTCCTGAAAAATCAACTACCAAGAGGATATTAGGCTTTACCTGAGTTCCTACTACACTGGGAGGAACATAACAATAATCACTAATTCCACTAGAACCTATTTCTGTCTTTTTAAAAAGAAAAGAAAAGAAAAAAAGAATCAAAAAAAATAGCCATTTTTTCATAATAGACCTTTATTTTAATATTAATAATAATTTTTTTCACTGTAAAGAGGGGGAAGAGGGTCCTTAGAGTGAAAGAAGCAAGAAAACCGACAATATTTACTCTTGTCTTTTTAAGAATTTAAGCTAAAATTAAAAACCTTAAAAATCAGAGGGGGCTTTTTTTTAAAATGAGCTCTGAGAGATATAAATCAGCTGGGGTGGATCTGGAAAAGGCTAATCTTTTAGTCAAAATTGTAAAAGAAAAAGTGCATAGGCTTTCTCAAAAGGGTGTTCTTCAGGATATAGGAGGCTATGCCGGACTTTTTTCTTTAAATTTCTTTAATTATAAAAATCCAGTTTTAGTAGCTTCTACGGATGGGGTTGGGACAAAAATTAAATTAGCCCTTTTAGCTGATAAACATTTCGGAATTGGAATAGATCTGGTTGCTATGTGCGTAAATGATATTATCACTACTGGAGCTCAGCCTCTTTTCTTTTTAGATTATATTGCTATGGGCAAATTCCAAGAAAAGATCTTTGCAGAGTTGATGGAAGGAATTGTTGAGGGTTGTAAAATTTCTCAATGTGCCCTTTTAGGAGGGGAGACCGCTGAAATGCCTGGCATGTATAAAGAAAAAGAATATGATTTGGCGGGTTTTGTAGTAGGAATAGTTGAAAGAGAAAGGGTTATTGATGGTTCGGAGATTTCCATAGGAGATGTTGTAGTGGGTCTTACTTCAAGCGGGCTTCATAGCAATGGTTTTTCTTTGGTGCGAAAGATTATTCTTGAAGAACAAAAACTTCCTTTAGATTATATTCCTGAAGAATTAGGTAAACCTTTAATAGAAGAATTACTTACTCCTACCAAAATATATGGGCCTATTATTTTGACCCTTCTTAGTAAGAATCTAAAAATTAAAGGAATTGCCCATATTACTGGCGGAAGTTTTTACGACAATATTCCGAGGATTCTACCTCAAAATTGTAAGGTAGTTATAGATAAAAACTCTTGGGAAAAACCCCCTATTTTTCAATATCTTCAAAAATTAGGAAAAATTTCTGAAGAAGAGATGTATCATGTTTTCAACTGCGGAATAGGAATGATTTTAATCATAGATAAAGGGGAAGTAGATAGAATAACTGAACTTCTTAAGGCTCTAAATGAAAATTTTTATATTATTGGGAGAGTGGAAAAGATTGAGGAAGGAGAAGAAAGAGTTAAAATCCTTTAGGGATTAAAGAGATGTATTTTCAAGAAGTAATAGCTAAGCTTAACGATTTTTGGTCTAAAAGAGGTTGTTTAATCTTACAGCCCTATGATATAGAATCTGGAGCTGGAACTTTTCATCCCGCTACTTTTTTGAGAACCCTTGGCCCTAAACCCTGGGCTTGTGCTTATGTAGCTCCCTCACGAAGACCTACCGATGGAAGATATGGCGAAAACCCTAACCGACTACAATATTATTATCAATACCAAGTAATTATTAAACCCTCTCCTTTAGATATTCAGGAGCAGTATTTGGAAAGTTTAAAATATTTAGAGATTGATCCTTTAGAGCACGATATTCGTTTTGTAGAAGATGATTGGGAATCTCCCACTCTCGGAGCTTGGGGGTTAGGATGGGAAGTGTGGTTAGATGGGATGGAGATTACGCAATTTACTTATTTTCAACAGGTAGGAGGCTTTGAATGTAAACCTGTAACTGTAGAAATTACTTACGGTTTAGAGAGGTTAACAATGTATCTTCAAGGAGTAGATAATGTCTTTGATCTTAAATGGAATGAAAAGGTAACTTATGGAGAAGTCCATTTCCGAGGAGAGGTTGAGTGGTCTATTTATAACTTTGAAGAAGCCAATATCTCTCTTTTAAAAGAGCTTTTTGATTTCTATGAAAAAGAAGGATGGAGATTGTTAGCTTTGGGTTTAGCCCTTCCCGGTTATGATTTTGTGTTAAAATGTAGCCATACTTTTAATTTGCTTGACGCTAGAGGGGCTCTTTCTCCGATTGAAAGAGCTAATTATATTGGAAGAGTTAGAGCTTTAGCGAAAAGAGCAGCTGAAGTTTGGTTAGAAAAGGAATTATGAAAAGGAATCTACTTTTGGAAATTGGGACAGAAGAATTACCAGCTCGCTTTATTGAACCGGCTTTAAAAAGTATTTATGAACTTTCTCCAAAACTTTTAAAGGATTTAGAACTGGATTGGGAGGAACTTAAAACCACTGGAACTTGCAGAAGGCTTACTCTTTTCATAAAAGGTCTTTTGGAAAAACAAAAAGACAAGGAAGAAGAAATTTTAGGTCCTTCTGTTAAAATAGGGCAAGATGAGAAGGGGAATTATACTCCGGCTCTTTTAGGTTTTCTTAAAAAACACTCAGCCTCTTTTGAGAACCTTTTTATTAAAAAAACCCCTAAGGGAGATTATTTTTATATAAAAAAATTTATTCCGGGCAAAAAAACCTTTGATCTTTTGCCAGGTTTTTTAAAAGAACTTATCCAAAACATCTCCTTTCCTAAAAAAATGCGCTGGAGTAATTTTAATTTTTCCTTTGCCCGTCCTATTAAATGGCTTTTAGCCCTTTACGGAGAGGAAATAATTTCCTTTGAAATAGCAGGAATAAAAAGTGCATCTTACACTTATGGACACCGTTTTTTATCTTCTAATCCTATTTTTATATCTTCTGCTGATTATGAAACCTATAAAGAAACTCTTTTCAAAAACTATGTCCTTTTAGAACTTCAAGAGAGAATAAATTTTACTCAAGAGAAGATCCAAGAAATTACTAAAGATATCGGAATTCCTGTTATAGATCAAGAACTTTTAATTGAGAATGTTCATCTGGTAGAATATCCCTTCCCTATTCTTGGAAAATTTCCGGAAAAATATCTTAATCTCCCTGAGAAATTGGTAATTACTGCTCTTCAAGACCACCAACGTTATTTCTTTCTAAGAAATCAAGAAGAAAAACTTCTCCCTTATTTTATTGCAGTGAATAATAACCGTGGAAAAGAAGAGATTATTATTCAAGGAGATCGGAGAGTAGCTAAAGCTCGTTTAGAAGATGCTCACTTTTATTATGAAAGAGACTTGAAAGTTCCTTTAAAAGAAAGAGTAAATCAACTTAAAGGAATAGTCTATTATGTCAAAGCAGGAACCCTTTATGAAAAGACTGAGCGTCTCATAGCTATAGGAGAATTTCTCCGAGAAAAACTCTTTCCAGAGTTAGAAAAGGAGGCGGTTAAAAAAGCTTGTTTTTATGCTAAAGCTGATTTAGCTACTGAAGTGATAAAAGAATTTCCCAGTCTTCAAGGTTATATAGGAAGTCATTATCTTTTTTTAGAAGAAGAAAAAGAAATTGCCCCTGCCCTCTATGAACAATATCTTCCCAATCCTAAAGAAGATTTCTATCCGGAAACTAAATTAGGGATTATTCTCTCTTTAACTGATAAGATAGATCATCTCTGTGCCCTAATAGGAGCGGGAGAAAGACTTAGTGGAGAAGGTGATCCCTACGGATTAAGAAGATCCGCTTACGGAATTATAAAAATCCTTTTATTTAAAAAACTTTTCTTAGATTTGGAAGAGCCTATTAATTTTACCCTCTCTCTTTTAAAAGAGCAAAGATATTTTAAAAATCCAAAAGCTTCAGAAGAAATCCTCACTTTTATAAGAAAACGTCTTGAAACAGAATTGCAAGGTCTTGATTTTTCAAAAAATTTTATTCAAGTAGTCCTTAATCAACCTTTAAATCCTTATCTTCAGTTTTTAAAATTAAAGGCTCTCAAAGAAATCTTTGTTAAGGAAGATTTTAAAGATCTTATTATACTTTTCAAAAGGGTTCATCAAATTCTTAAACCTATAATAGATCTTTCTATTTTATCTACCCTTGATCCCTCCCTTTTTCAAGAAGAGGCTGAAAGGAAGCTCTTTTCCAAGATAAGGGAACTTGAGCCTTCTTTAAATAGGAAGTTAAAAGAAAAGGATTATTTAAAATATTTAGAAACCCTTCTTCAATTTAAACCTCTAATAGATAACTTTTTTGAGAAAGTTTTTGTAATGGTAGAAGAAGAAAAGACTCGGTCTAATCGTTTAGCTCTCTTAAAAAATTTAGCTAACTATTTTTATCAATTTGGAGATCTCTCCTCACTTTTATAAAAATGGATGCCCCTATAGAAAGAAAAAGTCTGGTTATAGGAACAGCTGGACATATAGATCACGGTAAAAGTTCCTTAGTTAAAGCCCTAACTGGAATTGATCCGGATCGTTTAAAAGAGGAAAAGGAAAGGGGTATTACTATTGATCTCGGTTTTGCTAAACTTTTACTTCCTTCAGGTATTTTTGTAAGCATTGTTGATGTGCCTGGACACGAGAGATTCATTCGCAATATGGTTGCCGGTGCCTCCGGTATAGATTTAGTTCTTTTAGTAATTGCTGCTGATGAAGGAATAAAACCTCAAACAAAGGAACACCTTGAGATTTGTGAGCTTTTAGGAATCAAAGATGGAATTGTGGTCCTAACCAAAGTAGATTTAGTGGATAAGGAATGGTTGGAATTAATAAAAATGGAGGTTGAAGAATATTTGAAAGAAACCTTTTTAAAGAATTCCCCGATTATTCCTTTTTCTGCAGTAACTTTAGAAGGAAAAGAGGAACTTATCCAAGTTCTGGATGAAAAGGCTCAAGAACTTTCCTTTAAAGATAAAAGTCTTCCCTTTAGACTTCCCATTGACAGCGCTTTTAATATTAAAGGTTATGGATTAGTAGTTAGAGGGACAGCTCTTTCAGGGGAGGTCTCTTTAAATCAGGAACTTATGTTGTATCCCCATAAGATAAAAATTAAAGTTCGCAATATTCAAGTGCATGGAAAAAATATGGAAAAGGCTTCAGCTGGTTCAAGGATTGCTCTTAATATTCAAGGGGTGGAAAAGGAAAAGATAAAAAGAGGAGATATAGTAGCTGAGCCAGAAGTGTTAGAGCCTTCTCAATGGTTAGATCTAAAAGTAAAAATTCTTAAAGAAATAGAACCTCCTTTAAAAAACCTGGAAAACCTTTTATTTTATGTTGGTACTTCAGAGGTCTTAGGAAAAATTGTACTTTTTAATAAAGAAACCCTTTTTCCTAAGGAAGAGGATGTTGCTCAAATTTTTTTACAGTATCATGTCTGTGTATGGAGAGGAGATAGGTTTATTTTAAGAAGACCAGGAACTAACCAAACCATAGGCGGAGGAATTATCCTTAATCCCCTTTCTCAGAGAAGAAAACGGACTAAACCTTGGGAAAGAAAGGAATTAGAATTTTTAGCTCAAGCTCAGGAAAAAGATTTAGTAAATTTTTATATTCAAAAAAAGGGAGCTCAGGGTATTGCTTTTAAAAATCTTGGTCTTTATACTGGTCTTTTTGGTGAAAGGCTCCAAAAAATTCTTTCCCATTTAGAAATTATTCAGAAAAAATATAAAGATACTTTTTATCTTTTCTCTAAGGAAGCTTTTAAAAATCTCAAAGAAGAAATTAAAGAAAAATTTAAAAAATTTCATCAAAATACCCCGTTTGCTTTAGGTCTTACGAAAGAATTTTTAAGAAATCGTTTATCTTCTTTACCTCACGAAATTTTATTTGACATAGCTTTAGAAGAACTTATTAAAGAAAAAATTCTTCAAAAGGAAAAGGAGATTTATTATCTTGAAGAATTTAAAAAAGAATTAACAGATATTGAAACAGTAAAAAAACAAATTGAAGAAAAATTCTTAAAAGAGGAATTAACTCCAAGAAATTACGAAGAAATTTTATTTGAATTAGGAAAAGATTATAAAGTTTATGAAGAGATTTTAAAAGGGTTACTGAGGGAAGGAATTTTAATAAAGCTTACAGAAAAAATAATTGTTCATAGAAGGATGATTGAAGAGGTTATATCTAAGGTCAAAGATTATTTTAAAAAACACAAAGAACTTACGGTAGCAGATTTTAAAAAATTGGTAGGAGAAGGGGTTTCCAGAAAATATCTTATTCCCCTTCTTGAATATTTAGATAGGCAAAAGATTACTTTAAGAATCGGGGATAAAAGGGTTTTTAGAAAGTCTTAAGTTTTTTTCTTTTGGCCTTTTTCTTTCTTTTTGACTCTGAGGTGTCTAAAATTTTGCTAAATTCTTTTAATCTCTTATATACCTTATTGTGAAATTTTTCCGATTTTAAACCAGTTGAGAGTTCTATTAAATCATCAATATTTTCTACAGTATAAATAGAAAAAAGTCCTTTTTTAATATCTTCTAAAATTTCTTCATCCAAGATCAAATTATCAAAATTTTGAATCGGGATAATTACTCCTTGAGTGCCAGTAAATTTTAGCAATTTACAAACCTTATAAAAACCTTCAATTTTTTCTTTAATTCCCCCTACTGGCTGTAGGTTTCCAAATTGATCAATAGAGCCAGTTACAGCTATATCTTGTCTAAGAGGTATATCGGAAATAGCTGAAAGTATGGCTATTAATTCAGCACAAGAGGCGCTATCTCCTTCTACTAAGTCATAACCTTGTTCAAAGGTAAGAGAAGCTGAAAGTTGGGGTTGAAAATCTTTAGAATATTTATGATAAAGATAAGAAGATAAAATTAGCACTCCCTTTGTATGGATAGGACCACTCATTTCTATTTCCCGTTCAATATTAATAACCCCTTTAGAGCCAGGATAAACAGCAGCTGTAATTCTTGAAGGTCTTCCAAAGGAGTAATCTCCTAAGGCAATTACACTTAAACCATTAATTTGCCCTATCCTTTTCCCTTCTACACAAAGGAGAATCTTTTTTTCTTTTATGTATTCTTGAATCTTTTCTTCTATTAAGTTAACCCTTTTTATCTTTTCCTTAATGGCCTTTTTAATTTCTTCTCCAGTAATTTTTGTATCCTGAGAATAAGCATTAGCTTCTTTTAAAATATTCTTAAATTCTTCTAAATTAAACCAAATTTTTTTTCTATTTCCAACTGATTGAAGGGCATATTTCAAAAGTTCTTGTAGGCCAGAACTTGTAATCTCCTTTAAATTTTCGGTCTCAATGAGTTTTTTAACAATTTTAGGAAAGCTTTTTAAAGTCAATTCATCTAAAGGAATAACAGGATCAAACTCAGCTTTTATTTTAAAAAGTTCAGTAAATTCTTCATCGTAAAGGGTTAAGAGATGATAAAGATAGGGGTCTCCAATCAGAAAAACCTTGGCTGAAAAAGGAGCAGGATCTGGCATAAGACCTACATGGGGGACAGGCACCTCTTCTATGAGTCCTCCCATTAAATATAATTTTTTGTGTAACAAAGCCCTTTTTAGTATTATCCAAAGATAGGGGTTTTTTAAAACTTCCCATAGATCAATAACTAAAAAGCCACCATTAGCTTTATGGAGACTTCCGGCGGTTAAACTTAAATGATCAGCATAGAGGATACCCATTTCAGCCCGATAATTTATCTGCCCAAAAAGTCCTTTTAAGGTCGGAACCCTCTCATAAACTACCGGAGCTCCTTGAGTAGAAGAATTATCTACTAAAAGGTTTACTCTAAATATATTAAGGGATTTATTGATTCCACTTTGAACTAAAACATTACCCTTAGCCTTTTCCCATTCTATAAAGAGATGAAGATTTTTAGTTAACTCTTTCTTTAAAGTTTTAAAATACTCTTTTACCTCCTGAAAATCTTTAAAGGTCTCTTCCAATTTTTGAAAAGCTTGATTTACTAAATTTTCAGCTACGTGTTCCCTCAATTTAATTAAAGATTCTCCTAAGGCATTATCTAACTCCCTTAACTTTCTAAGATAAGACCTGAAGGTAGGCTCAAATTCTGCTAAATTTTTCTGATATTCTTCTTGAATTCGCGGATCCTTAAATAGCTCCTCTTCAGAGACAGGGGTTTGAATTTTAAAAAGGGGTAATAATTTTATTCCCTGGGGGCTAAAAAGAACTATTAAATTGTGTTGTTTGGCTGCTTCCGTTAAATGGTTAAAAACTTTTTCCTTCTCCTTATCTATTTCTTTAGTAATTTTAGTCAATTCTTCCTCATATTCCTTCCCCTCAAAAACCTTAGAAGTTTCTCTTTTTAAATAATCTAACACCTCTTCAATCCCTTCTTCTAATTTCTTTCCGTAGGTAGCCGGCAATACCAGACATTTAGGACGAGCAGGGTTTTCAAAATTATTTATATAGCACAGATCTGGAGGAGCAGGTAATTGCCTGGCTATCTCCTCTATCCTCTTTAAGGTATAACTGGTTCTTCCAATACCTCTTGGTCCACAGACATAAACATTATAACCCTCATCCATCATTTTAAGAGCTATCTCAAAGGCCTTTTCAACTCTCTCTTGATGAGGAAAGATTATCCCCCCCTCTACGGATAAAGAAGAATCGTTAAAAAAATCCTCTATAACCAAATCTTGATCAGAAACTCTTTTCCAAGCCATTTTTTCTCCTATTGTTTTTCTTTAACTGAGATATTTACAATAATCCATTTAACACCTTCAACACTTTTGGCTAATTCTATAGCCTTATTTTTTTGACTTTCCTTTTCCACAACTCCAGTTAAAGTTACTATTCCGTTGACTGTATCTACATCAAGGGAAAAAGCTTTAATTTCCGGATCACTAATAAATTTAAGTTTTATCTTAGTGGTAATTTCTTTATCAGAAATATAAGAGCCTATTGACCTTTTCTCTACCCTTAAATTATTTACTATCTTCTTAACTCCAGGGACTGACTGAGCAATTTCTACAGCCCTTTCAATCTCTTGAGGGGAATCAACTGCTCCGGTTAAAGTTACCACTCCGTTTACAGTATCTACATCAATTTTTCTGGCTTTAGTAATTGGATCATCAATCAGCCTTGCCTTTACTTTAGCTGTAATCATGGCATCATCTATTTGAATGCCAACTGTCCTTGGATCAGTAGCTACCTTATACCCTTCATAAGCACCTCCTCCAACTAAAACCCATCCACAACCAGAAATAAAGTTTAGAAGCATAATAAAAAAGAAGCCCTTAAATACTTTTTTCATCTCTATCTAATCTCCCCCTAAATCTATTAATTTTTCCAATTTTAACACGAATTATTTTATTTCCAATCTAAGATTAAAAAGTAAGACTATGATTTATTACCTATTAGAGTCCCTATCCTTAACCGCAGAAAATGAAGTTTGTCAGTATAAGGTATTTTACCCTCACAATAGTCTTAAGCCCCTTATCTTAAGGAAGAAAGTCCTGTAGGAGCTTCAAAAATTTGTTACTTCTAAAAGTGACAAAAACTAAAATTCCAGACCCTTTCATATCGATTTAAAAAGGCCTCTATTCACTGACTACCCTATTTCTCCCTAATTCCTTAGCTTTATACAATCTTAAATCAGCCTTTTTAATAATCTCTTCAGAAAAAAGACCATCTTGAGGATACTCGGCTACTCCTATAGAAACAGTTATTTTTAAACTTAATCCTTCTGACACAAAAATTTCAGTTTTTTCTAAAACCTCTCTTATTCTTTCAGCTACTATCACGGCCTTTTCCTTAAAAGTTTCCGGGAGCAATAGGAGAAACTCTTCTCCTCCCCATCGCCCTAAAATATCTAAATTTCTAATGTTTAGTAAAACAATTTCACAAAATTTCCTCAAAACCAAATCCCCAATAAAGTGTCCGTATTGATCGTTAATCCTTTTAAATTTATCTAAGTCCATTAAAAGAAGGCTAAAGGAACTTACGCTTCTCTTAGCCCTCTCTTCTTCTTTTTTAAGAACTTCTATCAAAAATCTTCTATTATATATCCCGAGAAGGGGATCCCGAATAGAAAGTTCCCTATATTCTTTTAAAAGCTTTAATTGATTTAAAAAGACATTAAAAACTCTTTTTTTATCCTCTAAATATTTTACTTCCTCCTCTGAAAAGGGCTCCTCTCTTAAAAGGGTTAAAATACCTTCTAACTTTCCCTCAAAGAAAAGGGGCATACAGAGGGAGTATTTATCCTTTATTTTTAAAAAAGAACAAGGGGAAGTTTTATCACTTAAGAAAGTGCTTCCTGTTTTAAATACTTTACATTCTTTAACATCGCTAACCAAACAATCTTCCCAACCTTCTTTTTTACCTTTTAAATAGGTAGTCAGAACCTCACCAGTAATAGGGTCTATCCCAAAATAATGCAAAAGCTCCCCATATTTTAAAAAATACTTCTCTAACACATCAAATAATTCCTCTTCAGAATAAGCTAAAGATAAATCCTTAGAAAAACTGTAAAAGGAATTTAAATATTTGAGATTTTGAGTAAGTTTTCTTTCACAAGTTAAGGACTCCGAGATATCCCTGGCATTAATAATAATAAAAGGTTCTCCATTTAAAAGAACTCCTTTAGCCTTTATTTCAACAGGAATAAGATTTTTATAAATATCCCGATAAAATCTTCTTCCCCTGATTTCTTCTCCCTTTTTTAAAAGACGCTCTATATTCTTTCTCAACTCTTTTTCTGGTAAGTCTACAATATCAAAAATAGTCTTTTTTCGGATTTCCTCCTCAGAAAACCCTAAAGCCTTTTTAAAAGAGTTGTTAGCAAAGCGAATTCTTCCCTCCTTATCTATCACAAAAATATAATCAAGGGAATTATCTAAAAAACTTTTGAGAAAACGGATCTCCCGTTGAAAGGTTTCTTCTTTTAAAACTTCCGAAGTTATATCTCTTAAGAAAATTTTTATCCTGATTTCTCCGGCTCCGAAGTCAAGAAGAGTTCCCGTAATTTCAAAGACATTACCTTTTTTTCCCTTGATTTTATTTTTATAAATTATTTTCTCCCTCTTTAAAATTCCATAAATCCTATTCCATTCATCATAATCTAAAAGAGTATAAATATCTTTCTCAAGATATTCCTCTCCTAAAGTCTTTTTAGCAAATTCATTCATCCAACTGATCTTACATTCACTATCACATTCTATCAGTTCAAGGACTATCTCCGGAAGAAGGGAGATAAAATTTTTAGCCTGTTTTAAATTTTCTTTTAAATACTCTGAATAAGAACAAGTCAAACTTTGGACAAAATCCCTTTGAGAAAGGACATGGATGGCTCTATCCTCAGGATCTACTACTACAAGATGCCTGATGTTATACTTTTTAAATAGTTCAATGCCTTTTATAATAGGATCGGTAACTTCAATAGTTATAACCTTTTTTAAGGCCACTTCCTTAAGAGGTTTTTCAAGGTTTTCAACAAAAAGAAAATCCTTTTCCGAAATAATGCCAATGGGTCTTTTATTTTTATCTAAAATGGGAAGGGCTCCGATATTAAATTGAACCATTTTAGAAAGAGCTTCTCGCAAAGTTTCTTCTTCTTCCGCATAAATAAGACAAGCCTTTACATCAAGAAGATCCCTAATTTTTCCTTCACCCTTAAACAAATCCTCAGAAGAATAAAAAATTAATTCCTTCTGGGTAATTACACCTAAGAAATTATCTTTTTCATCTACTACGATAAGTCTTCGGATAAAATTTTCCGTCATTAAATTAAAGGCCTGTAAAAGGGATTGATTAGCTTTAATTTTAAAAAGCTCTTTTTTAGCTAAATGAAAAGCCGGACCATTTAAGGGATAGCCTTGATAAAAAGCTCTTAAAAGATCCCGTTCTGTTATAATCCCCACAGGTTTCCTATCTTTTAAAAAAACTGCAAAAGTCTCAGAGAAATTTTTAAATTTTTCAAGGAGCTCTTGAAAAGGAATATCTATGGAAGGAGTTAGACAAGTCTTTTCTTTTAAAAGATTTTTAACAGGAAGATGAAGGAAGGATAACATTTTAAAATTTCTTTTTTTATTTGGCTTTTTCTCTAATTTCTTTTAACCATTTTAATATATTAGCATAATCTAAAGTATTTAAAAGATTCTTTTTTTCACACCAACCTCTTCTGGCTACTCCTACTCCTAACCTTAGATATTCCATTTGGTCTGCTATATGAGCATCCGTTCCTATTATAAGGGGAATATTCATTTCTACACAGGCCTTTACATAAATATCCTTTAGATCTAATCTTTTATAATAGGCATTAATTTCCAAAGCTTTCCCATATTCTTTAGCAGTTTTTAAAACTTCTTCCATATTTACAGCATAAGGTTCCCTTTCTCCTATGATTCGTCCAGTGGGGTGGGACACAGCATGGACCAGAGGATGTTTTAGAGCTGAAATTAAGCGGTAGGTAATTTGTTTTTCCTCCTGGTGAAAACCCGTATGAATAGATGCTATCACAAAATCTATTTGTTTTAACACTTCATCGGGATAGTCTAAGGTGCCATCGGAAAGGATATCTACCTCGGCTCCAAAAATTAATTTTATTCTTTTGGAACCGCTATTTAAGTCCTCAATATGTTTTTTCTTTTTAAAGAGCTCTTCTATAGTTAATCCTCCTGCAACTTTCAAACTTTGGGAGTGATCACAGATGGCTATCCAAGAGAGCCCTAAGGCCTCTCCTTTAGCTATAATTTCTTCAAAGCTTGACATTCCATCACTATATTTAGAATGAACATGAAAATCTCCTTGAATTTCCTCATAACCTACCAATTGAGGAAGTCTATGTTGAAGAGCAGCTTCAATTTCTCCCCAATCTTCCCTTAATTCAGGAGGAATAAAAGGCAAATCAAGGGCTGAGTAGACTTCTTCCTCGGTCCTTCCTGCTATCCTTTCTTCACCACGAAAAACTCCATACTCATTTATTTTTAATCCCCTTTCTAAGGCTAATTCTCTCACCCTTATATTATGGGCCTTAGAACCTGTAAAATAGGCTAAAGCTGTCCCCCAAGAAGAGAGTTCCACCACTCTTACATCCATCTGAATACCTGTTTTTAATCGCACACCCGTTTTAGTCTCTCCAAGAGCTATAACCTCTTCTACCCAAGGTAGTTCTACTACCACTTTCATAATCTTTTCCGAGTCTGTAGAAGCTATCAAAATATCAATATCTTTTACCGTCTCTTTCCTTCTCCTAAGACTTCCGGCTATTTCAATTTGAGAAAGAGAAGTTTTTTCTTTAAGATAGGCTACGATTTCTTCCGCTAAAGGTAAGACCTCTCCTAAGGGCCTTCTTGCTCGTTTTTCTTTAAGTAATCTTAGACCTTTAAGGATATTTTCCTCTGTCTTCCAACCAAAACCCGAAAGCTTAGCTATTTTGTGGTCTAAACAAGCCCTTTCCAATTCCTCAAGAGAAGTAATACGGTATTTATCATAAATTATCTTAACCTTTTTAGGTCCAAGACCAGGAATCTCCAGAAAGGTTAAAAGAGCAAGAGGAATTTCTTTTTTTAATTCTTCGTAAAGAGTTAAAGTCCCTGTGCGAAGAATTTCTTTTATCTTATTAGCAAGATCTGCTCCAATTCCAGGAAGGTTTTCAAGTTTCCCTTGTTGGGTCAAATCTACTATATTCTTAGTTAAAGATTCAATAGTTTGGGCTGCTCGTTCATAAGCTCTGATTCTAAAAGGATTTTCTCCTTTAATATCTAAAAGTTGAGCAGTTTTCCTAAAAATTTCAGCAATTTCTTTATTTCTCATCTCTAAATTTCTCTACCTAAATTCTAAAATCAAATTTTATAAAATCAATCTTTTTTCCTGCAAAATTTCTCCAAATACTATACCCTACAAATTAGCTAAAAGATTTCCAAAAGCCAAACTATAAACCTGATAAGTTTTATTTTTCTTCTTCAACCTTATATTCAACAAATGGTTTTATATCAAGGACAGGTGTGCCATCAAACATATCAATTCTTTAACTTTAATTACATTGTCTTTGACATCAAGAACTTCAAACACCGAAAGGCCTATTGGATTTGGTCTGTGAGGAGAACATGTGCTAAAAACTCCTTTTGTTTCATTAAGATGAGGTGGCTTCTGAATTAGCTTTTCAGGAGTAAATATCTTTAAGCCCAAGTTTATATTCAGGTTCAATAACAATCTCTCCCTCAACGTTAGAAACAGTCCAATGTCTTGGTACTGTGTATGCCTTCATTCTAATATAACCAATTGGTTTAAAAATAAACTGCATATTGTTATGACCTGCTCCCCTCCCAAGTAATTCCATTGCAGAAGTCTGTCGTAAATACCCTATCAGTAGGAAGGACCTTTGACCAAGAGAGACAAAAGATTTAAAACACTTGAAAACAAAAATCTTCGCCCTAAAAGAATCTTTGCTAAAAAGAATTTGAAATACAGGTTATTGTCATTCTATCAAGACTGAAAAAACTTGGTATACGCCATAAGTTTACTGAAAAAGGCAGTCCTTCTATGGTAAACTTAGAGACGAATGCTTTAGTAGAAATCTCTTTAAAAACCCAAGGCAGGCAAAGGAGGTGATAGAAATTGAGTGATAAAGTTGGTAAACCTGATAATTAATGAAATAACTAAAACTTAGACATAGCCACAAGAACAGTTAAAATTGTAAGAATAATAATAAGAATAGAAAAGCCAATCCCCATAAACCATTGAAGAAAATTAAACCTTTTTTCCAAAGCCTCAAAACGACTATTCATCTCCTTATAAAGAGCTTCAAAACGAGTATTCATCGCCTCAAAACGAGTATCTATCTCCTTATAAAGAGCCTCAAAACGAGTATCTATCTCCTTATAAAGAGCCTCAAACCTCTGAGCCTCAAGTTCCCTTAAAGCTTTAAGCTCCTCCTCCACCCTTATTAACCGCTCCATTAAAGATATCTCCCTAAGCTTTAACTCCCTATCTCTCACATAATCCTCTAAAAGCTCCCCTATATGAGCCTTAACCACCTCTAAAACTAACTCCTCAAAACCCCTCTCTTCTCCTACCAAATCCCCCATATTTTCAACCCCCCTATTTTTAAATCACTATCCCTTCTAACCCATCTCCTAAATAACTTAGTAATTAAATAATCCTTTGTCAAGGAAATATAAAAAAACTTAAACAACCAAAAGCCTAAACTTTACAAGTATCTAAAATCTCTTTTCCAAAAGGCACCTCTCTTATATATTGATATATTGACTGAGGTCTTTTAAATTCTCTACAAACTTGATTTTTTTCTTAATCTATTATATCATTCTTCTAATGAAGATTTTTTTCCCCTTCTTTCTTGGTTGGATTTTAATCGGAATTTCTCACTTTTTTAAACATACTAAAGGACTCTATTATTTAGGTTCTCTTTTACTTATTATTAATTTGACCCTTTTAATCATCTCTTACAAAAAAGAAATTAAACAGTTTTTTATACAAAATAAATTTAATTATTTATTACTTATCTTTTTAATTTTTTTACTTCCCTAT
>FWWL01002377.1_pt1 | contig 39467 bp, 31 predicted proteins | sample 2228331 | NCBI WGS metagenome assembly FWWL01 (sample SAMEA103939775, study PRJEB20133) | metagenome
GCCGCTCCATTCCTTCAGCCCCCTGTCTCAGTCCCCGCCGGCGGCCTCGGCGGTCCAGCGGACGGCCCGGAGCACCAGGTCCTGGAACACGGGGTGGCTGCAGGCCTCCGGGTCGTGTCCCAGGGCATTGAACAGGACCCGTCCCTTTCCCCACGGGCGGGCCCACAGCACAGGATGCGGCTGTCCCTGATAGAGAGCCGTCGCCAGCACGTCCAGCCGCCCGTCATAGCTGCAGAGATACTGCTCGTCGCGCACGGTGAACTCATCCAGACCGCGCGTGACCGGGTGCTCCCGGTCCAGGACGCTGACCTGATACTCCCGGATGGGAGGATGGCCGATGAGATACCCGCCCAGCATCGCCCGGTACGGGTCGGAGGCCTTGAAGGATGCGGCCGCCCCGTGGATGCCGACCAGCCCCCGCCCGCTCTTCAGCCACCGCGACCACGCCGCCACCTCCGCCGCCGTAATCTCCCCCACGGTCCAGTAGAAGACCAGGGTCTGAAAATCGTACAGGGAGGCGCTGCTCAGGATGCTCCGGTCATCCTCCACTACAGAGAGGCGGATGTCCGGCTGTCCGGCAAGCAGCTCTTTCAACACGGCTCCGCAGGAGCGCCAGTCGTGCACTCCCCCTCCCACGAGGAGCAGGACGTCCAGTTGTTCGCTACGCGATGAGACCGCCATCGTCTTTCAACCTCTCGATGGCAGGTTCCACATCCGCAGTCCCGGCTTCCTGCGGAAATACGGGGCGTTGCGGCAGGCCGGGCCGGGAATGGTGCAGAATAGCCCGTGCAGCAAGGGGAGGGGCGGCGGAGGGCAGTTCTGCGGATGAAGGAGTTCGTCGTCTCGGTGATGGCAAAGGACCGTCCGGGCATCGTGGCCGCGGTGTCCGGAGCGGCGGCGCGGCTCGGGTGCAACATCACCCACCTGAGCCAGACGGTCCTGCGCGGCTATTTCACCATCATCCTCTCGGTGGAGGGCCCCGACTCTCTGGACGCGCAGACTCTCCGGGAGGCCATCGCGGCATCCGGCGCTCCGGGCGAGTTCCAGGTGGGGGCGGCCCCGTTCGAGGAGGGTGGCGCCTGGCACGAAGGACGTCCTCTGGAGCGCTTCGTGCTCACCGCCCGCTGCCGCGACCGCTCCGGCATCATCCACCGCATCTCCCGGACGCTTGCCGAGGAGTCCATCAACATCGACGACTTCTACGCCTACGTGCTGGACGGGGAGCTCATCATGATCCTCCAGCTGGGGGTGCCCGCCACCGTCAGCGTCCCCGATATCCAGAGCCGGCTCGAGATGCTGGCGGAAGAGGAGGGCATCACGGCCCATCTGCAGCACGAAGACATCTTCCGCGCCACCACCGAGCTGCAGGCCGTGCTGCGGCTGGGGGACAGGAGGTAGAGACTTGCCTTCCAAGGAGCACATCCTCGCCACAGTCCGGATGCTGCAGGAGGAGCACCTGGACGTCCGGGCCGTCACGCTGGGAGTGGACCTCTGCGACTGCGCCGACCGCGACGCGCGCCGGATGTGCCGGCTCATCCGCGACAAGCTCCTGCGCAAGGCGGGCAGCCTGGTGAGCGTCTGCGAGCAGGTCTCGCGCAAGTACGGCATCCCGGTTGTGAACCGGCGGCTGGCCGTCTCGCCGGTGGCCAACGTGGCCGCAGGCCACGGCCCGGAGGAGATGCTCCAGGTGGCCCACGCGCTGGACGCCGCCGCGGCTGAAGCCGGCGTGGACTTCGTGGGCGGCTATTCGGCCATGGTCCAGAAGGGGCTGACGGATTCCGAGCGCACCCTTATCAGCACCCTCCCGGAGGCGCTGTCGCAGACGTCGCGGGTGTGCGCGTCGGTCAACGCGGCTTCCTCGCGGGCCGGCATCAATGTGGACGCGCTGCTGATGCTCGGAGAGCGCATCCGCGAGACCGCCGCCCTGACTGCGGAGCGGGACGGGTTCGGGTGCTGCAAGCTGGTGGTCTTCGCCAACATCCCGGAGGACAACCCGTTCATGGCGGGAGGGTTCAAGGGCCAGGGCGAGCCCGAGACGGTGGTCAACGTGGGGGTCAGCGGGCCGGGCGTCGTCAAGCGCGCCATCGAGAGGCTGAGGCAGTCCGGGGTGAAGCTCTCGCTGGCCGACATCGCCGAAGAGTTAAAAAACACCTCGTTCCGGGTGACGCGCACGGGCGAGCTCATCGGACGGGAGGTGGCGCGCCTCATCGGGGCGGAGTTCGGCATCGTGGACCTCTCGCTCGCGCCGACCCCCGAGGTGGGAGACAGCGTGGGCGAGATCCTGCAGGCGATGGGGGTGGCGAAGATCGGCGGTCCCGGCTCCACCGCGGCGCTCGCCATGCTGACGGATGCCGTCAAGAAGGGCGGGACGTTCGCCTCCTCCTCGGTGGGCGGGCTGTCCGGAGCGTTCATCCCTGTGGCGGAGGACAGCGCCCTGTCGGCGGCGGTGGCCGCCGGGAGCCTGACGCTGGAGAAGCTGGAGGCGATGACGAGCGTCTGCTCCGTCGGGCTGGACATGGTGGCCGTGCCGGGCGACATCTCAGCGGAGACGCTCGCCGCGCTCATCGCCGACGAACTGGCCATCGGGGTGGTCAACGGCAAGACCACCGCCGTCCGCGTCATCCCCGTGCCGGGCAAGAGGCCCGGCGAGATGGCCGTCTTCGGAGGGCTATTCGGGCAGACCCCGGTGATGAGCGTTCAGGACGGAGCGTCCGAAGCATTCATCCGGACGGGCGGGCGCATCCCGGCTCCTCTGCAGAGCCTGCGCAACTGACCCGCGCCGTCGGGAAAGCGGCGGAGGGCGCCGGGCGCGCCGTCCCGCGGGGTCAATGGTAGGTGGGCGGCTCCGGCTCGGCGGACGGGTCCAGCAGGTTCTCCAGGATGATGTGGCGCAGCGTGGCCAGCCCCACCCCGCTCAGGTAGAAGCCCCGCTCGGCGGCCGCCTCTTCGGCGTTGCGGAGCAGCTTGGTCCGGAACAGAGCGTCCTCCAGCGCAAGCCCCACGATCTGCCGTATCTGGAACGTGTCGAGCCAGGAGATGGCTTCTCTGGCCTCCTCCGCTATCTCGGCCTCCGGGTCCAGGTCCACCACGCGGTCGAACTCCCGGATGGCGCGCGCCACGTCCCCCTTCTGCTGGAACAGGACGGCCCGCTTGAAGTGATTGCTGGGGTCGGTGGGGTCCAGATGCACCAGTTCGTTGGTCATCTGCAGGGCCTTGTCCAATTGCCCGAGCTGCAGGTAGGCGACACCCATGATGTCCCGCGCATACAGGTTGCGGGGCGAGAGCTTCAGCAGGGACTTGCCGCAGTCGATGGCCCGGCGGTAGTCGCCGGCCTCCAGATACAGCTGCAGCAGGAACTGCCGCGCGTCCACGTCCCGCTCGGAGGTTTCCACCGCCCGGGCGGCCAGCCGGATGGCATCGGGCAGCCTGCCCTGCGACCTCCGTACGCCCGCGAGCTGCAGCAGCACCCCGGAGTTCGAGGGGTCCATCTCCAGGGCCTCTTCCAGCATCCGCGCGGCGGAATCCAGGAACCCCCGCGCCGCCAGCGACTCGGCCCGGCGCGCCAGCGCCGAGACCCGCTGACGGAGGCTCCGCCGCTTACGTCCTTCGTTCAGTCCTTCGTGTCCGGACGTGTTCTCTGTCACGAGTGTGCCGGCCCGTCGCTGCGCCCGCCTCAGTCCTCCTGAAGCGGGAACGTGACGGGCGCTCCTTCCCTGCTCGAGCGATAGATGCCCAGGATCAGCTCCACTGCCCCGCGCGCATCCTCACCGGTGACCATCGGCTCCCGGTCCTCGAGGATGGCGGCGGCGAAGTCCTGGATCTGGATGCAGTGGCCTTCGTTCCCGATGTCGGTGGGCTTTGCGGAAGCGGAGCCCTCCGCAGCGGCCTGGCTGAGGTCGGGGGGCTCGGAGCCGTCCGTGGTCTCCCACCGGACGATGCGCTCTCCCTCGACCATGATGTTCCCTGTTTCCCCGTGGAATTCCAGCCTGTGCGGGACACCATTGTATACGCAGGTGGTCCCTTCGATGATTCCCATCGCGCCGCTGGCATAGGTGACCACGGCGCACGCCGCATCCTCCACCTCGATCCTGCGGGCAAGGTGGTCGCACCGTCCGAAGACGGTGGCGGGCGCCCCGGCGATCCAGCGGACCAGGTCGACGCAGTGGACACCCTGGTTCATCAGGGCGCCTCCTCCGTCCAGCTCCCAGGTCCCCCGCCAACCCGCGCTGTCGTAGTACTTCTGAGACCGGTAGTACTTCAGATAGGCGTCGACCACAAGGAGCCTGCCCAGCCTGCCCGACTGCACGGCCTCACGGACCGCCTTCCACAGAGGCGAGGTGCGCCGCTGAAAGATGCAGCCCAGCTTGACGCCGTTCTCACGGCAGGCGGAGATGAGGGCGTCCATGTTCGCGAGCGTGATGTCGAGCGGCTTCTCGGACAGGACGTGCTTGCCCGCCTTTGCCGCGTCCACCCCGATGGCTGCATGCAGCCCCGAGGGAGTGCAGACGCACACGGCGTCCACTTCGGGATCGTCCAGCAGCGCCCGGTGGTCGTCGTAGACGCGCGGACCGCCGTGTTCGGCCGCCAGCTTCTCCGCCTTCTCCACCTCGATGTCGCAGACGGCGGTCAGTTCCGCATTGGGAGCGGAAAGGATGGCGCCAGCGTGCCAGGGGGCGATGACCCCGCAACCAACGATGCCGAAACGGATCTTGTCTGCCATATCGAAAAACGCACGAGCCTCCCGGGTATTTGCGGGAGGGCCCCTGCGGCCCTCCTCTGTCTTCCCCTTCCCCGGCCTGCCTGCGGTTCCCTTCCGGGATAAGCGCCGAAAAAGGCACAAAAAAAAGCCGGCCCGGACGTGGCCGGGCCGGCTTTCACGGCGCTGTTTCAGGCACAGAAGGGACCGTTACCGCCCCTGGCGCTTGCCTCCGCCGGGACCCCGGGGGCCGGGGTCCGGGTTCGGGCACGTGCCGCCGCCGGGTCCGGTGCCGTCGCAGGCCCCGCGGCCGTTGGCCACAGGGTCGAACGAGTAGTCCTGCGCCGAGCGCTTGCCCGGAGCGGGATTCTTCCCCTGGCCTCCGATCGGACCGGTGCAATCCCCCGCACCGCGGCCGTTGGCCACAGGGTCGAACGAATAGTCCTGCGCCGAGCGCTTGCCCGGAGCGGGATTCTTCCCCTGGCCTCCGATCGGGCCGCTGCAATCCCCCGCACCGCGGCCATTGGCCACCGAATAGAACCCGGTGGTCTCATCCCCCGTCGCTGCAGGGGCAGCCGATACCATCGAGGCCACAGCCCCGACCATCAGCAGAGCTACGATCAGACCGACGACTTTCCTCATCTTGCTCTCATCCTTTCCAGGTCCGCATCCGGCTCCCGGACTTGCGGGAGGCCTGCGGACCGAGGTGATGCTGCATTCACGGGAAAAGACGACAGCGGAGTGCTCTCATTCCATGGAATTACGCGGGGGGAAAAGACAGGCCGGTCGAACCGGCGCGGCTGCGGAGACATCATACGGCAGCCGGGCGCGACGGGGCCGCAGGATGCCGGCCCCGGCCGCTCCGTCAGCGCGGACGGGTCCCTGACCCGCCGGACCCGGCTGCCAGCGAGTCCGCGATGCGCTGCAGCGACTCGCCCGGGAGGTCTCCCATCACGGTGAACCGCAGACCGCCCCCGACGGCGACCGCCACAGGCCGCCCGCGGAACTGCTGGAGCCCACCTCCCCCCGTCTGCCCCCAGCGGTTCATCCGGCCGCGGCCGCGGCCCATCCCGAACCCGGGCCCGCCCTGCACCGGCTTCTGGAACACCGACAGGCGCTTCTGACCGCTGGCATAGACCAGGTGTGCGACGGGGAACCCCCGGGGACAGGTCACCTTCTCCAGACTCACCAGACGCCACCCGCCGGGCAGCCAGTCCGGCAGGCGCACGGGCACGTCCACGGCTTCCCCGAAGATGCGCACCGCCACTGGCGGCACCTCCTCCGCCGCGGAGACGGCGGAGACGGCCCGATGCCGCTCCGCGAGCAGCGCCATCTCGTCCTGGCCGTCCTGCGAGACCGGGCGCACCTGGAGCAGGACGACGACCGCGACGAGAAGCGTGGCGGCAGCCAGCACACCGCCCCGCGCGAAGACCGGGATGAGCGGGGCGGACATCCGCCTCCTGCGGGGCTCAAGACGGGCCGCCACCCTCTCCCAGATGCCCGCAGGAGGCTCCTCGGGAAGCGCACGGGACGCCAGCTCATCGGTCCTCTGGAGCAGGGCCACCTTCCGCCGGCAGTCCTCGCAGGACGCGATATGCCGCCCCAGACGGCCCGGCCGCCCGGACTCCGCCCTCGCCAGGTCTTCCGCTATCTTCTCCAGTGTGATGTTGCAGGGCATGCTATCGCTCCAACCGGCCCGGCTCCAGGTCCAGCAGAGGCGCGAGCTTTCGCGCCAGTGCCGCGCGACCCCGCGCGAGCCTGGACAGCACCGTCCCGAACGGCACCCCCAGGCTCCGGGCTATCTCTCCCACAGGCGTCCCGTGCAGGTAGTACATCACCACCGGCAGACGCTGGGCCTCCGGAAGCGCGAACACCGCCTCGCGCACCCGGTCGGAGACGAACCGGGACTCCGCGACCTCGCCGGGCCCGTCGGAAGCAGCGCTGCGCACCGTGGATGCGTCGTCCAGCTCTGCTTCGGGATGACGGCTCCGGTACTTGAGATAGTCGCGGAGCGAGTTCCGCGCTATCTGATACAGCCAGGTGACGAAGCGGTGCGGCTCTCGCAGCGCGTCCAGCTTCTCCCACGCCTTCACATAGGTCTCCTGGGTGAGGTCGGCGGCCTCCTCCCGGCTCATCCCGTTCGCGCGGAACAGGTTGAATATCCGGACGTGCGTCTCGGCGAAGAGAGCCTCGAACGCCTCTCTGTCCCCCGCCCTGGCTTTCTCGACCAGGATATGGACTGGCAGCTTCACCGGGAGTTCACCGAATATCCGGCCTCATGCGATAGACGACACAGAGGGCGGAGCATTCCCTCCATGATGCGGCCGGCCACGCAAGGATGCTCGCGCCGTCCCGTTTCCGGGCCTATGATAACAGAAAGCGGCGCGCCCCCGGCAGGGCGCGCCGCTGTTGTCGCTCAGGAAGGGACAGGGAGAAGAAACTACTTGCTGCAGCAGCCTCCGCCACCCTGCGAGCCGTAGCTGGCAGGCTTCTTATCCGACTTCGACGGCAGAAGCACCGAATCGATGACGTGGATCACCCCGTTGGAGGCGACGATGTCCGTCGCTACGATCTTCGAGGTGTTCAGGAAGATGTTGCTGCCGGACTTCTTGACCGTCACCTCCCCACCGCTCAGGGTGGCGACCTTCGTCCCGCTTGCAAGCCCCGCCACATCGGCGGCCATCACCTTGCCGGGCACCACGTGATAGGTGAGGATCTCCACAAGCTTGTCCTTGTTCTCCGGCTTCAGAAGGGACTCCACAGTGCCCTTCGGAAGCTTTGCGAACGCCTTGTTGGTGGGCGCGAATACGGTGAAGGGGCCCTCGCCCTTCAGGGCATCCACCAGGCCGGCCGCCTTCACGGCAGCCACCAGCGTCGAAAAGTCCTCGTTCGAAGCGGCGATATGCACGATGTCCGCCGCGCGAGAAGCCGAAGCTCCCGCCACGATCAGAGCCACTGCGACCAGTGCGACCGTTATTCTCATCCGCATCATCTCTGTGCGTCTTCCTTTCACTCCAGATACAGTCAGCGCCGGAGCGGCGGCCGCTGAAATCAACTCCGGTATGTGGCGGCCTCTCAAGTCCGCCGCTTATCACAACGCTTCCCGGCGCCGGGGGTTCCCGCAACTTGGTCGCAGGCCGGACGTGAAAGAAAGCATGCGGACCCCGGGAGGCGTGGGCGGACGCTCTTGACGGCCGGCGACCCGAAAGCTACTATTATGCGGGCCGGGACCGGCCCCGCCGAAGTCGACAGGAAGGATGGACCCGAACATGCCACAAGACGGACGGCCCTTCAACGGGCCCTACGAAGGCGAGTATCTGAGCCGGGTGGCCTTTCCGATGGGCGGCATCGGAGCGGGGATGATCTGCCTGGAAGGGACGGGCGCGCTGTCGCACGTCTCCCCCCGCAACAACCCGCAGGTGTTCAACGAGCCCCTGATGTTCGCGGCCATCGCGTTCCCGGGGTCCGATGCGCGCGCGAAAGTGCTGGAGGGTCCGGTGCCGATGTGGAAGGCATTCGGCCAGCCCGGCTCCGGCAACGGCCAGGGCGGCAAGAGCTGGGGGCTCCCCCGCTTTGCAAAGGCCCGCTTCGAGACCCGCTTTCCGTTCGGCATCGTGACGCTGGAGGACCCGCGAGTCCCGGTCTCGGTCCGCATCACGGGCTGGAGCCCGTTCATCCCGGGCAACCCCGACGACTCCAGCCTCCCCGTCGCCGCTCTGGAGTACGAGTTCACCAACACTTCGACCGCCGACGTGGATACCGTCTTCTCGTTCCACAGCGCGAACTTCATGGCTGCGGGGTCCGGGAAGGAATCCGTGCAGGAGGGTCCGGGTCACGGCATCATCCTCCGGGAGCCCGGGCCTGACGACAAGCCCTGGTTCGAGGGCTCGTTCTGGGCGTCCGTGGAGTCCGGCGGGGATGTGCTGACCGACTGCGCCTGGTTCCGCGGGGGATGGTTCGACCCGCTGACCATGGTGTGGAACATGGTGTCCCGCGGCGAATACCATTACGCGGAGCCCCATAAGGAAGGAGGCCCCAGCCCCGGCGGCTCCATCTACGCGCCCCTCCGGCTGAAGCCGGGCGAAAGCCGCACAGTGCGGCTCCTGATGGCCTGGCACAGCGCCGTCACCAACCAGACTTTCGGAAGGACGGCGGAGCGTCCCGAAGACTGCTGCGAAGGGTGCGACTGCGAACTGCCGGAGGAGCAGACATACTCTCCGTTCTACGCCTCGCGCTTCCCGGCCATCGAGGACGTGGCGCGCTACTGGATGTCGGAGTACGCCCGCCTGAAAGAGGAAAGCGAGCGCTTCTCGGCGGCGCTGTACGACACCACGTTGCCCCCGGAAGTCGTCGAGGCGGTGGCGGCCAACCTGACCATCCTGAAATCCCCCACCGTCCTGCGGCAGAAGGACGGCCGTCTCTGGGCGTGGGAAGGCTGCCACGACAACTCGGGCTGCTGCAGCGGGTCGTGCACGCACGTGTGGAACTACGCCCAGGCCATCTGCCACCTGTTCCCCTCTCTCGAGCGGACGCTGCGGGAGACGGAGTTCCGGGTTTCGCAGGACCGCCGGGGGCACCAGACGTTCCGGTCGGCGCTTCCGATCCGTCCCACCACCCACGAGTTCCACGCCGCCGCCGACGGGCAGCTGGGCGGCATCATGAAGGTGTACCGGGAGTGGAGGATATCGGGCGACACCGCATGGCTCCGGAAGCTATGGCCTCAGGTCTGCCAGAGCCTGGACTACTGCATCTCCACGTGGGACCCCGACCACACGGGCTTGCTGATGGAGCCCCACCACAACACCTACGACATCGAGTTCTGGGGGCCGGACGGGATGTGCACCAGCTTCTACCTGGGCGCCCTGAAGGCAGCCTCCGAGATGGGCCGGGCGCTGGGCGACCCCCGTCCGCTGTACGAGGAGCTCCTGGCGAAGGGCGTGAAGGCGATGGAGAGCGAGCTCTTCGACGGGGAGTATTTCTTCCAGAAGGTGATGTGGGAGGGACTGCACGCCTCCCCTCCCCGCTACGACACCCCTGAGGCCAACCGCCTGCTGGAGCGGGAGGGACCGAAGTATCAGTACGGCGCCGGGTGCCTCTCGGACGGGGTACTCGGGGCGTGGATCGGCCGAGTCTGCGGCGTCCCGGAGTTCCTGGACAGCGGCAAGGTCCGAAGCCATCTCAAGGCGGTGCATCGCTACAACCTGAAGAAGGACCTGTCCGAGCACGCCAACACCCAGCGTCCCACCTACGCGTTCGGGACGGAGGGAGGGCTGCTGCTCTGCACCTGGCCGAAGGGCGGGCAGCTCTCGCTGCCGTTCGTCTACGCCAACGAGGTATGGACCGGCATCGAGTATCAGGTGGCGTCGCATCTGATGCTGGAAGGGATGGTGGAGGAAGGGCTGGAGATCGTCCGGGAGTGCCGCAAGCGCTACGACGGCAGGTTCCGGAACCCGTTCAACGAGTACGAGTGCGGGCACTGGTATGCGCGGGCGATGGCGTCCTACGGTCTGCTGCAGGGGCTGTCGGGAGCGCGCTACGACGCGGTGGAGCAGGTGCTGTATCTGCACCCGTCCATCCGGGGAGACTTCCGGTGCTTCCTCGCGACGGCGGGAGGATACGGCGTCGTGGGCGTCAGGGACGGCAGGCCCTTCCTGGAAGTGCGCTCGGGAGATATCCCCGTGAAGCGCATCGACTACCGGCCGGCGCCCTGACGCCGGCGGCAAGGAGGCGGGAACGCGATATGAGTGTGCGAGCGCTGGCGAGCATCCTGCTGGCGGGGACGGCTGCGGCGGCCCTGGCCGCTTCAGGAGCGGAGGCGAAGGTGAGCATCGAGAAGGTCGAGTATTACGGTCAACCCAACTGCTATCTGCTGACGAACGGCCGGGTGGACGTCATCGTCACGACGGATGTCGGCCCCCGCATCATCGCCTACCGGTTCACGGGCGGCGGCAACATCCTGGCGGAGATGCCCTTCGACGAGGTGGTGCAGACCGAGCTGGGAGAGTGGCGCCCGATGGGCGGCCACCGGCTGTGGCACGCCCCGGAAGGCGTCCCGCGCAGCTACTCCCCGGACAACGACCCGGTGGAGGTGGAGGTGTCGGAAGACACCGTCACGCTGACCCAGAAGGTGGAGCCGGCCACGGGCATCCGGAAGCAGATCGCGGTGTCGCTGGCCCCGCAGGGGTCGCGGGTGACGGTGCGGCACACCCTGACCAACCTCGGGCTTTGGCCGGTGGAGCTGGCCCCGTGGGCTCTGACCATCGTCCGGCCGGGAGGGGAGCAGGTCATCCCCCAGGAACCGTTCATCCCGCACGAGGAGAAGAAGCTCCCGGCGCGGCCTCTGGTGCTCTGGAACTACACCGACCTGTCGGACAGCCGCCTGAAGCTCGGGCGGAAGTTCATCCGGGTGACCACCGACCCGGCCAATGACGCTCCCACCAAGCTGGGGGTGCTGAACACGCTGGGATGGACGGCCTACCAGGTGGACGGCGCCCTGTTCGTCAAGCGGTATCCCTTCGTGGAGGGGGCGGACTATCCGGACATGGGCTGCAACTACGAGACCTTCACGAAGGGGACGTTCCTGGAGTTGGAATCGCTCGGCCCCATGACCCGGCTCGGACCGGGCGAGAGCGTCACCCACGTCGAGCGCTGGTATCTCTTCCCGGCGGTCCGCTTCTCTGCCGACGACGAGGAACTGGCGTCGGCGCTGGCGCCGGTCATCGCCCAGACCGGGAGCGCGGACTGAGGACAGGAGGCGTCGCGCGGCCCGCCCGAGCCGTCAGGCGAGCACCGGGAACGTATCGCCCGTGAGCGGCTCGCCCTCCTTGAGCCCGAGCGGGTCCGTCACGCAGTGAGGCGCCCCGGTATAGCGGGTGCCGTCCTCCATGTAGATGGTGATGAGCGCCCGCCGCGGCCTGTCGGTCCTGTTGGGACCGGCGTAGTGGAACAGCAGGGAATCGTGGAAGGTGCAGCTGCCGGCCTTGAGCGGCTGAGGGAGGGGAGTGAAGTCCTTGTCCTGAGGGTCCGGCACCAGCGAGAAGATGTCCTGCGGGTCTGTCAGGCTGATGGGCTCCAGCCGTCCCCAGCGGTGCGAGCCGGGAACGAACCACATGCAGCCGTTCTCTTCCGTGACGTCGTCCAGAGCCATCCAGCACGAGAGCGAGCCGGAGCGGTCGTGCGGCCAGTAGGGCAGGTCCTGATGCCAGGGAGACGGCTTGCTGTCGCCGGGCATCTTCACCAGAGCGTGGTCGTGCCACAGACGCACCCGGCTGAAGCCTGACAGCCTCTTCGCGATGGACGCCAGCTTCGCGGACAGCACGCACGGGCGGAGGGTCTCGCTGCCCTGCCAGAGGTTGACCATCTGGACGAACACCCGCGCGTAATCCGAGTCCACCAGCGCGCCGCTGGAGAGTTCCTCGCGCATCCGCACGGCCGCGTCCACGCCCCTGCGGGCGGCGTCGAGCTCTTCCTGAGTGAACACATTCGGAAGCCGGACGTAGCCGTTCTGGCGATAGAAAGCGATCTGCTCTCCGGTCAGCGGATACTCGCTCGTCACGCTCCTGACACCTCCGTGCAAAATGAAAGGTCAAGGCCATTCTACACCGATGCGACATAGTCGCGCAACGTTGCGGCCCTGCAAACGTTGAAAGGGCGGCGGCGGTATGATAGGATAGGAGGCTGACAGGGGTCGGTCCGGCCGCGGGAGCGGCCTTCAGCATACAGCGCGGGCGGCGCCGGAGCGCCGGCCCGCGGAGACAGCGCGAAGACAGGCATATGGCAGACGTCGTCGGCGTGAAGTTCCGGTCCGGCGGTAAGATAATCGACTGCGACACGGGCGGGCTCGACCTTTCCGTGCGCCAGGCGGTGGTGGTGGAGACCCAGCACGGGCAGATGCTGGGGGTGGTCGCGACCCCGCCGCGCCCCCGCACGGGAGGCCGAAGCGGACACTTCCGGGGACGGGTGGTCCGCCTCGCCACCGGAGCGGACATCGAGCAGAAGCACGCGAACGAGGCGCGGGAGGCGGAGGCGATGCGGGTGTGCGCCGACCGGGTGCGCCGGCGCGGCCTGCCCATGAAGCTCATCTGCGCGGACTTCGCGCTGGACGGCTCGCAGGTCATCATCGAATTCGCTTCCGAGACGCGGGTGGACTTCCGCGAGCTGGTGCGGGACGTGGCCAGCGCCATCCGCGCGCGCGTCATCTTCCACCAGGTGGGAGTGCGCGACCACGCCCGCGCCGTGGGGACGCTGGGCCACTGCGGCCAGCCGCTCTGCTGCGCCCGGTTCCTGAACACCCTCGACCCCGTCTCCGTGAAGATGGCCAAGGACCAGAGCCTGGCCATCAACCCCAGCAACTTCTCGGGAGTCTGCGGCAAGCTGATGTGCTGCCTGCGCTTCGAGCACGAGACGTACCTCGAGCTGCGGGAGGAGCTCCCCCACCCCGGAGACTTCCTCGAGACCGAGCACGGCCCCGTGCGGGTCATCGAGGTGAACCCGCTGTCCGGCACGGTCACCGCCAGGACGGAGGACGGCGAGCTGGTGGAGGTCCGCGCTCACGGCGGGAACGGCTCGCGGGCTTGCGACGCGCATCCGGCGGAGTGCGGAGAGCGGCGCTGCCCGTGCCCGGAGAACGGCGGAGAGGAGGACGGCTCGGTCGCCCGGGAGTCTTCCGGCCCGCAGCGCCCCTGAAGCCGCCCGCATCCGTTCGCAATCGGCTTCTGAAGCGGATATACTATCGCGCGGAGGACCGCATTGTCTCGAGAGTGCTTTTACATCACGACCCCGATCTACTACGTCAACGCCGTCCCGCACATCGGGAACGCCTACACCACCATCCTCTGCGACGTCCTTGCGCGATACCACCGGCAGCGCGGTGAGAAGGTGCTGTTCGCCACCGGCACGGACGAGCACGCGCTGAAGGTCCGGGAGGTGGCTGAGGCGGAGGGCGTGGACACGCGGGCCTACGTCGACGCCATGGAGCCGCGCTTCAAGGAGCAGTGGCAGGCGCTCGAGATCGCTTACGATGATTACATCCGCACCGTGGAGCCGCGCCACGTCCGGGTGGTGCAGGAGGTCTTCCGGCGCCTGATGGACTCGGGCGACATCTATCTGGGCAGCTACGAAGGCTGGTACTGCGTGTCGGACGAGACCTTCTTCGCTCCGTCCGAGGTGACGGACCAGACCTGCCCGAACCCGGAGTGCCGCCGTCCCCTGAGCTGGGTGAAGGAGGACAACTACTTCTTCCGGCTGTCGAAGTATCAGGACAGGCTGCTGGAGTATATGGAGTCGCACCCCGGCTGGCTGCGCCCGGACTACCGCGCGAACGAGGTCAAGGCGTTCACCCGCGCCGGGCTGAAAGACCAGTCCGTCAGCCGCATCAACAACGGCTGGGGCATCCCCGTGCCGGGCGACGAGAAGCACGTCATCTACGTCTGGTTCGACGCGCTGCTGAACTACCTGACCGTCGCCGGATACCTCCTGGACGAGGAGCAGTTCCGGACCGTGTGGCCTCCCAGCGTGCAGATGATGGGCAAGGACATCTTCGTCCGTTTCCACTGCACGCTGTGGCCCGCCATGCTGATGGCGCTGGGTGTGGAACTCCCGGAGATGCTGGTGGGACACGGCTTCTGGACCGTGGAGGGGGAGAAGATCTCCAAGTCGCGGGGCAACGTGGTGTACGCCACGGAACTGGTGAGCGAGCTGTCCGCCCTGAGCGGAGCCGCGCCGGAGCTGGCGGCGGACGCCGTCCGTTACTTCCTGCTCCGGGAGGTGCCATTCGGCGCGGACGGAGACTTTTCCAAGACCGCCCTTGTGACGCGGTTCAACTCGGACCTGGCCAACGACCTGGGCAACCTGCTGAACCGGACGGTCTCGATGGCCCACCGGTGGTGCGGAGGCGTCGTCCCGGACTGCACCCGCCCCGAGGGTGCGCTGGCGGAGGCGGCGGAAGCGGCGGCGAAGGAGGTGGACGCCGCGCTCGCCGACATCCAGTTCTCGAAGGCGCTGGAGGCGGTCTGGACCCTGGTGAGCGCGGGGAACCGCTATGTCGAGCAGAGCGCCCCGTGGAACCTGCACAAGGAAGGCCTGACCGCCGAGCTGGGGTGCGTGCTTTACAATGCGCTGGAGACCGCCCGCGTCGTGGCCGTGATGGTTAACCCCTTCATGCCGGCCTGCGCGGCCCGGATGTGGGCGCAGCTGGGACTGCCGGGCAGCCCCGGGGACAGCGTCTGGCAGGAGGCTGTGCGCTTCGGCGGGCTTCCCGGAGGCACCAGACTTCCGGCGGCGGAGCCCATCTTCCCCCGCATCGACACGGCAAAGGCCCGGAAGGCCCCGGCCGCTCAGGCGAAACCGGCAGAGAGCGCCCCGAAGGAGGCGGAGACGCCGCAGGTGACTTATGACGAGTTCAGGCGGCTGGATATCCGCATCGCGAAGATCGTCGCGGCGGAGCGCATCGAGGGGGCGACGAAGCTGCTCAAGCTGACCGTCGATGCCGGGGAGGAGCAGCCGCGCACGGTGGTGGCCGGCATCGCGGAGAATTATGCGCCGGAGCAGCTGGCCGGAAGAAGCATCGTGCTGCTGGCGAACCTGCAGCCCGCCAGGATCCGGGGGGTGCTGTCGCAGGGGATGCTGCTGGCGGCGGACGTGGACGGGCGCGCCATCCTTCTGCAGCCGGACGCGCCCGGAGATGTCCCGGCCGGGGCCACCGTGCGCTAGGGAAGGGACGCGGCTTGGACCTTCATCCGGCAACCGTCCACTTCCCGATCGCCCTGCTGGTGGCCAGCTTCGTGTTCGACCTGGTCGGAATCGTCGCCAAGGACGAGAGCTTCCGTCGCGCGGGGCTGTACTGCCTGCTGCTGGCTGCGATGGGCGCCGGCGCCGCCTACTGGACAGGCGTATTGGCGGAGCCGCGGGCGGCGCAGATCCCTCACATCGAGGATGCCCTGTCGCGGCACGAACAGGCCGGCATCCTGACGCTGGTGTTCACCGGCGGGCTGGTCATCGGCCGGCTGCTGCTGGAGGGCCGTCCGCTCCTGCGGCGCGTGGGCAACCTTGTCTATCTGCTGGCGGCGCTGGTGGCCGTGGTGAACGTGCTTCGGACCGGGTATCTGGGGGCGGAACTCGTTCAGCGGTACGGCGCCGGAGTGGAGCCGGTCCTGCGCCGTCTGGAGTCGCCTCCGCCGCCGCCCGCCCCGCTGCCTCCGCCTCCTCCCGCCACTCCGGCCCGATGACGCGAGCCGGGGAAGCCGGGTGCCGCGTTTGGAGGGCGGAACGGCTGTCCTGCAACCCCATCATCCACCCGGCCCTTGACGCAAGCATCGGGGACAACATCAACGGGCCGAGCCTCATCCGCGTCCCGGACTGGGTGGAGCGTCCTCTCGGGCGATACTACCTGTACTTCGCGCACCACGTGGGCAAGCATATCCGGCTGGCGCACGCCGACCGGCTCTGCGGCCCATGGAAGGTCTACACGCCGGGGGTGCTCAGCCTGGAAGACTCGTTCTGCACGGGTCACGTGGCCTCTCCCGACGTCCACGTGGACGACGAGCGCCGCGAGATAAGGATGTATTATCACGGTCCGTCTCCGGTAGAGCAGCTCACGCACGTCGCTGTGTCCCGCGACGGTCTGAGCTTTCGGGCGCGGCCGGAGACCCTGGGGCCGTCATACTTCCGCGTCTGGCGGTGGATGGGATGGCACTACGCCACCGCGATGCCCGGCCTCATCCTGCGTTCGCCGGACGGTCTTAGCCGGTTCGAAACCGGCCCCAGGGCGTTCACACACCACCTGATGCGCCACGCCGCGGTGCTGCGGGAGGGGAACTCTCTCTACGTCTTCTTCTCGAACATCGGAGACTGTCCCGAGCACATCGTCGTGTCGCGGCTCGAGCTTTCTTCGGACTGGATGCAGTGGAAGGGAGAGCCGTACAGCACCCTGCTTCTGCCGGAGAAGGACTACGAGGGAGCGAGGCTGCCTCTGGAGCCATCTGTGATGGGCATCGCCCCCGGCCCGGTCCGTCAGTTGCGCGATCCGGCCGTCTTCTGCGAAGACGGCCGGACCTGGCTGCTCTACAGTGTGGCCGGGGAAAGCGGCATCGCAATCGCGCGCCTGAGACGCTGAGCGGTCACTCCTTGCCCGTGGACGCGTGTCCGGGCTCCACGTGGGGATGCCCGTCGTACACGATGCGGACCGCGTCGCCGCCCGAAAGGATGGACATCCGGGCCGCCTCCATGACCAGCTCGTTGACGCTGCTGTTGGCCGGAGTGGCGATGAGCCCCTGCTCGTCCACCTCCGCCACCAGACGCCGCCGGGCCTCGAGCGCTTCCTGCTCCGGCAATCCCTGCGTCTGCTGTTCGATGCGATGGATGGTCCCCAGGATGGCCGACACCGAGTCCGCCCCGTAGCCCGCAGGCTTCAACCCCGCCCCCTCCCACGGGATGAACCGCATGAAGTCCGGGCTGACGAAGTTGTGGTGCGTCCCGCCGCACCCGATGCCCTCCAAATAGCAGTGCGTGACCCCGCGGAACTGGTCGTCGTGCTTGATGAGGCCGGACTTGCCCTCGCCCTCGCAGAACATCTCCAGACACTGTTCGTTGCTGCCGGAGCCCATGTCCGGATATCCCAGGCCGTCCGTCACGGAGAGGATGGCCCCGTTCTCGTAGCGGACGCGTCCGTTCGCCCACATATAGCCTTCGTTGCCATTCGGGAAGCGGCCGCGGATGCCGGCAACGGAGAGCTCCACGGGACGCAGACCGGTGATGAAATACACCAAATCCACATAATGGCAGCCCACGTAGACGAACGGGTCCGTCGCATCCACCGTGAACCAGTTCTGGAAGTTGGAGAAGCGGTAGAAGTAGGGCTCGATCATCTTGGCCTCGCCGATGACGAACTCTCCGAAGTCGCCCCTCCGGTAGTGCATCCGCGCCATCAGCGAGCGGCGGTCGAAGCGCTTGTGATACTCCACCCCGACGAACAGGCCCCGCTCCCGCGCCAGATGCTCGATCTCCACGGCGTGGTCGTACTTCAGCACCAGAGGCTTCACGCAGAGCACGTGCTGGTCGTGCTCCAGGGCGAACTTCACCGCCTCGTAATGCATATGGTCCGGCAGCACCACCGCCACGGCCTGACGCGGGGGCATCGCCGCGACCACCTCTTTGTAGATGTCAGGGAAGGCGCGGTCCGGCGGCTCGGACAGGTCCGGGCGCGCGATGAAGTCCTGCCCGGGAAAGGCGGCGCGGATGTCCGGGTTGTCCTTGAGAGCGCGCAGGACGCCGCTGGTCAGCGCGCAGACGGTGATCTGCCCCACCATCCCCGTGCGCTGGAGATGGTAGACGGTGGGGAGGACGACATCCGTCGTGAACATCCCCCCTCCGATGATGGTGACGTCGATAGTGCCTGCCACAGTCTTCAGCTTCCTTTCTTCCGGAGTCGTGTTCACTCCAGCACGAACCGCCCGTCGCGAAGCGTGACGCGCGGGCCGGGCAGTCCGGCGATATCGTCTTCGCTCTTCCCGAGCAGCGCAAGCGGATTGGCGCGCCCCACCCTCCACAGAGCCTCCTCGTCGAGGATGCCGAGCGAGGCGAGATGGTCCATGCACTCGAACATGGTGGAGGACGACCCGGCCAGGTAGCCGGTGTCCCTGATGAACAGCCTGCCGTTCTCCGCAAGCTCCACTTCGGTCCCGAAGAAATCGTACACGCCGGGAGGGCAGCCGGCCAGCATCACCGCGTCGCTGATGATGATGGCGCGCTGCGGCGTCTTGGCCCGCAGGGCCGTCTTGATGAACGGGGCGGGCAGATGATGCCCGTCCGTGATGAAGCTGCAGTAGATGCTGTCGCAGGCCAGCTGCCACCAGATGGGGTTGTTGTGCCGGTCTATCTGCGCCGTGATCCCGTTTCCCACGTGCGTGGCCAGCCGTGCGCCGGCCGCCACCGCCGCCTCCATCGCCCGAGCGTCCGCATAGTGGTGCCCCATCGCCACAACGACCCCCCGCGCCGACGCGCGGCGGATGAGGTCGACAGCCCCCGGCATCTCCGGGGCCAGCGTCAGGATGGAGATGCGCCCCCGCGCCCACTCCATCATCCTGTCGAAAAGCGTGATGGAAGGCGGCTGCACGAACCGCTCCTGATGGGCTCCGCGCGGGCCCGGCACGGGCGAGATGAACGGCCCTTCCAAGTGGATGCCCGCGACGTGCCCGCCTACTTCGGGGTCGTCCATGAGGTCGGCAAGGACGGGGAGCACGCTCCGGTAGGTCTCCTCCGCCGCCGTGACCACGGTGGGACAGAACAGGACCGTCCCCCTGCGCACCAGTTCCCGCGCCGCTTCGCGGGCCGCCTCCAGCGTCAGACCGTCCGCCCCGAAGTCCGTCCCCAGGATCCCGTTCACCTGGATGTCCACGAAGCCGTTCCGAGTCACCGGCATCACTCCTTCCGCCCGCATCGCCGGGCATCTGCAACAGTCCCATCATATAGCGGAAGTCCGGGACACCTGCCACGGAGTGCCGCGGGGCCTGCGACGGCGTGCCCGACGGCCCCGAAGACCCGGCTCCATCCAGGCGCCGGAGCGTTCCGCCGCCTTCAGGACACGGGGATGGAAGGCGCCCGGACACCGAACAGCGCCACCAGTGCGGACCAGAACAGGGCCGCCGCGAACTCTCCCAGGATGAGCCCCAGGAAGAACGGACGGCCCCGGGCGTAGGCCCGCGCCCCGCCGTAGCGCAGGATGAGCGCCTTGGCGGCCCACCCCACCAGGAAGGCCGACCAGTAGACCATCGCCGGCCACGCCGCGCCCATGGCGTATCCCAGCGGATGGAACGGCCACCACCAGAACCGCGTCCGCATCACGTAAAGGAACGCCGTGCCCGCCGCCCCCACCCCGAACCAGACGCCCGCGGACGGGTCGAACGGCCTGCCTCCCCGGAGGATGGACTGCGCCTCTGTGAAATACATCCGGGGATTGTGGAGGAAGAACCAGGAGTTCAGAGTGATGCCGCCGTACCGGTAGACGATGCTCAGGTGCACGATGCCGGCCGCAACGACGGCCGTCACGATGGCCAGCGCCACCCCGAGCGCCACACTCCGCCGCCGCGCTCCGACGAGGTCGGCCGCCTTCATGCTCTGGAAGAACTCCGGCATCACATTGTGGGGGTCGCGGTAGAACCCGGCGTTGATGAACGCCAGCACGGTCAGGCTCGCGGGGCCCAGAGCGGCGGCGGGCGCCCCCAGCGACCAGACATCCATCGGCCGGAAGATGGGCTGCAGGAACAGCAGCCCCACCTCCGCCACGCACCGCGAAAGCACCACCATGATGACAAAGACAAACACCAGCATCATCAGGGCGGCCACCCCGGGGGAGATGCCCGCCGCCGTGCACCACAGGACGATGAGCGCGAAGCTGACGATCATCCCGATGAACGCGGCCCGGTAGCGCATCAGCTCGTCAGCGTCCACCTCCGCACCGAGCCGCCCGGTAATGCGCTGCGCCACCGTCCGCAGGTGCGGGCGCGCCAGCCAGAGCGTGGACAGGGCGATGACGAAGAACGCCCCGGCCGACTGGTAGCCGATATGGAACCTGGCCGGATACAGCGGGATGTCCCGGGGCGGAAATCCCAGCGTGGCGGCGATGACATCCTGCGCCCTGAAGAACAGCAGGAAGAACCAGAAGCTGAACGACACGTCCAGCGGCAGAAGATACGACACCCCCACCACCGAAAGCGAGATGACCACCGACGTCCAGTGGAGCTGGTTCCAGGGAGGCACCACGGCATACTGGTTCAGGTTGTACATCACCGGGATGGTGGGCACCTGGGGGAAGTTGTTGTGAAGCCCGTTCAGCAGATGCAGCATGGTGGGGAGGGCGAACCCCAGCCACATGGCCCGGCTTCTGAGGAACGGCTTGCGCTCGCTGGAGGCCAGCTCCACCGGAAGCTGCACCAGCGGGAACGAAAGACGCTCGTTGTCCACCCACTGCCTGCGCAGAAGCGCGGCGATGCACGCCATCAGGAAGAACATCAGCAGCGCCAGCACCGTCCAGGCCGCGAGAGGGACGGCCCAGCGGTCCCACGGGATGGGCTCCCCGTGCCTCAGGCCCTCGTAGTAGCCCCGTGAGACGTCCTGCATCTCCGGGCCGGACGGGTCCCACGGCACCAGCCAGGAGGGGATGTGCCTGTAGAACGTCTCGCGCCAGCCGCTGGCGGGAGTGGCGAAATAGTTCGGGGCGACGAGCGCGGGAAGCAGGACGGCCATCAGCCCGAACGACGACACCAGGGCCGCGCACACCATCATGAAATAGATGGCGATGATCTCCGCGGGAGTCAGCCGCAGCCACGGCGCAAAGCGTCTGAGCAGGGCGTTTCCGAACAGCAGCAGGAAAAGCCCGGCCATCGCTCCGGGAGGCAGATGCGTGGAGCCGAGCATCACGGCATCGATGCTTCCCCCACGGCTGGCGACCAGCTCGCCATAGCCCACCAGTACGCACACGCCCACCACGCAGAGCAGGCCGGCAAGATAGGCGCGAGCGCGGACTCCGGAGCGCTCAGGGAATGCGGATGGTCCGTTCATCTTCCGGCAACCAGGACCTTTCCGCACCCGGGACGCCCGAAGCCCGGCGTTCGGGGACCGGGATGGCGAAGGAGTCGAGGCACATGGCAGAGGTTCGCCGCCGGGCAGAGCCGCTCCTCCCCCGCAAGGGGAGAAGCCGGCGCGAGCGTTCTGCTGGCATAATGCCTCCACCCGGCCGCCGCGCCGCAGCGGGGCCGGCAATGCCTGCGCACCGAAGGAGGACCGATCAACGGCCATGACAGAGAAGGGTCCCGTCTACGTCGTTCAGCACAACCATTTCGACCCCGTTTGGCGGCGCTGCTGGGAGCGCCACTTCGACTATCGCGGAAAGCGGTACCGCCCCTACTGCGAACTGGAGGAATGCTTCATCAGGATATGGCTGAGGAACGCCCGGAAGGGCGCCGTCTTCTCCGAGGGGCAGGCGGCGGTGTTCCTGAAGTTCCTGGAGCGCAATCCGGACCGGCTCCCGGCTCTGCAGGACCTGGTGCGGCGACGGGTGCTGGAGCTGACCGCGGCCGGGATGACCGTGCCGGACACGAACATGCCGTCCGGCGAGACGCTGCTGCGCAACCTGGCGGCGGGTCAGTGGGTGTTCGAGCGGCTGTTCGGCGTCGTCCCCGACGTGGGATGGCTGGAGGACGCCTTCGGGCAGAGCGCGCAGGTCCCCCAGATCTACCGGGGATGCGGATGCCGGAGCGTGCAGAAGCTGAGCTACAAGCGCGTGCCCGGCGACTACTGGAAGGGGCTGGACGGGACGGTCATCTTCACCCGGGACCCGGAACGCGTGACATCCACCGGCGGCGGCATCAAGATAGCGCCCTGCCCCGAGTGCGACGGTCTGGGATGCCGGACCTGCGGGAACAGGGGACTGGCCGACACCAGCCACGCCACGGACGAGGAGATCCGGCGGGCGTTCGAGACGCACGATGCGTCGGGACCCTGGAGCCTGGTGCACATCGGAGGCGAGGAGGCCGTCCCGAACCCTCGGCTGCCGCGGCTGGTGGAGGAGGCCCGCCGCTCCACCGGACTGGACATCCGCTGGGGCGGATACACTCTGATGAACAGGTATCACGCGGACGAGATCGCCCGGGCCGACGACCCGGATCTGGAGACGCCGGAACAGGTGGAAGCCAACCCGGTCTCGACAGGCTGCTACGTCTCGAGGATAGAGATAAAGAAGCGGTTCCGCGAGGTGGAGAACCTGCTCATCGCAGCCGAGAAATGGGCCACCGCGGGATATCTTCTGGACGGAGAGTATCCGGCGGAGACGCTGGAGAAGGCCTGGCGCCACCTGCTGTTCTGCGCCTTCCACGACGCCATCACCGGCACGCATATCGACGCGGCGTACCACGAGATCCTGGAGTTCCTGGACACGGCCGCGGAGCTCGCCGAGACCGCGCTCGACCGGGGGCTGGAGGCCATCGGCGACCGCATCCGGACGGACGGCGGGAAGCGATGCGTCGTCCTCTTCAACGCGGAGAGCTGGTCCCGCACCGACCCGGTGCGGTTCGCGATGGACACCGGCGGCGGCTGCCCGTCGCTGCTGGACGCGGAAGGCAGTCCGCTCCGGGTGCTGGACGTCCGGGTGGAGGGAAGCGCCGCGGAGTACACCGTGGTCCCGCCGCCCGTCCCCGCCATGGGCTATACGGCCATACAGATTGGCCCCGAGACGCGTCCCGCGGACTCGGGCGTCTGGACGGACGGACCGGCCGTGTGCGAGAACGGCATCTACCGCGTGACGGTGTCGGAGCAGGGCATCACCTCCATCCACGACCTGCGGACAGGCTATCAGATCGACGAATCGCAGGGGTATCTGGTCCACGAACTGGTGCTGGAGGAGGACATCGGGCATCCCTGGGGCACGATGCAGCCGCCCTCTTTCGAGGAGCGGCTGGGGAGCCACACCACGCGCGTGCGGGTGAGACGGGGACCCGGCTGCCACGAGATCGTCGTGACCGGCCAGTACAGAGGCACCGACGCGGGCACCAGGCAGCTGGTGTGGACCCAGCGGGCCTGGCTTTACGACGGAGTCGACCGCATCGACCTGGAGACCAGCATCCTCTGGGACACGGCGCAGCGGCGCCTGCGCATCGCCTTCCCCACGGGAGCCCGGACGGAGCAGGCGACGTACTCCATCCCCTACGGCGCTCTGAAGCGGGGGCCGTACAAGCCGGACATGACCGGGTACCCCTCCACGAACGGCGACTGGCCGGCCGTGAACTGGGTGGACGTGGAGGACGGCGAACGGGGATGCGGAGTCGCGCTCATCAACACGGGAACGCCCTCTCACCGGGTGCGGGACGGTGTGCTGTCCGTCTCCGTCCTGCGCAGCCCCACGGACAGCTGGTGCCTCAACGAACCGGAGTTCTACGACTGCCCGGACTTCGACGGGGCGCGCGACGCGGGGGCCCACCACTTCCGCCATTCGCTCATCCTGCATCCCGGCACAGCCGCCGAGGCGGACATCGAGCGGCGGGCGCGGGAGGTCAACTCGCCGATGGCCGTGCGGCTGCTGATGCCCGAAGAGACGCCGCAGGAGCGGCCTCTCTCCCTGACGGAAAGCTTCCTGGACCTGCAGGCCGATGCGAACATCATCGTGACGGCCATGAAGAAGGCCGAGCGGGACGGTTCGGTCATCGTGCGCCTGGCCGAGACCGCCGGGAGGACGGGAAAGGCGCGCATCCGTGTGCGGGGAGCCGGCGGCCAGACGCATCTCACGGACTATCTGGAGCGGGACGTGAAGTCGCTGGAAGGAGACCTGGAGATGGCGCCCTGGAAGGTGGTCACGCTGCGCATCGGCGGTCCCGCGCGAGCCGGCCGCAAGCCGAAGGGAACCCGAAAGCGCTGACGGTCCGCGGGCTCGGACGAGAAGAGCGCGGGAGTCTGCCGGAGGCAGCTTCCGCTTGCTGAAGACGACGTTCAGACTGCCGGGAGCCCGGCCCCGCAGGGCCGGGCTCCCGGCTCGAAGCGTAAGGGGGGCTCACGGCCCGTCTACTCCACCGGATTGCGCAGCACGCCGACCGGTCCCACCTCCACCTCCACCACATCCCCGGGCCGAAGGAACACGGGCGGCTTGCGCGCGAACCCCACACCCTCCGGCGTCCCCGTCAGGATGACCGTGCCGGGCAGCAGGGTCATGCAGCGGGAGATATAGCTGACGAGCTGGCGGCAGCTGAAGATCATGTCCGAGGTGCTGGAGCTCTGCATGGTCCGTCCGTTGACGCGGGACGCGATGGGAGCGGCGTCCGGGTCCATCGCGGTCTCGATCCACGGCCCCAGCGGGCAGAACGTGTCGAACGACTTTCCGCGGGCCCACTGCACGTCCAGCCGCAGCTGGCAGTCCCGCGCGCTCACGTCATTGCCGCAGGTGTAGCCCAGGACGTAGTCCAGAGCGCGCTCCTCCGGAACGTTGCGCGCCGTCCTGCCGATGACGATGACCAGTTCCGCCTCGTAGTCCACCTCGCCGGGAGCCATCTCCGGAAGGCGTATGGGAGCATCCGGCCCGATGACGGCGGTGGTGGGCTTCAGGAAGATGACCGGACGCTCCGGCAGCTTCAGGCTGCTCTCCTCGGCGTGGCGGCGGTAGTTCAGTCCGATGCAGATGACGTTCGGAGGGTCCACCGGCGCGAGAAGCCGCACCTTCTCCAGCGGGAACACAGCCTGTCCGGGCACAAGGTCCCCGAAGAGACCGCCCTCGAGCTCCCGGAGCAGCCCGTCCTCCAGCACCCCGCAGCGCGTCACCCCGTCTCCCGCATCGAACCTTGCAATCTTCAAGTCCCTGTCGTCCCCTTTCCCGCCCTGCGTCAGTCGGGCGTGAATGAACTTCCGTAGCCGGAGTAGAAGCCCAGCACCCTGAGCAGCACGAAGCCCGCGGCCACAAGCAGCCCGAGCACCCCGGCCGCCACGGCGGCGACCTTCAGCATCGAGTGCGCCTCGTTCTGGAAGTAGTCTGCCACCGTGTCCATCATCCCGTCCACGTTCCCCGTCTTCTCTCCGGTAGCCAGCATCTGAAGCGCGCGCGGCGGGAGGGCTCCGGCCCGGGTCAGCGTGCCGGCAAGGTCGTGCCCGGCCCGGACCCCGGGCGCGGCCGCGCGCAGCCTGCGCCCCAGCGCCGAGTTCCCGCATGAGTCCGCCGCCAGCTCCAGCGCCAGGGAGGGCTCCAGGCCCGCCCGGTAGGAGGCCGCCATCAATCTGGCCGCCCTGGCCGACGCCAGACGCGAGACGATGGCGCCGATGCCCGGGCAGCGAAGCTTGACAAGGTCCCAAACCTCTCCCGCCGCCGGCACGGCGGCGAAGACGAGCCGCAGCGCCAGCCACGCTCCGGCCAGCGCCAGCGCGGGGACGAGATACGTCCGGCGCACGATGTCGAGCGCCGCATCTCCTCCTTCCAGCACCAGCGCCGGGAGCAGCGGGATGAACAGAAGCGCCAGCAGCACCAGGACGGGATAGGCAAGCTCCACCAGGAACGAGCGCCGCACCTGCATCTCGCGCTCGTTCATCTCCGCGATGGTCTGCACGACCGCCTCCAGCGACCCGGCATACTCCGCCGCCCGCACCAGCGCCACCTCGGCGGGGGGAAACGTACCGGGATAGTCCGCAAGCGCCTGCGACGCCGGCTCCCCCCGGGCCGTCCGCTCCGCTGCGCCCAGCAGGACCCTCCTCAGGTGTCCGGACGAGAGCGAGCCGATGCTCCGGAACGCCTCGGCCACGGACACCCCCGAGTGCAGCATCGCGTGCAGCTGACGCCAGAACATCATCCGGCGGCTCAGGCTCACCCGCGGGAAGGCCCGCGCGAGCACCCCCTCCCTCGGCCGCCCGCCGCCCTGCGCGGACAGGGGACGGGCGGGGCGAAGCCTGACGATGAAAAGCCCCTGCGAACGTATCTCGCGGGCGGCCTCGCTCTCGCTGCCGGCTTCTATCTGCCCGCGCACCTCCCGTCCGGACCTGTCCCTGGCCTGATACTCGAAGACGGCCATCTACGGCGCCCAGTCCTTCAGGAGCTCGCCCGCCACCGCCGCATACCAGGACGCCGCGCGCGCCACCGCCAGCAGCGTGACCGCGACATAGGCGAGAGCGAGCAGACCGAGAAAAGAGAATCTGACCATGCGGGACACGGACCCCCAGCGGGCCTCATAGTCCCGTTCCAGCTGCTGCAGCATCTCGGGAAGGCGGCCGGTCTGGTCGGCGGTCGCCATCAGCTGGACGTCCTCGTCCGGCGCCAGGCCGGTGGCCCGGAGGGCAGCGCCCGTCCCGCGGCCCTGCGCCAGTTCCGCCCTCCCCCGAAGCAGGGCCTCCGTCACCGCCCGGCTGCCCACCGCCTCGGCGGCCGCCTCCCAGGACTGGATGGGAGCCACTCCGGCGGCCACGAGGCGCCTCAGGAACCGGTAGAACCGTCCCAGCGAGCGCACCCGTGTCACCGTGCGGCAGAGCGGGACGGCCAGCGCCAGCCGGTCCACGGCAGGCCGCAGCGGGCCTCGCTCCAGCCAGGCGAGCAGGGCGGGCCACCCCGCGAAGACCAGAACGAGGGCGGGGACCACCAGGAAGAACAGCTGCCGGAGCCAGAGCCGCACGCCCTCCTTGAGAAAGGCGGGCCAATCCTCCTCAGCCGCCCGACCGACGATGCCTCCATCAGTGCCCGGGACGTTCGCGGGGCTGAGATACCCGGTCAGGAAGATGATGGCGTGGAGACAGACCAGGCCGCCGGCCAGGCTTATCCAGCCGAAGACCCGGAACCAGCGGGCACGCTCGCGATGGCGCTTCTCGTCCTCGAAGGTCCGGGCGAAGTCCTCGTAGACCTCCGGCAGGAAGCCTCCCAGCTCCCCCGCCAGCACCGCCATCCGGCAGTCCGTCCCGAAGACCCGGCCGTTCGCAGCCATCGCCTCGGCCACCGTCGAGCCCTGCCGGACCCGCAGCGCCACGTCACGGGCGGCCGCGCGGACCGCCGGGTTGCGGGAACGGGCGGCCAGCGCGTTGAACGTATCGAACGGAGAGAATCCGGCGCGGGCCAGCTCGGCGATCTGCCTCCACAGCAGCGCCTGCTCGCCCACGGAAAGCCTCGAGACGGCGAAGCCGGCGCTCTGCGCCGAAGAGGCCGCCTGCTTCGCGCCGCCCGCCGCCGGAGCGCCCGCGCCCGGAGCCGGGACCACGGCCACCGCCCGAAACCCCATCTGCGCCAGACGGTCGCGGACCTGCTGCTCGTCGGCGGCGTCCATCGCGCCGCGCCGCAGCGTGCCCTGACGGTCCGCAGCTTCGTATCGGAAGATCGGCATCTCCCGCCTGCGTCCTCCTAGCGGGGACGACCCGGCACGGGCGGTCCGCTCACTCTGCGGACCATCCCCCGGTGTTCAGACGGAACCGGAGGCACCCCGTGTTCCGGCAGCGCCACCTCCTCCAGCGGCACCGTCACGAACGCCCTTTCGCGAAGGCCCGGATGCGGCACCCGCAGTCCGGGCTCGTCGATGGTCTGCCCCCCGTAAAGAAGGATGTCGATGTCGATGACGCGGGGCCCCCACCGGACGGTGCGCACCCTGCCCATCTCCCCTTCCACCCGCAGACAGGTCTGCAGCAGCTCACGCGGACCCAGCTCCGTCTCCACCCTGGCCACCAGGTTCAGGAACGGCGGCTGCTCGGTCAGCAGGATGGCGTCCGACTCGTAGACGGAGGACACGTCCCGCATCGTGACGCCGCCTTCCTGCAGCCGCTCCAGCGCCTCCCGCAGATTCCGGGCCCGGTCTCCCAGGTTCGAACCCAGCCCCAGATACGCGGTGACCGGCAATCCGGCGCGTCCTTCAGGCCCTGTGGATGCAGCGGCCGCGGGCGTCGTGCGCGGCCTCGAAGACCACCTCGGACAGGGTGGGATGAGCGTGCACGCTGGCGATGAGCTCATCGATGGTCAACTGGGAGGCAATGGCCGTGGAGAGCTCGGCGATGAGGTCGCTGGCGTGCGGCCCCACGATGAACGCCCCCAGGATCTCCCCGTGCTTCTGCGAGATGATGATCTTGACGAAGCCCTCCGCCTCGCGCTCTCCCAGCGCCCTGCCGTTGATGGAGAACGGGAACCTGCCCACCGCCACATCGCCGTACTTCTCGCGCGCCTGCTGCTCGGTCATCCCCACCGAGGCCAGCTCGGGATGAGTGTAGACCGCGGCCGGCATCGCACGATAATCGACCTTCTCGCGGTGCCCCAGCGCATTGGCGGCGGCGGCCTCGCCTTCAGCCGAAGCCGCATGCGCAAGAAGCGGCTCGCCGATGGCATCCCCGATGGCATAGACGCCCGGCACGGAGGTCTCGTAATACTCGTTCACGGCGATGGCGCGGCGGTTCATCCGCACGCCCAGAGCCTCCAGGCCCAGCCCGTCCGTCACCGGGACCCGCCCCACGGCCAGCAGGATGACATCCGCCTCGAGCTTCTCGTCCTTCCCGGCCGAGCGGATGGTGACCTTGCCGCCGTCCCCGGACTTCTGCACCTTCACCACCGTGGAATCGGTCCGGATGTCGATGCCCTGCTTCTTCAGATGCCGGGCAAGCTCCGCGGACGCCTCCGCATCGCAGGCGGGCAGCACCTGCGGCATCATCTCCACCAGCGTGACCTTCGAGCCCAGCCCGTTGAAGATGTAGGCGAACTCCAACCCCACCGCTCCGCCTCCGATGACCACCATCTTCTCCGGAACGCGGTCGGCGAAGACGGCGTCGTCGCTGGTCCAGACGCGCGGGAAGCTCTCCAGCCCCTCGATGGGGGGGCGGGCCGCCTGGGAGCCGGTGGCGATGATGACGCTGCGGGCGGTCACCTTCTTGCGGGTGTCGCCGCTGACGACCACGGTGTGCGGCTCCTCCAGGGAGCCGGCGCCCTTCAGATGGGTCACCCCGTTCTTCTTCAGGAGGACGCCGATCCCGCCGACCAGCTGCCTGACCACCGACTTCGCCCCGCCGACGATGCCCTCCAGGTCGTAGCCCACCTTCTCGGCCTTGAGTCCGAAGGCGGAGGCGTTCTGCATCTGCCGGAGCAGGGCCACGCTGGAGATGACCGCCTTCGTGGGGATGCATCCCACGTTCAGGCAGGTGCCGCCGAGTTCGTTCTTCTCGACGATGGCGGTCCTGGCGCCGAGCTGCGCGGCCCGGATGGCGGCCACATAGCCCCCTGGGCCGGCGCCGATGACGACGACATCATAGTCAAAGCTGTCCCGGGAACGGGTCTGGTCGGCCAATGGACAATCTCCTCCAGTCGCGTGAGGTGAAGCGCGGATGACGGATGGGAGACGGCACTGGGCGGAGTGGGAGTCGAACCCACAAGGGTTGCCCCGGCAGATTTTAAGTCTGCTGCGTTTGCCGTTTCGCCATCCGCCCACCATCCCGCCGAGACACTTTAACACTCCGCCCGAAACCCTGTCAAACCCGACCGGAGGTACAGATCTTCCGCGGAACACACCGGAACTGTGCGACCCGGCCCCGTTCGTGGAACAAGTCCATAGAAGCGCCGCGCCTGCCGCCCGTCCGCAGGCCGGTCACCAGAAAACCAGAGCTGCCTCTGCGCCACCCGGAGCAACAGGACTTGTCCAGCCTTCCCCTGGCCAGCCTCTATCTGGCCGCGACAATCCTCTTCGTCGATGCCGTCTACCGGGCAAGTCTCGCCCTTCGAAACAGACTGGTGGCCGCGGTCCCCGACGGGGAGGCGGGGGGCGTCAGCTATCTGCTCGGGCTCCTTCCACCGCTCGCCGGACTCCTCTCCGCCACGGTCTTCTCGCTCGCCATCCCGGCGATGGCTCTGACCGGCCTGTTGTGGGCGGGCAGAGGGCTTCCGGACATCCTGCTGGGGGCCGGACTGGCTCTCTGCTGCTCGGCGATGGCCGTGGCGCCGCTGATGGCGGCCGGTTGGCTGACCCTGCGCCCGGCGCCTCGCCTAGAGCTGAGGGCGCGAAGCGTCGTGCTGCTGCTGGTGGGGCTGGACCTGCTGCTCTCGGCGGCGTTCGAGGAGATCGTCTTCCGGGGCCAGCTGCTGCATCTGCTGAGGCAGGGGATGAGCGCCGGAGCGGCCGTCGGCGTCTCGGCGGGCGTGTTCGGCCTGGTGCACATCTGGAAGCGGCGGGACGCTCCGCCCGTATGGGCCGTGAACACGGCCCTCTTCGGCATCGTGGCGGGACAGCTGGTGCTCCTGACAGGCGGCCTCAGCGCCTCGATCGCCCTGCACTTCGTGTGGAACATCATCCAGACCCCCCTGCTCGGGCTTCCCGCGAACGGCTCCTCCTACGACCATGGCCTGTTCGTCGCCGACCTCCGCGGACCCGGAGCGGTGACGGGCGGTTCGTGGTCGCTGGACGCGGGACTGGCGTCCACTCTGGCGCTCGGAGCGGCGGCACTGGCGCTGGCCCTGTTCTTCTGACCCCCCGGACCCGTCCTCCGCTCCGTCCCCCGTGCCCGCGGCCGCCTGAGGGCGGCCCGAGGTCTCTTGCGATTGACAGAAACCCGCCGGCGACGTATCCTTATCATAGAGTCTGTCGCTTGCGAGGCATAGCATGATTTGTTCCAGAAATCGTCATGGCGGGTTCACGCTCATCGAGCTGCTGGTGGTCATCGCCATCATCGCGATCCTCGCCGCCATCCTCTTTCCGGTGTTCGCCGGAGCCCGCGAGCGGGCCCGCTCGACCAAGTGCCTGAACAACCTGAAGCAGCTGGCGCTGGCCTGCCGCCAGTATGCGGACGACAACGGAGGCAAGCTTCCCGACGCCCGCATCTCCATGAACGCGACCTCCTACAGCGACTGGGCGGGGTGCCAGTCGGTCGGCGGATGGGTGGACGTCACCCGGGGGCAGATCTGGCCCTACGTAAAATCCGAAGAGATCTACCGCTGCCCCACCGACAAGAGGAAGCCCGCCACACAGATCTCCTCGCTTCCCGCCGGCAGGACCCAGAAGGACTACCCTCTCAGCTACAGCATGAACTTCAAGTTCGACGACAAGGACCGTCATCAGAAGCTAGACAGCATCGCGAACGACCCCACGCTGGTCCTGCTGCTGATCCACGAGTCGCGCGAACGCATCAACGACGGCGACTTCCGCTGGGAGACCCCCCATGACATCCCTTCGGATGTCCACTACGAGGGGACGAACGTGGTCTACGTGGACGGCCACGCCACCTACGGGAAGCAGTCGCGCCTGATAGAGGAGATGCGTAAGGGGAACTGGGACCCGGGCCATACTCCGGGCACCCCCTTCAACCCGCCCTGGTAAGTACTTCTTCCGGAGAAGCGAAGCGCCCCGGCGGAGGTCCCGCCGGGGCGTCCCGTTGCTCGAGCACAGCTTCCGGCCGGCGTCACGCCAGCCCGGCGGAGCGAAGCGCCTTCAGCGTCCCTTCGTGCACCACCCGTCCGTCCCTTGTGATGGTGGCGGCCCGGACGATGGGGTCGTCCAGATCCAGGGCGCCCTTGCGCGTCAGATGCAGCACAAAATGGCAGATGTTGCGGGCGTACAGCTGCGTGGAGTGCACCGGCAGACGCCCGGGCAGGTTCAGGATGCCGACCACCGTCACGCCGTTGTGCCTGTAGACCTCTCCGGGACGGACGACCTCGCAGTTCCCGCCCTGGTCCACGGACACGTCCACCACCACGCTGTCCGGCTTCATCCTCTCGACGGCAGCGCGGGTGAGGAGCAGGGGCGCGTGCTCTCCGAAGACCAGAGCGCCCAGGATGACGACGTCCGCGTTCGGGGCCTCGGCATCGAGGGTCTTCCGCACGGCTTCGTCATCGTGTCCGGCCACGTAGACTCCCGCGTACCCGTCCTTTTCGGCTTCCCGGACCGCCTCGTCCCGCACATCCACCACGGTCACCTCGGCGCCCAGTCCGCGCGCGGTGGCGGCCGCCTGTCTGCCGACCACGCCGTACCCCACCACCAGCACGCGCGAGCCCCGCAGGTCCGCAACGGGAGTCCGGCACCCGCTCATCATCTCCGGCAGGTGGTCCGCCGCCATGATGACCGCCTTGTATCCGGCGATGAGGCTCATGCTGGCGAGAGCGTCCATCTCGCGCGTCTCCTCGCTGCGCGGGATGCAGTCCATCGAGATGGTGACCAGACCGCGGTCCCGGAAGCGGCACACCATCTCCGGATGGTTGGCGGGATGAAGAAAGCCCACCAGGCAGGCGCCCTCGCGGAGCAGGTCCGACTCCAGCGCCCCCAGCGCGGGCGAGGGGAGCGGCTCCTTCACCTTCATCACGATGTCGGACTCCTGCCAGACCGTGCGGGCATCGGTCATCTCGGCGCCGGCCTCCTCGTAGGAACGGTCCTCGATGTTCGAGCCCACGCCCGCTCCCGCCTCCACTCGGATGACGTGACCCGCCCCGGCCAGCCTGCTGACCGTCTCGGGGATGACCGCCACACGGCGCTCCGCCTCCATGATCTCCCGCGGCACTCCGATCACCATCGTCTCAGTCCCTCCGTCCAGCTTCCCGCACTCCTATTACGCCCGCAGCCCCGTCCTCACCTTCTTCAGGAAGCCACCGGGAACGGACAGACACGGCAAGAGGGCCCTCCGCCGGGAGGGCCCCCGCTCAGCGTCAGATCGACGCAATCTTGTCAGGCGCTGCGGCGGCGCGCAAGCGCCGCTGCGAATCCGGCCAGGCCCGTGGCAAGCGCCACGAGGCTGCCGGGCTCAGGGATGACCGTGAACACTCCGGTGCCGCTCGCCTGGTCGTTGGCGGTGATGGTGAAGCTGAACGCCGTCTGGATGCTCGTCACCGTCCCGCTGATGCTGCCGAACCCCGAGGGCGGAAGCCCCTCGCTGGCGGCGGCCGACTGGTTCGGCGCGGCCGTGAGGGGTCCCGCGATAAGGTCCGCATAGACGCCGACGTTGCTGACAGCCTGGAAGAAGCGGGTTCCGCCCGCAAACAGCGGAGTCAGGACCGCGCCGTTGCCGTCACTGTCCGTCACCGTGATGCCCGCGCTCGCCACGGCCGGGGGATTCACCAGAGGAGAAAAGCCCACGATGGCCGAGGTGATGGTGTAGCTGACGCTTGTGGACGGGGCTGTGATGGCAAACCCGATGGACACCACCGGGTCCGCATCGACATAGGCCGCCAGGTCCGAGATGGTGCCCAGCACCGTCTGCGACTCGTCCGCCGAGACGATGTCCAGGGGGGCCTGCAGGTTCCAGTTGATCTGCGAGCCGGCCGCCGGATTGCGGTAGAACTCGACCTTTCCGTAGTGCTGCTGCCCGTCCCACGCTTCTATCACGAAAAGCGCCGCGGAGATGGAGCCCCCGTCCGCCCGCGCCACCTGCGCGCCGCCCGGCGCGAACGCCAGGACGGCCACCAGCACAGCCAGGGAAAATCTGCGTGCAGTCATCTTGTCATCTCCTTCCGAATCGACAGTCGATGCCTTGCCGAACCCTTCCCGACCCCATTGTGCTCCTCCGACCCTCCCCTGTCAATAGTACGGGGAAGCCGCAGGCTGCAAATCCGGTATTTATGCTGATGCCGCGCACACCCCGTACAGCAACAAGGGGCCTTCCACGAGGGAAGGCCCCTTTCTCATTTCCGAACGGCTCTCCCGCGGAGGAGCGCCGAGCCGTGTTTCTTCTCCGGAACGCCGCGGGCGTCAGGCCCTCCGGCGGAGCACCAGACCCGCGAACCCCGCCAGCGCGCTTCCGAGAGCCATCAGGCTGCCAGGCTCCGGAACGACGACGAAGCTGCTGGTCCCGCTGGCCCCATCGAACGGCGTCAGCGTGAAGCTGAACTGGCTGCTGATGCTGGAGACCGTGCCGCTGATGACGCTGGCGACGCTCTCGCTCGCCGTGTTGGACTGGAACATCCCGGCGGAGACCCCGTTCACCAGGAACGCGTAGTTGCCGAGGTCCGTGTCCGCCCGGTAGACCTTGCCACCGGACAGCAGACCGGTGAGCGTTGCCCCGTTGCCGGTGTTGTCGGTCACCGTGACCGCTGCGGTCGCCGTCGCGGGAGGATTGACCAGCGGGGTGAACACCACCAGGCTGGAGCTGAAGGTGAACGTCGTGACCGTATTGCCGGCGGTGACGCTGAAGTTCAGCTGGACGGCGGGATCCACATCGTAGAACACGTTGATGCTGTCCAGCGAGGCGATCAGGTCGCCGTTCGCCTTCAGTTCGATCCTGTCAGCCGCCCGCCAGGAACCCTTGCCGTTGACCAGCCCGGGAAACTGCTCCGGACTCAGCTGCCACTGAGCGGTCTTCCCGGCAGCAACAGCGGTGATGCTCAGCAGCGGACCGGACAGATACCCGTCTACGCCCGGCCCCGCGTATGCGGCGGACGCGACCGTGGCCGCAGCCACGGCTATCGCAAACACAGCTTTCATCCCGAATCTCATCTCTGCTCTCCTTTTTCCCGGCCGCCGCCCGCACAGCACGCGACAACCGTCCTCTCGCTTTCGCAAAACCTATTGTCCGGCAAACGGCGCCTGAAGTCAAGCCCTGCGCCGCCGCAGTCCGGCGATTCCCGCCAGTCCCAGAGCCGCCAGGGTCATGGAGGCGGGCTCGGGGATGGGCGGCCCCACGTAGAACACGCTCGAGCCGCTGGCCGCGTCGTGGGCGCTCAGCAGGAACGTGAACGACGTCTGCATGCTGGTGACGCTGCCCGGGATGGTGTTGAACCCGAACAGGGGGTCGGTCTGGCTGGCCGTCGCCGACTGGTTCGGCCCCGCCACGATGTTGGGCACCAGATGCGTGTAGATGCCCAGGTTGGTCTGGGCCTGGTAGGCCAGCGAGTTGGACACATATCCGCCGACCAGATACGCCCCGTCACCGTTCGTGTCGGTAATCGTGATGGCCGCGCTCGCCACGGCATCGGGGAACGCGATGCCCGGGAAGCTCAGCGTGACGGACGAGATGTTGAACAGGGTGTCCACATCCAGCGCCTTCACGTTGAACGTGAAGCCGATCACCGGGTCAGGGTTGATGGCGGTGGTCAGGCTCTCGATGATGCCCAGAGCCAGGGAAGGGTTCTCGGAGCTGTAGATGGCCACCGGCTCCGCCAGGCTCCAGACGCCCCAGCCTCCCGCCTCCGGGTCGAACACCAGCTCGGGCAGGAAGAATGCGGAGCCGGAACCCGCCTGGCTGGCGGCGCTCACTCCGATGACAAGCCCGGCGGGCCCGTCCAGAAGTCCGGGGCCTGCCGCGGCCGGCGCGGCGATCAGCGCGGCGATGAGTAATGCCCCCGCCAGCACCGCTCCTACTCTCGTTCTCGCTATGAATCTGCTGCTCATTCTCATTTCCTCTTCCAGCCGTCCCGCGGCTGGTTTGTGGGACCCGAGGGCATTGGTGAAGCGCACTCCCCACCCGCGTCCCTTTCAGAAGACAGAGACCGCAAAGGAGGCTCCCCACGAGACACCTGCGCACCGCCCACATCAGGGCAGTCCGTTGCCCGGAGCGCCCCTCAGGCGGCGCGCACGCTGTTCCCTCTGCCGTCCATTGTCTCAGCTAGCCCCGGCCCCCGTCAAGGTGCCGGGACAAATTCCGGTATTCTTACCGGGTTGGCCCCTGCAGGATCGAGGCCGTCCGGAGTACAGCAGAAAGGCCCCCGGACCCTGTCCGGAGGCCTTCGCACTGAAGACATTCCCGGCATCGACCTATTCTCCCACACCGTCGCCAGTGCAGTACCTTCGGCGCTGGAGGGCTTAACTACCGTGTTCGGGATGGGAACGGGTGGATCCCCTCCGCTATGGACACCGGGAAACCGCGTCATCGTTCGAGGGACGGCTCTGCTTGCGTCCTGATGACTCTTGAAAACTGCACAGCGAGGGGAAGGGGCTCCGGCCCTCAAGGCCCGGCCGGGACCCACAGGATCTGCAAAAGATTTGGTCAAGCCCTCGGTCTATTAGTACCGCTAAGCTGAAGATGTTGCCATCCTTACACCTGCGGCCTATCGACCAGGTAATCTACCTGGGACCTTACTCAGGGATCGCTCCCCTTTGGGAAGCCTCATCTCGGGGCGTGCTTCGAGCTTAGATGCTTTCAGCTCTTATCACAACCGAACGTGGCTACCCAGCGTCTGCGCCTGGCGGCACAACTGGTACACCAGAGGTTCGTCCATCCCGGTCCTCTCGTACTAGGGACAGCCCCCCTCAAGCTTCCTGCGCCCGCATCGGATAGGGACCGAACTGTCTCACGACGTTCTGAACCCAGCTCGCGTACCGCTTTAATAGGCGAACAGCCTAACCCTTGGGACCTAATCCAGCCCCAGGATGCGACGAGCCGACATCGAGGTGCCAAACCTTGCCGTCGCTGTGAGCGCTTGGGCAAGATAAGCCTGTTATCCCCGGGGTAGCTTTTATCCGATGAGCCACAGCAATTCCACACTTAGCTGTAGGATAACTAGGCCCTGCTTTCGCATCTGCTCGACCCGTCGGTCTCACAGTTAAGTTCCCTTATGCCCTTATACTCTGCGGCTGATTTCCAACCAGCCTGAGGGAACCTTTGGACGCCTCCGTTACCTTTTAGGAGGCGACCGCCCCAGTCAAACTACCCGCCTGATACTGTCCCCGGACCGGATAACGGCCAGGGTTAGAATTTCGAAATAACAAGGGTGGTATTCCACTGGCGGGCTTGCGCCCTCCCACCTATGCTCTACATGCTATTCCAAAACTCAATACCAAGGTGTAGTAAAGCTCCACGGGGTCTTTCCGTCCTGATGCGGGTAACCGGCATCTTCACCGGTGCTACAATTTCACCGAGTCTCTCGTTGAGACAGCGCTCAAGTCGTTACGCCATTCGTGCAGGTCGGAACTTACCCGACAAGGAATTTCGCTACCTTAGGACCGTTATAGTTACGGCCGCCATTCACCAGGGCTTCGATTCAGGGCTTCTCCTTGCGGATGACCCCTCCTGTTAACCGTCTGGCATTGGGCAGGCGTCAGCCTCTATACATCGTCTTTCGACTTAGCAGAGACCTGTGTTTTTGTTAAACAGTCGCTCGAGCCTTGTCACTGCGACCCCAGCGAATCCGCGGCGTCGAGTCCGCGTCCCGCCAGGGCACCCCTTCTCCCGAAGTTACGGGGTCAACTTGCCTAGTTCCTTAACGAGAGTTATCTCGCCCGCCTTAGTATCCTCTACCCACCTACCTGTGTCGGTCTGCGGTACGGTCCAGGACTCACTCCCTAGAGGCTTTTCTCGACGGACCGTTGCTCCACTCGGCTTTGTGTCTCCACGCGGCTTAGTCCCGCGCCAAGCCTGCGTGCCGGACGGATTTGCCTGTCCGGCGGCCCCACGCGAGAACACGGTCTACCAACCCCGTGCTTGGAACGCGGATCCGTGTCCCCCCTTCGGTGATAACGCGAGTCCCAGGCTCTGGAATATCAACCAGATGTCCATCGCCTACGCTAAACGCCTCGGCTTAGGCCCGGCTAAACTCAAGAGGACGAACCTTCCTTAAGAACCCTTAGGCTTTCGGCGGAGAAGATTCTCACTTCTCTTTTCGCTACTTATGCCGGCATCCTCACTTGTCTGAAGTCCACGACTGCTTACGCTGCCGCTTCGCTCCTCAGACAACGCTCCTCTACCACGGCGCTTGCGCGCCGTCCACGGCTTCGGTGGTCAGCTTGAGCCCCCTTACATTGTCGGCGCCAGGTTGCTTTCGACCAGTAAGCTATTACGCACTCTTTAAATGATGGCTGCTTCTAAGCCAACATCCTGGTTGTTTACGCAACCTGACATCCTTTCACACTTAGCTGACACTCCGGGACCTTAGCCGGTGGTCTGGGCTGTTTCCCTTTTGACTACGAAGCTTATCCCCCGCAGTCTCACTGCCACGCTCTCATATGCTGCCATTTGGAGTTTGATTGAGTTCGGTAACCTGGTGGGGCCCCTAGCCCATTCAGAGCTCTACCTGCAGCACAGAACGCGTGACGCTGCACCTAAATGCATTTCGAGGAGAACCAGCTATCTCCGGGTTCGATTGGCATTTCACCCCTACCCACAGCTCATCCAAGCCGTTTTCAACCGACACTGGTTCGGACCTCCGTCGCGTGTTACCGCGATTTCATCCTGGCCATGGGTAGATCACCCGGTTTCGGGTCTAATCCGTGCTACTGGCGGCCAGAGGCCGCATGCGCCCTGTTCGGACTCGCTTTCGCTGCGGCTCCGTCCCTGAAGGACTTAACCTCGCAACACAGATTAACTCGCCGGCTCATTATGCAAAAGGCACGCCGTCAGACATTCTCCGGTAAACCGGAGCATAGTCCTCCGACTGTTTGTAAGCGACATGGTTTCAGGTACTATTTCACTCCCCTCCCGGGGTGCTTTTCACCTTTCCCTCACGGTACTGGTTCGCTATCGGTGGCAAAGAGTATTTAGCCTTAGGAGGTGGTCCTCCCGGATTCCCACAGGGTTCCTCGTGTCCCGTGGTACTTGGGTGCTCGGTCAGCAAGTCCCATGCCGTTTCGCCTACCGGGCTCTCACCGTCTGTGGCCGGCTGTTCCAAAACCGTTCGGCTACAGCTGGGATTTGTAACTTGCCCACGCGGATAGGGCCGCGTGAAGACCGGGTCCCGCTACCCCGCCGGCGCAACGCCCCTACGCTATCACACGCTGGCGGTTTAGGCTGTTCCCGTTTCGCTCGCCGCTACTCAGGGAATCGCGGTTGCTTTCTTTTCCCCGGGCTACTAAGATGTTTCAGTTCACCCGGTTCCCCGCCGGCGGCTATGTATTCACCGCCGGCTGACTGGACGTGACTCCAGCCGAGTTGCCTCATTCGGGAATCTCCGGATCAAAGCATGCTGGCTGCTCCCCGGAGCATTTCGGTGCTTGCCCCGCCCTTCATCGGCTCTTTGCCCCAAGGCATCCACCATTCGCTCTTTGTAGCTTGACCAAAACTCGGTGCCTTGAGTATCTACAGATGCAGATCTTTACCCGCTCGCTATGCAGTTTTCAAGGATCACGCAGGACGGGGTGGGTCGCGGAGACATCAGCTCCGCGATCCAGCGCCCTCTGCATCCGCCGGGAAGCCGCGGCGCCTTGCGCGCCGCACCCGGCCCGGCGACGGGCCTGTGCCCGCCGCCACAAACCTTCATTCTATCAACCGGCGGCTCGAGTGTCCAGCCGCCCCGCGCCCTCGGCCAGGCGGGACCTGTGCCCCGCCCGGCTCCGCCGATGCGGAAGAGAAGGCGCTCAGAAAATTTTCAATGGAGGCTAGCGGGTTCGAACCGCTGACCTTCTGCGTGCAAAGCAGACGCTCTCCCAGCTGAGCTAAGCCCCCTTCATCGGGCTTC
>FWWL01002378.1_pt1 | contig 39461 bp, 33 predicted proteins | sample 2228331 | NCBI WGS metagenome assembly FWWL01 (sample SAMEA103939775, study PRJEB20133) | metagenome
ATTCGTTCGGACTGGATCTGATTCCAGATTCAGTCACATACTTGTTTGGCCTGATTTAATCCTGATAAAAGGTTGGTATTTTCAAGTCAGAGTTAGAAAGACAGGCTAGTCGGGAAAATACCCGAATTAGTGAGTCTGAATTACCCCGACTTTGGATTCTTTCCCCAACTGCTTCTCCGCAACTGCTGGACGGTTTTCGGGCTGTGACGGCGCCAGGATGAACCAGTGGGATTTATTTTCTCGCCCCTTTGCTTAATACGGCGATCGTGGTGATTCACCAATTGCCCAATACCCCGGAAACTTTGTGGTTGAGAATTTTGGGCAAGGGTACGGTGCAAAAACAGGCGATCGCCTCGTTAAGAGAGTTGCCGGAAGATAATCCGTATCGATTGGCTGCGCTAGAATTGCTTTGTAACTTGAGAACAATTTTAGACGCACGTCAACTAGAAATCGCTAACCAACAAGGAATTCAACAAGGAATTCGACAAGGGCAACGGCTGATGGTTGAAACCATAGATCGGGAGTTATCCCAAATTATTGAGCCGTTAATTCAACTATCTGCCCCGGAAATAACTCATCAAATGATGATGCAACTAAATTGAGAAGAGTTGTTAGCTAGATTTAACCCCGAATGCTAGTTAATTTTATCAGGAATACCAGAAGGTTTATTGGCAAACCGGGTTTTTTTGTCAATTTTTTGTCGGTGGCAAAATTTAAACAATTCTCAAGGATTTAGCCAGAACCCTGACCTAGTATCATTTTGGGCAATGCTTGAATCCTGGAAATGCGATCGCTGTCTTATATTTTTGACCAAAAATGCCCTGGGTGGGGATTGAAAAAACTGCCAATCAGCGGTTAACTTAATCTGGATGTAACGATAATCGGCAGAAATTTTTTCCTAGCAATTAGCTGCAATTGTCCGCCGGGAAAAAATCAACCATAGGTAAGTCAACATGAAAAAAACTTCTTTTATTATTATCCCAGCAATTCTTTGGTTTGGCTTATTGCCCCTGTTTAGCTGTTCTAACAGTCAAGGGGCAAATTCTCCAAATAATCAAGGGACTAATCAGGTGGCTAATAATGCCGAAGGGACTCTACAATTACGGGCTAATGGAGAAGATTTTGTTAGGAAAGGTTTTGTGTCTAAAGATGGTTGGCAAATTTCTTTTGACCATGTTTATGTGAATTTAGCAGAGGTGAAGGCTTATCAAACAGATCCCCCTTATGATGCTCATAAAGGTGGGGAAATTCAAGCCAAAGAAACCGTGACTTTTGTCTCGATTAAAACTGTTGATTTGGCAGCAGGAGATGAAAATGCTGAACCGATTTTAGTGGCGGAAGTTCCGGCAAAAGCTGGTCGATATAATGCGCTTTCTTGGCGAATGACCGCCGGAAATAACGAACCGAATCAAGGTTATCCATTAGTTTTAATTGGTAAAGCGAGTAAAGGTGGTGAAACGATTAACTTTAATTTGAGAATTAATCGAGAATTAGCTTTTAAGTGTGGTGAGTTTGTGGGGGAAGAACGCAAGGGTATTTTATCACCCGGAGGAAAGGCTGATTTAGAAGCGACGTTTCATTTCGATCATTTATTTGGGGATGGAGAAAGTCCCCCAGATGATGAGATTAATACTGGGGCTTTAGGGTTTTCTCCTTTAGCAAATATTGCGGAAAATAATCAAATTGATGCAGATTTGACCAGTTTGAAGGCTAAACTGGATGCAGCAGATTATGAGAAACTAAAAGGTATTTTACCTAGTTTGGGTCATGTGGGAGAAGGTCATTGTCACGAATTGTTGACCGGGAAATAACCAAACGAAAATTATAATAATAAGTAGGGTGGGCAAAATTATGGGATTTATCCGCTGGGTTTGATTAGGGCTTTTGCCCACCCTACAATATTAGTACAATATTACAATATTAACTCCAGGAGAATGTTATGATTAAGAAGGTAAATTGGTTGATTGGATTAAGTTTACTGGGGGTGGTTATTTGCCCCGGTGGTGCGATCGCCCACGGGGCAAATATTCAATATAAATCCACTAATGCCCTGCAAATTAATGCCACTTATGACAGTGGTCAACCCATGTCAAATGCTCAAGTAACAATTTATGCCCCGGACGATCCGGCTACTCCGTGGTTAACAGGAACTACTGATGAAAAAGGCGGGTTTATTTTTGTACCTGACCCAACTAAAGTTGGCAATTGGGAAGTAAAAGTTCGGCAAGCGGGTCATGGGGCTATGATTACTATTCCTGGGGCTATTCCTGGGGGTAATTCCCCAAGTTCCCTGAACCAGAATGAACCGAATGCTGCAAATCAGTCAGTAACCCAAAATCAGCAATCAGTTGCTAACAATGTTGCTAACAAAAATTATACCCCAATGCAAAAAGGTTTAATGATTGTGTCAGTGGTTTGGGGATTTGTGGGAACTGCTTTGTTCTTTTCCCGGAAATCTCTGGAACAGCAACATTAAACAGCAACATTAATCTGAATTATTGATAATATATCGATTGATAGTGAAGCATTGCTGATTTTTGTTGACTATTTTTTCTTTACTATTTTGTGGGAATATTATGCATATTGCGGATGGAATTCTCCCGGCTAAAGTTTGTATTGGTGGCTATGCGATCGCCGGTTTAGCGACTTGGTATTCTTTGCGGCAAATTAATCGGCAAAAAAATCCCCAACAAGGAATTCCCAAAGCGGCTTTATTGACCGCTGCCTTTTTTGTGGCTTCGGGAATTAGTATTCCTATTCCTCCCGCGAGTGTTCATTTTGTCCTGAATGGACTGTTAGGCACAATTCTGGGATATTATGCTTTTCCCGCCATTTTGATTGGCTTATTTTTCCAAGGCCAAATGTTTGGTCATGGGGGTTTAACCACTTTGGGAGTTAATGCCAGTATGATGGGGATTCCGGCTATTTTAGCCTATTATATCTTTCAGCTACGCTATTTATTTGGGGAGAAAAAGCCGGTGGTTACGAGCATTTTTGCTTTTTTTTCCGGGGCGATTGGGTTAGGACTGGCTTTGATGATTTTTTTCACTTTAGTCGTGACGAATTTACCCGCTGAATTGAACAACGCAACTGAGCGATCGGCGCTTTATGCCTTGATGCTGAGTCATATTCCTTTGATTATAATTGAAGGAATTTTTACGGCGATGTTGGTGATGTTCTTGCAACGAGTCAAACCAGAGTTGATTCAAGGGAAAGTATTAAAGGAGGTGCCGTTGAACGATGAAATTTAATCTGGATGAATATGCTCATTTAAATTCGCCGATCCATCGGTGGCAACCAGAGAGTAAATTAATCGGCTTGGGTGCATTGATGATTGCTTTTGCTGGGGTAGAAAAGTTGTTTTTATTGCCGGTAGTTTTGCTGATTGCGGCGACGATTTATCGGCTGTCTCACCTGCCTCGTTCTTTTTGGCAAACTCGGTTACGTTACCCTGGATTGTTTTTGATGGGTGTGGTGTTTTTGCTGCCATTTGTTTCTGGGGAAACGGTGATTGGGCAATGGTCGATTGGGCAATGGACTTTTCTAACTTTACGCCAAGAAGGTTGTTTGGCAATGCTGTTAATTGCCAGCCGGTTTGTGGCGATTGTGACTGTTTGTTTGGTGTTGTTTGGTACTTGTTCTTTTTTAACTATAATTAAGGCGATGCAAGCGCTTGGTTTATCTCCTATTTTAGCCGATATGACCCTACTTTCTTATCGCTATATTTTTGAATTGGGGCAACAGGTACAAACTCTGACTATTGCTTTACGGTTGCGGGGTTTTAAACCGCGTAATCTGACCCGGAGAAATTTGCGAATTTTTGCGTCGGTGATAGGGACTTTATTAGTCCGCAGTTATGAACAGTCAGAACAGGTATATCGTGCTATGCTCCTGCGAGGCTATGGCAATATTGACTACAATATTAACCAGAAGATTAACCGAAAGTTAATTCATCCTTTCCTAGGGATTAAGCAGAAAATTTTCCCGGATAGATTTAGCGCGATCGCCTTATCCGTTTCTGTTATAATTGCCATCAGCTTAATCGGCGCCGAAGTTTTATTATAGCTTGATTATAGCTTTATTATAGCCATCAGCAATCAACTATAAGCTATCAGGTATTTTCAGCAAATATTGGTTATAATCAAAAAATTAGCGAATCAATCCCAGGGCATAAGTAGCAAAATATATGACAGGTCAATTAGAACGAATTTCGGGTAAACGGGAAACATTGAAAACTGCGATCGCCCTCAAAAATGTGAATTTTTCTTACTCAGATCATCCCGGAACCTTAAAAGAAATTAATCTAACCGTTGTACCGGGGGAACGAGTGGGGATTATCGGGCCAAATGGCGCCGGAAAAACCACGTTATTTTTATCTATTTGTGGGATTTTACCCGCTACGGGAGAAATCAGTCTATTTGACAAACCTGTAATTCCCGGTGAGTTTCGTTCAGAAGTTGGCTTGGTGTTTCAAAATCCTAACGATCAATTATTCTGTGCTTCGGTGTGGGAAGATGTGGCATTTGGCCCAGAAAATATGGGACTTTCTCCCGAAGAAGTTAACCAAAGAGTTGACCGGGCTTTAACTTTAACCGGAGTCAAAGAATTAGCCCCCCGTCCTCCCCACCATTTGTCTGGAGGAGAAAAACGTATGGTGGCGATCGCGGGTGTTTTAGCCATGCAACCGCAGTTAGTAATTTATGACGAACCTAGCGCGAATTTAGATGCTTTAGCCCGACGCAGGCTGATTCAATTTTTACAAGGGGCTTCAGAAACTATGTTAGTTTCCTCTCACGATTTGGAAATGATTTTAGAAGTCTGCGATCGTGTTATTTTGATGGCCGCCGGAAAAATTATTGCCGATGGAATTCCGACAAAAATTATGGGCGATCGGCAACTTATGACCGCATTCGGCCTGGAAAAACCCCATTCTTTACAGCATTTTTCTGGTTAGTAATACCAAGGATAAAAAATATTCCTACAATTACGAGGTTAATTTGGGCGTATGTAGGGGCGCAAGCATTGCGCCCCTACAGTTTAATTTTTGATGTAAAACGGTATAAAAAGGTATAAGGGCGGCGTTGCATTCCCGTAAAAAAAAATTACGGTTTCAGAAACCGGGTTTCTTGTATGCGCCTAAAATATCGCCCCGGTATGAACCCAGAAACCCGGTTTTTTCGGCGGAAAATATGCCGATTTTGATTAAATTATACCCGCCGATTGACAATCGTCCAAACTTGGCCATCTGACCGCACAAAGGGGACAGAAATACTGTGAAATCCGGTAATAAATGGTTTTAGATAAACTTGCCAATAACTCGGACTAATCTCATCAGCGATCGCCTTTAATGCTTTGACTTCTTCGGCCAATTCTGCCGCTAACTCATTGATGCGTTGGGCATGAAGTTTAGCTTGGGCTTGACTGGCTTCTAATTCTTGTAAAATCGGATTACGACCATCAGCTTTTTGTTGTTGGAGTTGCTGCTGTTTTTGGTTTAATTGTTTTTGTAAAGCCGCGATCGCATCATCAATTCCTTTTATTTCGGCGGAAATTACCGCAGTTTCTCTCGCCTGAGTCCGATAAGCATCAGAAATCGCTTCTGGGGAATCATTCACAGGGGCGATCGCCGGAATTTTCATCCGAGAACGTTCTTTTTGGAGTCGATAAATCTGATTCCGAATTGCTTCAATTTCTGTCTGAAGTGTCTGCATGATTGTTTTACCTATTTTTCTAGATTCGTAGGGTGGGCAAAAAATTTTACGCACCCTACCATATATGATGGTGAATTTTTGCCCACCCTACAATATAAATACTATTTTTTGGTGGGGAAAGGGGATGGTCGGTTGTATAATAGAATCGACAGCAGATAGCAGAGAGAAGATCGACATTCCCGTTTTCTCCGTTGGATCGGTTGACTTTGACGATCTAAACTAATTGGATCGAGTATATTTGCTACTAACTCTATGAGTTTAATCCAAAGCTCTAGCCCATGGGCAACTTGTCAGGGAAAATAAAAAGCAGCGATCGCAAATCAATCTAATGAAAACCCTGCGCGATCGCCCAATGGCAATAATTCCCACATTGAGGAAGAGATCATGTCTCGTTTCCTGCCCATCTTAATCATCCAAAACCCTCTCACTGACACAAATCTCCTGTTAGGCCAGTTGCAAGAAGCTGGATTTATCCCCGACTTGCAGACCGTAGCAACCGAGTCAGAGTATAGGACTCAACTCGATCGCGGCTGGGATCTGATTTTGCATATTTGGCAAAGTTTAGAACCCTTAACACCAAAAAATCCCGATCCGCCCATCACCTTAGACCCTTTGCAAGCCCTAGAAATTTTGCATCAGAAAAATCATCAAATTCCCCTAATTATTATTAGCGACAACCCCTCGGTGGAATTCGCAGTCAACTGCATGAAACAAGGGGCAGCGGATTATCTATTGACCGCACAAATTTCCCAGTTAGGCACTAGGGTGCAACAGTTATTTTCGGATAAAATTATCCCCCCCGGCAAGACTAGAGGCAATTCGGCGACAATTCAACGGCGAAAAGCGGCAAAAGAATGCCAGGAATTACTGAATGCCGTAGCAAAAAGTGAAGAAAAATACCGGGCAATTTTTACCGCTTCTCCCGTTGGTATGGCCACCTTTGACTTGGACAGTTTAACCTGGATTACGGCTAATCCTAAATTTTGTGAAATGTTGGGCTACCAGGAAACAGAGATTAAAGAATTAACCTTAGCCGATACCACTCATGAGCAAGATTTAGCTGGAGAAATTCGGGAATTATCTCGGTTGAAAACCGGAAAAATTGCTAGTTATAAACTGGAAAAACGTTACCGAAGAAAAACTGGGGAAATTATTCCATGTAATTTAACTTGTACCAGAATTAGCGAGCGCAGCCAAAAGCCCATTTTAGGATTGGCTATTGTTGAAGATATTAGTGAATGGAAGCAGGTAGAAGAATGTTTACGATTGTGCGATCGCGCCATCGCCGCGAGTAACAACGGCATCGTCATTTGTGATGCCAGACATCCGACCCTACCCATTGTTTATGCCAATGCTGCCTTTGAGAAAATCACCGGCTATTCAGCCACTAATATCTTAGGAGAAAGCTGCTGGTGGTTGCAAGAAAATCAGGGCAAACATCCAGAATGGATTCACGGCCATGCACCCCCGGAATTACAAGCGGCAGTCCGAGAACATAAACCCTGTAGTGTGGTGCTGCAAAATTATCGTCCTGACGGGACAATGTTCTGGAATAAACTGAGTATTTCTCCAATTTACGATAGTGAGAAAAAACTTTCTCATTTTCTCAGTATTCACCATGATATTACCGAAATTCAAGAAGCGAAATCTTTTTTACGCCTGAGTCAAGAAAGGCTGCGTTATTTGGTGGCATCAAACCCAGCGGTGATTTACTCGCGGCAAGCATCGGATGACTATAAGATTAACTTTATGAGCGAAAATGTTCTGGACTTATTTGGATATGCCGCGAGTAACTTTTTCACCGATGCAAATTTTTGGCTCAACCACGTTCACCCCGAAGACGCTAAAGTAATTTCTGTGGCTTCTTCTCGGTTATTAGCCAAAGAATCTGACGCCCAAGAATATCGATTTCTCCATGCCAATGGCAGCTATATTTGGGTCAGAGACGAACAAAGGCTGATCCGCGATGAACAGAATCAACCCTTAGAAATTATTGGCTACTGGGCCGATATTAGCGATCGCAAACAAGCGGAAGCCGCTTTGCAAGTTGCCAAAGATAAACTTCAGGCGGTTTGGGATGCTGTCCCAGGGTTTGTTTCCTTAATTAGTTCTGATTTAAAATATATTGGCGTCAATCAACAACTCGCGGATGTTTATGGCTTACCTCCCGAACAATTTATTGGCCAAAAAATTGGTTTTCTCAATACCAGTGGAGAGTTTTCTCAGTTTATCACCGAATTTTTTGCCTCCAACCAAGAGGAAGCCACCAAAGAAGTGACTTCGGGAATTCATCCCAACCAAAAAACGTACTTAATGGTGAGCAAAAAGTATCAACAAGGCACCGCTGCGGTATTAATCGGCATTGATATTACCGAACGGAAACAAGCCGAAGATAAAATTCAGGCGTCTTTGCGGGAAAAAGAGGTCTTGCTCAAAGAAATTCATCACCGAGTCAAAAATAACCTGCAAGTTATTTCCAGTTTACTCAAAATGCAGTCTCGGTCAATTACTGACCCGGAAATTTTGGCAATATTCCAAGAAAGCCAAAACCGGATCCACTCAATGGCTTTGATTCACGAAAAACTCTATCAGTCAGCGGATTTAGCCCGGATTAATTGTGCAGAATACATCCAGAACTTAACCTCACATTTGTACCGCAGCTATGGTATGACTCCCCGCCATATTCAGCTAGAAGTCAAGGTGCCGCAAATCTCTCTGAGTCTTGATGCCGCCCTCCCTTGTGGTTTAATTATCAATGAACTGGTATCTAATGCGCTTAAGTACGCATTTCCCGATCGGCGAGCGGGAAAAATCTACATTGAGTTAGATGTAAACGTTGACAACTGCTATATCTTAAAGGTTAGTGATAATGGGATTGGTTTGCCGCCGAATATAGATTGGGAAAATACTCGGTCTCTCGGATTAAGATTAGTTCGGACTTTATCCCAGCAATTAGGCGCAACTGTCACAGTTGACCTCACTAATGGTACCCTGTTTTCCTTAACGTTTAGCGAACCCAAGTATCAGAAAAGGATTTAGCCCCATGAGTCCGACCAAGATTTTGATTGTAGAAGACGAAATGATTATTGCTGAAGATATGGCGGATGCTTTAACCAATCTGGGCTATGAAGTGACTGCCATTGTCTCTTCCGGTCAAGATGCTATTGAAAAAGCGGCGACCACGCATCCCGATATTGTGTTGATGGATATTAATTTACAAGGGGAAATAGATGGGGTAGATGCGGCGCAGCAAATTCGGTCTAATCAGCAAATTCCGGTAGTTTTTCTGACTGCTTATGCGGATCAACATACGATTGAACGAGCTAAGGCAACTGAACCTTTTGGTTATTTGTTAAAGCCCTTTCAAGACCGGGAGTTAAAAACAACCATAGAAATTGCTATTCAACGCCATCAGGCGGAAAATTCCATCCGGGAATTATTGAAAAAAGAAAGCGATTTGAATCAGCTAAAAAATCAATTTTTGTCCATGATTTCCCACGATTTTCGGTTGCCTTTAACCACGATTCAATCAACAGTAGAATTATTAGAATATAAAGGCAATGAATGTTCCGAGGAGCAAAAAAAGCAATATTTTGATTATATTCATTCGGCAATTAGTAAAATTACGAAAATGTTAGATGATGTTTTAGAACTGAGTAAATTAGAACTGGGTAATATAGACTTTGAACCAATTTTAACGGATGTGAATCGGGTTTGTTTAGATGTTTTGGCGGAAGTAAAAGTTAGCGATCGCCACCAACATGAATTTAAATTTATTCACGGCGATCGCAATATTCTGGTGGTTCTGGATGAAAAACTGCTGCGACAATGCCTAGTAAATTTATTGTCCAATGCCTGTAAATATTCCCCCCAAAATAGCCTGATTTGTTTGCACTTAGACTGTCAAGATGACCAGGTGATTTTTGCAGTCAAAGATCAGGGCATAGGAATCCCTCCAGAGGAGCAAAACAATCTGTTTCAATCGTTCCACCGGGCCAGCAATGTCCGAGATATTCCCGGTACTGGCTTAGGGTTAATGATTGTGAAAAAATGTGTGGAACTCCACGGTGGGGAAATCACTGTAGAAAGTCAAATAGACGTGGGCACGACTTTTAAGATTACATTGCCCCTGAATAGGACTCTATCAATCCATAAATAAGACAAATAACCAATCAAGCCACAGATAAATTAGCTTGAGTCTTACCCGGGGTTTTGCCCGGAGTTTTGCCCGGAGTTTTCGGTAAAAAATCACGCTCGCGCAAAATCTGCATTAAATTAATCTCAGTTTCCAATAAGCAGGCATGACCGCTATTTTTCAGGATCGCTCGTTGAGCATTGGGCATGAATTGAATTAATCTCTGGGATTCACTCACGGACGGCAATAATAAATCGTCGGTACTGGCGATCGCGAGGGTAGGATGAGAAATTTGCGCCAGTTGATGGGGATGAATTTCAAACTCTCGAAGTAAGTTTAAGCGCCAGATGCTTGACGAGTGGCTGACGGATTGCATGGCGGTCAACAGGTCTTGACTTTCTCTGGCGGTCATGCGACCTAATGAACCTAAAAAGGGTAATAAACCGACCACGCCAAATTGATAGATGGGGGTGGGCACCCAGCCCGGTACATAAGAACCCCACTTGAGCCAAGTTTGTTGATTAAAACAAGAAGCGGGATTGACTAAGATGATCCGGTGGAGTAACTCTGGGGCGGCAATGGCCACTTTTAAGGCTAAACAGCCGCCAAAGGATTCGCCACAAAGATAGACCGGACGCTCGTTGAGGCGATTTTCTTGCCGGAGTAAGGTAATTACCGAGTGGGTGAGTTGTTGCCAGGTGGATAAATCATCGGGGGGAATGGTTAAGCAGCGAATGTCAAAGGCTGCCCCTAGGTTAAAGGTTTCGATCTGATGGCGCAGAAGAGATCCGGTGCCATCCATTCCGGGAAAAAATATGAATAAGGGTTTGTCGGGTTGGGGGGGGTGGGGGGTGCGCCAATGAATTTTTGGTTTCAATCTCAACATGGTTAGAGTGATAATGGCCAAATAAAGGAAGATCGAGGAAGAATTTAGGGGATTTTGAGTAAATCCCTAGTTTCAGAACGGTGATTTGCGCCGCAAAGACGACAGGATGCCAGGGCGATTTCAGGGGATTTCACCGGACTAACACCAGTACACCGCGACAACCTGCCCTTGGGCGGTTAAAAGATACCGCAATTTTTTCAGATCAAGGAATGGATCTGATATGATATTTACTTGAGCTAAATTGTAATAAATCTTTACAATTTGTGAGCAATTGACATTAATGGAGGTGTTTGAGCCCCAGATGCACATTGATGCACATTCTTGTGCGGTACTTGTGCGGTAAAGAAATAACCGAGGAAAAACTCCCCACTTCACTTCAGTTAGAAAAAGCTGAGGAAAAGAAGACAGTGCCCTAACCGAGGGTAAAAAACGGGCAAAAAACCTAGTATAACCGGGGCGAATCATATATGTGAATCCTAAAATTAAATCCAGAGTAATCTTTATGATGAGTCAATGTCAGGGGTCAATTTATCCGGGGGAGTGGCGGAAAAAGTAAGGGTTTGCCTAAGCGAAAAGTTAAAAAATCCTGATTTTAATCCTGATTTTAAACAAGATTTGCCAGATGTAAATCTTTATTAAACCTTTATAAATAAAGGCTGAGCTAATCAAGGAAAGAAAATACCCGAGCGATTTTGATGCGTAATAAATGGTTAAATACCCTTTAAAATAGAAGCTCGAGAGCAGAGCGAGAGCCGCCAGCATTTGGTTAAAACCGCTCGTCAAAAGAATCCCTACCCGTTGCTGATGTCCACGCGGACTGGTTCATCGGGAGTAATCATTGACTCAAAAACTATCTATATAGTAGACTGGTTATTTAAGTTCTAGCTCTCAGAAAAAAAGCCAGCTTGTCCCTAGAGGGAAACCAGAAAATTAAACACCAGAAAACCTGATTGCCTAGGATATTTCTGAAGCAGAACTGAGCGCGATCGCGAGAATCAGGACTTTTTGCCAGGGAGAGGTTTGTCGTTCTCACCCAGGCCCGGACAAGCTGACACCAATCAAATGATTTTACTAACTCCATTCCCAATGGGGGTACTTATTAACCTAATCCATGAACTATCACCAGAAGCAGAAAAAAACTTTTGCCATCACAACCCCTCTGTATTATGTGAATGATGTGCCTCATATTGGCAGTGCCTATACCACTATGGCTGCTGATGCGAGGTCAAGATTTGAGCGTCTGCGCGGTCATTCAGTGCTAATGATTACGGGCAGCGATGAACATGGCCAGAAAATTCAGCGTACCGCTGAGATGAATGGGCGATCGCCCCAAGAACATTGCGACCAAATTGTGCAAAAATTTCTCGACTTGTGGCAGCGGCTGAATATTCGCTACGATAGATTTAGTCGCACCACTGCCCCACGTCACGAAAAGATCGTTCAAAACTTCTTTGGTCGGGTTTGGGACAAAGGGGACATTTACCTGGGTCAGCAACAAGGTTGGTACTGCGTCTCCTGTGAGGAATTCAAAGAAGAACGCGATCTATTACCGGGTCATCGTTGCCCCATACACCCGAATCAAGAAGCGGAATGGCGAGATGAAGAAAACTATTTCTTCCGTCTGTCCAAATACCAAAGTCAACTAGAAACTCTCTATCAAGAGCGACCGGACTTTATCCAACCCGAAACCCGTCGAAATGAAGTGCTAAACTTTGTCAGCCGAGGTTTGCAGGACTTCTCAATTTCTCGCGTGAATCTGGACTGGGGCTTTCCGGTGCCCACCGATCCCAGCCATACGCTTTATGTTTGGTTTGATGCCCTTTTAGGGTATGTGACGGCCTTATTAGATCCTGATGATGAACCTACTTTAGAAAATGCCCTCTCTAAGTGGTGGCCAATTAATATTCACCTGATTGGCAAAGATATTTTGCGATTTCATGCGGTTTATTGGCCAGCGATGTTAATGTCCGCTGATGTGCCGGTTCCTGGCTATGTTTTTGGACATGGTTTTTTGACCAAAGACGGTCAGAAAATGGGCAAAACTTTGGGCAATACGGTGGATCCGTTTCAGTTAGTCGAAAAATATGGCGCCGATGCGGTACGGTACTATTTTCTTAAAGAGATTGAATTTGGCAAAGATGGCGATTTTAATGAAGAGCGGTTTATTAATGTGCTCAATGCCGATCTAGCCAATGATTTGGGCAATTTGCTCAATCGCACTCTCGGTATGGCGAAAAAATACTGTCAAGGTATCGTACCAGCGATCGCCCCTGATGGCATTTCTCAGGATCATCCTTTAAAGTCCCTCGGAGTTAATTTAGGTGCAGGAGTCGCTCAAAGTTATGAAGCTTTAGCTTTTAGTCAAGCCTGCGAACAAATCTTAACTTTGATCCGTTCCGGAAATAAATATATCGATGAACAAGCTCCTTGGAGTCTATATAAACAAGGCGAACAAAAAGCCGTTGATGAAGTAATCTATACGGTTTTGGAATCCGTCCGATTAGCGGCTTATCTTTTGTCGCCAATCATTCCCCAGATTAGTACAGCGATTTATCAGCAGTTAGGATTTTCAATTGATTTTAATGCCATATTCATTGATGAATCTGTGGGCTTTTCTAATCATGGGAAATGGGGAGTTTTGCCACCTAACCAAACGTTGGCCAAACCCCAACCTGTGTTTCAAAAATTGGAGCGAATTGTCGAAACATAGGTTTAACCTGTGAAGGTTTAAGCGATATTGGCGATGCTTAATGATGCTCAATTTTGCATGGGCTTAGATTGATTTTGTCTAGATGAGTTGTCTAGATTATCCTAATTTATCTTAATTTACAGCAATGAAAATTTGCCCAGATTCATTTTTTTTATCATAAAAAAAGAGGAATAATAACGATGTTGAATCATCATTCTGAGACGGAAAGCATATTCAGCGCTGAACGAGTCTTAGAAAATCGCGGACGAGTGGCGATTTTTATTGATGGATCGAATTTATTTTATGCGGCTTTACAGCTAGGCATTGAAATAGACTACACCAAGCTTTTGTGTCGTTTAACCGCAGGTTCGCGACTACTACGCAGCTTTTTTTATACTGGGGTAGACCGCACTAATGAAAAACAACAAGGGTTTTTGCTGTGGATGCGGCGGAATGGCTACCGGGTGATTGCTAAAGATTTAGTCCAACTGCCTGATGGGTCGAAAAAGGCGAACTTGGATGTGGAAATTGCCGTGGATATGATGGCTTTGGTGGGTTCTTATGATACGGCGGTTTTAGTCAGTGGGGATGGGGATTTGGCCTATGCGGTGGATGCGGTCAGCTATCGCGGTGTCCGAGTGGAAGTGGTGAGTTTACGCTCGATGACCAGTGATAGTTTGATTAATGTGGCCGATCGCTATATAGATCTAGAATCAGTGAAAGAGGATATTCAAAAAACCCCTCGCAGTCATAGCACCTATACTTACCGTCCGCTTTCCAGTTTGAGCATTATGGATGAAAGAGAGGAACGATAAGCAAGTTGCTAATTAACTCTGAAAAATCAATCTCAAAAATCGAGCGACGCACCACTGGTTTGCCCTTGAAAGTGTGCGTTAATTTGCTTTTGAAGACAAAACCACTCGCTCAATTGGGTTGTTTATTGATTTTTCAGGGTTTCTTGTTGGTTGGTTTGTTGGGGGTGAGCGGTTGTGGATCTCAAGACCGAAATCAAGCCACCAACAATGGAACTGAGGAACAGTTAGATCGCAGTTTAACTTTTAAAGATGTCACCTTGGATCAGGTGAATGAAGCCGGGGAAAAGGTCTGGATTTTGCGATCGCCCGTGGCTAAGTATCGGAATGAACAACAAATTGCTAACGTGGAACTCCCCGAAGGAGAACTTTTCCAAGATGGCAAGTTACTCTACAAGATTTCCGCAAAAAAAGGGGAAGTCCATCAAAATGGCGAAAAAATTCTCCTCCAAGAAGATATTGTCGCCACTGACCCAGAAAGTGGGGCGGTGCTCCGGGGTCAAGAATTAGAATGGTTTCCTAAACAAAATTTATTAATTGTGCGCCAATTAATCGGCATCCATACCCAAATTGAAATTTCTGCCAATGAAGGGCAAATTCAAACCAAAACTAACCAGGTAGATTTGCAGGGTGATGTGGTGGCAACCACTAAAGATCCCGTATTTCAAATGCGGAGTGAAGCCCTGGTTTGGCAAATTCCTCAACAATTAGTTAAGAGCGATCGCCCGGTAGAATTTGACCGTTACCCGTGCAATTCTCCCGCCAATTGTGCCCCCAGCGATCGCAGTGTGAGCCAGCGCGGCGAATATAATTTGTCAAGGAAAATAGCGAAACTGGAAAATAATGTCCAACTGACTCTTGCCAGACCTCCTCTGAATGTTAAGAGTGATTTAATCACTTGGAGTTTAACCGCACAAACGGTGACATCAGAAAAACCTTTACAAGCCTTTCATCGCCAGCGACAATTTACCCTGACGGGAAATGAAGGAGTGCTAGATTTACCCACGGAAATTTTAACGGTGAAGGGCAATGTTCAAGCAAAGGGCAATCCGCAAAAGCCGTTTGATCTGCAAGCTAACCAAATGATTTGGTACATTCCTAAAGAGGAAATGGAAGCGGAAGGAAATGTGATTTATCAACAAGCTAACCCATCTTTTATTATCCGTGGAGCTAAAGCTTTTGGTAAACTTACAGAGCAAACCTTTGTGATGACTGGGGGAAATGTGGTGACTGAAATGGTGCCATAATCCCCCGGTAGCAATTCCTCTGAGTACCAGTCTGGTTTTTTCCCGAAACCAGACTTTTTTCTAATTCTTTGATCCGAGCGCCTCTCGCTCTGAAAGCATATGGTCGGTGGCATCTGGTTTTTTCCTTGAAATACTGGAATAATTAATGCCAAAAATTGTTAATTAAGTTTTAATTAAGTTCTATTAATTGGGCTGCCAAAAATTACGGCGCTCAAGCTATAACTATGCTATATAATTATGCTAAAACTATGGCTAAAACTATGGCTAAAACCATGACTAAAACCATGACTATAAGCTAGGGATCAATGAAAATTACAGGATTCTCCTCCAAAATGGGATAATTGTGGTGGTATAATTCCAGTAATTTATTCAGTCCAACCGAGTAAATACCTAGGAGCCGATTGCCAATATGATCGGAGATAAAAACCCCAGTCAGCCAGCGCTGGAAACTTCAGAAGCAGGTAGTTTCAGGGGAGGGAAACATTTATTAGCTCAATTTACAACAATTCAAACGGAAATCCAAGCATTTTTCCCGATTAACCCAGTTTACTTCTGCGTCTTTGATGAGCTAGACAGTTGTGCAAAAGTGAGTGATAACTGGGAAACATTGCTAGGTTGGCAGCGAGAAGTTTTGGAATCAGAACCCTGGATCCAGTGGATGGATGATTCCGGGGTGGAAGAATGGCGCGATCGCCTGCAGTCCCTGGTTCGCCAAGGTAAAACCGGGGAAATCTGCACCTTACAGAATCGCTGGCGACATCTAGACGGAAGCTGGCGAATGTTATCGTGGCGGATTTCTCTCGGCCCTGATCGGCGCTTTTATGGAGTCGCCCAGTTGAGTGGGGAACCCCCAGCCTCAGAAACTCAGTGGCGTCAGATGATTAATAAAATGGCCGATGGGGTATTAATTTTGGATCAAGATGGCATTGTGTTATTTGCCAATTCTGCGGCAGAAAATTTATTTAATCTCAAGCATGAAGAACTACTGAATCTCCACTTTGGCATTCCCAGTTCGGCCAAAGAAATCTGTGAAATCTATCTGCCCCAGAAAGATGGCACTTATATCACCGTGGAAATGCGATCCGAACAAATTGAATGGCAAAATCAATTAGTTTACTTGGCTGCACTCAGGAATGTCAGCGATCGCTATTTAGCCGAGTCGCGACTACGAGAAAGTGAAGAAAGATACCGCACCTTGGCGGAATCTTCTCAAGATTTAATCTTTATTTTAAATAGCGATCGCACCCTGGCCTATATCAATTCTTTCGGTGCCCAACTATTAGGCATTCAACCCACCAATTCACCGGAAATAAACCTAGCAAAAAATCCTCCGATTACCGAGAAATTTAAGCAACTAGAACCCAGTATTAAACAAGTCTTTGGCTTAAATGCACCGGTTCGCGTCGAAGATGAACTCGTCTATAACGGCGGCAAATTATGGCTGGATACATTATTAGTCCCACTCCGAGACAACTTAGGCAAAATTTGTCAAATTTTAGGCGTGGCTAGAGACATTACTCAACTCAAATCTATTGAGCAAAGCTTAAGAAAAACTCAAGGACAACTGCGCCAAAGAGAAAAGCTATTAAGACTCACCTTAGAACAAGCGCCCATTGGCATTGTCACCTGCGACTTATCGGGAAATTTTCTCCATTTCAATCCCGCATTTAGCCAAATTTTAGGATATTCTTCTCAAGAATTAAAGCAAATGTCTTGGGAGCATATTACCGCAACCAATGATTTACAAATCCAAGAAAAATATCAGCAAAAACTCCTGGATGGAGAATTGAGAAATTTTCAGCTAGAAAACTGCTACAGAAGGCCAGATGGCACCAAAATCCAGGGCATCATTCGCGTGGCTTTAATTAGAGACGCCCAAGGTTCTCCCATGCATTATGTTGCCCAATTAGAAGATGTGACGGAACGTAAAAAGGCAGAAGCCAAAATTCAAGCATCCTTAAGAGAAAAAGAGGTGCTATTGAAAGAAATTCACCACCGGGTAAAAAATAATTTACAAATCGTTTCTTCTCTGCTAGATTTACAAGCTGAATATATCCAAGAACCGGAAATTCTGGAAAAATTAGAGGATAGTAAACATCGCCTATTAGCGATGTCATTAATCCACGAAACTCTCTACCAGTCAGAGAACTTAGCCCAGGTTGATTTTAGTGACTATATTGAACGGTTGGCGACTAATATATTATTTGCTCAAAGCACGGATTATGATCAAATCAAGCTTGAGTTTGATCTGGAACCTGTGTTTCTCAACCTGGAAACCGCGATCCCCTGTGGACTGCTGCTTAATGAGTTAATCACGAATTCGATTAAACATGCTTTCCCTGAAAGAGAGGGTTCGATTTGCATCGAACTGCATTATCAGTCACCGGAAACTGCATCAACAGGAGATCACACCAATTGCCAGACGCCAAAAATTATGTTAAGATATTATGACAATGGCATCGGCTTGCCCGCCAATATGAATTTTAAAGAAACAAAATCGTTGGGACTGACCTTGATTCACGACTTGACTCAACAACTGAGAGGTGACTTGGCCATAAACTCAAGTAATGGAAGTAATGGAAGTAATGGAACCCAATTTACTCTAATTTTTTCTGAACTAAAATATCTGCAAAGAATTTAATTTAAATTTATTTAAATTTACTCAGGCTGAATATGAACAACGAAAACCCTGGCCAAAAAATCAAAAAAAATCCCCTGCAAGCGGGTCAATTATCGCAAATTTATGCCCAAGAGGATTCCGACCCCAAACAACGGATAAAATTGCTCATCGTCGAAGATGAAATTATTGTGGCGCGACAACTTTCTAATAGCTTAAAAAAATTGAACTATGAGGTGGTGGCGCTCGCGACATCCGGCGAAGAGGGCATTGAAAAAACTGCCCAGACTCAACCAGATTTGGTACTGATGGATATTGTCATGCCCGGAGAAATCGACGGCATCGAAGCTGCGGAAGAAATTCGCCGTCGGTTCTCGATTCCCGTGGTATTTCTCACCGCTTACGCGGATCAAGAAACCGTCGGTCGGGCGACCATGACTGACCCCTTTGGTTATATTCTCAAGCCGTTTCAACCCAAAGATCTCTATGCCACGATTCAGGTTGCCCTACGCAAACACCAAGTAGAAAAAGAACTAGAAGCAGCCAGAAAGAAAGCCGAAGTGGAAAAAAGAAAAAAGCTTGAGCTGGTCTCTCTGGCGGCTCACGAATTTCGCACCCCCTTGACGGCGATTAAAAACTTAACCCAATTATTAGAATTTTATTCAGAAAAGTTAACCGAAGCCAAAAAACGACGCCATGTTCAACAAATCCAAACTTCTGTGGACGAAATGCTCAAGCTTTTGGATGATATTCTCACCTTGAGTAAAGTGGAAAAAGGCAGTCTGGCTTTTGAACCGTCTCCCGTTTATTTGGAAGGGTTTTGTATCAATCTGATTGATAACCTCCAATTTATCGCAGGCGATCGCTATCAGATAGTTTTAGATTATTCCGGAGATGCTCATCAACCCGTCTGTGTTGATAGCTACTTACTGCGCCACATTCTCTCCAATTTACTCACCAATGCCATTAAATATTCTCCCGCTGGCGGGACAATTAACGTGCAGGTAGATTGTCAAACCGAACAATTAGTGTTTAAAATCACTGACCCAGGAATTGGGATTCCTAGTGCTGATTTAGAGCATTTGTTTGAATCATTCCACCGCTCTAGTAATGTGGGTGATATTCCCGGTACAGGTTTAGGTTTATCCATTGTCAAGCAATGCGTGGAACTGCATCATGGGGCGATCGCGGTGGAAACTCACCTTAACCAGGGCTCCACATTTACTGTCACCTTACCCCTGCAACCATTAAATCAATGTGCCATCAAGCATTCGTAATTAAAATGCTTGGTTACTCATTGTTTGTTATTTTTTCTCTTTAGTATAACTTTAGTATAACCATTAGTATAACCATTAGTATAACCAACAGATTACAACCAACACCCCATAACCGGTAACACTTTTAATCAAACCAATTTAATCAAACCAACCAAGCTCTTCATTAGATAAGGGATTATACAGCAACTTATCTTTAGGAATAATTGAATAATTTGCTGGATAAACTAATCGACCAGCTTGATGTTTGAGCGCTTGATTTTCTTGCTCTAAGGCGGCAATTTTTTGCTGGAGACTCTGATTTTCTTCCGCCAACAAACGAGCAGTTTCACGCAATTTCTCCAGTTCATTTTTCAACGGAACTGGATTGGCTGCATTGGTTTTTAACTCTCCTTGTAGTTTTCTCAGCTGAGTCTTGACATCCGCGTGGATAATTTCTAATTCATTATACCTTTCTTTGGCTTTTTTTAACTCTGCCTCAAATTGCCTAATCTGATTTTGGGCGCTTTGCAATTCCTCCTGCAAACTTTCCTTGGCTTTGGCTAAATCTTCTTTGATTAGTTCAGCTTCTTTCAGCTTAATTTCTAACTGGTATCCTTGCTCTTTTTCTAACTGCAATGCTGCCTGTAGTTCGGCTAAATAACTGGCAGCTTGTTCCGGGGATAAGTCGGTCAAATTATCCACTAATTTCGGATAATTTACTAGACGATTCATCGCTGAATCAGGGTTTTTTTCCGATTCTTCTCGAAGTAAATCGGTGAGACTTTTCTTGGGCATTAATTCCTCCAATCCCGTAGGATTTCATTACAGACACGACGGTAATCAGCAGTTGCTTCACTAGCATTTTTGCCGCGCCATTGATTAATCGGGACGCCTTCGAGGGCAGCCCGTTCATGGGCTTTGTAACTCCTGACAAAAGCATGGCAAACGGGAATGCCCAATTCCATCAGGGTGTTTTGGGCTTCGATCGCCTCTTTGAGACTGCGAGAATCTACACGAGTAAGTAAGACCCGATACTCGACTCCCACGGGCATCACGGCTTCTCGGACGGTTTCAATTAATGCCGTTAAGTCCATTGGCGCTGGGGGGGTCGGTAAAATCAGGTAATCCGCCGAAGTGATCGCCGCGGTCAAGGCTTCGGAACGCAAAGCCGGGGGAGTATCTACGAGCGTCAGATCGTAACCCTCGACCTTGCGTAACCGTCCCAACATTTTGGGATCAATCTCTTGACAGAGATCGAAACCTAATTTTGCTTCACTGCGTTGGTGCCACCAAGAGGCGGAACCCTGGGGATCCGCATCCACTAACAGGATGCGTCGTTTTTCAGAAAAAATCGCGGCGAGGTTAACGGCGGTTGTTGTTTTGCCCACACCACCTTTGCCGTTGACAACGGCAAGGACTTTCGTAGGAGGAGATGATGATTTCACCAATGATTTTCCGGCAATGCGAAGATTAATTCCTCTATGACTGAAGAGGCGATTCCGCGAGCGATCGCTACGGGAATCGCCTTTAATATATCCTGTTCTGGTTCACTCTCGGATAAAAATTTGTAACAAATTTATCACAAAGCCGCTCCCTTGGGTTGGCAGTCCGACAACCACCCCCGACTTCACCACCAAAATCGGGCATCATAAACATAATCAGCAAACAATCTGCCAAACAATCTGCCAAACAATCTGCCAAACAATCTGCCAAACAATCTGCAAACAATCTGCAAACAATCTGCAAACAATCTGCAAACAATCTGCAAACACTCAACTACTGAAGTTATGACACCTACCCCAGACTTAGAAACAACCATCACCCAGACCGAGCAACCGGCACTCTATAACCCTGCCGCACCAAATCCCGCTCGACCCGCTCGACCCGATCTATTAGAAGATCAATTAGAAGATGATTACCTGGATCAAATCCCGGGTGATGTGGAAATGTCACTTTTCGATCATCTGGAAGAACTGCGGATGCGGATATTTTATTCCCTGATCGCGGTTTTCCTGGGGATTATCGGTTGCTTTCTCTTTGTCAAACCGATTGTCCAACTTTTGGAAGTACCCGCCCAAGGTGCCAAGTTTCTCCAGTTAGCACCAGGAGAATATTTCTTTGTCACCATTCAAGTCGCTGGTTATAGTGGTTTATTAGTTGCCAGTCCGGTAGTTTTGTATCAAATAATACAATTTATTCTCCCCGGATTGACTCGCCGGGAAAGGCGTCTTCTTGGCCCAGTTGTATTCGGTTCTAGCATTCTTTTTATTAGTGGTTTAGTTTTTGCCTATATTGTCTTGATCCCTGCTGCTCTCAACTTTTTTATTAGCTATGGTTCTGGAGTTGTAGACCAAATGTGGTCGATTGACAAATACTTTAAATTTGTGCTACTATTAATGTTCTCTACAGGATTAGCGTTTCAAATTCCAGTAATTCAAGGTTTACTTGGTTTGCTGGGAATTGTTTCTTCTCAGCAAATGTATTCTGGCTGGCGATATGTGGTTTTGGTTGCCGCCATCTTAGGAGGGGTTCTAACTCCTTCCACTGATCCACTGACCCAAAGTTTATTAGCCGGGGCTGTGTTGGGTCTTTATTTTAGTGGCATTGGCTTGGTAAAATTGATGGGACATTGACACAAAAATGTCACTTTGGTGGTCTGAACATAAAGTCTGAACATAAATAAATGCGATCGCTTGTCCCCAGCCAGAGATTTTGTAGAGAAGCGATCGCATTTCCTGAAATGAATAGAAAATCTTAACATAATTGATTGAAAACTTTATCAAAAAATAGATGTTTTTGTAGTTCGGGATACTCTTTAAATCAAAAAACTACTCATATACTACATACAAGGAGCGGATCTATTGATATAAAAACCGAGGTCATAAACAGCCACCCAAGAAAATTTCTGGCTTAGGTTTTACCCAAGTATTTTTACTCTAAGAAAATCCTAAATAGAACCTAAATAGAAAAATCCCTACTGCTCGGCAGTCAATTATTACTAGCTCTTTCCCTTAATAAGACTTATGGCAACTATTCCCAACTCTCTATCCTTTAATAGCCGGGAATCTGAGCAGCAAACCCTTGTTTGTCCAGAAGATAGATTCCTAGAAAATGCCAGCCTCGGTGTATTTTATGCCACTCCTGATGGACGTTATCTAAAAGTTAATCAAACCTTGGCTAAAATCTATCGCTACCGTTCACCCCAAGAATTAATGGCGACGGTTAAAAATATAGGCAAACAGCTATACGTGAATCCCGCTCGCTATCTGGAAATGATGCAATTATTAGAGGAAAAAAAGGTGGTGCATAATTTTGTCTCGGAAATTAACTGCTTTGATGGCACAACGGTTTGGGTTTCCCAAAATGCTCAAGCTCTCTGCGATCGCACCACGGGAAAGTTACTAAGTTATCAGGGGACAGTGACGGAAATTGAACCGCCCCAAAAAAGTGAAAAAAGCTTTTTTCCCGCCTGTGAATTAGAACCAGTCACCATGGAAATGCTTTCTATGGCTTGTCACGAATTCCGCTCTTCCCTAACGTTGATTGCTGCCACTAATGACCTGCTCAAACTGCATGGTCAAAAAATGACCAAAGCTCAAAGACATAAATATTTTCAAAAAATTACTGATACCGTCAAAAATACTACTGCCTTAATTGAAGGCTTTTTGGCAATCAGTAAAGCCGATTTTAATCATCAATTAAATCCAGTTTGGGTGAATTTCCCCAACTTTTGTCAAGAAGTCTGGCAAGATGTGCAACAAATCACCGGTGCTTCCCATCAATTTATTTTTACTAACCATTGGGGGGTCAAGGCGATTGTGGCAGATCCCGCTTGTTTAAGGCAAATTTTAGTCAATTTATTGTTGAATGCGGTGAAATATTCTCCCAATAGTTCAAATATCTGTTGTGAATTTTCCGGGGACGATCGCCAAGTTATTTTTAGCATCACCGATCGCGGCATTGGCATTCCCGCTGAAGATATGGAAACCCTATTTCAGCCTTTTCACCGGGCTAAAAATACGGGTAAAACTGCGGGAACAGGCTTGGGTTTAGTCATTGTCAAGCGGGCTGTAGAATTGCACGGCGGTGAGATATGCTTAGAAAGTGAAGTAGGAGTAGGGACAACCTTTACCGTGAAACTCCCCCGACTGATACCCACCCTCGACCCCAAAAGTCACTCATCTTGTCATATTTAAACCAGTTTAAACCAGTGAATCAATGTGGATATTCATCGGCATATTCAGGCGCTCATTCCTGTAGGGACAACTGCTCTGATAAAGCTAATCTGATAAAGCTAAATTGTCCCTAAATTCTGGCTGTTTACTGGCTGTTTAATTCTGGTTTTTTATATCTGCTGGATCGTGGCTGGGGGAGTATCTTCCTATTAATCAATTCTTAAATTTAAGGGTAAACGCGCATAAGCTCCCATCGGATCGTTGAAATTACGCAAAATTTCTAAGTCTTCTTTGAGATTTTGTAGTTTTACCGTTAAAGGATCGAGCGGTGTATGATTAGCCGCCACACGAGAGCCGATCAGTCTTTCCACAAAAATCTCTTCCCAACGGCGTTGTTTGGGATATTCTTTCGTTTGCCAATCATCCCCAAGTTTGGCGATTTCCGCAGCAGCAGCGATCGCCTGATTTAGACCGCCAATTTCATCCACTAAACCAATTTTTTTGGCTTCTTGTCCCGACCAGACTCTTCCTTGGGCGATTTCTTGAACTCGATCTTTGGGCAGATTTCGGCTATCGGACACAATGGTGAGAAATTCTTCATAAATCCGATCCACTATGGACTGAATTCGCGCCAGTTCTGCGGGAGTTTTCGGGCGGGCGATCGTGTCTAAATCAGCCAAAGGATTGGTTTTCACCACATCCCAAGTAATCCCATTTTTATTGGCCAATTGCTGCACATTCAACAGCACCCCAAACACCCCAATTGAACCTGTAATGGTGTTTGCTTCCGCAAAAATTCGGCTGCCATAAGTGGAAATCCAATAACCCCCGGAAGCGGCTACATTGCCCATTGAAACTACCACCGGCTTGACCTCACGGGTAAGCTCAACTTCTCGCCGGATCACATCAGAAGCCGTAGCACTACCACCGGGACTATTCACCCGCAGCACCACTGCTTTGACGCTATCATCTAAACGCAGATCCCGCAGTTCTTTGGCGAGGCGATCGCCCCCAATTTGCGTCGGACTCCCATAACCACTCACAATTTCCCCTTCTGCATATAAAACTGCCACCTGGTTTTTGGACTGACGCACCGCAGGCAGTTGCTTATTCGTTTCGGCAACCTTGGCATAAGTGGGTAAACTAATCTGCTTGAAGGTGCGTTCGTCTTCCTTGCTATTACTTAACTTTTTGAGTTCTTCCACCACTTGATCGAAATGGGTCAACCGATCCACGAGGCCATTATTTTGAGCTTCCGTGGCGGTGAAAATTCCTTGCGTATTCACCAATTGTTGCAACTGTGTTTGGTCGAAATCACGAAATTCAACCACCGCAGCCACAAAATTGCCCCATAGATCGTTCAGGAGTTGCTGGGTTTGTTGTTGACTTTCCGGCGAGCGCTGGTTTGACACAAACGGTTCTACCGCCGACTTATACCTGCCCACGCGGGTCACTTGCACCCCCACCCCCAACCTTTGCAAAGCCTCGGCGAAAAATGTCCCCTCGGAAGCCAAGCCATTAATTTCCATCACCCCCAAAGGATTCATCAAAATCCGATCCCCCAGGGAACCGAGGTAATATTCCCGTTCCGTCCAGTCAAGATCGTAAGCCACAATCTTTTTCCCGGCGGCTTTAAATTCTGCCAAGGCTTTGCGAACTTCTTTCAGGGTGGCATAATCATTCGGTGTGGTGCCAGTGGTTCCTTGTAAGTATAAGGCCACAATCCGATCGTCGGTGCGGGCGGTTTCGATCGCATCTAACACCGTGCGGAGGGTCATCGTACTGGGGTTCTCGTTATCAGACAAAGCTCTTGATAAGGCTTCCGCCGTGCTCGATGCTGGCTTGGTATCGGCGATCGCCACCGACAAGTCAAATACTAAGACAGACTGGTTTTCTACTTTTGGTCCTGCGGTATCTTTGGTCGAAACCGCACGAACCAGCAAGAAAGTTAAACCACCAATTCCCACGGTTCCCAAGATGCCAATGGTAATCAGAGTACCGAGGATATTGGCAAAAATATATTTAAGAAAATTACGCATAATTTTTTATTGGTTGATTGTTTATTGGTTGATTGTTATTTAACTATCTTATTTTTTCCAGGACTATGGATTGTTTCAACTCCGCCAGGGTAGCGTTGCCGGTACAGAATAAAGCTATGGCGATTTCTTCGATTAAGATTTCGGCTAATTCAGCCACAGCTTGAACTGAGTCCGCTGCTGCTTGCAAAAATGGCCATGCTAACCCGGCAATATCCGCTCCCAAAGCCAGACATTTGGCCACATCTAATCCATTCCGCAATCCTCCAGAGGCAATCAGGGGAATTTTCGGCGCGATCGCCCTCACCCCAATAATGCAGTCACTCGTGGGTAATCCCCAATCGGCAAAAGTTTGACCTAACCGTCCCCCCCTAGAATCCTTGGCTCGCTCGCCTTCCACTTTTGCCCAGGAGGTGCCACCCGCCCCCGCCACATCGATCGCGCTTACCCCCGCGTCAATTAATTTTTGTGCCATTGCCCCAGAAATGCCATTGCCCACTTCTTTGGCAATCACCGGCACTGGCAGCCTATAGCATAGTTTTTCAATTTTGTCAAGCAATCCGTGAAAATTGCGATCGCCTTTAGTTTGCACCGCTTCTTGTAACGGGTTCAGGTGCAAAATCAAAGCGTCAGCTTCCAGCCGGTCTACTACCCGCTGACATTGTTCTAAGCCATAAGTATAGTTAAGCTGCACCGCGCCCAAATTAGCAAATAGCAAAATATCTGGAGCAAGCGATCGCACCGCAAAAGTATCCTCAACTTCCGGGTTTTCCACCGCCACCCGCTGCGAACCCACTCCCATCGCCAGTTTATATTGTTGCGCCACCTCAGCCAAACGATAATTAATCGTTTTCGCCAACTCTGTCCCCCCAGTCATAGAAGAAATCAGCAGGGGCGCCCCCAAAGGTTTACCCAGAAACTCCGTACTCAAATCGATCTCAGCGAGATCCAATTCCGGCAAACAAGCGTGAATAAAACGATAGCGTTCTAAACCCGTAGTCGTTTGCCGAAATTGCACATCTTCATCAAGACAAACCCGAATATGATCGACTTTCCGGTTCTGAGTTTCTGTGGCTTTCACTGGAGCGTTCATGGTGTAGGATGAGAAATCAAGAAATCATCAACTTTCCATCCTAGCTTAAAGCTTGTCTAAAGTGAGGAAAGAGGAATTAGGAATTAGCATAGAGAAAAAAGGATGCTAATGTGCTAATGATGCTTGCGGAGAATTCTCTTTTCTGATTCTCTCTTCTGATTCTCTATTCTCTTTCCTCTTTCCTCTTCCCTACACCCTACACCCTATACCCCAAACCCTGTCATTAAACACTGGCGATCGCTTTTAACTACTTGTTTGAGTCGGCTTCAAGGCTGACTTTGGCTTGTTTACGTTGCAACTCGGTCAAGGTGAGGTCAAACTGGGAATGACCCTCAAAAACCGTCCCTACTTTCCCCTTATGTAAAGTAACCAGGTTAATCTTATAAGACTCCTGAGTTAAAGGGATATAGTTAACTGAGGCAACAATTTCTGGGGCTTTCTCCAGGTAAAATTGGATAAAATCTTGCAGCACTGGGTTTTCTTGTGCCTTTTGCAGATTGACATAGATAAATAAAGGTCGAGCAAAAGGTTTATAGGTGGCATTACTAACGGTTTCCACAGAAGGCAGCACCGCCCCTTGGCCTTTGCCACTGTCGATCGCCAAGGCTTTCAACTCGTTTTTGTGGGTTTCATAATAAGACAAGCCAAAATAGCCCATCGCATTCGGGTCTTGACGCACCGCTTGCACCGTTAACTCATCATTGTCATTGGCAACATAGTCCTTACGACTTTCTCCCGCTTTACCCATCAGCGCCTCCGTAAAATAGTCAAAAGTTCCCGACAGATCATCAGCTCCGAACAAATTCAGCGGTCTATCCGGCAACCCTGGGCGAACTTGACTCCAGCGGGTAATTTTGCCTTCTGCTGCCGGTTCCCAGATTTTCTTCAACTCTTCCGTGGTCATGCTGTCGATCCAGTTGTTTTGGGGATTCACTACCACCGTCAAGGCATCAAAAGCGATCGGTAACTCAATATAAGAAATATTATTCTTACTGCATTCGGTCATCTCCGTAGCTTTAATCGGACGGGAAGCGCCGCTGATGTCCGTTTTTCCTTGACAAAACTTTTTAAAGCCGCCGCTGGTGCCAGAAAAACTCACAGAAATCTCTACAGGAGGCTGTTGACTAGCTTGAAATTGCTCCACCGTTGCCTTGCTAATCGGGTAAACCGTGCTAGATCCATCAATGGCGATATCTTTTGGTACCGGCAAGCGACTACAAGATGTCAGCACCACGCCAACGCCAATACTAACGCCAATACTAAATAAAATTGATTTCACCAACTTCAGCGAGATTTTACCTAAATAACTCATAACTATTGCCCTAATCCAAATAGGATTGCATAACTGTAACCCAATTATATCAAAAAAAATTGATACATTTAACCGAGGAATATTCCGAGTAACTCAAGACCCTGACCCGCTACTGCAAGAATAAAACTAAGCAGCGACGGTTTTCAGCAACTCCACCGCATCCCGACCATCCACACTATTGACATAGACCTTTACTTGTTCTTCCGCAGCGGTGGGCAAGATTTTGCCGGTAAAATCAGGATGAATCGGCAATTCGCGGTGTCCTCGGTCTACCAACACAGCCAAACGAACCACCCTTGGTCGGCCATAATCATTAATTGCATTTAAAGCAGCGCGAACAGTGCGACCCTTATAAATCACATCATCTACAATCACCACATTTTTGCCTGTCAAGTCAAAGGGAATTTCAGTCTTATCAGGAGTCCTGATACCCGAATCTTGTAGGTCATCCCGATAAAAGGTGATATCCAAAGCACCGACTGGGACTTGAATATTTTCCAAAGTTTGAATGTAGCTGGCTAATTCTTGAGCCAGGGGGACACCTCTGGTGCGAAGACCTAACAGCACCAAATGGGATAAATCCCCTGATTTTTCGATAATTTGCGAAGCGATACGAGTCAGAGTACGCCTAATTTCTTCAGCAGAGAGAATCTCAACAACTTGAGTAAACATGGAAAGTTAGATGCCAAAACGTCATTTTATCATTTAGGTAAACTACCATTATCGCACGAGCGCAACTATAAACCAACAATTTTTACTCGGATCACCTTCAAGCCCAGAATTAATTATGACTTAAATCAGGGAACTTTTGCTTATGAAAAATTCATCATAATATTAAAAATTGTTTAAATAAATTCGCGGTTCACGTTTCCCTGAAAAAATTTAGTCTAGGTATTTCTGGGCAGGAGGAAGCCCCTCACCGGGGCTCTCCCTTGTGAGTTGGGAAACGAGTTAGGGCCTTTACCTGGCCCGGAGAGCTTAGGGGGCTTTTTGCTCTTATTGTCTTCGCTACTCCGGGCCGGGTACTCCCAGGTATCGTTTGGGCTTGTTGGATGTGTTTCCGGCCCGAATAAACCTGAATTATTTTGCTACTTATATCTTATTCATTTATTAACAGATTGTCAAGGCTTTTTAGAGAAAATTTTACCACAAAACTCTGTCGGACACAAAGAGATGACACAAAGAGATATTCTTCGTGGTAGTGCCTTGTCTTTGTGCCTTTATGGTGAAAATAAACCACAAAGATACAGAGGACACAAAGAGAAGAAAATCAGAAAATAAAATAGGTTGACGGTTAATAGCCGATCGCCCATGTTAAACCAATGCGAATTAGGCAGAAAATTGCTAACCAAGTGAGAAAAATATAACGAGTGATTTTTAAGGCTTGGTGAATTTTTTCTGGGGAAATTTGATGAATTGGTTGGCCTAGTAATGGTTTATTTTTAATTACGCCGCGATAAGAGTTGGTTCCCCCCAGTTGGACTCCCAAGGTGACGGCGTAAGCGCATTCACTCCAACCGGCATTGGGGCTGGGGTCTTTGGTGGCGTCCGTTTGACAGGTTTGCCAGATTTTGCCTAAATTGCCAAAAATTAGACCAATGGTGATGACGGTTAAGCGACAGGGCAGCCAGGTGAGCAAGTCTTCAAATTTGGCACTAAACCAGCCGAGGTCTTTGTAGGGCTCTTCGCGGTAGCCGACCATTGAGTCTAAGGTACTGGCAGCTTTGTAGGCGATCGCCACAGGAACCGGCCCGCTTGCCGGGATCGATGCGCCGACGATCGCATAAAATAGCGGTGCCATCACCCCATCAACGGCATTTTCGCTGACGGTTTCTAAAATTGCGCGGAGAATTTCGGTTTCCGACAGGTTTTCTGTATCTCTGCCCACATAAAGGCTTAATTTTTGCCGCGCTTGAGTTAGATCCCCGGAGTTCAGGGGTTGCAGCACATCTTCAGCGGCAGCGCGTAAACTGCGACCGGCAAAACAACTGGCTAAGAGGATCGTTTCTAAGAGAATACCGAGGGCAGGATGAAGCGATCGCGCCATGAGAATTACCCCGTAAGCAATCAAACTGGTAGAGGCGATCGCGCCAATGCCCAGTCCCACTCCGGCAACTCGGCGGATTTGCGGTTGGGAAAACCATTGTAGGACGAATTGACTATAGCGAGAAATTCCCCAACCAATTACTTGAACTGGGTGCAGCCAACCCCAAGGATCCCCGAGCAGATAATCCAGGAAAGCGGCGCTAACCAGAACCAAAATTGTCGATTTTTCCCGGGAAAACATGCAAAAGCAATCATAAACTAAATAATAAAACTTAAAACTAAATAATAAAACTTGTTTCTTGTCCCTGAGATGCCTGCCAACTGCGAGCATCATAGTAGAGGTCTTCCAAGGAAATACTATAGAGTGACTCTTTGAGGTTTTGGTGCAGTCGGTGCCATAAAGTAAATGTCACCCAGTCTTCAGCCTGTTTACTTTGTGGAGGTTTTCTCAAATCAGGCTCAATAGTTTCTCCCACAGCTTCTAAAATCTGACCGAGGGAAATTTTGCTGGGTGGTTTGGCTAGTTGATAGCCTCCTTGGGCGCCCCGCACCGATTCCACCAAACCCCCCTGGCGCATTTGAATCAATAGCTTTTCTAGATAGGGGGCGGGGATCTTCTGCCGATAGGCGATCGCTTTCGTGGCCGACGGTCCATGATGCTTCTGGAGAGTCAAATCCAATAAGGCTTTAACGCTGTACTGTGCACGTTTGTTCAGTTTCATAGTTATTGGTTAATAGTTATTGGTTATTGTTTTATTGGTTGTTAATCATTTGTTATTATTTATTTGTCATGATGAGGAGCCCTTTTCTCATAACAAATAACCAATAACTAACAAATTTCCAACCAATAAAGCAACAAATAGAAGATTTTCGGTGAGGTAAATTGACAACTCATCCTATGCCAAGGTTAGAATCAAGCTTAGGGTAGCAGGAAGATGAAAACTGCGGAAAACTTTATATAATGGTTGATTGGGTCGTTCAGCTTGTCGTTTGAACCGTAACCTTTTAGGTTCTTCTTAATTATAGAAATCAGCCTGAACATATAAGATTCGGGCAGGTCTTAACCAGAGGCGCTGTATTTACTGACTCAGAAAGCCCGCGAATTTCATTAAATATATAAATATATGAATATATTTAAGGTGATTTCACAAAGGTGGCGGATATCTGAGCAAGTCGATCAATTAGCAAGGGGATAACCTACCAAACCCCTCGACCCATAGACGGTTGCTGCCGATGTAAAAACCTAATGACTAACCCGCATTCACAACCTAGTGCAGACACACCCATGCAGAATATGGACAATCAATTTACGATTCACTTTTGGGGCGTGCGAGGAAGCATACCATGTCCCGGTGCAGAGACCGTCCGGTATGGCGGCAATACGCCATGCATCGAGATGCGGGTGGGAGGACAACGCTTAATTTTTGATGGCGGTACAGGCTTAAGAGTGTTGGGACAATACTTGCTCAGTCAGATGCCGGTCAAAGCTAGTTTGTTGTTTACTCACTCTCACTGGGATCACATTCAGGGCTTTCCTTTTTTTGTCCCTGCTTTTATTCCGGGGAATCGCTTTCACATTTATGGGGCGATCGCCCCCAATGGCTCTACCATTGAGCAACGACTGAACGATCAAATGCTTCATCCCAATTTTCCCGTACCCTTACAGATCATGGCCGCCCAGCTAGAATTTCACGATATCAAAATTGGCGATGTACTGGAATTTGGGGAAATAAAGGTGAACACCGCACTCTTGAACCATCCCGGAGAAGCGGTCGGCTATCGAGTCAATTGGAACGGCTACGCCGCAGCTTATGTCACGGATACAGAACATCTACCAGACAGACTGGATGACAACGTTTTATTCCTCGCTGATCATGCTGACGTGCTGATTTATGATGCTACCTACACCGATGAAGAATATTATTCGCCAAAAAGTAGTAAAGTCGGCTGGGGTCATTCCACCTGGCAGGAAGCCGTTAAGGTAGCCAAAGCTGCCAATGTGAAACGACTGGTGATTTTCCACCACGACCCCCTGCACAATGATGATTTTTTGGATAATGTAGGAGAGCAAGTAGCACAGCAATTCCCCAATTCCCTCATGGCTAGGGAAGGATTGTCGATTCAATTAATCGCTCCCCATGCTTCTGCCCAAGGGGAGGGCTCCCCAACCTAGCAAGATCGGAATGATTCTGGGATAGAGAATAGAGAATTGCCTACAATTCTCTATTTTTCTTGTTTATAGGTACAATGGCTATTGATATCTAATCATTATAGTCATTATAGTCATTTAATTAATCATCTAAAATCATCTAAACGGTGTGGATTACTTCTTCTCTCTCAACGATTCTGACTCCAACGGCGATCGCCCTAGGAAACTTTGACGGGTTACATCGAGGACACCAGAGGGTGATCGCCGCCATCTTGCCGGACTCACCGTGGGTTGAGCGCTCGTTGGACTTGCTCAACAGCCGGGAATCTGGGGGCGCGGCAAGGCATCCCTACAGCAATTTCTACAGCACTTTGGTGACATTCGCTCCGCATCCCCAAGAGTTTTTTTCTGGTGAATCCAGATCCCTATTAACGCCTCAAATAGAAAAAGTCCAATACCTAGAGGCAATGGGAGTCCAACAACTAATCCTATTGCCGTTTGACCAAAAGCTGGCAGCCCTCAGTCCACAAGCATTTGTGGAGGAAATTCTGATCCAAAAGTTACAAGCTTGCTGCATTAGCGTGGGGGAAGATTTTCGGTTTGGCAATCAGCGAGCGGGGACTGCTGAAGACCTGAAGGCGATCGCTCAACCATACAGGGTAACCGTTAACATCGTTCCCCTGAACAAAATCGATGGACTACGCATTAGTAGTTCCGCCATTCGCCACGCCCTTAACCAAGGGGATATCCGCCAAGCCAATCAATTTCTTGGTCGGCCCTATCGTATCATGGGCGAAGTGATTCAAGGGCAGCAACTAGGCAGAACCCTGGGATTTCCCACCGCCAATTTAAAACTATCTCCCAATAAGTTCTTGCCTCGCTACGGTGTTTATGCCGTCCGAGTCACTTGGGATGACCAACCCACCAAGCATCACCTAGGAGTAATGAATATTGGTTGTCGTCCCACCGTCACCCAAAACGATCGCAGAACCACCGTGGAAATTCATCTTTTAGATTGGAGTGGGGATTTATACGGGAAAACCCTGACTGTAGACATTGAGCAATTTTTGCGCCCCGAACAAAAATTTGCTTCCCTGGATGAGTTAAAAACCCAGATTCAATTAGATTGCATTCAAGCAAAATCTCTGGCGCCAGCCACATCCCAATTATGAGAGAACGAATTCAACAACTTAGGGAAAACCTCGGCAAAACCATTGTGGGCAAAGCCGACCCCATCAGCCTGGTACTCGTCGCCCTATTTTCCGGCGGTCATGCTTTACTCGAAGATGTTCCTGGTGTGGGTAAAACCTTACTCGCAAAATCCCTAGCGCGATCGATCGCCGGCAAGTTTAAGCGGATTCAATGCACCCCCGACCTATTGCCCACCGACATCACCGGCACAAACATCTGGAACCCTCGCACCGGAGAATTTGAATTTCTTCCCGGACCTGTATTTGCCAATGTCTTATTAGCCGATGAAATTAACCGGGCGACCCCCAGGACTCAATCGGCTTTACTCGAAGTCATGGAGGAACGGCAAGTCACCGCGGATGGGGTTTCCCGTTCAGTCCCGCAACCTTTTTTTGTCATTGCCACCCAAAACCCCATTGAATATCAAGGCACATTTCCCTTGCCAGAAGCGCAAATGGATCGGTTTACCTTGTCTTTCTCTCTGGGTTATCCCACGGAAGCCGAAGAACTGCAAATGCTGCAAAGACTACAAGAAAATATCACTGTAGAAGAATTGCAGCCTTGTATTGAATTGTCAGAAGTCAGTGAACTATGTCGATTATGCGCTCAAGTGCGACTAGACAACTCACTCCAAAAATATATCCTCGACTTAGTCAGGGCAACGCGAGTCAGCGATCAAGTTACCTTGGGCGTCAGTCCTAGAGGCGCCGTCGCCTTACAAAAAGCCACCCAAGCCCTCGCCTTTATTTCTGGTCGAGACTATGCCATCCCTGACGATGTAAAATTTCTCGCCCCCCATGTCTTATCTCACCGCTTGATTCCCAACGGAGGGCGTCGAGCTCAGACCATTGTCGAGCAACTTTTGCGCCAAGTGCCCATTCCCGAATAAGCGATCGGCTATTTGTCGGCTATTTGTCGGCTATTTGTCGGCTATTTGTCGAGGCTTTTCCGGAACAGAGGAGCACGGGGGCTTTTGGTGCAGGGGCGCACCTCCGCTCCGAAAGCCCCCTGATTTCTAGTTCATTTTCAGATAGGATAAACTTGGGCGAATTCTAGCAATTTAACTAACTTATCCAGATCTACCAAAATGTCTGGATCTTGATTCGGTTTGGCAGGCTGACTTTCATCAGAATTTGGCGATTCATCACCTGGATTAGTCTCTGCCAATAATTCTCCCAATAAATAGTAATAATCAATATTAACTTGATGACTGAGTAACCAGTAGCAATTATTAATATAGTCTGGCGAAAATATTTCAATAATTTTAGTTCCAGGGTTACAAAATACCAGATTCGTGAGTCCGGCTCCATGAGGGGCGATCACGACTTTAGCCCCGAACATCATGGCGACTTGTTCCGCCAAAGACAAAGTTTCTAAGGTGACAACATGAAAGCCAAAATTTGCCCTTAAGCAATTCACTAATTCAACTTCATTAATCACTTTTCGATGTTTGGCGTATTTTCTACTAATATAAAGTCGGTCATAGCCTGAACTTTTGACCTGAATCAGAGATTTGGTTAAAAATTCTTGCCTCAAAAATTTGCCTACCCAGTTTCCCCCTCGATAATTCAAATAAGGAATGACTAATTTTTCAGCTTCAATATGAGGATTTGACTGACTTTCAATGATTTTATCTTCAGGAATACCAAAGTGATTTAATGTAGCTTTTTCATAAGGAAGCTGGCAACGGTTAACGACAAATTTATCAATTTTGGCGAAATTAATCCCCTTAAGACGGAGTAATTCTATACGAGGCAATAGGTCAGTCATCCAATGAAAATAAGTAGTTCCCCAGGCAACCGATAAAAACGCAACAGTTCCCGGAATTTTTAGCGGAGGTGGTAATTTTTGGGAAGCGGCAATTATGGGCGAACTACCACAAGAATATCCTGAGATTAACTGATTCCTTCCGGTGAGAAAAGCTACGGTGTAGTAATCAGCCCAACCCCTGCCATTTTGGCACAACGCGAGTTCTGCGGGCAAATACTCAAAGCTGGTGATTTTAAAGCTTTGATCGATCCGTTCGCAAAGCGTTGCAGATGCAGTATCTCCCAGATTTTTTGGGGCTGCCAGATTTTTTGGGGCTGCCAGATTTTTTGGGGGTGAAAGTTCGATAGTTGTGGGCGGATAAATTTGCCATCCGCTGACTTCCTCTGGGCAATGATTGGAACGAGAAAGCACTGACCAAGGTCGAGGATTTGGATAGAATTGATTCACGAAATCAATGGACAAGTAATAGCGCTCGCATAGGAAAGCATCCTGCCATCTACCAATCTGTCTAAGAACTTGAGCTAACTGCGAGTAAACGGCTAGATAATCTGGTTGCATTCCTAACACTTCCAAATAAGCCGCGATCGCCTGATAAAATTCCTCATTTTGTTGAAAAAATTGCCCTAAATTAAAATAAGCATCTAAAAAATATGGGTCAATCGTCACCGCTTGCTGGGTAGCCCGAATAGCGGCTAAAATATTCCCTTGTGCCGCTAAAATTTTAGCCAGATTTAGATAATTAACCGCGCAATTCGGCTGAAGTTTTATCGCTGACTGACCCCGGGCGATGGGCAATAATTCTAAACTTTTATTGGCTAAATTATTGGCTAAATTATCATCAAACATTATGTGAATAATTCAGGCTGAATGGACTAAACTAACCATTGGCCGGAACCGACTTTGACGAGTTAGGATGAGTTTGTAAGGTTGGCTTTAAAAAAGCCCACCCTACATTTTACTACTAAACGTGCTGACTTAACCGTTGATAAACTGTCAATAAGCCCTGAGCATCCCCCACATTTCCGGGGAATAACACCACCGGCAAATTAGGAAAACGGGGATGGTCAGCCGGAGTTTTTACCATCGAACAGCCGGCTAAAACTTGACCCAGTAATCGGGCTGTTCGCAACGCTAAACCAGTGCTTAAAACATCATTAGAAGTAATCCCACCTTTACTAATTAAAAAGCCGATATCTGCTGGTAAACCTCGGACAATATCCATTAAAAGTGCCGAAACTGCCAAGCCAAATTGTAAGCGAACTTCGGTACTATCAAAGACTAACTCTTGCCGTGAAGTATAAACTACCGGGGTTTGGCCTGAGTCATGCACTTGTGTAGTTTTGGCTAAAGTATTTGCCAGCAAAGTTTCCCGCTGATTTGCTGAATCTTCCAGTAAATGAGCCACATCTAATTCAATCCCCACCACCCCAGGATATTGCAGCAAATTTTCTAATTGTTGGGTGGTTTTTTTCACATGAGAACCGACAATAATTGCCCCCGGTTTACCTTGACGAACATACTTGGCCATTTCAGCGGCGGGAATAGGTTGCGGGCCGAGATTTGCTAGGGAAGTTAGTAAACTGGCGGCACTGCGGAAGAGAAATTTTTTCCCTTCAGCGGCAGCACTCAAAATATCCGCGGCAAAACGGTCTAAATCCGCTTGTTTTTCCGCATCAACCACACAGCAAACATTGCCGGTGAGTTGCATCAGTCGGTCTTTACTTCCAGCGCGAATATCTGCCAGTAAAAACCTTTCTACTTGGTGAGATTTAATCCGACCTTGGGTTTTTTCTGCCACATAATCGGGCAGATAACTATATTGATAGCCAAATACAGAGTCGCGGGCAAATTCTGTCTGATGCACCGGAGTTTCTACCCCATCAATGATTAAATAATGGATACTATTTTTAGTGACGCGGCCACCTTCAAAAAAGGCTGGAGTGAGAAAATGGGCGTCAAATGGGCCAAGTTCAGCCGCGATCGCATCGGTTTCCAAGGGGTAATGCCCCCGCAAAGTGGAGTCGGACCGACTGACAATCAGCCATTCTTGGATATTTTCCGCTGCGAGGGCAGCTTTGAGGTTTTGACAGACTTCGCGAGTGACTTGGGTCGCTTGTTCCGGGGTAAGCGAGCGGGTATTGGTCAGGACAAAGAAAATTGGCGACTCATCCCGCAACCCCAAGCGCAAGGTTTCGATATCCCACTGCATTAATAGCAGGCAACTATGAACGGTTTGGGATCCAGTGGGGTCATCATCTAGGACAATAATTTTCGGTTGGTGATTCATTACTGTATGAAAACGCTGACAAAATTAATTTTCTCATTTCTTGGCGTTATTAATAAATCTAGAAGAGAGAATAGAGGAGAAATAATAAATAGTAGATAATAGATAATTTTGATGGTTCACATTAACATCCTCTTTAGCAAAATTGGTGGGAGACCGGGTTTGGTCATAGAAACTATCCCGTTTATTCCAGATAGTCAAAAACCCAGTTTCTCAGACCACTAGACCCATCGGTTTAAGCATTATAAAATGGTTAGAGTTGCATCCACTGGAGTACCGAGAATCGCACCACGGGAAGGATTAGTTAAAAATAGGGCGATCGTCTCATTTGGGTCGTCAATATCATCCTGGAGAATGGGCACTGTGAAACTCTGAATCGTCTGTCCGGGGATAAAACTCAGAATGCCGGAAGTTTCCACATAGTCCAAACCGGCAGTGGCTGTGCGTTCTCTAGTCCCATACTCCACCGTAAACGGAGTTTCTGAAACTCCATTCGCCATCACCGTAATTATCGCCTCCTCATCAGTTTCATTCACCGTATAAAAACTATTCGTAAACTGCACCTGGGGTAAACCGTCATTATCAACAATTACAACCGCCGTCCGACTTGGTTCCCCAATTATGGCTGAACCGGCAGCATTACGCAGTTCGACAAAAAAGGTCTCATCCGGTTCTCGGATTAAATCGTCTAAAACCCTCACCGCAATAGTCTGAGTCAGTTCACCAGGATCAAAAATCAAAGTACCGCCGGTGGCTTGGAAATCAGACCCAGGGCGGGCTGTGCCTTCCACCGTCACATAATCTACCAACGCGATGCCACGGGCAGGACCTTCTCGTTTTACCTCGATCTTAAAAGTATCTGTCAACCCACCTTCCTCAATACCATATTCAGAAACCTCAAAGCTTAAAGTATCTTCCCCTGCGGTCGGGTCGGTCACTTGTTCGGGACTTGGAGAACCCACCGGAGTCAGGTTGGTCGTAAAATCCGAGGCAGTCAGAGTGGTACTGTCCACATTTTTTAAGACCGCAAAATATCGCCCAGTGGTTTTGTCCTGAATAATCGTATCCCCAAGATATTCGCGGACGCCGCCATAAATCGCCAATTCTTCAAAAGTTAGATCCCCCGCTAAACCGATTTTGTCTTGACCTTTGGTAAAGTCCAGGATTACATCGCTTCTATTCAGGGTAGTTGCCGTAAATTTTCTTTGCAAAACGAAGATATCGTTACCCGATCCACCCTTTAAGGTATTCGTACCTTCATCGCCGAAGAGGACATCGTTGCCTAAGTCCCCAGATAAAAAGTCATTGCCTCTGCCACCAAACAGAGTATCATTTTCTCTGCCACCAAACAGAGTATCGTCTCCTTCGTTACCATAGAGGACATCGCTGCCTCGGTTGCCATAAATTAGATCGTTACCCAGTCCACCAAAAACGAAATCATCCCCATCATCGCCCCAAAGGGTATCATTGCCCAAATCCCCAAATACATAGTCATTACCAGCACCCCCTTGCACAATGTCATCGTCTTTTCCGCCATAGAGGGTATCGTCACCCAAGCCGCCAAAAATTTGATCTTTGCCTTGATTTCCGTAGATGACGTCATTGCCTTCTAATCCCTTGATGATGTCATTACCCTCAAGACCGAGAATTGTATCGTCACTATCAGTGCCGTCAAAGATATCATTTCCTGGTGTTAACTGAATCGTCATGATTCCTCCTGGATTCTTTGATCCACATTTAGTGGAATTCGCTTTTTTAACGTCATTTACCGATGATAGCAAATGGCTACAGGGCTAAATCGATTTTTGCTCTCACCAACCCGACAAGCGTCGCTCACGAGAGGGAATCGCGAAGCGTTTCCTAGGAAATCGCTTAATTATTCGCTTAATTATTAAGATATAATCCCGTTTTCGGCTGAATTTTTATCTGATTTATTTATTGATTATTTAAAATCTTTATGAATATTTAAAATTACTATATTTAATTAATCTTAAGCTGTTCAGCACTAAAATTGGGTATAATAGCAATAACAGTTTAGCCAAATCACCAGCA
>FWWL01002379.1_pt1 | contig 39456 bp, 44 predicted proteins | sample 2228331 | NCBI WGS metagenome assembly FWWL01 (sample SAMEA103939775, study PRJEB20133) | metagenome
GTTACAACAAGAGGTATGGGTGAAGATGAAATGGAAGAGATCGCTGAAATTATAGAAAAAATTATTAAAAATATTGGCAATGAATCTGTTATAAAGGAGATGAGAAAAAAAGTCCAAGACCTCTGCAAGAGATTTCCAATCTACTGATCTTGTCTTAACTGTTGAAAAAAATTTTTTAGAATATTGCGGCATTCATTTTCAAGAATGCCGCGAACTAATTCAACTTGATGATTTAATCTTTTATCCTGAAGAATACTATAAAGACTTACAGCTCCACCTGCTTTTGGATCATTGCATCCATATACAACTCTCTTGATTCTTGCATGAATGATAGCACCTGAACACATAATACATGGCTCTTTTGTTATATAGAGCACAGCATCCGTCAGTCTCCATCTACCTAACTTCTCTGAAGCCTGTCTTATAGCTAAAATTTCAGCATGAGCTGTTGGATCTGGTGTTGTCTCTTTTAGATTATGGGCTTTTGCAACTATTTTTCCATCAACTACCACCACAGCACCAACTGGAATTTCACCTTTTTCATAAGCTTTTTTTGCTTCCTCTAAAGCCTCTCTCATGAAGTGGATGTCAGAAGCCAATTCGTCCACTCTTCAATGCCCTGACCAGTTTTGCAAGATACTTCAAATATTTTTATGTTAGGATTTAGGAATTTAGCGTCTTTTTTTATTTTCTCAATATCCACGTCAAGAAAATCTTTAAGGTCAATTTTATTTATGAGTAGAACTGAGGATTCTTGAAACATAAGTGGATATTTAAGGGGTTTATCATCGCCTTCTGTAAGGCTTAAAATCATTACTTTAATATCCTCTCCTACTTTGAATTCAGCAGGACAAACAAGATTTCCGACATTCTCAATAAATAGAATGTCTAAATCCTCTAAAGGCAAATCCTTTGCTGCATCAGCTATCATGTTAGCATCTAGATGGCATGCGCCTTCTGTGTTTATCTGAACAACCGGGACTCCAAGTCTCTCAATCCTCTCAGCATCATTTGTTCCTGTAATATCTCCTTCAATTACTCCTACTTTTACTTTATCTTTGATAGCATTAATTGTTTTTTCAAGGAGAGTTGTTTTACCTGCACCTGGAGAGCTCATAAGGTTTATAACATAAATCCCTGCCTCTTTAAACATTTTTTTGTTTTCCTCTGCAATTCTGTCATTTGCATCAAGAATTTTAGTGGTTACTTTAATTTTCATTACTTACCTCCAATTCTATGATATTAAGTTCTTTGCCTGAAATTAAATCTATGGATAGACTTCCACAATTTGGACATTCAAAAATAAGATAATTTTCATTGCTTTGAAACTCATTTTTGCAGTCTTTGCAAATTCCTCTTACTGGAACTTCTTCAATTATGAGAGTTGCCTTTGAGGCAGGTGTGTCATCTTTCAATACATTAAAAGCAAAGAGCAGGGCATCAGTCATAACACCTGTTGCCCTGCCCACAACAACTTTAATTGAGTCTATTTTTTTATATCCATTTTTTTCACACTCTGCTACTGCTATGTTAAGCAATTGAGTGGCAATGGATGCCTCATGCATTAGCCCTCTTGCTCCTTTTCCTTAGAGACCTCTTTTTCGTATGCCTCTTTACCAGCCTCTAATGCTTTTGTTAGTGCTGTTTTTTTCTCATCAAGAGCCTCTTTAGCCTTCTCAAGGGTTGATGAGATTTTTTCTTTAGCTTCTTTGATATAGGACTCTGCCTTTTCTTTCACATCCTCAGCAGTTTCTTTTATCTTAGCTCTTGTTTCTTTTCCAGCCTGTGGAGCTAAAAGCAATGCCAGTCCAGCACCAACAATTCCACCTAATAAAAATGATACAAATACAGATTTTGCACTAAAGCCTCTGTCTTCTTCCATGTTTATTTACCTCCTTTCTTTAAATTTTCCAAAAAAACTGATACAGCAACAGAAGCAGCTGTTTTTAGAGCATTACTTTTAATTGAAATTGAATTTTTTACTGTTTCCACTGAGCGTATTAGTTCGGCTACTATTATGCTTAACTTCTCAATCATTGATGAAAGCTCGCGAACTTTTACAGTTACCTCATTAATGTCTTCAACAGAGCTTTGTACACCTCTGATGACTTTTTCTGTTTCAGAAATTGTTGGACCTAATTTTTCCTGTGTAGTGTTAAGAAACTCCTTGAAAGCATTAATTCCTCTTCTTAATTCAACTGCAACGACTATTAGAAAGATAAGTGCTGCAATAAGGCTTAGTGTGGCAAGAAAATATCCAATGCTTAGGATAATAATCCAAGTTTCGCTCATAAAGACCTCCTTTTAGAAGGATAACATTTTAAGCACTGCTATGACAAATTTTTTAAGCTATTTTTTGCATGCATAATTCTTTGAATCACTGTAATCCAGCTGAGTATTGTAAGAACCGCTATTGCTGTGAAAATAAAGGATGTCAGGCATCCAATGCCAAGAAGAATGAGCCTTTCAGGTCTTTCTATCAATCCAATATTGCATGATACTCCTAAACTTTCAGCCCTTGCCCTAATGTAGGAAATCAAAAAAGAGGCAATCATTCCAGTGATGCTAAAAATCAGACCATACTCGTCATTAATTTTTTCAAAATACCAGATTATTCCTAAAAAAATAAATCCATCAGCAATCCTGTCAAGGGTTGAATCAAAAAGTGCACCGAATTTAGTAGCTCTTCCATTCACTCTTGCAATTATACCGTCAAGAAGGTCAAAAACTCCGCCTAAAAGGATTAAAATACCGCCTATAACAAGATTTGAGGGGATTATAAAACCAGAGGAAGAAGTGATAATCATTCCAACGAAAGTTATAATATTTGGATTTACTGGTAAGGCTTTTGCTAAAGGTGTAAGGGGTTTGTCCAAAAAATGGCTAAATTTTTCGCTAAGCAAACTATCTTTCCCTCTTTCCTTTTATAAACTCCTCCACCATATTTTTTGCCACTTCATCTGGATATTGAGTTCTCGGATGCTTCATAAAATAGGCTGAAGGTGATATGAGTAATCCTCCGACTTTTCTGTCTAATGCCAATTTACAACATCTTATGGCATCAATGACCACGCCAGCACTGTTTGGTGAATCCTCCACGCTCAATCTAAGCTCAAGATTTATAGGCACATTTCCAAAAATTTCACCTTCTATTCTCAAAAAGCATATCTTATTGTCATTGAGCCATGGAATGTAATCAGAAGGTCCTATGTGAACATGGTCAGCTGTTATTTCATGGGAAATCTGGCTTGTTACAGCTTCTGTTTTTGATATTTTTTTAGATTTAAGTCTGGAACGATTTAACATATTAAGAAAATCAGTGTTTCCGCCTACATTTAGCTGATATGTGTTAGTTATCTTGACACCTCTGTCCATACAGAGCTTGCTCAAGACTCTGTGGACAATTGTTGCTCCAATCTGACTTTTTATATCATCTCCGATTATAGGAATTTTCTTTTCTTCAAACTTTTTAATCCACTCATCATTGGATGCTATGAATACAGGTATGCAGTTTATAAAAGCAACGCCTGCATCCAGTGCTGCCTGAGCATAATACTTTGTTGCCTCCTCTGAGCCAACAGGAAGATAGCTAATCATTATTTCAGCTCCTGATTCCTTAAGCACCTTTACAACATCAACAGGTTTCTTTGTAGCTGGAATAAATCTTTTTTCATCCGGATAATCCTTCATGTGCTCAGCAACACCGTCAAGAATAGGTCCCATTGAAACCTTCACTGGATAGTCAGGCAAGTCTTTATAAAATATCTTAGTGCAGTTAGGCTTTGCAAAAATGGCTTTTTTAAGGGGTTTGTCAACTTTTCTTTTATCTATGTCAAAGGCTGCAACGACTTCTATATCTCCAGGAAGATATCCTCCGAGATTAAAATGCATAAGCCCGGGAACTTTTTCCTGCGAATTATATTTTTTGTAATACTCAATTCCTTGAATGAGTGCACTTGCACAATTTCCAACACCGACAATAGCAATTTTTATTTTTCCCATCCTTACTCTCCTTGTTGCGATTGATAAAAAATATCAAAACAAAATTTTATAAACTAATCAATGTGTTTCTGTCAAGCTTTGCACGGTTGATTTAATTTAGCATAGGATTTTACAATATTTTTTAAACATGGATAAAAAAACTGAATACATAAACAATTTTTTGAATCACATGAGACTGCAGAGAGGAGATTCACCTCACACTCTTAGGGCATATAAAAAGGACCTTGAGGAATTTTTTCAGTTTGCAAACACTGAGCCTGAAAAGGTTGAACCAATCACTATAAGAGGATTTGTTTCAGAGCAGATTCTTAAAGGTAAGGCAAAAAATACAGTTGCCAGAAAACTTTCTTCAATAAGGTCTTTCTTTTCCTATCTTTACTCAGAGGGAATTATTGAAATCAATCCAGCCCGGGTTGTATCTTCTGTTAAAAATATTAAACCTTTACCAAAATTTCTTACAGTTGATGATGCTTTTAAGATGATAGATTCTGTATCAGATGATGATTTTATATCTCAAAGGGACAAGGCTATTCTGGAGTTTCTCTATGGATGCGGAATAAGAGTTAGCGAGCTTTGTAGCTTGAATCTTGATGATATTGATTTACGAGAAGGACTTATAAAAGTTCGTGGAAAGGGAAATAAAGAAAGAATTGTTCCTATTGGACAAAAGGCTAAGGATGCTGTAAAAAAATACCTTGCCATGAGGCAGGTTTTAAGAATAAAAAAGCGTCTCAAATCCGATGAAACTCCACTTTTTATTAACAACAGAGGTAGTAGAATTTCTGATAGACAAGTTAGAAGAATTGTACAGAAATACGCAAAAGCAATTGGAATTTCTGAAAAAATCGGACCTCACACATTAAGACATACATTTGCAAGTCATCTTTTGATGGAAGGTGCAGATTTAAGGGTGATCCAGGAATTGCTTGGACACTCTTCACTTTCAACAACTCAGATTTATACCCACATTGATTTAAAGCATTTGATGGAGATTTACGATAAATCTCATCCACTTTCAAGGGAGGAAGAATGAAAATTTCTGGAACTACTGTTTTATGCGTTAAAAGAGGTAACTCTGTTGTAATTGCCTCAGATGGACAAGTAACAATGGGTAATACTGTTCTTAAGCATAATGCTAAAAAAATAAGAAAAATTTATAACGGTAGAGTGCTAACAGGATTTGCTGGCTCCACTGCTGATGCATTCACATTATTTGAGAAATTTGAAGGGAAACTTGAAACATACAAGGGAAACCTACTCCGTGCAGCTGTAGAACTGTCAAAGGACTGGCGAACTGATAAAATTCTAAGAAGACTTGAAGCCTTACTTATTGTAGCAGACAGGGAGCATATTTTGATTCTTTCAGGAAATGGAGATGTAGTTGAACCAGAGGACAGCATTGCAGCAATTGGTTCTGGTGGTCCTTATGCATATGCAGCAGCTAAAGCTTTGTACGAAAATACTGAGCTTTCTGCAAAGGAGATTGTAATAAAGGCTATGGAGATAGCTTCAAAAATTTGTATATACACTAATAACACAATTGTAATGGAGGAATTGGAATAATGGAACATCTTACGCCGAAAAGAATAGTTGAAGAGCTTAATAAATTCATAATTGGACAGGAGCAGGCAAAAAAAGCTGTTGCTATTGCCTTAAGAAACAGATATCGTAGACAACTGCTTCCAAAGGAGTTAAGGGATGAGGTGTTGCCAAAGAATATTCTAATGATAGGACCAACAGGTGTTGGAAAAACAGAGATTGCAAGAAGACTTGCAAGACTTGTAAATGCTCCCTTTATCAAAGTTGAGGCATCCAAATTTACAGAAGTTGGTTATGTTGGCAGAGATGTTGAATCAATAATAAGGGACCTCACTGAAGTTGCAATGAACATGGTTAAGCAGGAACACATGGAAAGGGTACAGGAAAAGGCAAAACAGATGGCAGAAGAAAGACTACTTGATATACTTTTGCCGCAGCCAAAATACAGAGCAGACATGGATGAAACACAGGAAAGGTCAAGATATCAGGAGACCCGTGAAAAATTGAGAAAACAATTAAAAGAGGGAGTGCTTGATGACAGATATGTTGAGATTGATATAAAAGAGAAGGTAATTCCCTTTGGAATCATATCAAATGTAGCTATGGAGGAAATAGAGATAAATCTTAAAGAAATGCTTGGTAGTTTTCTTCCAGAAAAGGTAAAAAGAAAAAAGGTAAAAGTTTCTGAAGCCCTTCAGTTTTTTACTCAAGAAGAGGCAAATAAACTGATAGACATGGAAAGGGTTACGAAAGAAGCCATTGAAAGAGTTGAGCAAACTGGAATAGTCTTTATTGATGAAATTGATAAAATCGCATCTCGTGGAAGCTCTTACGGTCCAGATGTCTCCAGAGAAGGTGTACAGAGAGATTTGCTTCCAATAGTAGAAGGCTCTACGGTTTCAACAAAATATGGTCCTGTAAGGACTGACCATATACTTTTTATAGCTGCAGGTGCATTCCATGTTTCAAAGCCTTCAGATTTAATCCCAGAACTTCAAGGAAGATTCCCAATAAGGGTTGAGTTAAGCAGTCTTGGAAAGGAAGAATTCATAAGAATACTCACCGAGCCAGATAATGCCTTGATAAAGCAATACATAGCACTTTTAAAAACTGAGAATGTTGAACTTCATTTCACAGAAGATGGGATTGCAGAAATTGCAGAAATCGCTCAGCTTGTAAACGAAAAGACAGAAAACATCGGTGCAAGAAGGCTTCATACAGTAATGGAGAAACTCCTTGAAGACATATCCTTTAATGCAAACGAGTTTAGTGGAGAAAAAATCGTTATTGATGCTAAGTTTGTAAGAGAAAAGCTCAACGAAATCATTCAGAGTGAAGACCTTAGCAGATATATCTTGTAAAATTTTGGATTATGGATTAAGGAAAGATGATGAAATGCTCTGTTAGGCATCTTACATTATTATTAATTGCTCTGTTTATTTTTTCCTGTGCACCAAAACAACAGCCTGTTACAATTGAAGAAGTTCCCTCCAGACCAAGAAAAGTAATCGCATCATGGTATGGACCTGGATTTCATGGAAGACCTACTGCATCAGGAGAAATATTTAACATGTATGATTACACCTGTGCCCACAGGGAATATCCATTTGGAACAAGGCTTAGGGTTGTAAATATCAAAAATGGCAAAGAAGTAATCTGCACAGTTAATGACAGAGGTCCATTTGTTGCAGGAAGAGACTTAGACCTCTCATATGCTTCTGCAATGAAGATTGATTTAAAAGGCACAGGAGAGGTTTTAATGGAGCCAATAGGAAGAGACTACAGGTATGTTAGATATGTAAGCTACAGACCAATTCCAGGAACTCTTACAATACAAGCAGGTGCTTTTAAGGAAATTGATAATGCTATCCGGTTAAAACAAGCTTTAAGTATTAGTTACAGGGATGTTTATATAACAAAGGCTATTGTAAAGGGAGAAACTTTCTACAGGGTAAGGGTTGGCAAATTCAAAAACTATGATGATGCTTACAGAATGGCAAAATCAATGGCTCAAGAAGGTTATAAGGTTTTTGTAACCAACTTTGAGGGGGGTATGAAGGATGAAATTTGAGCATTTTGATGATGTTGTAAAATTTCACGGACACGCATGCCCGGGCCTTGCGCTCGGATATAGGGTAGCAAAGGCAGCAGTCAGAGAATTGAATATAAATCGTTCTGAAGATGAGGAACTCGTCTGTATAGTTGAAAACGACTCATGTGCAGTTGATGCCATTCAAGTAATCACTGGATGTACATTTGGAAAGGGAAATCTCATTTTCAAAGACTATGGCAAGCAGGTTTACACTTTCTACAACAGAAAAACAGAAAACGCTGTAAGGATATCAATTGATTTTGAATTCAAAGAAACAGATGAGGAAAGATCTCTTTGGCAGAGATTTATGGAAGGCGACAATTCAGCTGAGGTGATTGATTTTATAAAAAAAAGAAAGGCTGAAAAAATAAAAAAAATTCTTGAAGCTGCGGAAGAAGAGATTTTAAAAATTACATATCCAAACATTAAACCTCCAAAGGAAGCACGAATTTTCAAAAGCGTAAAATGTGACTCTTGCGGAGAAAAAGTAGCTGAGGTAAAGGCAAGACTTCTCAGAGGCAGAATACTTTGCATTCCTTGTTTTGAGGCAGAATTATGATTGAAATTGAGCTTGAAATTACAGGCATAGCCCATCTTGGAGAGGGAATTGGCAAACATGAGGGTAAGGTCGTTTTTATCCCTTATGTGATTCCTGGAGAAATAATCAGAGCAAAAATAATAAAGGATGAGGGAGATTTTTATAGGGGAGAAATCATAGACATATTGCAGCCATCAATTTTTAGAGAATCTCCGCCATGTAAATTATTTGGACAGTGCGGTGGATGTAGCTTTCAGCATGTGGCATACATCTATCAGACGAAACTAAAAGAAATAGTTGTAATTGAACAGCTAAAAAGAATTGGTGGGTTTGAAACTCCAGAGGATTTTACTAAACTAACAATTAAAACAGATAATCCGTTCAACTATCGCAACAGGGGTGATTTCTCCATCAACAGACAAAAAGCTTTGGGTTTTAAAATGCGTGGAACGCATAAATTTATTCCTGTTGAGTACTGCCACATAATGCACCAAGAAATAAATAACATTTTATTACATCTTCATGGCAAAAATCCCAAAAGAAAAACCCATAATATAACTATCAGGTACGGCGTAAATACAGGATCATGGTTAGTCCAACCTGAGATGGAAATAAGTGAGATAAAAACAGGGCAGAGTTTTTATACTGAAAAGCTTCTCGGAAAGGAATTTACCATTTCCGCTCCTTCTTTCTTTCAAGTTAATACACATCAGGCAGAGAATTTGATAAAAACAGTGCTCAATTATCTAACTCCAGATGACAAAACAGTCATTGATGCCTATGCAGGTGTTGGCACTTTTACAGCATTTATTGCAGATAAAGCAGAAAGGGTGATTGCGATTGAGGAAAGTCGCTCAGCTTATAAGGATGCCAAGATCAATCTAAAAGAATATGACAACATTACCTATCTTTGTCAGAAAACCGAAGAAGCACTGATGAAGCCTGATATTTCAGCAGATGCAATAGTATTGGATCCACCAAGAGTTGGGTGTATGAAAGAAGTTCTGCAGGCTATAGTGGAAAGGAGAATAAAAAAAATTATCTATGTATCATGTGAGCCCTCAACCCTTGCAAGGGATCTTAAATATTTAAAAGAACAGGGATACAAACTTTTAGAAGTTCAGCCGGTTGATATGTTTCCTCAAACATATCATATTGAAAATGTTGCCTTGATGACTATTGAGTAAACGTCTATCTAAGAGACCACTCAAGCCAGATACTACCTAAAAGAATTGTTAAGATAGTGACCAAAGAGCCGACTTTCAAAAATTCAAAGAAACCAATGCGAACTCCGCTTAATTTGGCAGTTTCAACAACAATTATATTTGCCACTGAACCAATGATTGTAAAATTTCCAGCAAATGTAGAAGACATGGCTACAACAATCCAGTAAGCTTCAGGATTCTTTGCAAGATTAATAAATGGAGATAAAATCATAACCGCAGGCACATTTGAAACGATATTACTTAGAATTGCTATGAAAAAGGATAAGGTGATGTAGTTTTGAAAAATAATGTCTTCAAAAACAGAAAAAAGCTTTTTGTCAATTCCTGTATGCACAATTGCTCCTGTTATCACGAATAAAGAGGTAAAAAACAACAGAAGTGCCCAATCTATTTCCTTAAAAACTCTTTCAGGCTTAATTCTTCTTGTAACTAAAAGTATTGAAGCACCAGCAAGAGCAGAAAGTGAAATATCAAACTCCATCAAAGATAAAGCAAGCACTATGCTCAGAGCTAAGATTGATTTAATGAGAAGTGGACTATAAATTCTAAAATTGATTTCACCCTCTATGACAAACTTTGAACTGTCAAACTCTTTTCTGTAAAATGCAATTATAGTAAAGTATGTTATAAAGAGGGAGAAAGTAGAAACTAAAAATAGAGGTTTCAAAAAGTTTAGAAAACTTATTTTAGAGTATCCAGCAATTAGTATATTTTGCGGATTTCCAATGGGAGTCATAGCAGAGCCTATATTTGCAGAAAGTCCCAGAGCAATCAGGTATGGGATAGGATTTCTTTTCACTAAGAGTAACATTTGAAGCACAATCGGTGTAAACATTATTACTACTGTGTCATTTAGCAACAAGGAAGATAGATAACCTGATGCAAAAATTAACAGAAATAGAAGCTTCTTTGGAGAATCAGCGATTTTTAAAATCTTTGATGATACGAGATCAAAAAAACCTGAGACACTGAAATTAGCATTGATTATCATCATTGAAAGAAGAAGAGCCAATGTATGAAGTTCTATTGATTTGAGCGCATTTTCGTAATTAAGAATACCCACTCCAATTAGTAAAACTGCGCCTACAAAAGCAATTGTTGCTCTGTTCATTTTCAGTGTGGGAATGTGTCCAAAGGCTATGGCTATGAGTATAAGTGTTATTATAATACCAGCAAGCATAAGAAATATTTAAACATGTAAGCCATGAATAAAGGCAAGTTAAATAATGTTGAATTTACTTCCAGTTTTTACCGGGTTTAGCCCAGTCGTATTCATCAAATGTGCCGATTTGATACTCATAGGTTGAGCTCAAGGTTAGAAGTTCCTCGTCATCACCATAATATATTACTTCAAAGGGATTGAGAACATCACCAGTGGGCTTTATTTCCATAAATTGATCCTGCCAGTAGGAAAGCTTCTTTTTTGGGTCAAGACCTAATTCAGGCTCAACTCTATCGGGAATACTGTCTCCGTCTCTGTCAAAAATAGGGTCATATCCTGTGGTCCAGAAGTTGTGATTGTTAAGAAAATGAGTGAATTCGTGCATTACAATTATGGCAAAGGTGTCAATGTATGTATAGGTAAAGAAGTTTCTCTCCTGCAAAGTCTTTGGTATTGAAAGTTTGATTGCCGGTATGGTTATCTGAAAAGTTTGAGGATCATCTGTATTTTTGCTTAAATCGCATACATTTATGGTTTTGTACTGTGAAACTTCGTAATTATAAAAACCTGTCGCATTTGTTCTTTTACCACCTTTAATGCAGGCGCATTTATTGAGCGGAACGCCTTCACACTCGTAATTCAGCCTTACATTTTGTCCAAATGGTTTTGCTGCAGGAGTTTGCTTCCAGTAGTAAAACCAGTTTGGATATTTTCCTTCCTGATTATTTTTCGCATCCCGAGGATAGAAAATCATTATCTCCTTTTTGTCTTCTGCAATGCAATTGTCAATATTTACTCTTGCTGCAATTGTCTTTTTACCAAATGCATCGTTATAGAGGGGTAAGTCCTGATACATAACCATTATCTTTGAGCCTTTAGGAATAGAAGAGCCTGACTGAGGATAAACAATCTTCATTGTTGAGCCTTCCAGCTCTGGTAAATCCCATTCAACATAATCAGCATATTTTGCAGGTGTTGTCTTTGCTTCAAGTTCAAGCATCAGGTTGCCTGTAACAGTCAAATCACTAAATACGAATTTGCTTTTGTCAGCGGGCTTAATAATCTCAATCTTTATTTTTTCTTTGCTTTTGCATATTGCCTCTGGTTTTTTGAGCTGCATATAAAGAGTCATAGTTGAGCCGGGTTTGCAGCCTGGAGTTGCTTGCGATTTACTACCAATATGTTGCTTTAGTAAAAGTGAGCCCTTTTGTAGAAGAGTTTCAAAATCTGCCTTATTGAGTGTCCATTTTGAGCCAACACATCCAATTCGTGCAGGAATTTTGTTTAATCCGTCATTGGCAAAAAAAGTAACATTTGGCGTTGAAGCCTCTATTGTTAACTTTTCTTCATTAGATTCCATGCTTACAACTCCTGAATAAAAGTTAGGATAGTATTCACCTTTGTCTATTTCATAAATTGAATAAGAAACATGACGAATGCATGTTTTTGGGCTACCGTGACTCCACTGTGCACAGGTCTTCCCTATAAGGTTTTCAACTTTAATGTCTGTGGATAAGGTGTCTAATTCATAATCCTTTTCCCTTTCAAAAGTACCTCTTTCTGGGTCATAGGTATGAAGGATAATAAGATTTCCAACAAATTTCTCTCTGATGGTATATGCTAAATCTTTTTTAATTTCACCATCCCATATCACCTGTTCTCCACCTTCAACAATAACATATCCCTCAACAGAGATAGCCTCTCCTACCTGAGGTTTGTCTTCACTATCCTCAGATTTAAGGGAAGATAGATTACTTTTCATCATATTAAACTGACTGTTAATTATCTCTCTTCGGCGATTGATTTCTTTTTCAGGAGTAGCTTCAGGTTTGGCAGATATCATATTATCTGTTCCCATAAACCTTCCGGCTTCCCTGTTTGCTCTGTCAATAGTCTCAATAAGTTCTCTTTGCTTATCCAGAAGCTCGCTCATGTTCATAGTTACTTGAACAGTCCCATTAAGTTTCATTTCAGAACCATTGGTAGAATGTGAGGGAAAAGAGATGAGTATTATGAAAAACAGAGTTAAATTGAGAAAAAGTTTACTATACTCTTTATTTCTCATCTTTATTCAATAAAGGTATTTGCGCCAAGATAGCCTTCTGATGTTGGGTCATTCCCAGGAACCCAGCCAGTTAAAGCAGGAGATTGATTATTGTCTTCATAGTGGGAAATATCATCGGTTTTATGTAATCTTCTTGCCCAATTAAAGGCTTCCTGCATGCTTATTTTTCCATCTTCATTAAAGTCAAATTCACGAGGAGAGACTTCTTTCCCAGATTTGTCTAAGATTCTATTTCCGTCAGGAGTATGTCCCATTAATACTGTAAAGAACCAGTATGTGAATTCGTTGTATTTAGCAACTCCACCTCCTTTGGGCCACCTTGCCCTTGATATTTGATTTGGCCCAGCTGCAGACATTATTATTCTGTTTGGACCTCTTAAATCATTAATAAAACCACCGCTGAAGCATTGCTCCATTATAATAATCATCACTGCATAGTTTCTTATTTTGTTGACTTCTTCAGCAAATTCATCGTCATACATCTGTCCTCTGTACGGACCAAGAATAAATGACTCATCCACTCTGAGGAGGTCATTTTTGTCTTTGTCTTTGTTGTAATCTTCTCTGTAAGTTGCTTCAGATATTAAGTCCTCTGTTAACTCATTGTCTGTATCAAACCTTCCGCCATGAAGTCCAGGCTCTTTATCTCCACTTTGTTTAAGGAGTAATCCTCCACCATGATTATTAATCATGATAAAAAGCTTATCCCTATTAGTCATTGTAGCTGCAAGCTCATTAAAAACTCTTCTTATATTTTCTTTGGTAGCTGCAAAGTCAATTGGCATCTCCCCCTTTATTTTTTCGTCTACTGTATCATCAGGCTCAAAACCGTCATGATAAATAACTCTTATGTTTTGGGCAGGATAGCCTTTTTCTCTTAAAATTTGATACATAGTTAAAAGATCGTTCCAGTAACGGATATGATTGTCTGAATAATCGCCTCCACCAGCAATGAGCACAGCAAATTTTCTTTCTGGAACAGCTCCTTGAGCAGATAGTTTTTCAAGTTGCTTTATGGCTGTGTCTTTTTTCATACCTTTTTTTATTTTCTCAGCAGGAGATTCTCCAAATGGAAATGGCTGTATCTTTGGAATATCTTTATACTTATCAACAGTAGTTAATTTTTCTTTTCCTAAAATTTTTTTCACATTGACTGCCTGTATCACAACTGATTCGTTGACGACAGTTTTTGAATCCCCTTGTTGGGGTTGCCGTAGAATTCCTTTCAAAGATATCCTGTCTCCAGATTTTATATCATTTGAAATCTTTCCAACAATAGGAATGTATGAATGTTTTGGAAGAATCATATTGTCATAGGTTCTTTCAATATCATCAATAATCATAGGAATAGAGCCTGCGTAGTAATAGCCTTCAACAATCACTTCTTTGTTTAGATTTTTTAAGAGTTCTGGAGATCTAAGCTGTTTTTTGATTATGGATGATGAGTCAGTTACATAATTTGGCTGAGCAGTTACAGAGATTATTGATAAGAAGAAGCAAAATGTGGCAATAAATGAGGCTAAAATTTTTCTTTGCATATTTTTTCTCCTGAGGTTTTCTTGTGGCATTATACAAGAAAGTGTATTAAATAGTCAAAGTTTTTTTTGTCAATATTATCAATTTAAGGCTTTAGGGTTTCAAAGTGGTAGCACTTATAAATGTCTGGCGAGTCTTTTTTTCCTGAAAGCGTCATTGCTCTCATTCTGCATCCACCAAAGCATTCATTTATAAATTGGCAACCGATTCTGCTACATTCAAGCTCTTCAAGAAGTATGTGTTTTTTCTTTTTCCATAGACTTTCAAGTCCCTCATCAATGTTTCCTAAAGGATTTTCTTCAAAGAATGAGCAAAAAGCTGCCTCGCCTGTTGCAAGTACTGCAATAAGATGAACTCCACATCCAAAACCCTCTGCTCTTGGATGCTGCTCCTTTGAAAATCCGTATCTTTTCATTATTTTTCCTGCAACCTCAGGTGAAACCCAAAATTCCTGATTATTTTTAAGGTTTCCAAAGACTGTTAAAGCATCAACAGTCCATTCACGAATTCCCAAATTTTTAAGCAAATTCTCAAGCTCATCAAATTCATTTAAGTTTTCCCTGTGAATGACTGTTGCAACTGATACATCAAATCCGTGCTCCAGTGCTTTTTTTACTGCATCAATTGCTTTTTGAAATGTTCCTTTTCCTCTTAAGCTTTCATGTCCATGAGCCATTCCATCAATGCTTATTTGAATCTCGTGAAAATTAAGTTTTTTAAGTATTTCATCTCTGAGAAGAACTCCATTACTAAAAAGTATTCTTCTTAAGGCAAAACCAGGCATCAAATCATTTATTCTTTCAAATTCTGGATGTAACAGGGGCTCTCCACCTGTAACAAGCACTCTAAGTCCTTGCATCTTTTCAAATTCTCTTAAAACTCTCTTAATTTTCTCCAATGGAAGGTCTAAAGGTTTAGCCTCACCAACAAAGCAGTGCTTACATCTTAGATTGCATCTCTTTGTAATCTGAAGCTCAATGTATCTTAAAGAAGGAAATGGTGCTTGTTTAATAGGTGGATTAAGTCTTTGAACAGGTTTTTCAGTGAGTATTCCTTCGTTTAGGCAAAAATCAATAAGTTCTTTTAGCTCTTTTTCATCAATATTAAGGGATGAAAATTCTCTATCATGAATACTTTTAAGCACTAAAAGGGCTTTTTCATCAAGGCAGTAGAGTTCATCTGTTTTAATGTTGTAAAGTGCGGGAAATTCAATGAGTTTTATAAAAAAGTTTTCATTAAGATAGTATCTATGCAAGTTCATACTCTGAAAGTCTTTCAGGAATTCTGCAGTTTAGTTCAAATTTTTGCTCAATGCTTTGTTTAAAAGCCTCAATTATGCTTTCTTCACCATGCACGAGGAAGACTTCAGGCTTTGTTTTTATACTTTCAATCCAGTTTAAAAGCTCCTGCTGGTCAGCATGGGCTGAGAATCCACCGATTGTGTAAATTTTCGCCTTGACAGGAAGCACTTTCCCAAGAACTGGAACTTCCTTTTCTCCGTCAACAATCTTTCTTCCAAGAGTTCCCTTTGCCTGAAATCCAACAAATACAATGCTACACTCTTCCCTTGAAATGTTATGATAAAGATGATACGCAATTCTTCCACCCTGACACATTCCGCTTCCTGCAATAATTACTGCATGGGATTTGATGTTGTTAAGTTTTTTAGAATCATCAACAGTTTTTAAGAAATGAAGTTTATTTGATGTTCTTGAAGGATTTCTGAATTCTCTTAATGCCTCATCATCAAATACTTCTGGATGGGAAAGATATATTTTTGTTGCCTCCTCTGCAAGGGGGCTGTCAAGATAAATATTTATTGGCTCAAGAAGTCCTTGTTTTGTAGCACGATTTAGAATATAAAGTAAATCTTGCGTTCTTCCCACTGCAAATGATGGAATAATTACATTTCCACCACCCTTAAAAGTTTCTTTTATTGCTTGAATAAGCTCTTTAATACTTTCATCAAGGCTTTTGTGAAGCCTGTTTCCATATGTTGACTCCATTACGAGATAATGAGCCTCAGGGGGTGGTTCAGGGTCTTTAAGAATTGGATATCCAGTTCTTCCAACATCTCCTGAAAAAGCAATCTTCACTCCATTGTATTCAATTAAAATTGAGGCTGAGCCAAGAATGTGTCCTGCATCAAAAAAAGTTATTCCAATTCCATCAAAGTTATATGTTTTTCTGTAAGGAACAGTTTCGGTAAGCTTTAATGCGCGAATTATGCTTTCTTCGTCAAATAGTTGAATTTTGTATTGCTCATTTTTCTGAACCTTTAAGGCATCAAAAAGCATTATTTCAAGCAAATCCTTAGTCGGATGGGTTGTTAATATCTTTCCCCGAAATCCCTCTCTTATAAGCTTTGGAATTAGTGCTGAATGGTCAAGATGGGCATGGGTGAGCAAGAGAAGATGAATTTTTTTGGGATTAAATGGAAATGGCTCATAATTTAAGTACTCCTTTTCATATTCCTGAAAAAATCCGCAGTCAACAAGAATGTTTTTGTTATTCAATGCAAGAAGAAAACATGAACCTGTAACAGTTTTTGTTGCACCAAAAAACTGAATTTTCATTACAACAATGATACCATAAAATGGTAAAATATTTCATGATTTACCTTGACTACAATGCAACAACTCCACTTGACCCAAGAGTAAAGGATGAAATAATTAAAGTATTTGATGAATTTGGAAATCCATCAAGTTCCCATGCATTTGGGAAAAGAGCAAAGGAGATTATTGAAAATGCAAGGCTCAAGGTTGCTGAACTTATTGATGCTAAGCCTGAGGAGATAATATTTACCTCAGGTGGGACAGAGTCAAACAATCTTTCAATATTTGGAAGAGCTCTTTGTTTTGACAAAGGACATATAATCACCTCATCAATTGAACATCCAGCTGTTCTTAATCCATGCAAACAACTTATGAGAATGGGATATGATGTTACATTTCTTCCAGTTGACTCCTGTGGATTGGTTGACCCAGATGATTTAAAGAATGCAATAAGAAAAGACACAATCCTTGTAACAATTATGCATTCAAATAACGAAACTGGAGTGATACAGCCAATTAAAGAAATTGCTGAGATTTTGCTTGAAAGGGATATTCCTTTTCATACAGACTGTGCTCAAAGCATTGGTAAAGTACCTGTTTCAGTTAAAAATCTTGGTGTTACAATGCTTTCTTTAGCAGGGCATAAATTTTATGCTCCAAAAGGAATAGGAGCACTTTACATTAAAGAAGGCTTTATGATTAAGCCAGTTCTTTTGGGAGCATCCCATGAAAAGGGATTAAGACCGGGAACTGAAAACACTCCATACATTGCAGGATTTGCAAAGGCATGCGAGATTGTAAAAGAAGAATTTAATGTGATTAATGAGCATTTGCATAAATTAACCAATGCACTGCTTGAGGGTTTACTTGAGATTGATGCAGTCAAGCTTAATACAAAGGGAGCACCAAAGCTTCCAAATACATTAAACATAAGAATTAAAGGAATTTTGGCAGACGAATTTGTTGAAAAAATTGGAGACAGGGTTGCAATTTCAGCAGGTTCAGCATGCCATGCAGGAGTAAAACATCCAAGCCATGTTCTTAGGGCAATGGGATTAAGTGAAGAAGATGCTTTATCTTCTGTAAGAATCAGCACAGGAAAGTTTACAACTTTAGATGAAATTGAGGAAACTTTGGAAGTATTTAAAAAAGAAATAGGGGAAAGGGCATAGCCCCTTCCCCTATTTCTTTTAATTATTTTTTAATTCCTTTTCCCATTCCTACGGGTTCGCCTTTTTCCATAGGTTCTCCTGCTTTTGTCCATGCATCAAATCCACCTTTTAAATTATATACATTTTTGTAGCCAATCTTTTTTAAATCACAGCTTGAAACAATTCCTCTTCCACCAGTTTTACAATAAACCAAATATATTTTTTCTTTATCAGGGAGCCACTCATCAGCTTTAAAGTCTAACAATCCTCTTGGTGTCCATACTGCACCAGGAATATGTCCTGCAACATACTCAGGATACTCTCTAACATCTAAAACTACTGCTCCCTTTGCAATTAATTCTTTAGCCTTAGCAACATCAACCTCTTGAACTCCACACTGTTTTGCTTCTTTAACCCTTTCATCACTAAGAGGAGTAGCAGCGAGGGCATAGCTACTTAGAATCAAAAGAATTAAACTTAAAACTGCTAAAGTTTGACTTACTTTTCTCATTTTTTTTCTCCTAAATTTAATTTAGCCTACAAAGTAGGCTATGGCTTAATCCAGTATACTATAAATTTTTATAGCTAATCAAGTCTATGTTTGAATAAATGTTACCTCTTATGGGTATTATGAATTATGTTTAAAATTACAATTCTTTGTTATAATTTTGAATGTCCTTCAAACTTGGTAAAATCAGTGATTTAGCAAAGCCTTTAACAATAACATTGTTTATACTTCAGTTTATACTCATCATTGGCTATTTTGGCTATGAATATTATACGGACTCTTCAGAGAGTTGTATTGGTTGTCATGGATCAAAGGAGAAAATGCAAGAGCTTGGCTATCCACAATTTTATGTAACTTTGCAAGAGGTAAGAGAGCAGACAGGTCATAAAACTGTATTTTGCAGAGACTGTCATCTTGGAAATGGAAGAGCTTGGGATAAAGAAAAAGCTCACAAAGGCATGCTTAAGCCAATTTTTTTAACTGAAGATGCAGAACCAGTTGAAAGAAACAAAATTTATTCCGAAAAAGACGCAGAACTTAATAAAATTGAACCAGTTGGAGAAAACGCTCTTTTTGAGCTACTGCCGAAAGAAATAGAGGAAGGCGAGATGATCTTACATCACAAAGTAAGAAACATTCTATGGCATGACAGAGACCCTGTAAGCCTTAACTTTGACCCTAAAATTGCAGAGAAAACTTGCGGAAAAAGAGGATGTCACACCGAAGAACTTAAGCAGTTTAAAACTACTATTATGGGAATAAACTTCAGACAAAGAACAATGAGAACTTGGCTTGAACCTTACGGACCGCACAACTGTGGACCTTCCTTTGCTGACCTACCACCTGAGGAGACATTAAGGAAAGCAGGTTTTGACTTCACAAATACTGAAAAATTAAGAGAAGAGTACAATGTTCAATTTACAAATGAAGATGCAATGAGAAGACAGAGGCTTTGCAATGTTTGTCATGCAGGTTGTCTTGACTGTCACTATGCACCAGAGAAAAATAAGTCCCACAAATTTATCAAAGTGCCTGATTCTTATTCCTGTATGGGAAGGGGAAGAGGAAATTCAGTATGCCACACTGGTTCAGGACATTCAAGAAGAGGTGAAACATACATAGGTAAATTTTATTCAATACCACAAGGAAGACAGCCAGATGTTCACTTTACAAAAGGAATTCACTGTATAGAATGTCATCAAACAGGTAAAAAAGGAATGGGAGATATGCAAAGAAAAGCAACATGTGGAGACTGCCATATTGAAATTGAAAAAGCTCATGCAAAGTCAATTCATAAAAATCTTACATGCACTGCATGTCATGTCTCTGAGGCAGGAGGATATCAGATAACCACATGGGGCAAGGGATATATTGGAGAAAAGCCAACTCTTTTTAAAAAATATTCTCTTTATTATGGATTTCAGAAGCCTCTGATTTTGATGAAGGACCAAAAAGGAATTTGGTTTCCTGTAAAAATTTTTCCCCATTCAGTTGGTCACATTTCAAAAGATGTTGCTCCAACAGGTATAAAGTTTAGATGGCAAAATGCTGAAACAAGAGATATGTATGCAATAATAGGAACATTTGATGGACTACCATCAGCAAATAAGCATCTTCTCTGGCTTCAGATTGAAGAAGTATCCCATCCAATTGGAAAGGCAAGGCAATGCAGGGATTGCCACCATAAAAGCCAAATTTCTGTCTCAAGTTGGAAATATGAAGATACACAGGGAGCTGAGCCATTTTCAGGTGGATACAAGATTATTGCAGATGGGAAAGGTTTAAGGATTCAAGATTTTTGGCATACAGAGATTAAAGTCTTACAAGATAATGAAATTTCAGAGTTCGCATCATGGATTTACTTTAAGGACAAGTGGTTTGTTGCAGGAGATTTCAACATAAAGGTTGATGAGAAGAAGTACAAGAAATATGAGAAACTCTATAAAGAAAAAGTTTTAGCTATTAAGAAATTGGAAAGCCAAAGAGGTTTATATAGCAAAGAAATAAAAATTTTAAAAGGAATTGTTATTCACAATCCTGATGAGCAGGTTAAAATAAAGCTTCCCAAGTAGTTCCAATAATAAAAATCAGGAAGAAAATCAGTCCAATCAAGGCAGTCAATCTCCAGCCTATTTTTAGATCAAGCCAAGGAACTAAAATAAGGAATCCAATACCCATTAGAGGTATTAAAACTCCGCCTATGAAAACTGTATCTGTTGTGAAAAATCTCAAGAGCCAAAAGAGCCAAAGATAATACCATTCAGGTCTTGGCTGATATGCTGATAAAAAATCTATTTCTCTTCCAATGGTAGGTGGAAAAACAAATGCAAGAATTAGAATTAGCTCAAAAGTAAGCAGTGCAAAAAATAAAATTTCAATTAAATAATCGGGATAAAATTTTTTCTTCATAGCGGTTTAGATATTCCAAGTTTTTTTATCATGTGAAAGTGAGCCCAAAGAAGAAAAAAAGTTATGATGGGGAACCAAAGAACATGAAAGCTGTAAAATCTTGACAAAGTGACTCCGCTGACCTCGTATCCTCCTCTTATTAGCAGTAAAATGCTTTCTCCAACAAAAGGAATGCTTCCAGCTATGTTTGTTCCTACAACTGTTGCCCAGTATGCCTTCTGGTCCCAAGGAAGAAGATATCCTGTAAATCCCTCAAGCATAACAATAAAGAGAAGAAACACACCAACTATCCAATTAAGCTCTCTTGGTGGACGATAGCTTTTTGTAATGAAAACTCTTATTGAATGAATAATTATGCTAACAATCAAAACATTTGCTGACCACTTGTGAACACCGCGTATTAATCTTCCAAGATAAACTTCTTCATGAATTCTTATTATACTTTGATAAGCCTCTTTTTCAGATGGCACATAATGAACAGAGAGAAATAAGCCAGAGACAAGGCATGTTAAAAAAGCTGTAAATGCAATTCCCCCAAAGCAGTAAAAATAATTAATTCCTTCAGGAATATCCCTTTCAAAAATACCACGATGGGCAGATTTTAGCCTGAATCTGTCAAGAAACCAGTCAATTATTCTTAAAATCAATTTCATATTTTCAATCCTACAAAAAGTTTATTGTTTTCTATTTTAACAGGAAGCCTTTGCAGAGGATTTTTTGGTGGTCCAGACAGTACATTTCCATAAATGTCATATCTTCCACTATGACATGGACATAAAAATTCATTTGAAAACCTGTCAAAATTCACAAAACAGCCAAGATGTGTGCAAACTGGCGACAGGACAATGACTCCATTTCCTGTATTGACGAGAAAAATTTTTATGGGTTTTTCAAAGTTTTCAATATTTATCTCAATCCTTTTTACTCCCTCCTTTGGAATTTTCTCATCAGGAATTTCGTGATAGCTGTATTCTTTTTTCTTGGGTCTTGATGGCTTTAAAATAAAAAAGCCAAATATTGATAAAAAGATAGCAGCGAATAAAAAGAATAGCTTTATAAGATTTTTTAAAAATAGTCTCCGTGAGTTCATTATTTTATTCTACAATAAGAGATAGCTTTAAAGTTATACCCCCGTTGGCTATTTAAAAAACTCTTGACAAATTATAAAATTTTATTTAGTATTAATAATAAATAAAGTAAAATAAAGGGGGTGAGGGTATGAGTATTACCCGAAGAGATTTCCTCAAAATTGGAGCAGTTACTGCTGGAGCATTGGCAGCAAGCGCACCCACTATCAAGTCTGTTATGGCTCTTGGAAAAAAACCTGTTTCTCTCCCTCAATACATTCCAACAACATGCGAGATGTGTTTTTGGCGATGTGGTGTTATTGCAAAAGTAGTTGATGGAAAGGTTGTAAAGCTTGATGGCAATCCTCTGCATCCAAACTCAAGGGGAAAGCTTTGTGCAAGAGGACATGGAGGCATAGGACTTTTATATGATCCAGACAGATTGAAAACCCCGCTTATTAATACTGGAGCTCGTGGAGAGGCAAAGTTTAAAAAAGCATCTTGGGATGAGGCTTTAGGTTATGTTGCAGATAAGATGCAAAGAATAAAGGAAAAATACGGAGCTGAATCAATTGCTCTTTTAACGCATGGAACAATATCCACTTACTTTTTACATTTACTTCAAGCCTATGGCTCACCAAACTTTGCAATGCCTTCCTTTGCCCTTTGCCGAGGGGCAAGAGGAGTTGCCTTTGAAGTGACCTTTGGAGAGGATGTTGGAAATCCTGAAAGATTGGATTTACAAAACAGTAAGGCAATAGTTCTTATCGGAAGCCATCTCGGTGAAAATGCTCATAATTCCCAATGCCAAGAATTTGCGGAGGCTATAGGCAAGGGAGCAACATTGATTGTAGTTGACCCAAGGTTTTCAACTGCTGCTGGTAAAGCAAAGTATTGGCTTCCGATAAAGCCTGCAACTGATTTAGCTCTTTTGCTTGCTTGGTGCAATGTAATTATTAACGAAGGACTCTACGATAAGGATTATGTGGCAAAGTATACAACAGGCTTTAATGAAGTAACTCAGGCTGTTAAAGAATACACGCCAGAGTGGGCTGAAAAGGAGACTGAAATTCCTGCATCTCTTATCGTTGAGACAGCAAGAGTGTTAGGTAAAAATAAGCCTTCGGTTTTAATTCATCCAGGAAGACACACCTCTTGGTATGGAGACAATGTGCAAAGACAGAGGGCAGTTGCAATACTCACTGCTATTTTAGGAGCATATGGAAGACCCGGAGGAATATATTTAAATCCAAAGAAAAAACTTGAGCCTGTTTTTCTTTCTGAGGAAGACTATCCTGACCACAAGCCAGCATTAAACAAAGGAAACTATCCATTTGCAGGAGAAGAAGGTGTAACTCATGCAATTGTCAGAGCCACTTTGACTGAAGAGCCTTATCCAATTAAGGCATGGTTTGCAACAGGCACTAACATAATGAAAGCTATGCCAAATCAGAGGGATACTCTGAAGGCTGTTCAAAAGTTAGATTTACTTGTTGCGGTTGACATGATGCCCTATGATGGAGTAATGCTTGCTGATGTTGTTTTACCAGAATGCACATATCTTGAGCGTCATGATGACTTTTTCCTTGTAAGGGAAAGAGCATTGGGAATATCCTTTCGTCAGCCAGTTGTTCAACCCATGTATGACACAAAACCAGGCTGGTGGATTGCTAAAGAGCTTGGTAAAAGACTCGGACTTGAGAAGTATTTTTCGTGGAATACACTTGAAGAATTCTTAAAACAAAAAGCAGAAATTTGGGGAATTGACTATTCAGAACTTGTAAAAAATGGATACATAAGCTTTCCAGAGTCTGAAAAACCCTATATTTTACCCGGTGAGGACTTCAAGTTTAAGACTCAATCAGGCAAAATTGAGCTTTATAGCAGAGAGCTCAAAGAACATGGCTTTGACCCTGTTCCAAAATACACAAAGCATGAGCAACCGCCTGAGGGCTGGTTTAGGCTAATTTACGGAAGAGCGCCTGTTCATACATTCTCAAGAACAACCAACAATCCATCCCTTTGGGAATTGATGGAGGAGAATGTTGCATGGATCAATGCAAAGGTAGCAAAGAAAATGGGACTTAAAAATGGAGACTATATTGTTTTGGTTAATCAAGACGGAGTAAAAAGCAACAAAGTAAGGGCAAAAGTGACTGAAAGAATACGCCCAGACTGTATTTATGTGGTTCATGGATTTGGCACTACATCTAAATTGCTTCGCAAAGCATATTTAAGAGGAGCTGATGACCAGCAACTTATAACAAGATATGCAATTGACCCAATTTCAGGCACTGTTGGAATGAGAGTAAACTTTGTCAAAGTCACTAAGGAGGTCTGATATGCCAAGATATGTAATGGTCATAGATGTTGAAAGATGCATAGGTTGTATGGCTTGTATAATTGCCTGCAAAAAGGAAAACGATGTGCCTGCAGAACATTATAGAACACGAGTAGTTGAAGAAGTAAGAGGCGAGTTTCCGTACTTGAGAATGGAGCTCAGAAGCGAACTTTGTAATCACTGTGAAATCGCACCTTGCATAGATGCATGCCCTACGAGGGCATCATATAGAGCAAAGGATGGCACTGTTCAGATTGATAAAACAAAGTGTATTGGTTGTAAAGCCTGCATTTTAGCATGTCCTTATGATGCAAGATATTCTCATCCAAAGGGCTATGCTGACAAATGCACATTTTGTGAACACAGAATTAAAGAGGGCAAAAAACCTGCATGCGTTGAGACATGTTTAGGAAAATCAAGAATATTCGGTGACCTTGATGAGCCAAACTCTGAAGTGGCAGAACTTCTGAAGAAAAATGATGCCTCAGTCAGACTTGAGTTTGCTGGAACAAAACCGAGAGTATTTTACATAAAAAAGAAATTTGCAGGAGGTATGTGATGATAGAGCTAAGCATAACTGGAACAAATGCGATAACTTTTCCTCACCTTGAAGTGTGGGATTGGAGAATTGTTATTTATCTTTTCCTCGGAGGTCTCTCGGCTGGAATGCTTGTTATGTGCTCAATAGCAAATTTAAGAATTCCAAAACAGCCTGTTGAAGAGCTGGCACAGTGCTTTAAAGCTCCTTTTATTGCTTTTATATCATTGGCAATCGGTGCACCCTTTATACTCCTTGATCTTGGAAGGCCCTTTAATTCTTTCTGGCTTTTCTCCACATTTCAGCCACTGTCACTCATGTCTTGGGGTGCTTGGGGAGTTCCTGCAGTTCTTCTCGGTAATGCGCTTTATATGTTTGCAGTTATTCCTAAGGAACAAAGATATAAGCTAAGGCTTCCAATACTTATAAAAATTTCCGAAAAATTAGCACCAATGATGAGACCAATTGCAAAGTTGAATTTTGCACTTGGAATTTTTTTGGGAATATACACAGGTATACTTTTAAGCTCTTTTTCAGCCATCCCTCTTTGGAACAATGCAACTCTGCCGATTCTTTTTTTAGTATCTGCTCTTTCCTCAGGTGCTGCGATGATAGTTATTATCGCACATAAACCTGAAATCAAATTTCTATTTACCAAGATTGACATATGGTTAATTGTTGCTGAGCTTGTAGTAATTATGCTGTTTTTCTACGGACTTTATACATCAACAGCTCCTTACAAGAAGGCAATTGAGCCTTTCTTTTCTCTCACCAGTGAACATTTCATATTTACAATGGCGCTGATAGCAATATTTTTACTCCTACCCCTTGCCCTGAGACTTAAACTGGGTGAGCTAAAAGAGTTTGAAGATGGATTTCACGGTGAGTTTACAAAGGAACAGATATTCAGGATGAACTTTGCAGCCATTTTAGTTTTAGCAGGAACACTGATTCTAAGAGCAGCGATAGTTTATGCTGGACAGTTAACAAAGCTTGGAGCATATTGATATAATTTAATATAAATCAAAAAAGAAAGGAGGTGAATTACAATGAGAAAAGCAGTTGCATTGTTGGTGGCATTCGTATTTGTATTCGGTATTGCTTTTGCTTCCTTTGCTGCTGAAGCTAAAGAGGTAAAAGGAACAGTTACAAAGATTGAAGGTAACAAAGTTACAGTAAAACAGGCAGATGGCAAGGAAGTCACAGTTGAAGTAAAAGATGTAAAGGGAATCAAGGTTGGTGACAAAGTAACAATTAAAGACGGCGTTGTAAAGAAAGAGGAAACCAAGAAAGAAGGAACCAAGAAAGAAGAAAAGCCAAAGAAGAAAAAAGCAGTAGAAGGCTGCTAATTTGTAATATCAATGGGGAAGGATGTCCTTCCCCATCCATTTAACATCAAGCCATTTGAATTTTCTTATTTGCCAAAATTAAAACTGAAAATATAAAATATCTAAATGCAGATTATAGATTTCCATACCCATGCTTTTCCTGAGCACATAGCTGAGAAGGCTATGCAGAAACTTCAGGAAAACTGCATTGTTAAAGCATGTCTTAGTGGTACTCTTGACGATTTGCTGCGTTCTATGGATAAAAATGGAATAGAAAAGGCTGTGCTATGTAATATTGCTACAAGACCTGAGCAATTTGAAGCTATTCTGAAGTGGTCAAAAAAAATTCGTTCTGAAAGAGTTATTACTCTACTTTCTGTTCATCCAACTGACCCAAAAATTAAAGAACATCTTAAAATAACGAAAGAAGAAGGATTTATTGGAATAAAAATGCATCCGTTTTATCAGGAATTTGCAATTGATGACGAAAAAGCTTTTTACATTTATGAGGCATTAATTGAAAATAATTTGCTAATTGTCATGCATTGCGGATATGATATAAGTTTTCCAGAATGGGATATTGCCTCTCCACAGAGAATTATCAATGTAGTTGAAAAATTTCCAGAGTTAAAATTTATAACCACTCATCTTGGCGCATGGAAACAATGGGATGAAGTTGAAAAGTTAATTCTCGGAAAGAATATTTACATGGAAATATCTTTCTCCTTTGGATGGCTACCTGATGAAAAGATAAAAGATTTTATCCTTAAACATCCAGCAGATTATGTTCTTTTTGGAACAGACTCCCCTTGGTCTGATCAAGGCAAAGAGATAGAAAACCTAAAAAAGCTTGCCCTTCCAGATAGTCTGACCGAAAAAATTTTCTATCTTAATGCGGAGAGGATTTTGAGTAAATTATGATTTTTAAAATTACAAAGGCTATCTTCTTAAGTTTTAAAGATTTTTATAGAGATGAAGGAATTTATCTAAGCGCTGCTCTTGCTTTTTTCTCAATAATGTCATTGATTCCATTGAGTATGTTTATTGTGAACATTCTTATCAGTTTAACTCAGGAAGAGACAATCATTAGATTTTTCTATCACAAGCTTGTATATTTTTTCCCATCCATTGAGATGCAGATGTTAAAGGATGTAAAAAAACTCCTCATGCTTCGTGGTGTTAGTGAAGTTTCTATTTTGCTTTACGGATTTTTCTCCTTACAGCTTTTCACATCAATAGAGTTTTCATTAAATAAGATATTCCAAGTCCCTAAAAAAAGACATTTTTTACTATCTTTTTTACTTGCTTCTGTTATGGTTCTACTGGTAATAGTTGCTATGGCAACTTCTTTTACAATTTCATATATTGTAAAACTATTTCATTTTCAGTTTGTATCAAATTTTTCTCACTTTTTTTTAAAATACGTCGTTACATTCATGATTATTTTTATTATTATCGCGAGCCTTTACAAGTTTCTTCCAAATAAGAAAATAAAGATTAAATCAGTGCTTATAGGAACATTTATAACAACGATGCTTATAGAGATAGCAAAATATGTTTTTACTTTATATGTCACAAAAGTTATTCAAATAAGCACACTTTATGGCTCTGTCTCCACTTTTCTTGCCCTACTGATGTGGCTTTTTTATGCATGGGCAGTGTTTTTGTATGGTGCAGAGCTTATAAAGAATTTGGAGGCAAAAAAATGAAAGTAGCTTTGACAATTGGAGGCTCTGATCCAACAGGAGGAGCTGGAATTCAGATGGACACAAAAGTTTTTCAGGCTCTTGGCGTTTATGGCGTAAGTATTACAACTTCTATTACAGCTCAAAACACTACTGAGGTTAAAAAAATTTATCCCCTTTCAGCTGAACAAATAGATATTCAGTTTAAAACATTACTTAAGGACATTAAACCCTATGGAGCAAAAACAGGACTGATTTATAATATAGAGGCTATGGAGTGCACAATAAAAAATGTAAAAAAATATAAAATTAGCAATCTTGTCATTGATCCTGTGATAAAATCTTCAACTGGAACAATGCTGATTAAAAAAGATGCATTAAAAATGCTGAAAGAAGAGCTGATTCCGCTCTCAAGAGTTGTTACTGCAAACATCCCAGAGGCAGAGATTCTATCTTCGGTAAAAATTGAAACAAAGGACAGCATTTTAGAGGCTGCAAAAATGATTAAGCAAATGGGAACATATGCTGTAGTTATAAAAGGTGGACATTTAAGTAAAAATTCTCCAGATTTCCTATACGATGGCAAAGAGCTTTATGTTGCTGAAGGAGAAAGGTTTGAAGGCACATATCATGGAACAGGATGTGCTTTTTCCTCTGCCTTTGTCTCATTCTTGTGCCTGGGATATGAGCCAAAGGAAGCACTTTATGCAGCAAAGAATTTTGTAAAAAATGCTATAAGAAACGCCCTTAAGCTTGGCAATGGTATGTATTTATTAAAAATTTGAGGAGGTGTATCATGGTTGTTCTTCAGACAAATCTTGAAGGGGTAAAGTTTTTAAGAAGGGGTAAAGTAAGGGATATTTATGAAGTAGGTGAGTATCTTTTAATTGTGGCTACTGATAGAGTTTCTGCCTTTGATGTTGTTCTTCCAAATGGAATTCCAGGTAAAGGAAGAGTTTTAACACAAATATCTCTTTTTTGGTTTGAAAAAGTAAAAGACATTTTTGAAAACCATTTAGTTACAGCAAATGTAGACGAATTTCCAGAGCCTTTAAAGAAATACAGAGAAGTTCTTGAAGGAAGAAGCATGCTTGTAAGAAAAGCAGAGCCACTGCCAGTTGAATGCATTGTTCGTGGATATATAACAGGCTCTGGATGGAAAGATTATCAGAAGACAGGAATGGTATGTGGCATTAGGCTACCAGAGGGACTGAAAGAATCAGAAAAGCTTCCAGAGCCTATTTATACACCAAGCACAAAGGCACAGGAGGGACATGATGTAAATATAACATACGAAGAGACCGTAAAAATTCTTGGTGAGGAGACCGCAAAAAAAATAAAAGAACTCTCAATAGCAATTTACAAAAGGGCTTCAGAAATTGCTGAAAAAAAGGGAATTATAATTGCTGACACAAAGATGGAATTTGGTATTTATGACGGTAAAATTATTTTAATTGATGAGCTCTTAACTCCTGACTCCTCAAGGTTCTGGTCAATGAAAGATTATAAACCAGGAAAAACTCAGGACAGCTATGACAAACAGATTATAAGAGACTATTTACTCTCAGTAAACTGGGATAAAAAACCACCAGCACCAGTTCTTCCAGATGAAATAGTGAAAAAAACCGCAGAAAGATATGAGGAAATATTCAGGATTCTAACTTCCTAAGTATTTCTCTGACAACATTAAGATTTTTAACATCATCTTGAAGCCCCTTTTTAGGGGTTTCAAGAATTAAAGGAACATGGGAAAGCTCTTTTATGCTTAAAAATTTTGTGAATCCCTCTACACCTATGTGCCCTTTTCCGATGTGTTCATGCCTGTCAATTCCTGAGCCAGTGACTGATTTTGAATCATTAAGATGAATTAGTTTTATGAGGCTGAAGTCTCCATATTTTTTCATATCATTCATAAATTTTTCTATTCCTTCATCCTTTGCAATATCATATCCAGCAGCAAAAAGATGGCATGTGTCTATGCACACCCCTGCTATGTTTTCATCTTTTATATTTTCAAATGTTTCAAATAAATCTTTTATGTTTGCAGTAATTTTGCTTTTTGCAGTATTTTCAATTAAGATTTTACATTTTTGTAAGCTTCCGACTTTTCCGAATCCCTCACGAGTTTTTTCATAAATTTCTGACTTTTCCATTTCTTTGTTGTCCTTAAGATGAATAACATAATAATCACTTTTAAGCATGTCTGCAGATAAAACTTCTTTTTTCAAAAGATATCTTGATGAGGCTATTGTTTTTGGTGTTGATGAGATAAGATTTATTAGATATGAAGCATGCACTACAAGAGGGTTAAGTCTATGAATTTGTCTTTGTTTTATAAACTCTTCAATGGTTGCGTTATCAAACTCAGGAATTTGCCAGACCTGAGGACTATGAAGAAATATCTGAAATGTAGTGCATTTTAATTCAACTGCCTCTGCAATTGAATTTAAAAGAGAGCTTTTGATTGATGTGTGAACGCCTAAAGGTCTCATTGATTTTCATCAAAGGCGACGGCCGGATTCGAACCGGCGAATGGCGGTTTTGCAGACCGCTCCCTTAGCCACTTGGGTACGTCGCCAATAAAAAAGCGGGCGACGGGATTCGAACCCGCGACCCCAACCTTGGCAAGGTTGTGCTCTACCAGCTGAGCTACACCCGCATGAAATCGTTAACGATTAATTTTAACCTTTTTCACTTTTTCTTTGCAAGTCCCTTAATATGTCCTACAAAATAAATATTCTCAATAATTTAAATTGACAGATATTTTGTCAACATCTATTCAAAAGTGCTATAATCAAAACAATTAAGGGATTTGGAGGTCAGTTATGGTGATTTTAGGGGTAAATGTTGATCATGTTGCAACAGTCAGGCAGGCAAGGAAAACATTTGAGCCTGACCCTGTTATGGCTGCAACACTTGCGATTTTAGGTGGAGCAGATGGAATAACCGTACATTTAAGGGAAGACAGAAGGCACATTCAGGATAGAGACTTACGAATTTTAAGGGAAATCGTTCCATGTGAGCTCAACTTAGAAATGGCAGCAACCGAGGAGATGATTAACATAGCTTTGCAGGTAAAACCTGACATGGTTACCATTGTTCCAGAAAAAAGACAGGAGCTTACCACTGAGGGAGGTCTTAATTTACTGGAGCTAAAAGAGCATTTGAAAGATTCAATAAAAAGATTACAAGATGCAGGAATTCCAGTCAGTCTTTTCATTAATCCTTCCAGAGCTGATATAGAATGTTCAAAGGAGATAGGAGCAGACATGGTTGAAATCCATACAGGATATTATTCTGATACAAAAGGAGAGAAGCAACTCAAAGAGCTTGAAAGAATCAAAGACGCGGTTGTCTTTTCCACTTCAATTGGGCTAAAAACTAATGCTGGGCATGGACTGAATTATTACAATGTCAAACCAATCGCTTCAATTAAAGGATTAAGGGGGCTTTACATCGGTCACAGTATTATAGCAAGGGCTGTGCTTGTTGGAATTGAACAAGCTGTGAGGGAAATGAAAAAATTAATCAAAGAGGCTCAGATGAATGTTTAATGTAGAAGTTGCTTATCAGACACTTTCCAATTATCTTATTGAATTAAAAGAGCTCATACAGGAAGTATCAGATTATCAATGGATTGTGGCGGAGATAGCCAAAATAGGTGCTGATAAAAACGGACATTATTGGCTTGAACTTGTTGAAAAAAAGGATGACGAAATCATCGCACAATGTAAGGCAGTCATCTGGAGAAGTCAGACTGAAACGATTAGAAATTTTCAATTAAAGACTGGTATGCCCCTTCAGTCCGGACTGAAAATTCTCTTTCTTGGAAGAGCAACATTTCATGAAAAGCACGGTTTTAGTATTTATATAAATCAAATTGATCCTTCTTTCACAATCGGCGAAATGGCCTTGAAAAAAAAGGAAATAATAGACAGACTGACTCGTGAAGGCTTAATTGACAGAAATAAGCTTATTGAAGTCCCGATTGTAATTCAAAGAATTGCCATTGTGTCAAGTGCCACTGCGGCAGGATATGAAGATTTCTTGAATATTTTACATCACAATGAGTACCACTTTAAGTTTTATACTCATCTTTTTGACTCATTTGTGCAGGGAGAAGAAGCGGCTATTTCAATGATTGAGGCTCTAAAAAAATGCGCCTATTTATTTAAAAATTTTGATGTTGTTGTAATAATAAGAGGCGGTGGTTCAGTGGTTGATTTGCATAGCTTTAATGACTACGAGCTTGCAAAGACAATTGCCCTGATGCCACTTCCAGTTTTCACTGGAATAGGTCATACGAGGGATGAGACAGTTGCAGATTATGTGGCATCCAAAAGTTTTAAAACTCCTTCTGAACTTGCGAAATTTATCATAAGCAGGGCGTTTGATTACTATGCAAGAATTGAGGATTTGAGAAAAAGAATTCTGAATAGGATAGAATCTCTTTTAAAAATTGAGTCGGGTAAAATTGAATCCATCAAAGACAGATTTACCTCATCCACAAGAAACAGCATTATAAGAATCAATAATGAACTTAACATTACAATTAACAGCTTTAATGCGGACATTTTAAAGAGAATGAACACTCATAGAGAAAGTATTCATTCATTGAAACATGAATTACATAGAAAGGCAACTATGAGATTAAGGCAAGAGGAGATTCTTTTGAACAAGGCAAAGCATGAAATAAAGCTTAAAACTTCTCACTTCTCCAGTAAAATTCGTTTTGACCTTCAGTATTCTATTAGCAGTCTTTTAACCAAGACAAATAATTTAATTAGAATAGAAAAAATTCAGATTGACAGATTAAAGGAAAAACTCAAACTGCTTAGTCCTGAGAATGTCCTTAAGCGAGGTTACAGTATTACCTATCTCAACGGAAAGGTGCTAAAGAACGCTGAAGATGTCAAGTTAGGTCAACAGTTACACATAAAGCTATACAAAGGAAAAATCACAGGAAAAGTAACAGGTAAGGAGGAGAAAAATGGAGAACTTAAGCTATTCTAAGGCAATGAAAGAAATTGAGGAAATTTTAAAATACATAGAATCTCAAGAAGTGGATGTGGATGTTTTGGTTGAAAAGGTAAAAAGAGCTACTGAACTGATTCGTTTTTGCAAAAATAAACTAAAATCCGCTGAAGAGGAACTTCAAAAAACTCTTATAGAACTTGAAGAGTCAACCAATCAGGAAACTGAACCCTTTTAAAGATTTTAGAAAAAGCTTTGCAAACTTTGAGGGATAGTGCTTTTTCTTGATTTTTATTTTTTATAGTTATTAAAAATATACTAAAAGGAGGATGGGAATATGGAAAAAAAGATGAAATGTTATAGGTGTCAAGGACATAACTGCGGATATATGTACAATCCCAAGAAAGGTGACAAGAAAGGCAAAATCCCTCCAGGTACACCCTTTGAGGATTTACCTGATGACTGGAAATGCCCTGTATGTGGAGCAGGTAAAAAGTTTTTCTTGCCTGAGGAAGATTAAAAATTAAAAAATCTTTTTATAATTTTATTTTGATTGCTCCTTCTCTTATCATTCGTGGGGGATTTACTGTTACATCTATGATGGTTGAAGGGATACCGAAGAGTTTGCCTCCATCAATTATAAGCTCTATTTCTTCGTCTTTAAAGTATTCTAAAACCTTTTCAATACAGTCTGCAGGGGGCATCTGAGATGAATTTGCCGATGTTGCTGTTATTGGAAAAGGCAGTTCCTTAATCAATTTTAAGGCAAAGGACTCACCCGGCATTCTTACCGCAACTGTGCCATTCTTTGTTATCTCCTTTGGAAGCCCTGCTTTAGCAGGAAGAATAATGGTAAGAGGCCCAGGCCAATATTTTTCAATAAGTTCCCAAGCAAAATCAGGTATGTTTTCAGCTACTAATTCAAGATGCTTTAAATCAATGATTAGAGGAAAGCTCTTTTCAGAAGGTCGTTTTTTTATCTCAAATATTTTTTTTAAAGCCTTCTTATCATCGTATTTAGCTCCTATTCCATAAAGGGTTTCTGTTGGATAAATGATTATTCCGCCTTTTTCTAAAATATTTTTGACTTCTTCGATATTTACAGCTTCAACCTTTATTAGTTTCATCTATCTCCCTCAGAATTTTTTGCAGTAATTTTAATTTTTCCTTTGTTATTTTTTCATCCTTAAAATATATTTCTTCGTATGCTGTTATGAATTTTTCCGCCCTTTTTCTTAATGTTTGATTGTCAACAGTTTCTATAAACTCTCTCAAACCTTGATTAGGCTTTCTTTCATAGCCATATTTTTTCATTATACCTAAAAATACAAAGAGAGGGTCTCTTTTGCGACGCATATATTCAATGCCTTTTATGATCAAGATAATGCTAAATATGGTAATTGGTAAAATAAGCCATTTTTTATTGAACTCAATCTTCGGTGGTTTGATGGACTTCGCAAGTTTAATTTGTGCAGTAATGTCATAATCAAGAACAATTTTGTTCCAGAGATAGTCAATCAAATGAAATATAACAGGCTCTGATGGTCTTGAGACTCTTCCTGATGGGTCAAGTCTTATCCATTTACCATCTATCCATGCCTCAACCCATAGGTGTGCCTCCCGTGCTCTAACAATGTAGTAGTCACCAAACTCGTTATAACTACCACCTTTAAATCCTCCAACAACCCTTGCAGGTATGCCTTTTATTCTAAGCATTAAAGCCATTGAGGTGGCAAAATACTCACAATTTCCGCTTTTTTTGTTGAAAAGAAAATCCTCCAGAGGCTGAGAGCCAGAAGGCAGATTTTTGAGAGAATATTGATAGTTGCTTAAAAACTTCATAATTCTTTGAATTATTTCTATTTTATCTGTTGTATTTCCAGTAATGCTCTCTGTAAGTTCTTTGATTTTTGGTGAAAATTTTTCGGGAAGAGAAAGATACAATGGTGATGGATTAAGCTCTTCTACAGATGCATTTAAAAGAGAGATGGCAGAGTACTTGGTTGTTTTTTCAATAGCAAAATTGGTTTTAAAACTTGCTGGTGACTCGTAAATAACCTTTTGCATAAAAACATTAAAAGGATAATCCAGAACAGGCAGATACTGCTCAGTCAAAGGTTCAAGATAAACCGTGTAAGTTATCCTTTCACCTTTTGCATTGGACTTAGCGTTTTCATTTAAAGTCTTTTTCCATGTTTTGCCATCAAATGTATCAAAAGTAATCACTCGCCAGTAAAGTTGACTTTCAGGTAGTTTTTTGATTTTTACTCTCATCACAACCGTTGTATCCTCTTCAATTGAGCTGATGCCTCCAAGATTTACTGTTGATGTAAATCCTGTTTTTGCCTTGCCTATTCCAATATCAAGTAAAGGAGAGGCTGTTCTTGGCAAAGTAAAAAAGAAAAGGACGCTTAAAGGAATAGAAAGTAGTGTCATTAAAAGAGCAATCTTGGCAAAGTTCAAAAGCTCCTGTATTTTTATGAATTGAGCATTCGTCTCTTTTATGTAAGTCAATATAAGAATGGAGATGATGGTCAATATGAGCATCAAAAAGGTTCTTAGCAGAAACATCCATCCCATATTGATAAGAGAAGAACCAGCAAGTAGTAGAACAGCAATCAGATAAATCTGAAAATACTCCCTTGAGGTTTTTCTGCCTAATAGTCTGATGCTTAACACTATAGTAATAGCCTCTATGGAGGGAATTAAAAAGTCATCGGGAGAAAAACTGAGGATTGGATAAATAAGCAACATAATAGTCAGAATATTTAAAATCCAGTTTGGAAGCAAAGCTTTTTTCATGTAAAGTAAAATACTTAACAAAAACATAGACACAAAAATAAGACGAATAGGTAGTGAAATTTCAGAGTAAACCGCAGATAAAGGCAAAAAGGCTATAAGCAAACTCAATAGAAAAAGAATGCTATCAATCTTTGTCAATGCCATAGAGTGCAAGCGCATAAAGCATTCTCCTTATGTGAGCCTGAGTAGTGTCAGGCTTAAAAATTTGTTTATCTAATTTCAGTCCAACAGGTAAGCCGTTTTTATGAAATTTAATCAGTGTATAGGTTGTTTTGCTTATTTTTTCTTCTATTGAGCCATTGAAATCATCTATATTAATAATCACAGGATTTCCCTGAGGAGGTGAGAAATCCTTAGTTTTGATTGAAGATGTCTTTGCGGTTGCCTTCCAGTGTATGTGTTTTAAAGGGTCTCCAAATGCATAATCTCTTACTCCTGAAAGCTCTCCATCAAAAGCTTTTCCTCTTGAGGCAGAAGACTCGGTTTTAGCCCTGCTTTCGTAGGCTGTAAATGGAATTTCGCATTTAATAGGTTTTGGAAATACGACAAATTCAATGTCAACAGACAGTCTGAGAGTTCTTTTAAAAAAATAGAACGGGAAAAAAGATGAGACAAATATCTCATTAATTTTATGCTTTCCCCTGCTTGGAAAAATTAGTCCGACTTTGGATAAAGACTCGCCTTTAAAATGATGTATTACAACATTTGAATTCAAAATTGATACTCGTATAAGAAATGCTTCTAAAAACTTCGTTTTTGCTCTTATCTTAAATAAGGCTTCTTGATTTGCGAAAATATCAGCAGGTGGTTCAATTGTTATCCTGATATTTTTTAAATTTGAATATGAAGCTAAACCACTGATAGCCATAATGCTTAAGAGAAAGGACAAAATAAGATAAAGGAGATTATTTCCTGTATTTACTGCCGCAAAGCCAATAAAAAGAGTAGTTCCTATGTAAATCCAGCCAGCTGGTGTAACCTTTACGGAGGTGTTGGAATGCTTTCTAAAATTGATAATACCACCTCTTCCTTTGATAAAAATTCCTCTTTTAATATAATCCTGTGTGTAACAACATAGGGTATAATCTCTTTAACATCCTCAGGGATAACATAGTCTCTGCCCCTGAAAAAGGCAAGCGTTTTAGCAGTGTATGTTAAAGCAAGTCCTGCTCTTGTTGAAAGTCCAAGAAGAATTCGGCTGTCCTGCCTTGTTGCATTTATAAAATCAAGAATCCAGTTAATGATTTTCTCAGAAAAATAGACATTTTTTATCTCATTTTGTAAATTAATAATCTCCTCTTTATCCATGCATGGAGTGAGCTGATAAAGTCTTTCTCTGGAACTGCCTCCTTTTAAAATATCCATTTCCGCCTCTTTGTTAGGATAGCCAATGCTTATCTTCATCATAAACCTATCAAGCTGACTCTCAGGCAATGGATATGTGCCAAAGGTTTCAATTGGATTTTGCGTTGCTATAACAAAGAATGGCTTTTGAAGCTTATATGTTTTTCCATCAACGGTCACTTGCTCTTCTGCCATTGCTTCAAGCAAAGCAGACTGAGTCTTTGGAGTAGCTCTGTTAATTTCATCTACAAGAACAATATTATTGAAGATCGGACCGGGTTTAAATTCAAATTCACCAGTGTTTTTATTATAAATGGATACACCTGTAATGTCTGTAGGAAGAAGGTCATTTGTACATTGTATTCTTCCAAAGCTCAAATTTAAAATTCGTGACAAGCCAATAGCCAAAGATGTTTTACCAAGACCCGGAAAATCCTCAATCAGTAAATGACCTTTTGAAAAAATAGCAATTAAAGACAGGACAATGGCATTTTCTTTGCCCTGAAGATTACCCTTAAGATTATTGATAATCTCAAGTATCTTGGCATTTTTAATGCTCTCTATCATCTCTTATTTTAACAGTTATCAGATGCTTAGGGGAATGTTAGACAAACATATATAAATTGAACTATCCTCTATATAAAACCTTTGTTAACCTTTCATTGCAAACCTCGCCGTTTTATTTTTCAGTGATTGCGAGCCTGCCGACAGGCAGGCGTGGCAATCTCTCTTCTTATTAGGCACAAAGGGGAGATTCCTTCAGGACTAAAGTCCTTCCAAATTATAAGGAAAGGTTTGCAATAATAAGAAATACTTTGTAATGACAAACAATCCAACATTCAAAATTTAAAATTCACCATCCACTATTCACTATCCACCATCCACCAGTCACTAATCAGAGACTGCTTCGCCACATCGAGTGGCTCGCAGTTGCGAATTTGTTGATTGCCACGCTATCGCTCGCAACAGGTGGGCTCGCGGTGACTTTCTCTTTTGTCATCAAGAGGCTTACGAAGCAAGCCGAAGTGATCTCTCTTAGCTCTTTGAAGAATTGTCACACTATCAATCACAATAGAGGTCTCTCGGTGACGAGTTCCCATCTCTATTTTTCGGACCATTCTAACCACTGATTTACTTGACGAAAACTCTTTAAAATGTGTAATCTTCTGATTATGAACAACTCCAAAATTACACTTCGCCAGCTTGAAACATATCTATTTAAGGCAGCTGATATCTTAAGAGGCAAGATGGATGCTTCAGAATACAAGGAATACATATTTGGCATGCTATTTTTGAAAAGGCTCTCAGATGTTTTTGAAGAAAAACAAGAAGAGTTGCGACTAATTTATCATGAGAAAGGATTCTCAGATGAAGAAATTAATGAACTTCTTGAAGACCCTACTTTTATGGAGATACATTTTTTGTTCCAAAGCGTGTAAGATGGCAATACATTTTAAATTTAAAGGTGGATGTTGGAAACGAATTAAATAAAGCTCTTTCAGCTATTGAGGAAGCCAATCCTGAACTTGATGGTGTTTTAAAACATATAGACTTTAATGCAGTAAAGGGAAAAACAAAGCTTAAAGACCAGCAACTCATAGACCTAATCCACCACTTTAATAAATACAAATTAATCAATAATAATTTTGAATTTCCCGATCTTCTTGGTGCTGCCTATGAGTATCTCCTTAAAGATTTTTCAGATTCTGCAGATAAAAAGGGTGGTGAATTTTACACTCCTGCCTGCGTAAAAAGACTAATGGTTCAGTTGATTAAACCTCAGGAAGGTATGAGGATTTATGATCCCACTGTAGGTTCAGGAGGATTTTTAATTGCAGCACGGCAATATGTGGAAGAGTAGGGACAGAATCCGAGAAACATTGCTCTCTACGGTCAGGAAAACAACGGACTCACATGGTCAATCTGCAAGATGAATATGATTTTACATGATATTCCTGATGCGTATATAGAAAATAACGATCCAATTGCGAGTCCGAAATTTCTTGAAAATGGCTATATAAAGCAATTTGACAGAATTCTTGCTAATCCACCTTTTTCACAAAACTATTCTCGTACCAACATGGAGTTCCCTGAGAGATTCAAGTATGGCTTTACTCCAGAGACAGGCAAGAAAGCAGATCTTATGTTTTTACAGCATATGATTGCAAGCCTAAAAGACAAAGGCATTATGGCAACGGTTATGCCTCATGGAGTACTGTTTCGTGGTGGACAAAAGAAGATTATTCGTGAAGGAATTGTAAAGGACGAGATTATTGAGGCAATAATCGGGCTACCTGCAAAGTTTTTTTACAATGTGGGCATTCCAGCCTGCATAATTGTAATAAACAAGGCGAAACCTCTCGAACTGAAAAATAAAATTTTATTTATTAATGCAGATAGAGAATATGGAGAGGGACGAAATCAAAACTACTTAAGACCCGAAGACATTGAAAAGATTGTTACTGTATTAAAAAAAAGCTTGAAACACCTAAATACTCACGCCTTTGATATGCCCCTGTTTTTTGGAACATTATAAATACGAACTTTTGTTTGTATAAAACTACTGCACCCAAACTTTGTAACAAAATATTTAC